>Ga0114129_10008620_pt1 | contig 14538 bp, 9 predicted proteins | sample RhiMetdeltSRZDD1_FD_80071 | JGI IMG/M metagenome (GOLD analysis project Ga0114129, IMG submission 80071) | Populus rhizosphere microbial communities from Tennessee, USA - Rhizosphere MetaG P. deltoides SRZDD1 (version 2) (version 2) | ecosystem: Host-associated > Plants > Roots > Rhizosphere >... | reverse complement strand
GTCTCGGGGCGCAGGTAGACCTCGGCGCCCGCCCCCTCGACCGGGCCGGCGTAGGTCTTGAACATCAGGTTGAAGTGCCGGGCCTCGGTGAAGCTGTGCGTCGAGTGGCAGTTCGGGCAGACCTCGGGGTCGTCGAGCTTGTCGAGGCGGAATCGCTCGCGGCAGACCTTGCAGTCGACCAGCGGGTCGGTGAAGTTCTTGAGGTGCCCGGACGCCTCCCACACGGCGGGCGGCGACAGGATGGCGGCGTCGAGGCCGACGATGTCGCGGCGCAGCTGCACCATCGAGCGCCACCAGGCGTCCTTGACGTTGCGCAGCAGCAGGACGCCGACCGGCCCGTAGTCGTAGGTGGAGCGGAAGCCGCCGTAGATCTCGGCCGAGGGGAACACGAAGCCGCGCCGCTTGCACAGGTTCACGACCTTGTCGAACAGCTCGGGAGACGGTGTGGCGAGGGCCTCGGACATGGCGGCCCAGTGTACGGACCACCGTCCGCGGTCCCGAACCGATTGCTCGCAGGTCGGGCCGTGGGTCCGGCGGCACGAAGCGCCGCGGTGGCGGTGCTAGAACGAACGCTGTGAGCGCCTACTCGTACCCCGCGGCCGGCCCCTACGCTGCCGCGCCGTCGGCGCCGATGTCCGACCCGACGGCGGTCATGGGCCGCCGCAGCGTGGCGTGGATCGTCGACCTGCTGCTGTACCTGGTCCTGATGTCGTTCTTCAGCCCGACGCCGCTCAGCCCCTTCGCCAAGTACGAGGAGGTGCCCGACGGGTTCGACGACCCGTGCTCGGTCATCCAGGAGAACGACGACGAGGTCAACCAGTGCGTCCGGATCGGCGACCGCGTCTACTACACGGAGACGGGTACGTCGGTGATCGGTTCCGCGGTCGCGCTGGCGTGGTTCTTCGGGATCTACGGCGTCCTGCAGGGCTTGAAGGGGGTCACCCCAGGCAAGGCGCTGCTCGGCGTGCGGGCGGTGAACGAGCAGGGCCAGACGCCGGGCATCGGCAAGGCGCTGGTCCGCTCCGTGCTGTGGATCGTGGACGGCATTCCGTACTGCTTCCCGCTGGTGGCCGTCGTCACGGGGTTCAGCACGAAGGGCCACCGCCGGGTCGGCGACATGGCCGCCAAGACGTTCGTGATCGGCAAGGACGACGTCGGGCGGCCGGTCGTGGTCCCCGGCCTGACGACCACGCTGCCGGGCGGCTACGGCCCGCCCGGCTACGGCCCGCCGGGCGCCCCCGGCCAGCCCCCGTGGGGCCCGCCTCCGGGCGGTCCCGGCGCCCAGCCGCCGTGGGGCGCCCCGACCCCCGCCCCGGGCCCCGGAGCGTGGGGCCAGCCGGCCCCGACCCCGGGCGCCCCGCCGACCGCCTCGCCCTACGACCAGCGCCCGGCGCCGCCGTCCGGCGGCTGGGCCGCGCCGGGCGCCGACGCCGGCCCGACCCCCTCCGGCGAGCAGCCCCCCGCCACCGGCGCACCCGGCGCGTCCTGGGCCGGCCCCGCGGCCGCCGCGGGCGCGGCCGCCGCAGCCGGCGCCGCCGCCCGGGGGGGCCGGGCCGACGAGCCGGAGACGTCCTCGGCCTTCGCGCCGCCAACGGGTGACCAGACCCGGCCCGACGCTCCCACGGGCGAGGCGACCACCGCGACCCCGCTCGGCCCGGCGTCGACGCCCCCGACCGCGGGCGGGGAGCCCACCGCCATCCCCCTCGGCGCCGCCCCCACGGGCCCGGCCGGCACACCGGACGCCGGGCGCGACGATCCCACCGCCACGCCCCTCGGCGCCCGTGCCGGAAGCGTCGGCGACGAGCCCACCGCCACCCCGGCCGGGCCGTCGACGGGGGACCAGACCACCCCGTACGGCGCGTCCGCCGAGTCCCCGCAGCCCGCGGCCCAGCAGGCCAGCACGGGCTACGAGCCCCAGTGGGACGCCGCCCGCAACACCTACATCGTCTGGGAGCCGAACCGCCGCCAGTGGCTCGGCTGGGACGACACGACCAAGCAGTGGCGTCCCCTCTAGTCGTTCCCCGTTCCAAGGAGCAGCCATGCCCGATCGTGACGGATACATCCCTGGCGTCCCGTGCTGGGTCGACACGAGCCAGCCCGACCCGCAGGCCTCCCTGCCCTTTTACCAGGGGCTGTTCGGCTGGGAGTTCGAGGACGCGATGCCCGAGGGCTCGGACCAGGAGTACTTCATGGGGCGGATCCGCGGGCGCGACGTCGCCGCGGTCGGTTCGATCCCCCCGGACGGGCCCCCTATGGCGCTGTGGAACACCTACGTGGCGGTGGCGGACGCGGACGCCGCCGCGTCGACCGCCGCCGAGGCCGGCGGCACGGTCATCACGCCCCCGTTCGACGTGATGGACGCGGGTCGGATGGCCGTGATCGCCGACCCCGAGGGGGCGGTGTTCAACGTGTGGCAGGCGAACCGGCAGGTTGGCGCCCAGGTCGTCAACGAGCACGGCTCGTTGAACTTCAACGGCCTCGCCACGCGCGACCCCGACGCCGCGGCCGTCTTCTACGGTGCCGTCTTCGGCTGGCGTGTCCTGGACCTGGCCGCGGGCCGGATGTGGGCGCTCCCGGGCTACGGCGACCACCTCGAGGAGAACAGCCCGGGTCTGCGTGACCAGATGGCGCAGATGGGCGCGCCCGAGGGGTTCATCGACGTCGTCGCGGCGCTCAACCCCATCGCCGCCGACGACGACGCAACGCCTGCCCACTGGAACGTCACGTTCGGCGTCGACGACGCCGACGCCACCGCGGCGGCAGCCCGCGACCTCGGCGGCGAGGTGATCACCGGCCCGCTCGACGCGCCATGGACCCGGATGGCCGTGATCCGGGACCCGCAGGGCGCCACGTTCGTCGCCAGCCAGTTCGTCGCCGAGAACGCCGACCTGGCCTAGGCGGGCCGGGCGACGCCGTCAGGGGCGGTACGTCGCCAGGATGATCCCGTTGCTGAGGACCCGCGAGTCCACGAGCTCGAACGTCGCCGCCGTACCGGGCCGGTAGAGGAGGTCGGCGGCGTCGCTCGGCCCGACCAGCTGGGGGTGGATCCACAGCTGGAGCTGATCGAACAGGCCGTCGTCGAGCAGCGAGCGCGACACGTCACCGAAGCCGTACTGCACGATGTGGCCGCCGTCCTCGCCCTTGAGGTCGCGGACGCGGGCGGCGACGTCGCCGGCGACCACCTCGGTGTTCGCCCACTGCGGGTCGGTGAGCGTGGTGGACACGACGACCTTGCGCATCGTGTTGATGCGGTCCGAGTAGGGGTCGCCGCTGCGGGCCGACCAGGCCGGGGCGAACACGTCGTACGTGCGGCGGCCCATCAGGACGATGTCGCAGGTCTCGAGCAGTTCGGTCTGGATCCTGTCGCCTTCGCCGGAGGTCCCGGCCTTCAGCGGGGGCCACAGGTGCGGCCCCTCGACGACGCCGTCGAGCGTGATGTACGTGGAGTTGATCAACTGTCGCATCCGCAACGGTCTAGGCCCGCGCCGGGGCCGTCGTCTTGAACGCCAGCGACGACTAGGCGCGACGCGCCGGGCCGCAGATCTGCGCAGGCGTCTGCCCGACGAAGCGCCGGAGCGACCGGGTGAGGTGGGGCTGGTCGGCGTAGCCCGTCCGGCCCGCCACCTCGGACGCTGGCATGCCCTGCGACAGCAGCTCGACCGCCCGTTCGGCCCGCCGGATCCGCCCCGTGACCCCCCGGCTCAGCCCGGTCGCCCGCGCCACCCGCCGCTCCAGCGAGCGGGTGGAATAGCCGTCGACGTCCCCATGCAGGGCCTCGGCAACGATCGGGTCGTGCACCAACAGGCCGGCGCACGCGAGCCGGTCGGCGAAGACGTCGGCGGTGTCCGGGCCCGGGAGCTCCCAGGCGGACGCGTCGAGCCAGAACGACCCGCCCGCCGCCGGCAACGTCACCGTCCGGTCCACCAGCCGGCCCGGCGGCAGACCGGGCATGAACGTGCCGACGCTGAACTGGATGCCGAAGAACTCGGCGTCCTGGGGGATCCGCACGGTCGTCGCCCTCGTCTCCGGTCCCCGCACGGTCAACCGGGCCGCGCCCCTCTGCCGGGTGACGACCATCTCCCAGTGGGTCGCCGCCATCGAGAGGAACGACTCCTCGGGTGCGCTCCGGGCCTGCCAGGCCTCCTCGACCAGCTGTGATCGCGACGACCGGGCCTCTATGGCGAACAGCTCGACGGCGCGCTTCATGGCCACACGACGAACGGTAGACACCGATCTCATCGGTGCCGTCCGCGCCGGCCGGCCCCCCGGGCCCGCGCCCGTGGCGAGCTACGGCCGGTGCAGGGCGTTCACCGAGCGGAGCCGCCGCTCCAGGTGATGCTCCAGCACTCGCACCACCAGGTGGTCCACCTCCGACACCACCGCCCCCCGGGTCTCGTTGAGGGCGGTCCCGAGCCGCCCGCCCAGCATGTCCTGCAGCACGACGACCGCGTCGGGGCTCACCGCCGGACCCTGCCGGTGGGCGCTGCAGCGCAGGCCGCCCTCCTCCACCGCCCACGACACCAGAGGCCCCTCGGTTCCGCACGCCACGCAGGCGTCGACCTGGGGGCGGAAGCCCTCCAGCGCCAGCGCCTTCAGGAAGAACCCGGGCACCACCAGTGGGGCGTCCTGGGCGGCCAGCGTGCGCAGCGCGCCGACCAGCATCTCGTACAGGCGCCGGTTCGGCTGATGCTCCAGCGCCAGCTGGTCTGCCGCCTCCAGCATCGACACCGCGCGGGCCAGCCGGTCGAGGTCCTCCCGTAGTGGGCGGAAGTGGTCGATCGTCTCCGCCTGCGACACGATGTCGAGCTCTCCCCGCCCCTCGTAGAGGAGCAACGCGACGTGGCTGGTCGGCTCCAGCCGCCCGCCGAAGCGGCTCTTGGTCTTGCGGACCCCCTTCGCCACCGCCCGGACCTTGCCCCGCTCCCGGGTGAGCAGCGACACCACCCGGTCGGCCTCGCCCAGCTTGTGCGTGCGCAGGACCACGCCGCGGTCGTGGTACAGCGGCACAGCGCCGGCCTCAGCCCCGGGCGGCCGTCATCGGGCCGCCACGCCCCCGAACCGCCGGTCCCGGCTCTGGAACTCCCGCACCGCGTCGAAGAGGTGCTCGCGCCGGAAGTCGGGCCACAGCACGTCCGTGAAGATCAGCTCGCTGTACGCCAGCTCCCACAGCAGGAAGTTCGAGATGCGGTACTCCCCCGAGGTGCGGACCATGAAGTCCGGATCGGGCATGTCCGGGGCGTAGAGGTGCTCCCGGATGCGCTTCTCGGTGATCTTGTCGGCGGGAACGCCCGACGCCACCAGAGACCGCACCGCGTCCACGATCTCCGCCCGGCCGCCGTAGTTGAAGGCCAGGTTGAGCGTCATGCGCCGGTTGGCGCGGGTCATCTCGACCGCCTCGTCGATGTGGCGCTGGACCCGCCGCGGCACACGCCAGTCCCGCCGACCGATGTAGCGGACCCGGACCTGCTTCTCGTGCAGCTCGTCCCGCCGGCGCAGCAGGAGCGTCTCGTTGAACCCCATGAGGAAGCGGACCTCCTCGGCCGGCCGTCGCCAGTTCTCCGTGGAGAAGGCGTAGACGGTGAGCCACTCGACCCCCAGCTCCAGCGCACCCTCGACCGTGTCGAACAGCGCCTCCTCTCCCTTGGTGTGGCCCTCGGTGCGAGGCAGGCCCCTGCTCTCGGCCCACCGACCGTTGCCGTCCATGACGCACGCGATGTGGGCGGGAATGCGCGCAGGGTCGATGCCGTCGGGGATCACCTGCGCAAACTACCGCCTTCGGGGGTACACCAAGGGTGGCCGGTTCCTGCCGGACAGCGAGGAGCAACCGTGTTCGAGTGGCTGTGCAAACGGTTCCCGTGGCTGCGCACGCCGCTCGCCGTCCACCAGCGGGTGAGCGACGTCGGGGGCGGACCGCTGTCGTCCTCGATCGCCCTGGCCGGATTCTTGTCCCTGTTCCCCCTGCTGCTGCTGGGCATCTCGGTGGTCGGGTTCGTGTCGGCGGGGCGAACGGACTTCCCCCAGGAGGTGATCCGCCAGCTGGGCCTGACCGGCGAGGCCGCCGACCGCATGCTCGACACGATCCGGGAGGCGGAGGACAGCCGCCGCGCCGCGTCGGTCATCGGCTTCATCGGCCTGCTGTGGGCCGGGCTCGGCGTGGTCGGGACCCTGGAGCAGGCCCTGAACGCCACCTGGCAGGTCAAGGGCCGCGGCCTGGCGTCCCGGCCGATCGGCCTGGCCTGGCTGGTGGGAGCGGGCGCCCTGTTCCTGGTCTCGATGTCGCTCGGTCCGCTGGTCAACGCGCTGCCGGGTCCGGCGGCCGTGCCGGCGGTGATCCTCGGCCTCGCGTGCGACATCGTGCTGCTGCTGTGGATGTTCCGGACGCTCACCAACGCCCCGGTCGGCTGGCGCGACCTGCTGCCAGGAGCCGTGGTCGGGGGCGTCGGCCTGGAGATCCTCAAGCTGATCAGCACCGTCTACGTGCCCCGCGCCGTGTCCTCGGCCTCCGCTCTGTACGGCTCGCTCGGGGTGGTGTTCGCCATCCTGGCCTGGCTGGCCCTGGCGGCCCGGCTGGTGCTGTACGCGTCGGCGTTCAACGTCGTCCGCTACGAGCAGGTGCACGGGACGGTGACCGTCGGGATCGAGGTGCCCCGCATCGAGGGCGAGGTCCCGCTGGAGGCCAACCGGGGCGGCGTGGTCAACGAGACCGCGTCCTAGAGCGTCGCGGCGACATCACGTCCTCATGGCCGCCGTGGTCTGTGCCTTCCGCTCTCGCTGCTTCGCAGCGGGCCGCTCGGGCCACGGCTGGGCCCGTGGTCCAGCCTCTCGGCCGGCGCATCGACCTTGACTGTCATACCCCGGGAATAGCCTTCGTGGCGTGCCCCTCGAGGTCCTCCCCACCCCCTACGGCCGGCCGGCCCTCAGCCGGCTGACGGCCGCGGTCGCGGCCGCCAAGGCCGGTGACCCGCTGGCGCCCGTCACGGTGGTCGTGCCCAGCAACCACGTGGGCGTGACGGCGCGGCGGGCGTTGGCCGCGGGCGGGGTGGGCGTCGGGCCGGGCACCGGCGTGGCAGCCGTGACGTTCCTCACCGCCTACCGCCTGGCCGAGCTGCTGGGTGCCCCCGGCCTGGCGGCCGCGGGCCGCCGCCCGGTCTCGACGCCGGTCATCGCCGCCGCCCTGCGCCGGGCCTTGCGCGACGATCCCGGCATCTTCGCCCCGGTGGCCGACCACCCGGCGACAGAGACCGCGCTGGTGGCCACGTTCGCCGAGCTCTCCGACGTGAGCGACCCGGGCCTGGCCGCCCTGGCCGGCGCCGGCCGCCGGGCGCATGACGTGGTCCGCCTGTGCCGGGAGGCTCGCTCGCGGCTGGCGGGCACCTGGTACGACGAGTCCGACCTGGCCGACGCCGCGGTCGCGGCACTGTCGACCGACGCGGGCCGGTCCCTGGCCGCCGAGCTGGGCCACGTCGTCGTCTACCTCCCGCAGGACCTCCTCCGCCGCCAGGCCACCCTCCTCGCCGCCCTCGCCGCGGTCCGGCCCGCGATCGTGGTCGCGGGCGTCACGGGCCGCGACGACGCCGACGCCGGCGTCCGGCGGTCCCTGGCCCGCCTGGGCGTGCGTGAACCCGCCGCTGCTCCACCTGCCCCGCCCGCGGGCCAGCTGGCCCTCCCCCTCGACCGGGGTCGCGCGGAGCCCGGCGTCCCCGCGGCGGAGCCACCACCAGCGCTGCCGGTCGGGCCGGGCCGCACCGTGGTGCTCAGCGCCTCCGACGCCGACGACGAGGTCCGCGCCGCGGTCCGTCACGTCGTGGGGGCCACGCTCGACCGCACGCCGCTCGAACGCATCGCCGTCCTCTATGGCACCGCCCAGCCCTACGGCCGCCTGGTGCACGAGCACCTGGCCGCGGCCGGCGTCCCCCGCAACGGTGCCGCGGTCCGGCCGCTGGCGGCCAGTGTCGTCGGCCGCACGCTGGTCGACCTGCTGGCACTGCCCGACCACGGCTTCCGCCGGGCCGACCTGATCGGCCTGCTCGCCCGGTCCCCGGCCGGCGCCGCCGCGCCGGTGGCCACGTGGGAACGCATGTCCCGCCGGGCCGGCGTCGTGGCCGGCCGGGCCGACTGGGACCGCCTGCTCGACCGCCTGGCCCGCGAGTACGACCGCCGCGCCGACGAGGCCGAGGACGACTGGGAGGTCACGCAGGCGCTGTTCGCCCTGCCCGAGCCGGCCGACGACGAGCCCGAGGCCGGGCCTGTCGAGGAGGCTGTCGAGGAGCCTGTCGAGGACGAGGAGCCGCCCGGCCTGCCCAGCGGGGTGCGCCGGCCCCGCCTCCAGGCGGAGCGCACACGCGACCTCCGCCACCTGGTGCTGACGGTGATCGACTCGCTGACCGCGGCCGGCGACGCCCCCGCCCCCTGGTCCGAGCGCGTGTCGTGGGTGCGGGGACTGGCCGACCGCATCCTGGGCGGCAGCAGGGCCGCGGGCCGGGAGGACTGGCCGACCGACGAGGTCCGGGCCGCCGACGCCATCGACGGCGCCCTCGACCGCCTGGCCGCGCTCGACGCCGTCGACGACCCGCCCACGCTCGACGTGTTCCGCCGCACGCTGGAGCTCGAGCTCGACGGCGACCTCGGCCGGGTCGGCCGCCTGGGCGAGGGGGTACTGGTCGGGCCGCTGTCCTACGCCGTGGGGCTCGACCTCGACCTCGTCGTGGTCCTCGGCCTGGCCGAGGGCACGCTGCCCGCCCCCGTGCGCGACGACTCCCTGCTGCCCGACGGGGAGCGGGCCCGGACCGGCGACGAGCTCCCGCTGCGCCGCGACCGGGTCGGGCGCGACCACCGCCGGCTGCTCGCCGCCCTGGCCGCGGCCGACCGCCACCTGCTGTGCCTGCCCCGCGGCGACCTGCGGGCCAGCAGCGAGCGGGTCCCGTCCCGCTGGCTGGCCGACGTGGCCGAAGCGCTGGCCGGTCGCCCGGTGGCGACCGACGAGCTGGTGGCGGGCCCGGCCGCGTGGCTCCACGCCGTCCCGTCGTTCGCCCACGCGGTGACCCACACGCCGGCGCCGGCCACCGACCAGGAGTACCGCCTGCGGGTGGGGGCCGCGGCCACGTCCGACCCGCTCGTCGACCACGGTGCCGAGGTCCTGGCCGCCCGGCGGAGCTGGGCCTTCACCCGGTTCGACGGCAACCTCGCCGGCGTCGGCGTCCCGTCCCCGGTCGACGAGATCGTGTCGCCCACCCGGCTGGAGTCGTGGGCGGTGTGCCCGTTCGCCTACTTCGGCCGCCGCCTGCTGCGGGTCGAGCCGGTGGAGGACCCCGAGGCGCAGCTGCAGATGTCGGCCATCGACCGGGGGGCGCTCGTCCACCAGGTGCTGGAGCGCTTCGTCGCCGACGTGCTCGCCCGGCTGCCCGAACTCCGACCAGGTCCGGCCGACCCGTGGGGCCCCGACGACCGGGAGCTGATCCGCCGTCTGGCCGACGAGGCGTGCCAGGCCTACGAGGCCCGCGGCGCCACCGGCCGGCCGGTGTTCTGGCGGCGGGACAAGCCGCAGATCTTCACCCAGGTCGAGCGCTTCCTCGACGATGACGAGGCCCGCCGCCGCGCCGGCGGCACCCGCCCGCTGGCGGCCGAGCAGGCCTTCGGCCTGGCCGACGACGATCCGGTCGAGATCGCGCTGCACGACGGGCGCGCGCTGCGCTTCCGGGGCTCCGCCGACCGCATCGACGAGGGTCCGGACGGCGGGCTGCTGGTCCTCGACTACAAGACCGGCAAGGCCGACGACTACCGCCGGCTCTCCCCCGACAACCCCGACGAGCGTGGCACCCGGCTCCAGCTGGCGGTGTACGCCCAGGCGGCCCGGGCGGTGACCGGCCGGCTCGACGCCCCCGTGCGGGCGGAGTACTGGTTCGTGTCCGAGCGCGGCGGCTTCGCCCGCATCGGCTACGACGTCGACGACGCGGTCCTCGACCGGGTGCGCACGTCGCTCGGCACGATCGTCGACGGCATCGAGCGCGGCGTCTTCCCGCCCCATCCCGACGACCAGTTCCGGCCGTGGGTGGTGTGCCCGTACTGCGACCCCGACGGCATGGGCGTGGCCGAGCTGCGCCGGGCGTGGGAGCGCAAGCGACACGACCCGGCGGTCGCCGCGTACGCGGCCCTGGCCGAGGGGGAGCCGTCGTGACCCCGGCCGCCATGGCCGCCGTCGACCGGCCGTCCGACCAGGCTGCCCGCGACGCCATCACCGGCCGGCTCGACGACACCCTGTTCGTGGAGGCGGGGGCGGGCTCGGGCAAGACCCGGGCGCTGGTCGACCGCATCGTGCGGCTGGTCGCGTCCGGCACCGCCGGCCTCGCCGACCTGGCCGCCATCACGTTCACCGAGAAGGCCGCGGCCGAGCTGCGCGACCGGGTGCGCCACCGGGTGGGCGGCGAGCGGGCCCGGGCCCTGGCCGAGGGCGACCGCGACCGGGCCGAGCGATGCCGGGTGGCGCTCGACGACCTCGACGGCGCGGCCATCGGCACGCTGCACGGCTTCGCCCGGCGCATCCTCACCGAGCACCCGATCGAGGCCGGCGTCCCGCCGCGGATCGAGGTCCTCGACGAGGTCGGGTCGGCGGTGGCGTTCGACGACCGGTGGGCCGGCTTCCTCGACCGGCTGCTGGCCGACCCGGGCGTCGAGCGGGCGCTGCTGCTGGCGACGGCCGCCGGCGTGCGGCTCGACCACCTGCGGCTGATCGCCCTCGCCTTCAACGACAACTGGGACCTGGTCCAGGCCTACGCACCGTCCCGGCCCCGCGAGGTACGGGGGTGGGACGGCGAGCTCGACGACCTGCTGGCCGAGATCGCCGCGGTGTGCGCCGACGACGACCAGTGCTGCGACGAGGACGACAAGCTGCTCCCCCAGCTGGCGGCCCTCGAGACGTGGGCCGACCGGCTGGCCACCGCCAGCGACGAGTACACCCGGCTGTCGCTGCTGGCCGCCGGGCCGCGGGGGCGGCTCCTGGGCCGCAAGGAGAACTGGCCGGCCTACGACCTGGCTGCCCTGAAGGCGCGCGTCGCTGGCATCCGCCAGCGGGCGGAGACCCTGCGCCGGGAGGTGGCGGGCGAGGCGGTCGACCGGCTGGCGGTCGAGCTGCGCCGGTTCACCCTGGACGCCGCGGCCGAGCGGCGCCGGGCCGGCGAGCTCGAGTTCCACGACCTGCTGGTGCTGGCCCGCGACACGCTGCGCCACGTGGACAACGGCGCCACGGTGCGGGCGGCGCTGCACCGGCGCTACCGCCACCTGCTCATCGACGAGTTCCAGGACACCGACCCGATCCAGGTCGACCTGGCGGTCCTGATCGCCGGTCCGGAGCGGGCCGAGCCGACCGACGAGTGGCACGAGGTCGACACCCGGGAGGGCCATCTGTTCTTCGTCGGCGACCCCAAGCAGTCGATCTACCGGTTCCGGCGGGCCGACATCTCGCTGTTCCTGCGGGCGGCGGAGCGCTTCGGGTCGGGCGACCGCCGCCTGTCGCTGACCACCAACTTCCGTACGGGCGGTTCGATCCTCGGGCTGGTCAACGACGTCTTCGGCGACCTCATCCACGCCCAGGACCACGACGGCATCCCGTCCCAGCCCGGGTACGAGCCGCTGGTGGCGGTGCGGCCCGACGCCCCGACCGGCCCGCCGCTGGCCATCCTCGGCGCCGCCGCCCACGGGGACGAGCCGAGCGCGGCGGACGTCCGCAGCCGCGAGGCGGCCGACGTTGCGGCCGCGGTCACACGTGTCCTGGACGAGGGCTGGCGGGTCGACCGCAACCCACACGGCGCCGCGCCCGAGTGGCAGCCGGCCCGGGCGGGCGACGTCACGATCCTGATCCCCACCCGCACGTCGCTCCCGGCGCTGGAGGACGCCCTCGCGACTGCTGGCATCTCCTACCGGGCCGAGTCGGCGTCGCTGGTGTACGCCAGCCGCCTGGTCCGCGACCTGCTGCTGACGCTGCGGGCGATCGACGACCCCAGCGACGAGCTCACGACCGTTGCCGCACTCCGCTCACCGCTGTTCGCATGCGGTGACGACGACCTGTTCCGGTACCGGCGGCAGCGGGGCGGCCGCTTCGACTACACGGCGCCGCCCCCCGACGACATGCCGGCGGACGACATCGTGGCGGCCGGCCTGGCCTACCTGCGCGAGCAGCACGAGGCCCGCCGGTGGGCGTCGCCGAGCGAGCTGGCCGACCGGGTGGTGCGGGACCGGCGCGTGCTGGAGCTGGGCGAGGCCGAGGGCCGCGCCCGCGACCTGTGGCGGCGCATCCGTTTCGTGCTCGACCAGGCCCGGGCGTGGACCGACACGACCAACGGAACGCTGCGCCAGTACCTGGCGTGGATCCGCCAGCAGACGGCCGAGGGCAGCCGGGTGGCCGAGGCCGTCCTGCCCGAGACCGACGACGACGCCGTGCGGATCATGACCGTGCACGCGGCCAAGGGCCTCGAGTTCCCGGTCACGATCGTGTCCGGCCTGTCGACCCAACCCCAGTACCGCACGGCCGGCGCCGAGGTCGTGTGGCCGCCCGGGCGCCCGTGCCTGATCCGGATCGGCAAGACCGTGGTGTCCGCCGCGTTCGAGGCCCACCTGCCGATCGACGAGCAGATGTCCCATGACGAGCGTGTGCGCCTCCTCTACGTCGCCTGCACCCGCGCCCAGGACCACCTGATCCTGTCGCTCCACCGCAGGACCCGGAAGCAGCCACCCGACAGCGCCGGCCGCCTGACCAGCGCGGAGCTGCTGGCCAGCGCGCTCGACGACCTCCTCCCGACCCTCCCCGAGATCGCCGCCCCGCCGACCTCGCCGTCGACGACACCGGCCCCCACCGAGCCCACGCCCGCGGCGGCGAACGGCGCCGCCCCGGCCGACCTGCCTCCGCTCGACGAGTGGCGTCGCCGGCGGGAGGCCGCGCTGACCGCCGGCGCCCGTCCCCGCACGGTGGCCGCCACCACGCTCACGCCCGACGGCCGCCCGGACAGCTCGCCCGACCCGGGCCTCCACAAGCGACCCCGCGACCTCGACCTGCCGCCGTGGCAGAAGGGCCGCTACGGCACGGCCATCGGCCGGGCGGTCCACGGTGTCCTCCAGACGATCGACCTGGCGACCGGCGCCGGCCGGGAGCAGGCGGTCGCCGCCCAGGCCGCCGCCGAGGGCGTCATCGGCCACGAGGAGCACGTCGACGCCCTGGTCCGCGCCGCGCTGGCGGCGCCGAGCGTCGTGGCCGCCGCGGGCCGACCCCACTGGCGGGAGCTCTACGTCGGTGTCCCCCTCGGCGGTGACCGGACGCTGGAGGGCTACGTCGACCTCCTCTACCGCCGCGACGACGGCCTGGTGGTGGTCGACTACAAGACCGGCCCACAGAGCCCGGACGCCGACCTCGACTCGCTGGTCGCCCAGTACCGCGCCCAGGGCGCGTCGTACGCCCTGGCCGTCGCGGACGCCACGGGCGAGCCCGTGGTGGAGGTGGTGTTCGCCTTCCTCACGCCCACCGGCTCGGTCGAGCGCACCCTCCCCGACCTGCCCGCCGCTGTCGCCGACGTCCGCGGCCTGGCCACGGAGGCGGGGCGGTGACCATCACACTCGCCGAGGGGGCGCCCGAACTACGGTCGTCCTCCGTGTCTGGTGCCGCCTCACCCACCGCCGAGGCGCTGGCCCGGGTGGTGCGCGAGCTGCCGGGGGGAGGCGAGGCCCGGGGCGGTCAGGTCGACATGGCCGAGGCGGTGGCCGGCGCCATCGCCTCCGGCGACCACCTGGTCGTGCGGGCGGGCACCGGCACGGGCAAGACCCTCGGCTACCTGGTCCCGGCCATCAGGTCCCGCAAGCGGGTTGTCGTCGCCACCGCCACCAGGGCCCTCCAGGACCAGCTGGCGGCCAAGGACCTCCCCTTCCTGGAGCGCCACCTCGACCAGCCCTTCACCTGGGCCGTCCTCAAGGGCCGGTCGAACTACGCCTGCGTCCAGCGCCTGGCCGAGGTCGCCCGGCCCGACGGGGCCGCCGGCGGGACCGACCAGCTGGCGCTCGACGGGCTGGCCGAGCGGGCCGACCCCGACGAGCTCGCCACCCTGGCCGCCTGGGCCGCCACCTCCCCGACCGGCGACCGGGCCGAGCTGCTCGTCGAGCCCAGCGAGGCGGCCTGGTCCGCCGTCAGCACCGGCGCCCGCGACTGCCCGGGCGCCGCCCGCTGCCCGCGGGGCGACCGCTGCTTCGCCGAGGCCGCCCGGGCCCGGGCCGCCGAGGCCGACGTCGTCGTCGTCAATCTCCACCTCTACGGCCTCGACCTCGGCGCCGACGGCGCCATCCTCCCCGAGCACGAGGTCGCCGTCGTCGACGAGGCCCACCTGCTCGACGACGTCATCTCCGCCACCGCCGGCGTCGAACTCGGGCCCGGCCGGTTCACCCAGCTGGGCCGCGTCCTGCGCGGCATCCTCGCCGGGGCCGAGACCACCATCGCCGGCGTCATCGACGGAGCCGACCTCCTCACCAGCGCCCTGTCGGGCCACCGGGACCAGCGCCTGACCG
>Ga0114129_10008619_pt1 | contig 14540 bp, 9 predicted proteins | sample RhiMetdeltSRZDD1_FD_80071 | JGI IMG/M metagenome (GOLD analysis project Ga0114129, IMG submission 80071) | Populus rhizosphere microbial communities from Tennessee, USA - Rhizosphere MetaG P. deltoides SRZDD1 (version 2) (version 2) | ecosystem: Host-associated > Plants > Roots > Rhizosphere >... | reverse complement strand
CGCGAAAGTAACCGAAGAGCAGCGCGTGTTTGTCGGGGCTGTAATAGGCGTTTGCTTCTCTTAGCGCGTGCGGATAGATCCGCAGTCTCGGAACGTAATAATCCTCGTATTTCCCGTTCTTCAGCTTCACGATTCGCGGCGACCACAAGGCGACACGGCCGAGCGCTTTCTCGAAGTGCTCGATGGTCTTCATCGCTACGGCGTAGACCATCTGCTGATGAAATTGCGGATTGGCTTCCGACGGTCTCAGTCCGCCCTGCGACAGCGACCATGGTTGATTGAGATCGATCGGAGCGTACGCGGCGCCGGTCGCCGGATCGATGTCTATGACTTCCAGATAATCGCCGACTGGTCCAGGTTCGACGTTCTCCCATCGAACCGGTATGGTCGTCTCGTTGATGTTGAGAGTTTCGAGTTTGGTCGCAGCCAGAGGATCGAAAGCAAACACGCGCAGCGGCCGGTTGTTCGGCATTCGCTGCGGGGGATTGATCGCTCGCTGAAGTAATGTTTGTTCCTGAGGCGTCAGCTCTTTGGGAACGGTGATCTGACGTCTCTCGACGCGGGCCCGGTCTCCCAGCGCTTTACGCAAAGTTTTCGACGCGCCCGGCGCGGAAGCGAGTGCATCGATAAACTTTTGACGCTCCTCCGGCGACAGGTCGTGCGGCTCGCGTTCAGGATCGGGCAGCAACTCTTCGAGCTCTTTCGACTGCTGCGTGAGTTGCAGAGCTTCCAGCTCCAACATCTGCTGCCGCGCATCCGGCGCCGCGATGCCGAGTCCGGTGATCACGCGCAAGAACGGGAAGCTCGCGGAGTCTTTGTCTTCCTTTTTCAGAGCTGACTCGTTCGCCGGTTCCTGCGCCAGTGCTCTCTTGGCTCGGATAATGCCCTGCCCTAGTCTGTCGTCAGGTTTCGACGAGTGCGAGTCTGCCGACTCGAACAGCGCCTTTCGCACAGCCTCGACGCGCATCCACCCTTGCGAGTAAGCGTCCAACTTCGACTTGTGCTTCTGGATCCACAACGCGGCAGCGGCGGCGATCTGCGGTGTTGCCGCCGAAGTGCCGCGCCCGTCGTGATCGACTAACTGGTCACAACCCATTCGCGGCCACGGCGTGTTTGGAGTGTACGCGGCGAGCGCCGTCCGCATCTTGCTATCCGGACCGTAGTTACCGGCCATGATTCTGAGCGGCAAGTCCGTGTAAGGACGTCCGTCAGCCATGACTCCGCAGGCCGCGATCACGCGTTTTAAGCGAGCGGGATAGACGATGTGTCGCGTCGGGAAATTGCCGAAGTTATTGCCCGCCGCCGTGACGATGAAGACGCCGAGCTCGTACAAGGCATTTACTGCCTCGGCCCAGGCCTTGGAAGCGAGGCCGCCCATGCTCATCGTGATCACGTGCACCTGCGTGTTGGGATTGTTTCTGAGCGAATGAACGTAGTCGAACGCCTTCGCAATCGAACTATTTTTGAACAGGACTACCGAGTTTGCGACCCTGACGGGAACGACGTCGAGAAAAGCAGCGCCGCCGAGGGGCGAACCATTCATTGCGCCCGCGAGAAGCCCAAGCGTTCCCACGCCGTGTCCGAGATTATTGAAAGCGCCGTCGCTGGTATCTCTTGCGTCGTTCGGATCGCCGTCTTCGAAGTTTTTCTGCAAGTCGGTGCGAAGAAACTTTGGCGTCGTCGAGTGTTTGGGATCGTAACCGGTGTCGAAGTGCGCGATGCGGACGCGCGACGCGGGCTGGCCCACCTCGTCGAGGGCCGCTTGAAGTTGTGAATGCGCGTCGTCTCGGAACCAGAATACGTCGCTGCCGACCGGCAGGCGAGTGTCAGGATCCTGCGGCCTTTCACACGACGCGGTGGCGGCCATGAGCGATTGAACGTCGGTGCCAACGATCCAGCGCTGCTCGAGATCCGGCTCCGCGTACTCTACGTTCACGCCGGCGATGCCGAGGTCGCCCTTCATCATCTGATGACAGAGCTCCCACGTGTTCAGTTCCGCTGCTTCGTCGGGAGCCGTGACCAGTTGCCACTGAGGCGCCGCCGCGAGCCCCATCCCGGGCTTGTCTTCGATGCTCTTGAAGAGCGGTTCAACCGCGAGATCGACCTGGGTTGCACCGGCAGCGAGCGAGAGTTGTTGCGGGGCGCCCGACATTTTCACCAGCAATTTGGGTTGACGTGTGATTGCTTTCACGGGAGTTGCCTTTCGGAATGGGCCATTCGAGACAGAGAGGCAGTTTGCCAATCAACAGGAACGCTTCTTTACATGTATGTCAAAAACTCGGGAAAACGTTTCGTGTCAGGCACGAAGGCAAGGTGCGAGGACGCAGAGGCTCGGGTTCAGCCTGCGACGAGGCTCGTTCAGCCAACTATAAGAGCGGCCCGCAGATTATTCCTGTTCGCAATGGAAGTCAACGATTTCGTGAGGCGAGGGTGGTGTGTTCTGAGGGTGCATGAAATAAAATGCGGCGCGAATCGTCGAAACGACCGCGCCGCCGGACGGGCGACTTAGCACTCCACTCACTGGCGTTCAGACGCCCGCCCGTTTAAGCTCCCCGTTTTTGTAGAAAGTGATGGGGGTCAATCCATCATGGATACAGTGCAGGCAGGCCGGTAAAAAATACCGTAGCGAAGAAAAACGAAGAGGAAATATTTAGCCGCGCGGCCGTTTACCAGGTTTCTGTATAGCCGGGCTTGGAGACGGACTCGGCGACGGAGTCGGAGTTGGACTCGGCGTTGGACTTGGTGCTGGATAGTTTTCGGGCAGCGTTGTCAGCGCGATCCCGGCGTCGACTCGAAACGAGACATCTCCATCCATCTCGACCGACATCCGCTCCACGTGACGAGCAGCGTCCTTGTTCGTCAACGACGGATACGCTCCGCGAACGAGTGCCGCAGCACCGGCAACGATCGGCGCCGCCATTGAGGTCCCGCTCCATGTGCCGTATCCGCCACCAGGGATCGTGCTGAGGATCGCTACGCCGGGCGCTGCCACTTGAATCCACGAACCCCGGCTCGAAAACGAAGCGAGAGTGTCGTTAGCAGTAGAGGCTGCAACCGCAATCAGCCCGTCTACATTTTCGGCCGCGGGATACTGAAGTGTCGTGTCTCCGCCGTTACCCGCAGCGGCGACGACGAGAAGATACGGATTTACCGGTACGGGCAGGTCCAACGTGTCGCTCGTACTGCTGCCGCAAGCCCTTTCGAGCAGGTTCTCGATCAGTTCGGTTTCTCTCGAAGTGGACAAGCTGAGATTGATGACGTCAGCGCCATCCGCCGTACGAAGATCGCCGTCGGGGTTGACCGCGTAAGCGAGCGCCTCCGCCAGCACCCAGATGTTTCCGACGCCATGTTGGTCCAACACGCGGATCGGGATGATTTTGGCTTCCGGCGCGATTAAGGCGATCAGTCCGGCGACGTGTGTGCCGTGCCCGTACGGTCCGGTCTGCTGGTCACCTTCTTCGCTCGGGTCATTATCGTCGTCGACAAAATCCCAGCCCGGCAACAGATGTCCTGCAAGTGCCGGATGGTTTGCATCGACGCCGGTGTCGAGGACAGCTACTTTGATCGGGCCCTTAGGCCCGCTGCCTCTGTTCACCTGATGCGCGAGAGACAGTTGAATCTTTTCAGGCGCCCATTGCGAGACGAACGCTCCGTAGTCGCCGCCAACGCTCCACGTATTGCCAACGCTCCACGTATTGCCGCCGCCGACGGGCGGTTTCGCGAGGTAATTAGGCTCAACGTAAAGGACGCGAGAATCCTGAGATAACTGGTCTACACGATGTTCGACGGAAGCGTGATCGGTAATACGCAGTCTGAAGATCGGCCGGGTGCCGAATTGATCGAGCGGAGCGGGATCGAGAGAGTACCGCGCAGCAACCGACGGCAAATCGGCGGCGCTCGCCAGTTTCACAATTACTTCATCCGCGACAAACTCTTCGCTGCCCTCGGTCGCATGCGCCACAGTCTCCCGTCTCACGTCCCACAACAGCGGGACGGCAAGAAGGAACAGGGCCAGAATTGTCAGAAGGCGACGCATAAGCGGCTCCTCTCTGTCACGAGGCGTTGGGCAGATACAGATTCGTCGGGGACGAGGCCAATAAAATACCTAAATCACCAGCGTCCGACAAGAACGAACGGCGACCAGAAAAACGGATGCGGTCTTTGGCTGAGCAGTTTCGCTTGCGCCGCACGCAGCGCGGACGCCGGCGACTTCGTTCGCGCAAGCTCACCGTAAAAGTCGACCATCAACTCGGTCGTCGCTTCGTCGTCGACCGTCCAGAGACTCATCATGACCGTCGGCGAGCCGGCGGACAGAAAGCCGCGAACGAGACCCATCACCTCGTCGCCCGGCGCAACGGCATTCATCCCGGTCTCGCAGGCACTAAGCGTCACGAGGCCGCAGTTGAGTTTCAGGTTATAAGCATCACGCGCCGTAAACCAGCCATCACCCAACCTCAGCGAAGAGAACAACGGATTGTCAGAACGAAAATTGGCGTGACAGGCAAGGTGCAGCACGTCGGCGTCGATCGAGTTTTTGCGTAACGCCTCCGTTGTTGCGGCGCCGTCGAGAAATCGTTTCACCTCCGCGAACGCACCGTCGAGTGCGTGCAGCTCGTCACGCACTCCGGGAATCTGTTCATCAGCTACTCCCAACAGCAGCGCATTGCGAAACTCCTGCTTCGGTCGATCGAGACACTGCTGCAAAACGACCGCGCTGGGCGCGAAAGAAACCTCTCGTCGTTCGATTAGGTAACTGTCGCCGTCGTGCAATGCCTGGAACGGAAGGTAGTGCAGCGCACCGTGCGGCACGACTACCAACTGGCGGTCACCGATCAAGCCTTCGGCCGTTCGCACCAGTTGGTCGTAAAGGAACCGTAAGTGTTTCTGCGTCCGTTGGATCAGCGCGGGCAGATGACTTCGTACTCGTTTTGATCCGAACCGCAGCGTGTCGATTTGAAAACGACATCGCTCGAGCTCGGACACGACTTCGAATTCACTGCCCAAATCGCGTACGACCTCTACACGCTCGTTCGTAACTACAAACGCGACGAACCGGCCGTCCATGGCGATGTACTCAACCAGGGCGCGATCGGCGCCGAGTGCAGCCTGAAGCTGAGTGACGGAAAAACGATCGTTCTCCTCGGTTTCTTTCTCTTCGCTTGCTCTACGATGTTGCAGTTGGCGCGTGATCTTGAGCAGCCTTCGTTCGCGTTCGAGAAGTTCGCGTTCGAGCTCTGAATTTTTTTCCTGCGTCGGCACGGTTCCGCGAACGGAGCGATGCATCTGGTTGTACAGGTAATTGAGTTCTTGTCTCAATTTACCGGCCTGGGCCTGCATGTGCGCTTCAAAGTCGTCGCGAGGCTCGCCGAACAATGTGATTCGTCCGGCTAGCGCGTCTGCGAGCGCTCGCGAGCGCGCACGTTCGACGAAGGTCAACGCTTCAACGGCTCGCGTATCGTCTTCGCGCAGACAGAGTTTCGCGAGCTCGTGATAAGGCGAGATGCGGTTCGAGAAGAACGCCGTGCGAAACTCCTCGCCGGGAATCGGCGCGCGCAGTTCTTCCGTCAACTCGATTGCTTTCTTGAAATTCATTTCAGCAAGCTTCACGTCTCCCTGGTCCAGGGCGACAGCGCCGAGCGAGCTGAAACAACGTTCCGCGATGTGCGGTTGTCCGTGAGCTTCTGCGTGTTGAAGAGTCTGTTCGAGCAGTTCGCGCGCGCGTGCAGGATTTCCGAGGGCGCGATCAGTTTCGGCGCGCAACCACCGCGCAAGGAACAATCGTTGCCAGCTTCCCGACACCAACATCGCCGGTTCGGCCTGGCTCGCCATCAGCCTCGCGCCTTCGACTTTGCCTTCTTTGTAAAGCAGTTGAGCATGCGTCAATCCGACCAATGCAGCGCCAACGGGATTGTCTTCCGCCGCGTAGAGCCGGTGTGCCTGATCGAGCCAGCGCTGTGCTTCTTTCGCGCGTCCCAGGAGCGTGAGCGCACGGCCTCCGTAAGCCTGCGCCCTCGCCTCTTCGGCGCGCATGCCATGCTGAGCAAAGATCGGGATCACGCGTTCGTAGATCTCCAGAGCTTCCGTTGCGAGGTTGAGCTCGACGTATGCGTCGGCGATGTCATGTTCGGCAAGGACCGCTTGAATGGTGAGACCTAAAGAGGTGTAGTGCTGGCGCGAGCGTTCGAGGTAATCGAGCGCCCGATCGTAACGGCCTTGCATCAGCGCAAATAAACCGATGTTGCCTTCGATTCCCGCGAGCGTTACCGGCTGGTCGGAGACTTCCGCCTGTTGCAGGGCTTGTTCGAAAAGTTCTTCGGCAGATTTGAACTTGTGGAGCAGTGCGTAGGTGTTCGCGAGGCAGTTGTTGACAGTCGCAAGCTGCCTGTGATCGTTGAGTGCGACAAACCGCTCGCGCGCTGCGGCTTGAAATACTTCGGCGTCGTAGTAGCGGTCGCGCCGAAAGTGGAGGTTGCCGATGTTGTGTTCGATCTTGCCCGCCGCTCGAAAATCGTTGTACGCGAGGAAGACTTCGCGCGCCTGAAGACCACATTCGACCGCTTCTTCGTAACGTCCCAACAGCGACAGCGCGATCAGCTTGCTCACCTGTGTGGCGGCGGCCGTGTGAATCTTGCCGAGGCGGAGAAACCGGCGCTCCGAATCGTCGAGCTCCGCAATCGCTAACTGCATTTCTCCGTCGATGAGGGCTTTCAGGCCGGCGCCCCACGCCGCTAAGGCCTTGATTTCAGGATGCGGGCGGACCTCCGCGAGCAATCGAAGCGACGCGGCGGCCCCGAGCGCTTGTGCCGGATTCGTACTCCAGCCGTCGAGACAGATCTCTTTCAGACAGTAGGCAAGCTCTACGTCGGCAAGGATGGAGTTTTCCAAAAGCAACGTTTCCCGTGTGGCATGGCTGGAATGAACGAGAAGCGTTGCCAGTTGCGTGTGCTGCATTGATCAGGTTAGTCCTCGAGCTCTAGATCCGGGATCTCAATTTGCACGTCCGGCAGCGTCAATCGGAGCGAATATTTTCCTACGGGCACCGGCGGCAGCGTGAATTCACACAACGCATTCAGGTTCGCCTGCGTCGATCCACTCGCGCCGGAGATCTCGACAATACCGCCACTGCAATCCTCTCGTATGACCTGGCCGGTGATGGTGCATTCCTGATTTTGAACTTTGATGCGGAGATCGACGTCACAGGCTGCGTTATCGGCGATGTCACCGTGCGGCGCCGTGTAGAGCAACTGGCGCCAGGCTGTGTTCAGTGAACGCATACCGAAAGCGGGACGGGCGGTGCGGCTGTCAAAAACCAGCGTCGCCACGACGCGCCGTACGGTAGACGTCCTTTCAGCGGAGAAAATACTCATCGCAGACGCCAGCACGTCGCGCGGCGCGTCTTCCGCAGTATCACTCGTCATTAAAAGGATTACTTGCTGAAGCTGCCGCACTTTGGCGCTACACGCTGAACATTTTTCCACGTGGGCCATCGCAGTTTCCATAGCTCCTGACGTCAGGCGCTTCTCTACGATGTCCACTAAGGTTTCCAGCGCGATATGTGCCGAGCTGCTCATCGCGAATTTCTCTCACCCCGATCCAAACAGAGCGCACGGAGTACTCGAAAAATACACTTCCGTCCTATTTCTCTAACATTCGCAGCAACTTGTTCAGGCACCGGGCACGCGTCGGACCGATACTGCCCTCCGGAATGCCGAGAGTAGCCGCGATTTCAGCATACGACGGCGGCTCCCTGCGATAAAACAACAGTTCCAGAAGAGTCCGGCAGCGCTCGTCGAGCGATGAAAGGGCGGTGCGAATCCGATGTTGTTCTTCGAGCAGCAACAGTTTCTCATCGGGAAGGGGCGTTTCGTCCCGAATCGTGGCAGCTTCCTGTTGCTGTAGGTCGTCGTTGATAGCCGAGCGTGGACTGCCTAGCGCCTGGGAAATAATTCGCCAGGTCTTTCGCCGCGTCGTGGTAACCAGCCAGGCCTGTAGTTTTTCCGGTTCTTCTATGTCGTTCAGTTTTTGAAAGAGGGTCGTGAATACGTCCTGGAAAATATCGGCGGCCTGATCTTCGTCGAGTCCGGCACGAAGCGGAATCGCATAGATCAGACGTTGATAACGCCGAATCAGCTTCTCCCACGCGAGCTGATCACCGCGTCGGCAGGCTAAGACCAACTCCAGGTCACTATCCATATTTTGGGTCGAGGGGGTCCGGGCAACGCCAGAATAGGGTGTCAGTACTTGCTTGTCTAGTACTTCGCGGGACTAATTTCGGCTGGAGAAGACAGGTGTGGCTCGGGTGCCTGGAAAAAATCCGTGTCTCCTATGAACAGTCGTCCATAGGAGAACACGGATAACCTATTCCGGTTACTTCAGTCGTCGTCTGATTCGGGAATCGACTTCAGATATTCAACCAGGTCGAGCTTCTCCTGCGTTGTTAGACCTAAACTGAAGTGCGTGTTGTAGTGATTCACCACATCCAACAGCGTCAGGAACCGTCCATCGTGATAATAGCGTCCTTTGTTCGCCGGGTTCATGAACAGGCCATTCTCCCGCACAAAGAGGGCCGACAAATTCATGGTCTTGTATACGCCGTCAGGTGACCGGTCGGCCTGAAAACTGTCGATACCGATTTCCGCTGGTGTGTGCAGGTTCCAGCCTGGCTCGGTCCACAGCGGCGTAACATGGCAATCGTTGCACTTCGCCTTGCCGATAAACAGCTCTTCTCCGCGTGCGGCGGCCGCGACGTTGAAGTCGACGCCCGGTTCAGGAACAGGAGCCGGAATCGCAAGCTGATAGAAGTGAAGCTCCGGCAGTTTGCCGGTGATCCGATCCTGTGCGGGAGGAATGTGCGGCAGATCCCCAAACCCGTTCGCGGCGGCGATCGGAAATTTCGCCGGATCATTTAGTCGTGGATCGAAGAACCTGCCGATACCGCGCATCTCCAGAGCGGCGACAAACGCGTTCCAGTAGCTCACGGTGCCCCACGAGCCGGTCCATGTATGCTCGTTGAAGCCGGCGAGATCGAAGGCGTTCGGAAGTAAAGTCGCTCCGGGAACATTGGTGCCGGTGACAACGCCGTCAGTTACCTGTTGCGGGTTGAACGCTTTGCCGTCGAGTACCAGCTCTGCATCAAACTTTCCCGGTCCCCAACTATTGAGGACGGCACGAACGGTCGCTTCGCTCACTCCGAGCAGATTTGCGAATGGGCTCAGGTCGGGAGCCGCGGCAATGATCTTTCCGACGTCGAGATCACGATTGGCCCAACCGTCGAGTCGGTGACCGACGCCGAACGTTAACGAGTTGTCGACAGTCGAATGGCACAGCGCGCAGGTGATGCCGACCGAAGTCAAGTCGTCACCCTGGAAAAAACCGCGGACGCCGACTACTGCATCGAGTCTCAGCAAAGCGACGGTTGTCGCCGGATCGTTGAGGTCCACTCTGCCTTGTCGCAGTCTGTTGATCAGAGGTTGAGGCAAAGCGTCGACGTCGACTTTCAGACCGAGAGTCAACGCTGTGGCCGGACTGACACCGGGACCGACACCGCCGAGAGCCGCGCCTTCAATGGCCTCATGGAGCCGCAGAGCGCCGCCCCAAAATACTTCATCGCCAAACGTGTCGAAACGAAATGTGGTTCTGCCTTCTTCTAAAAGCTCGTTGGCATTCTCGAGGATTTTTGCGTCGAAGTTTCTGAGTTTTTCTCTTGCGGGATTGGCCTGAGCTGGTGGTCCCTGCGCGCGGCCTGGCATTTTCGGCGACGTGGGCGTTTTCGCGCCGCTTGTGTTTACTAAAACAAGACCAACCGCAACCGCAGCTAGTATTGCTATAACGAGACTTAATTTTCGTGTTCGGCGTCGGACGGCTTGGTCTATTGTGAGTTTGATGCTGTCAGTCCCGGCACGATTGACATCTTCTTTGGCAAACGGTTGCCGATTGTTGGACCACATGTGCTTTCCTCCAGCTCTCAAAGAAATTTCGGACGCGTCTTTGCGACGCTTGGAACGAAGCCGCGTTGAATGGATCAACTCTTGTTGCGAAGTCAGTCTCAGTGCTGATCCCGCGGCTCGAGTCAGGGAAGTAAGTTTGTGCGGATCAGGGACGCTTAGACTGCAAAGTTGCTCAACGCTGCACACACGGCGAGTCAGTCAATACTTGCACTCCATGAGCATCGACATTTCGCTCTCGTGAGTGGAAACGGGAGCAATTGTCAGGGGATCAACTGCGTAGGATACTCCTCAATTCGCCGCGAAGACGTTTACGTTTTTCGTGCGAAAATGTGTCGAATGACAAGTCGTGTACACAAGAGTTTCTTTGACGTATTATTCCGCGCGTAGCGATCTCACGGAATCACGGCGGGAAAGTCTCTCCGACAATTCACGAGCCTTCGAGTGCGTCACTGAAGGAGATCACGAAGATGGATCCGAAGTTGGGCAGGGTTGAAGCAGGAAACGTGTCAGCGCCAGGTCTCACTCGAAGTTGGGTGATGTCCGAGACTGAAGGACTGCCGCTTGTGATTGAGCCTGCCGCGGATCAGTTGGAGCTGGTCAGTTGGGCCGCCGGCCGAGTAGATGAGCTGAAGGAGCAATTACTACGCTACGGAGCGATTCTGTTCCGCGGTTTTAAAGTTGGTGCTGTCGAACAGTTCCAGGAGTTTGCACGGACAATCTCGCCGGAGCTTCTCGAATACACCGAGCGCGCCGCGCCGCGTCGTGAAATCGCAGACAACGTCTACACGTCGACCGAATACCCGGCCAGCCAGCGCATCTTGCAGCATCACGAGATGTCCTACTCGCACAACTGGCCCACAAAGATCTGGTTCTACTGTGTCCAGCCCGCAAAACAGGGCGGCGCCACGCCCGTCACGAACGAGCGCAACGTCTTCACGCGCATCGATCCGAAGATCAAAGAGATCTTCATGCGCAAGCGGGTGATGTACGTGCGCAACTACGGCGACAATCTCGATATGACGTGGCAGGACGTATTTCAAACTTCCGACAAGGCGGTGGTGGAAGACTATTGCCGGCGTTGCTACACGGAGTTTGAGTGGAAAGAACGCGGCGGGCTGAGGACCAGCCAGGTACGGCAGGCCGTTGCGACGCATCCGGAAACCGGCGATATGGTGTGGTTCAATCACGCGCACATGTTTCACCAGTCGAGTCTTGAACCAGAGATACGCGCGCTTTTGAATCAGGAGTTTGACGGCAACCTTCCACGCGACGCTTTTTACGGCGACGGCTCGCGCATCGAAGACTCCATACTCGACGAGATTCGTGAGGTCTACTTGCAGTCAGCCGTCAGGTTTGACTGGCAGGAGAACGACGTCATGATGCTCGATAACTTTCTCACCTCACACGGGCGCGAAAGCTTCATCGGTCCGCGCCAGATACTCGTCGCGATGTCTGAGTTGTACACGAACCCTGCCACAGAGTGAATCCCCGACAAGTGTCGCAGGTTTATTTGCGAAATCTTCCCTTGACCGTCTAGGGAACGGAGCTGTACTCTACTCCTAGATAATCTAGGAGACCCCATCCGATGGCAAATGACCGGACAGACTTGATGCAAGGCACACTCGAGCTCTTAATCCTCAAAACCCTGTCGCACGACTCTATGCACGGTTATGGCATCGCGCAGCACATACACCAGTCCGTCGACGATCTGCTCAAAATCGAGGACGGCTCACTTTACCCGGCACTCTATCGCATGGAAGAACGCGGCTGGATCGCGTCTGAATGGGGCGTCTCGGAAAACAATCGCCGCGCCAGGTTCTACAAACTAACCAGAGCAGGCCGCAAACGTCTTGACGCAGAACGCGCTAATTGGGACCGCATCTCTCGCGCCGTTACGAAAATTCTGCAAACTGCTTAACGAGGACGACCGATGAAAGACCTAACACGCAGATTGTTCAATCCCACGAGCAGCGAAGCGATTGAGCGCGAGGTCGAGGAAGAGTTGCGCTTCCATCTTGACTCGTTGACCGAGCAACAACTCCAGAACGTCGACACGCTTGAAGAAGCAAGAGCCGCCGCATTGAGACGCTTCGGCAATGTCGAACAAGTCAAAGACGAATGTGTCGAAATCAGTGAACGGAGGCGCCCTTTCACGCGCGCGCTGAAGTCTTTCCTGGTCCTGCTTTTTCTCGCCGGCGTTTTCGTGCGCATTTTCGGCACGGAACTTCAGGTCGTGCGCGTCGGCGACATGCTGATCACAGTTGGCCTCATGGGCCGTCTGTTTCTGTATGTGCGCGGCTTGAAGCCGGCGGGCTTCCGGCCGAAATCTGAGGCCTCGTCGTCGCCGTTGATGTTGAAGAGCACGGACAAGACGCCGGTCAGCCTTTTCGACCCAAACAATCTTTAGCAAGTAAGTCTCAAAGACCAATCTCGTATTTGGAGCCGCATATGACTGTGTCTTCGCGGGAAAACTATGCTCAAGATCAGAGAGTTGACCAAAACTTACGGAAGCATTCAGGCACTGCAAGACGTCAGTCTTGATGTGCCTCCCGGAGTGTTCGGACTGCTCGGGCCTAACGGCGCCGGGAAGACAACGTTGATGAAGATACTCGCGACGTTGCTTGAACCGGACGCAGGCACAGTCGAGATGAACGGCTTCGACTTAATCGGTCGAAAGGACAAGACGCGGCAGTTGCTCGGCTACCTGCCGCAGGACTTTGGTCTATATCCGGCGTTAACGGCCGAGCAGATGCTCGACTACTTCGCGAAACTCAAGGGAGTCACAGACAAGGAAGAACGCCGCGCGTTGATCGATGCTCTGCTCGACCGAGTGAATCTTTCAAGCGCGCGCAAGCAGCGACTGGGCGGTTTTTCGGGCGGCATGCGCCAGCGTTTAGGTATCGCACAGGCGTTGATCGGTCAACCGCAACTCATCATCGTCGACGAACCGACCGCCGGTCTCGATCCCGAAGAACGAAATCGTTTTCATAACCTGCTGGCTGAAACCGCCGGTGAAGACGCAGTGGTTATTCTGTCAACGCATATCGTCTCTGATGTTTCGAGTCTTTGCAGTCAGATGGCGGTGATTAGACGAGGTGCGATCCTGGCGTTCACCACGCCGCAGCAAGCAATCGATCGACTCACGGATGCAGTTTGGGAAGCGACTGTGCCGCGCGAACAGATTGCGCCTTTGAAGTCTCGTTACCGCGTGATCTCTTCGCAGATGTTAGGCGGACAGGCGCGCCTGAGAGTGATCGCAAAAGGGCTGCGGCCGAGCGAGGAGTTTACGCCGGCAACTCCCGTTCTCGAAGACTATTACTTCGATCTGGTCAACCAGCCGAATTGATGAGAAACCCCGCCCAGACGCCGTTCGCCGCAATCTTTCAAAACGAGGTGCTACTCAATAGCAAGCGGGTGGCTCCGTACGCGTTGATGGTTCTGTTCATGGCGAACGCCGCGTTGTGGTGGAGCCGGCCGGCTGTCCAGTTTGGGTGGGCCACGAACAGCGACTGGTACATTGTCCGGAACCTGCTCGGATTCTCTTTCCTGTTGGGACTCCCGATTTTCACCGCAGTCATCATGGGTGACCCTGTAATTAGAGATTTCCGCACTGGAGTTGACCCACTAATTTTTTCCAAGCCGGTCACTCGCGCGCAATACCTTTTCGGAAAATTCTTCGGGAACTTCTTTGTGCTCGTGTGCTGTCAGGCTGTTTTTCCGCTCACGCAACTGGTGCTGCAAGCATTTCCTACGTCGCGCATGATTGTCCTGCCGGTACGAGTATTCCCTTATTTCAAACACTTCTTCTTTTTCGTCGTCATCACGCACTTAGTAATGGCAGCTTTCTACTTCACAGTCGGAACGCTTACGCGCAATAGCAAGCTCGTTTATGTGTTGGCAGCCGCCTTTTATCCGCTTTACATCACCTATGGACTTCTCTTCATCAGGCCGCTGCCATTCCGTTGGCAAGTCGTGGTTGATCCCATGCTGCTCGGCGCAAGTCTTCGCGGCAATGGGTTTCTGCACACCGCGGAGTTTCTTAATAACTATGTCGTACCTTATACGGCAGACATGATCGCGAACCGGGTGGTGATGATTCTTCTCGCTGCTCTTTGCCTCGCAATACTTTACGTTCGATTCACGATCGCCGAACGGTCCGGAAATGTAGAACAGTTGTCCACACTCAACCTTTCGACGACAGCCGGCGCGGTGTACTACCCGGAGATACTCGTAAAACCTGATTCCACAGCAACAGAGTTTTTGCGTCACGTCGTTCTACCCGATGCAGCCAAGGTAAACGAAGGAATTCGCGCCACTCTAAATAAACTGATCGCGGCCGCCGGCGTTGAGTTTCGCCTGCTGCGCTCCGAACGAAGTCTCGTCGTGGTTATGCCGTTGGTTATCGTCCTCTCAATCCTGGAAGTCGCTTTCTATAACATTCCCTCCGACGTTTCCTATTCCGCGGCTTACGCGACCAACACGGCAAAGTTGTTATTGCTGTTCCTGCTCGGGATCGCGGTCTTCTACACCGGCGAAGCGATGCATCGCGACCGCGAAGTGCGGATCGAACCTGTCTTATGGGCAACGCCTGCG
>Ga0114129_10008618_pt1 | contig 14540 bp, 11 predicted proteins | sample RhiMetdeltSRZDD1_FD_80071 | JGI IMG/M metagenome (GOLD analysis project Ga0114129, IMG submission 80071) | Populus rhizosphere microbial communities from Tennessee, USA - Rhizosphere MetaG P. deltoides SRZDD1 (version 2) (version 2) | ecosystem: Host-associated > Plants > Roots > Rhizosphere >... | reverse complement strand
CTGGCGCCCGCGGCATCAGCGACAGCTCGGGGCGGGGCCCCGCAGCCAGTGCAAAAAAAGTGAACGAATCAATCGGGTGCGGGCTAAACGAAAAGGTAAAGTGAGGCAGATGCAAGCGATTCTCGCATTGGAAGACGGAACCTGGTTCCGCGGTCAGGCGGCCGGCGCGGAAGGCGAAGCGCGCGGTGAGGTCGTGTTCAACACGAGCATGACCGGCTATCAGGAAGTCTTGACCGATCCCTCGTACGCTGGACAAATCGTCACGATGACGTGTCCCGAGATCGGCAACTACGGCGTCTCGCCCGACGACGTCGAATCGCGAGCGCCGCATGTGGCGGGGTTCATCATCCGCGACGAGTCGCCGATTTCGAGCAACTGGCGCGCCGGCTCGACGCTGCGCGAGTACCTCGTCGCCAACAACATCGTCGCCATCTCCGACATCGACACGCGCGCGCTGACGCGGCGGCTGCGATCGGCCGGCGTGATGCGAGGCGTCATCGTGACCGGCAACGACCTCGACGCAGCGGCGCTCGTCGAGCGCGCGAACGCGATTCCGCAAATGGAAGGATCGGATCTCGTTCGCGGCGTCACGTCGACCGAGATCTACGACTGGCGTCCGGAAGATCCGGGGGAGTTCGTGGTCGAGCCCGCGCGGCGCCGGGAAATGAAGTCACGACGGTTGAAGATAGCGGCCTACGACTACGGGATGAAGCGGAACATCCTCCGCCGGCTGAGCGCGCACGGCTGCGACGTCCGCGTGTTTCCCGCGACCGTGCCGGCCTCGGCGCTGCTCGCGACCAGTCCCGACGGCGTGTTCCTGAGCAACGGCCCGGGCGATCCCGCCGTCCTGAGCTACGCGATCGACAACGCGAAAACGCTCGTCAGCTCCGATGTGCCGGTGTTCGGCATCTGCCTCGGCCACCAGGTTCTCGGTCTCGCGATGGGCGGCAAGACGTTCAAGCTGAAATTCGGCCACCGCGGCGCGAACCATCCGGTGAAGAAGCTCGAAACGGGAAAGGTCGAAATCACCTCGCAGAATCACGGCTTCGCCGTGGATCCGGCGTCGCTGCCCGACGATGTCGAAGTAACGCACTTGAATCTGTACGACGGCACCGTCGAGGGACTGCGCCACAAGACGCACCCGGTGTTCTGCGTGCAGTATCATCCCGAGGCTTCGCCCGGTCCGCACGACGCGGACTACCTGTTCGACGACTTTCTGGATTTGATTGAAGACCGTTTGTAGGGGCCGACGCACGTGTCGGCCCGGGGCTGACACGCGGGTCCGCCCCTACGATGTCACGAAACGAGAGCACATGCCGCGTCGCACGGACCTCAAGAAAATTCTCATCATCGGTTCCGGCCCGATCGTCATCGGCCAGGCGTGCGAGTTCGACTACTCGGGCAGCCAGGCGTGCAAGGCGCTGCGCGCCGAAGGGCTCGAGGTCGTCCTCGTCAACAGCAACCCGGCGACGATCATGACCGACCCCGAGCTCGCGGATCGGACGTACGTCGAGCCGCTCACGCCTGAAGTGCTCGCGGCGATCATCGAGCGCGAGCGGCCCGATGCGCTGCTGCCCACGGTGGGCGGACAGACGGGGCTGAACCTCGCCGTCGATCTCGCCAACGCCGGCACGCTCGACAAGTTCAACGTCACGCTGATTGGCGCGTCGATCCAGGCGATCAAGGTCGCCGAGGACCGGCAGTTGTTCAAGGACGCCATGCGCGGCATCGGCCTCGACGTCCCCAACAGCGGCCTGGCGCGGTCGCCGGCCGAAGCGGTGGATCTCGCGCGAACGCTCGGCTTCCCGCTCGTGATTCGCCCGTCGTTCACGCTCGGCGGCGTCGGCGGCGGCATCGCGTACAACATCGAAGAGTTCCGCGACCTCGCGGAGCGCGGCCTCGAGCTGAGCCCGGTGCACGAGATTCTCGTCGAGGAATCGGTCATCGGCTGGAAGGAATTCGAGCTCGAGGTGATGCGCGACGTCGCCGACAACTTCGTCGTCATCTGCTCGATCGAGAACGTCGACCCGATGGGCGTCCACACGGGCGACAGCATCACCGTCGCGCCGATTCTCACGCTCAGCGACAAGGAATATCAGCGGATGCGCGATGCCGCGCGCCGCATCATCCGCCGCGTCGGCGTCGAGACGGGCGGATCGAACATTCAGTTCGCGGTCAATCCGGCGAACGGCCGCATGGTCGTCATCGAGATGAACCCGCGCGTGTCGCGGTCGTCGGCGCTCGCGTCGAAGGCGACCGGATTCCCGATTGCGAAGATCGCCGCGAAGCTCGCGCTCGGCTATCACCTCGACGAAATCCCGAACGACATCACCCGCCTCACGCCCGCCTCGTTCGAGCCGACCATCGACTACGTCGTCGTCAAGATCCCCCGCTGGAACTTCGAGAAGTTCCCGCAGGCCGATCGCACGCTGACGACGCAGATGAAGTCGGTGGGGGAGGTGATGGCGATCGGCCGCACCTTCAAGGAAGCGTTCATGAAAGGCGTGCGGTCGCTCGAGCTCGGCCGCAGCGGACTGCTGTTCGCGCCGGCCGACCGGGACCGTGCCGCGGGAACCGCCGGCGGCGGAGACGTTGAAGATGATGTCGCGCTTCGAAAGCGCCTCGCGATCCCCAGCGATCGGCGTATGTGGGATCTGTTCCGTGCGATCGATCGCGGCTGGAACCTCGACGAGATTCATCAGGCGACGAAAATCGATCCGTGGTTCCTGCGTCAGTTCGCCGAGATCGCCGCGATGCGGCGACACGCGGCCGCCGCGGGTCTCGAGGGTCTCTCGTCCGACGACATGCGCCGCCTGAAGCGCGCCGGCTTCGGCGACGGCGAGCTCGCGCTCGCTGTGGGCGCGTCCGAGACGGCCGTCCGCGATCGGCGGCAGTCGATGGGTCTCGCGCCGGTGTACAAGCGCGTCGACACCTGCGCGGCCGAGTTCGAGTCGTTCACGCCGTATCTCTACAGTTCCTACGAACCGACCTGCGAAGCCAATCCGACGGCGACGCCGAAGGTCGTCATCCTCGGCAGCGGACCGAATCGCATCGGCCAGGGCATCGAGTTCGACTACTGCTGCTGCCACGCGGCCTTCGCGTTGAAGGAAGAAGGCCTCGAGACAGTGATGATCAACTGCAATCCGGAAACGGTGTCGACCGACTACGACACGGCCGACCGTCTGTACTTTCAGCCGCTGACGTTCGAAGACGTGATGGCCGTCATCGAGACGGAGCGATCCGCCGGCGGCGAGGTCTCGTGCCTCGTGCAGTTCGGCGGACAGACGCCGTTGAAGCTCGCGCTCGCGCTGCAGCACGCCGGCGTCAGGATTCTCGGCACGTCGCCCGACTCGATCGACCTCGCGGAGGATCGCAAGCGCTTCGCGAAGCTGCTCGCGGACCTCGAGATCACCCAGCCGGCGAGCGGCACGGCCACCTCGCGTCAGGAAGCGCGCGACGTCGCGGCCACGATCGGATTCCCCGTCGTCGTGCGGCCGTCGTACGTGCTCGGCGGGCGCGCGATGGCGATCGTGTACGACGTCGGCACGCTCGATCGCTACATGACGCAGGCGGTCGACGCCTCGCCCGAGCATCCGATTCTCGTCGACAGATTCCTCGAAGACGCGTTCGAGTTCGACGTCGATGCCGTCGCCGACCAGACCGGCGCCGTCGTCATCGGCGGCATCATGGAGCACATCGAGGAGGCGGGCATCCATTCGGGCGACAGCTCGTGCGTCGTGCCGCCGTTCATCTGCCCGGAGCGTCATCTCAACACCATCCGCGACTACACGCGCCGCATCGCGCGGGCGCTGAAGGTGGTCGGATTGATGAACGTCCAGTACGCGATCAAAGACGACGTCGTGTACGTGCTCGAAGTGAATCCGCGCGCATCGCGCACGGTGCCGTATCTGTCGAAGGCCGCCGGGGTCTCGCTGGCGAAGATTGCCGCGAAAGTCATGACCGGACGCACGCTTGCGGATCTCGGGCTGACCGAAGACGTGCAGGTGGCCGGCGTCTTCGTCAAGAGCCCGGTGTTCCCGTTCGTTCGCTTCCCGGGCGTCGATACGATCCTCGGTCCCGAGATGAAGTCGACCGGCGAGGTGATGGGCGGGTCGACGAACTTCGGCGTCGCGTTCGCGAAAGCGCAGCTGTCGGTCGGTCAGCGGCTGCCGGAGGGCGGGACCGCGTTCGTCAGCGTGAACAACGACGACAAGAAGAACCTGCTGCCGATCGCGCGCGATCTCGCCGAGCTCGGGTTCCGCCTCGTCGCCACTCGCGGCACCGCGGCCTACCTGCGCGCGTACGGGTTGGACGTGGACGTCGTGTACAAGGTCAACGAAGGGCGGCCGAACATCGCGGACGAAATCGTCAACCGGAAGGTCGACATCATTATCAATACGCCGCTCGGCCGGGAATCCTTCTTCGACGACCGTACCGTTCGCCGCGCCGCGATGATGCAGGAGGTTCCGTGCATCACGACGCTCACCGGCGCCGCCGCCGCGGTGCAGGCAATCCGCGCGCTGCGCGCGCAGGGTCTGGGCGTGCGGGCGCTGCAGGACTACTACGCAGGAATTGCCGCCGAGAAGGTCTAGCGGGCGGGCAGAAATTGCCCGCTTCTCGCGTCGCCACGCACGGGCCACGGAATCGGCGAGACCGCGAACAGCACGACATCTTTTTTAGGATCAAAGAGTTTCGCGGTCTTCGTGTCGGCGCGATGCTCGTGACAGGCTGGGCGTCGCGAGGTTTGCACGATTCCCGATCGTGCGGACAATCGCTGCCATCCCCGCCAGCGCGTTGCTCGCCGGCGTTGCCTTCGGTCTTTACGTTCCCGAGCCTCACGTCCTTCTCGCCTACGTCCTGATCTCGTCGAGCGTCGCCGGCGCCATGTTCGGCTGGGCGCTGCGCCGGCGGGTGCTGCTCCTCGCGTCCGTCGCGCTCGGCTTCTTTTCGTGTGGATGGCTGCTGTCGTCGGTCGAATGGCAGCGCGCGTGGCGTCCGCCGCTGCGCATCGCGTTCGAGCAGCTCGCGCGCGACGAGCGCGTGGTGGCGGCTGCGCAAGGACGCCGGATGCCTGAGGACGACGAGGCATTCGCGATTGTGCAAGGGGTCCTGCGGACTGACGCGGCAGCGACGGAATCTGGGGTGTCACTCTCCATCGAAGTCGAGAGCCTGCCAGCCGCGCCCGCCGCCAGTGAAAAACAGTCGGGCGGGATCCTTGTCACGGTCGTTGGAGCGATTGCGACCGATCGCCTCGGCGACTGGCGCGCGGGCCGCCGTGTGCGGATGCCGGTCAACCTGCGCCGGCCGTCGCGGTACCTCGATGCGGGTGTGCCGGATCACGAGCGCGCGCTGGCGCGGCGCGGCACGACGCTCGTGGGCACGGTCAAAAGCGGCGCGCTCGTGGAAGTGCTGGCACGCGGATCGTGGATCGACGAGACGATGGCGAGCGCGCGTGCGTTCGCGCGACGGGCGATCGCGAACGCCGTCGGCCGCTGGAGCCGCGAGTCCGCCGCGATCGTGACCGCGATCGTCATCGGCGATCGCGCGGGACTGGACGCCGGCCTGCAGCAGCGGCTGCAGGAAGCCGGGACGTACCACGTCATCGCGATCTCCGGCGGGAACATCGCGATCCTCGCCGGCCTGCTGCTCGGCGTCTTTCGCGGCGCCGGCCTGCTCGGCCGGACCGCGATGCTGTCGGCGATTGCGGCGCTGATCGCGTACGCGCGGCTGGTTGGCGGCGGCGCCTCGGTCGATCGCGCGACGCTGATGGCCGTCGTCTACTTCGGCGCGCGTGCGTTCGATCAGCGCAGCCCGCCGCTGAACGCGCTCGCCCTCGTCGCGGCGGTACTCGTCGCCTCCGATCCGCTCGCCATCGCCGACCCCGGGTTCATCCTGACCTTCGGCGCCACGCTCGCCATCCTTGCTGTGGTCCCTGCCGTCACGACGATCACCGCAGAGAACGCTGAACACGCGAAGAAAAACCGCGGCTCGGCGGCTGCTGCGTGGATGGTCGCGGTCACACGGCCCTTCGTCGCGATGCTGGCGGCATCCGCCGCCGCGGAAGCGATGCTGTTTCCAATCGGCGCCTTGTTTTTCGCGCGCGTCACGTTCGCGGGACTCGGACTGAACTTCCTGGCCATTCCGTTGATGGGCGTCGCGCAGGTGGCGGGCATGGTCGTCGTACCGATGGCCCTCGCCTCGCCAGCGGCCGCCGCGCTGGCCGGGTGGATCGCGCACGCCGGCGCCGCGGGTCTCGTCCGGTCGGCCGATCTCGTCCGCTTCGTGCCGGCGCTGACCCATCGGGTCGCGCCGCCGCCGCCGGTGGCCATCATTATTTATTACTGCGCGCTCGCCGCCTGGTGGCTGACTCGCTCGACGGCGCGCCGCATCCTCGCCCGGCGCATCGCCGCCATGCTGGCGGTCGCGAGCGCGCTGTGGATTCTCGTCGATCCGCGTGCGCTCCTCGCAGCGCGCGGCGATGGCCGCCTGCACGTCACCGTCCTCGACGTCGGTCAGGGCGATGCGATCGTCGTCCGCTTTCCACTCGGCTCGACGCTGCTCGTCGACGCCGGCGGGCTGGCGTTCTCCTCCAGCTTCGACATCGGCGACCGCGTCGTCGCGCCGGCCCTTCGCGACGCGGGCGTGCGCCGCCTCGACTTCGTCGCGCTCACGCACGGCGATCCGGATCACATCGGCGGCGCCGCGGCGATTCTCGACGAATTCCGGCCGCGCGAGGTGTGGGAGGGGATTCCGGTCCCGCGCTCGGAGCCGCTGACCGCGCTGCGGATGCAGGCCCGGTCGCTCGGGGCTCGATGGGCGAACGTGTATGACGGCAATCGCGCGGTCGTCGACGAAGTGGAAGTCATTGCGCGCCATCCGACGGTCGCCGAGTGGGAGCGGCAGAGGGTCCGCAACGACGACTCGATCGTCCTCGAGCTCCGCTGGCACGAAGTCTCGGTGCTGCTGACCGGCGACGTCGGGAGGGAAGTGGAGCGCAGGCTCGCCGCGGCGATTCCCCCCGCGCGTCTGCGGGTGATCAAAGTGCCGCATCACGGCAGCCTCACGTCGAGCACGACCAACTTCGTCGACGCGATGCATCCGGCGATCGCCATCGTCAGCGCGGGACGGGCGAATCACTTCGGGCATCCGGTGCCGGAGGTGCTGGAGCGGTACCGGGCGATTGGCGCCGAGATCTTTCGAACGGACCGCGACGGAGCGGTGACGGTGGAGACGGATGGCAGATCGGTCGACGTACACACGTTCACGGGCCGGCGGCTTTCACTGCCTTAAATGCAACCACGAAGGCACGAAGGCACGAAGACCTCTCATGCTCATAACCCGCTTCGATCTCACGGGCCACTCGAGCACTTCGACACTCGTTCACGAGCGGACGCCTTTCACCCCTTAAATGCAACCACGAAAGCACGAAGGCACGAAGAAGAAGACGGAGATCTTTTATGCTAAGAGTTTCGACTCGCCTCTCGGACGACCTTGAAGATCTGATCCACCGGGTGATCGGCTGCTGCATTGATGTTCATCGTGCACTTGGCCCCGGGCTGCTTGAAAGCATCTATTCGCGAGCCGTTTGGATTGAGCTTGGCGCGCAGGGCATCGCCTTTGAGCGCGAAAAGCTCCTCCCCGTCACCTATCGAGATCAGCTGATTTGCAATCAACGCATCGACATCGTCGTCGAGAAGCAGCTCGTCCTGGAAATCAAGTCTGTCGAACGAATCCATCCCGTACATCGGGCCCAGGTGCTGACATACTTGCGCGTCTCGAAGCTGCCAGTCGCGTTGCTGATGAATTTCAACGTCGCCGTCTTGCGCGAGGGACTCGACAGAATCGTCTTGTAGCGCCTGTACAGAGTTTCTTCGTGCCTTCGTGCCTTCGTGGCGTGTAGTTGGGAGTGAATGGCGTTCGAGTGAGCGCGGTCATTTTGACTTAGCTCTCTGCCATTCCTTCTCAAGGTCCTCGAGTGTCATCCGCGACATCGATTCCCCGCTTTCAGCGATCGATCGTTCCATCTCCGTGAACCGCTTCGTGAACTTGTCATTCGCTTTCCGCAGCGCCGTCTCCGGCTCGATCCCGAGCTTCCGCGAGAGGTTCGCGATCGCGAACAGCAGGTCGCCCATCTCTTCCTCCGCTCGTGCCCGATCGATCTCGCCCCCGCCCTTCACGACCTCCCGCAGCTCGTCCACCTCCTCCTGGATCTTGTCGACGACGTCGCCGGCGGCGGTCCAGTCGAAGCCGACGGACGCGGCGCGGGTGCCGATGTGATACGCGCGCAGGAGCGCCGGAAGGGCGGGCGCGATGCCGCTGAGGAGCGTCTTCGGCTTCCGCGTCCCGGTCGACGATGGCGATGACTGTTCCTGGGCCTTGATTTCCTCCCAGCGCACGCGCACCTGACCCGCGGAATCGAGCGGCGGCTCGCCGGCGTCGCGCGCGAAGACGTGCGGGTGGCGGCGCACGAGCTTGTCGGCAATGCTTTCGAGCGAGTCGGCGATCGTGAAATGTCCGGCCTCGGATTCCAGCTGCGCGAGAAACACCGCCTCGAACACGAAGTCGCCGAGCTCCTCGCAGAGCGCCGCGTGATCGTGACGGTCGATCGCCTCGATCACTTCGTACGCTTCTTCGAGCACGAACGGCTTCAGCGTGTCGATCGTCTGCTCCCGATCCCACGGACAGCCGTCGGGGCCGCGAAGCGTGGCCATGATGTCGACGAGACGCGTGAAGGCGTGGGCGGCGCGAGCGGACTCGGACATTTGATAATCTTAGTCAAATGTCCGAGCCGCAACTCTCTTTCACCGCGTTCGTGCTGTCGCTCGCGAGCACGGCGGCGATCCATTTCGGCGACCTGCCCGACCCGGTGTCGGGGGAGGCGGCCGAGCCGAACCTGGAGGGCGCGTCGCAGATGATCGAAATTCTGAGTCTGCTCGAACAGAAAACACGCGGCAACCTGACCGCGGAGGAGCGCCAGGTGCTCGAGCAGGTCCTGTACGAGCTCCGCATGCGGTTCGTCTCGGCGACCGGCGGCGGGAAGCGCATTATTGAGCCTTAAAGTCACCGTCCTCGGCAGCGGCACGTCGCACGGCGTGCCGTCGATCGGCTGCGACTGCGCCGTCTGCACGTCCTCCGACCCGCGCGACAGGCGGACGCGGCCGTCGATCTGGATCGAGATCGACGGCGGCGCGCCCTCGTCGTTCGCGGGCGCGGTCCGGTCGATTCTCGTCGACACCTCGACCGATCTGCGCGCCCAGGCGCTGGCCTGCGGCATGCGCCGCGTCGACGCGATTCTCTTCACGCACAGCCACGCCGATCACGTGTTCGGCCTCGACGACGTGCGGCGGTACAACCAGATGCAGCGCGCGCCGATTCCGTGCTTCGCCGACGCCGAGACGCTCGACAGCCTGCGGCGCATGTTCTCGTACGTCTTCAACCCGCCGAAGCAGATCGGCGGCGGCCTGCCCCAGTTGTCGCTGTTCCAGATTGCCGGCCCGTTCACGCTCGGCGGCGTGGAGATCGTGCCGGTCCCGCTCTTCCACGGACGGCTGCCGGTGCTGGGATTCCGGATCGGCGGCTTCGCGTACCTGACCGACTGCAACCGCATTCCCGACGAGTCGTGGCCGCTGCTCACCGATCGCGGCGGCGTGCGCACCGTGATCCTCGATGCGCTCCGCCACCGGCCGCACTCCACGCACTTCAGCGTCGCCGAGGCCGTCGACGTCGTGGCGCAGCTGGGCGCGGAGCGCGCGTACTTCACGCACATCTGCCACGACCTCGCGCATGCGGCCACCAACGCGCAACTGCCCGCCGGCGTGGAGTTGGCTTATGATGGCCTCGTGTTGACCGTCTGATGGACGTCATTCACTTTCCGGAGGACGCCCGGCCGCCGCGCTGGAAGCATCCGGTGCTGGCGCTCGGTAATTTCGACGGCGTCCATCGCGGGCACCGCAAAATCCTCGATCGCGTCCACCGCGTCGCCGGCGAGCACGGCGCCACGCCCGTCGTCATGACGTTCGATCCGCATCCGCCGCGGATCGTCCGGCCCGACAAGGCGCCGCCGCTCCTGATGACCAAGGCGCAGAAGCTCGAAGCGCTGGCCGATGCGGGCCTGCACGGCGTCGCGATCGTGCGGTTCACGCCGGAGCTGTCCCGCTGGGATCCCGAGATGTTCGTGCGCACCGTGCTCGTCGAGTGGCTGCACGTGTCCGAGGTGTGGGTCGGCGCGAATTTCCTGTTCGGACACGATCGCGCGGGGAATTTCTCCATGCTGCGGACGCTCGGCGCCCGCTACGGCTTCAAGGCGGAGAAGATCGATCCGGTTCGCTACAAGGACTTCGTGGTCAGCAGCACGCGCATCCGCCGGCTGATCGGCGAAGGGCGCGTCGACGAAGCGGGCGCGCTGCTCGGTCATCAGTACTACATCGACGGCACGGTGATGCACGGCGACCACCGCGGCCGCACCATCGGATTTCCCACGGCGAATCTGTGCGCCGAGAACGAGCTGCTGCCGCCGCACGGCGTCTATGCGACGACCACGAGAATCGCCGGGATCGTGCACGCCTCGGTCACCAACGTCGGCACGCGGCCGACGGTCGACGATTCGGGACGCACGGTCGTCGAGACGCACATCTTCAACACCGATCGCGATCTCTATGGCGCGTCGATCCGCGTCGGATTCGTGCAGCGGCTGCGCGACGAGCGCGCGTTCGAGTCGCTCGAGGTCCTGACGGCGCAGATCGCTGCCGACTGCCGCCGCGCGCGCGTGTTGTTCGATCGACTTTCACTGTAGAATCGCGACCCGTGGCCACCCACGACTTCACCTTCGAGATGGCGCTGCCCCATCAGTCCGACTCGGAGGCCATCGTCGCCGAGCTCGCGGCGGCGGTGCTCGGCTACGTGGGTTACGCGCCGGACGCGATCGCCGATCTGACCGCGAAGATGTGCGGCGCCGTCGCCGACACGACGGCCCGCGGACGGCGCGGCTGCCGCGTCGCGTTTCGCGCGCAGGGCGGCGAGCTGCAGATTGCCGTCATCAACGACGGCACCGCCCGGTGGCAGGACGTGCGCCCCCTCCCGTAGCGATGCGTCTCTACAACACACTGACTCGCCGCGAAGAGACGTTTGCGCCGTCGGCCGGCAACACCGTCCGCATGTACACGTGCGGCCTCACGACGTACGCGCGCGGACACATCGGCAATTTCCGGACCTTCATCTGCCTCGACGTCCTGCGCCGGACGCTCAAGTACCTGCTCGGCTTCGAGGTCAGACAGGTGATGAACTTCACCGACGTCGACGATCGCACGATTGCCGGCGCCGAGAAGGCCGGCATGGATCTGCGGGCGTACACCGATCAGTACATCGCCGCGTTTCGAGAGGACACCAAAGCGCTCGGTCTCGAAGACATCGAAGAGATGCCGCGCGCGACCGATGACGAGAATCTGCGCGCGATGGCCGACATGATCGCCGCGCTCGACAGGAACGGACACACCTACCGGAGCGACGGCTCGATCTATTTCAAGATCTCGACGCTGCCCGATTACGGCAAGCTCGCGCGGCTCGATCACGAGGGGATGAAGCCCGGCGCGCGCGTCGACACGGACAGCTATGCGAAGGAAGACGCGCGCGATTTCGTCCTGTGGAAGGGGCACCGGGAAGGCGAACCGGCCTGGACGTTTCCCGATGCCGGGATCTCGCCGGGACGCCCCGGCTGGCACATCGAGTGCTCGGCGATGGCGTTGCGGCTGCTGGGCGACGCGCCGATCGACATTCACGCGGGCGGCATCGACCTGATCTTTCCGCATCACGAGAACGAGATCGCGCAGGCGGAGGGTGCCACCCGCAAGCCGTTCTCGCGCTTCTGGGTGCACGTCGAGTACCTGATCGTCGACGAGCAGAAGATGTCGAAGTCGCTCGGCAACACCTACACGATTCCTGACGTCGTCGCGAAAGGGTTCCGGCCGTCGGCGGTGCGGTACCTGCTGCTGTCGGCGCACTATCGCAAGCAGCTCAATTTCACGTGGGCGAGCCTCGCGCAGGCCGAGGAAGCGCTGCGGCGGCTGACCGATTTCCTCGCGCGGCTGGACACGGTCTCGCGCGAAGGAACGAGCGACAATCTCAGAGCTCGTGTCGACGAAGGGCGGAAGGCGTTCTCCGACGCGATACAGGACGACCTGAATACGGCGGCGGCGCTCGGCGCGATCTTCGAGCTGGTGCGCGCCCTGAATTCCGCGATCGACTCGGGTGAGATCGGAAAAGGCGATGTCCCGGTGATTCGCCACGCCTTCGATGAATTCGATCGCGTCCTCGGCGTGCTCAGCCTCCGGCGCGCCGAAGACGAGCAGCCGCCCGTGCCGGTCGAGGAGATCGAGCGCCTCATCGAGGAGCGCCACGCGGCCCGGCGCCGTCGCGATTTCGCCGAGGCGGATCGCATCCGCGACGACCTGGCGGCACGCGGTGTGCTTCTCGAAGACTCACCCGGTGGGACCCGCTGGAAACGAAAGTAGCGCAGCCCGTTAGGGCTGCCAGACGCGCAGCCCCTTCAGGGCTGCCATTATGACGACGACGCCGCAAATCAAGACGCCGCTGCCCGGTCCGCGCGCCAAAGCCATCATCGATCGCGACAAGGCGGTTGTCTCGCCTTCATACACGCGCGGGTACCCGCTGGTCATCGCGCGAGGCGAAGGCGCGATGGTCGAGGATGTGGATGGCAACGTCTTCCTCGACTGCGCCGCTGGCATCGCGGTCAACTCGACCGGGCACTCGCATCCCGAGGTCGTGCAGGCGATCACCGATCAGGCGCAGAAGTTCCTGCACATGTCGGGCACCGATTTCTACTACGAGCCGCAGGTGCGCCTCGCCGAAGAGTTGGCGGAGATCGCGCCGATTCGCGGAGGCGTGCGCACCTTCTTCGGCAACTCCGGCACCGAAGCGGTCGAAGCGTGCCTCAAGCTCTCGCGCTACGCGACGGGACGATCGAACGTCATCGCCTTTCTCGGCGGGTTTCACGGCCGCACGATGGGATCGCTGGCGCTGACGTCGAGCAAGGCGATGCAGCGCCGCGGCTTCGGACCGCTGATGCCGGGCGTGTATCACGCGCCGTACGCCGATTGCTATCGTTGTCCGCTGGGATTGAACGCCGCCAACTGCGCGGCGGAATGTCTCGGCTTCCTCGACGAGCAGATTTTCGTGCATCTCGTCTCGCCCGACGAAGTCGCCGCGATCGTCGTCGAACCGATTCAAGGCGAAGGCGGCTACATCGTCGCGCCCGATCAGTTCCTGCAGCGGCTGCGCGAGCTGACCAGTCGTCACGGCATTCTCTTCGTCGCCGACGAAGTGCAGTCGGGGATGGGACGCAGCGGGAAGATGTTCGCCATCGAGTACAGCGGCGTCGAGCCCGACATCATGGCCATCGCCAAGGGCATCGCGTCGGGGATGCCGCTCGGCGTCGCCGTCGCGCGCAGCGGTCTCATGGCGTGGCCGCCCGGTGCGCACGCGAGCACCTTCGGCGGCAACCCGGTGTCGTGCGCCGCCGCGCTGGCGACGATCAAACTGTTGAAGGAACGCCTCGTCGCGAATGCGGCGGAGGTCGGCGGTCACCTGATGAGCGCGTTGAAGGCGCTGATGGACAAGCATCCGCTCATCGGCGACGTGCGCGGCCGCGCGTTGATGATCGGCGTCGAGCTCGTTCGCGATCGCCGGACGAAGGAGCGCGCCGCAGATGAGCGCGACGCGGTCGTGCAGGCGGCGTTCGCGCGCGGATTGCTGCTGCTCGGCGCCGGGAAAAACGCCATCCGCTTCTCGCCGCCGCTGGTGCTCACACGCGAGCAGGCGGACACGGCGACGCGGATCTTCGACGAGGCGCTGACGGAGGTCGAGCGGTCGCGGCGGTAACTTCAGGACTCGTAAAAACTCGCAGGGTCCGCATCGCGATGCAAAGAGAGTGGATTTCTCTGCGGTCTTTGCGGCCTTTGCGTTCTTCCGCTGGTGGTTGCGCTTTTGCAGAGCTTCGCGGGTCATGACGTACGCGCGCGTCGCGTTGGGAAAAAGCGGAGAAGATCTCGCGTGCCGCGAGTTGGAGCGCCGCGGGTACGCGATACTGGCGCGGCGCTACCGCCGGCGAGGTGGAGAAATCGACATCGTCGCGCGCGACGGTCCGACGCTGGTGTTCGTCGAGGTGAAGGCGCGCGACGGTCACGAATTCGGGGACGCGTCCGAAGCGGTCACCGCGCTCAAGCAGCGCCGGATGACCCGGCTCGCGCTCGATTATTTGCTGCGAAATCGGCTCAGCGACTGCCCGTGCCGCTTCGACGTCGTGTCGATTCATTTCGAGGCTGGCGCTCCGGTCATCGAGCTGTTTCAGAATGCATTCGATGCCGTTGAACGATAAACGACTGGCGACTGGCGACGGCCGACTAGCGACTGCTGACTATCTTGCCTGAGCTCCGCAAAGATCCCGTCATGGGCCGGTGGGTCATCATCTCGACCGACCGGCAGAAGCGGCCGAACGATTTCGTGTTCGAGCGCGCGCGCATCATCGG
>Ga0114129_10008616_pt1 | contig 14545 bp, 13 predicted proteins | sample RhiMetdeltSRZDD1_FD_80071 | JGI IMG/M metagenome (GOLD analysis project Ga0114129, IMG submission 80071) | Populus rhizosphere microbial communities from Tennessee, USA - Rhizosphere MetaG P. deltoides SRZDD1 (version 2) (version 2) | ecosystem: Host-associated > Plants > Roots > Rhizosphere >... | reverse complement strand
TGCACTAAAACGTGCGCGCTCAAACTATAAGGTTGACCGAGGATGATTGAATTTGCTTGCGTTCGACGTAAGCCTCGTCATTTAGAAGTTTGGATTGACAGTCAGTGTGGAATACTGGTTGCGGAGCATTAAGCGGAAGCGGACTTGCCTTAGGTGGAAGCAAATGAAAAAGGTGTTTTTCGAGTGGGCCGTTGGTGCTATCCTAGTTGCGATGCTGGGTACGTCGGCGGCTGCTTTTCCGGACAAGGCTGAAGGACAAAAGCAGAAGGTACGGATTATCGTGGTTGAAAAGAAGGAGCACACAGGGTCGAGCAACAGTAGCAAGTCTCAGAAGCCGAATCCCGAGAATCGCGACAAGCGACAGTAACCAGTCTTGGGTATGGACGCAGTATGAAGAAGGTTTTTCTCATTATCACGCTGTCTTTGTTTGGCGCCACTGCCGGAGTCACGGTCCCAGGCAGCTCTGTCGCGTTCGCACAAAAGAAGGAAAAAGACGAGAAGAAGAATTCGCCGGGACCGCCAGTCATAAAGGACAAGGAAAAGCCGAAGGAACCTCCTCCCAAAAAAGAGAAGAAGCCGTAGAGAGGTCTACGTCTCTTTGAAACTCGCCAGGGCTTCGTCTTCATCTGAGAAGATTTCGAACACGCCGTCGAGCTTTGAGATCGCCAGGATGTTTCTCACCGACTGAGAGGGAGAAAGCAATTTCACGTTGCCCTTCTTTTTCAACACCGAACGGTAGGATTTGATGAGGCTACCGACTCCGGTACTGCTGATATAGGTCACGCTTCGTAGATCGAGCAAGAAGTTGATCTCATCTTCCTCCATGAACCGCTGGACCATCTCGTAGAGCTGATCGGGTCCGTCTCCCGGGTCCAGCCGTCCGGTTATCTTGATGATGCGAACCGACTGTGTTTTTCTGCTGATGACTTTAGTAGGGCGTCTCATCATAACAATAACTCTTGCCTTAGATCCTGACGCGGGCGGGCCAGAAAACAGTGGGCGCTACTGGACTCGAACCAGTGACCCCTGCGGTGTGAACACAGTGCTCTACCGACTGAGCTAAGCGCCCTTCAAGGCAGAAAAGCTTAGCAGATGCCTCAAGTGATTTCCACCGGCATGGGCCTCTCTCGATCCTCAATAACACTCTTGATGTGGCTTTTGCGTATGAGAAGTCGTGCGCGTCGTTGTCCGCCACTGAAGGCTAGAAGAAGTAAGGCGGAGACCAGTTGCCGCCATTAATGACGACGACTACGTTTGTTCCCGCCGGGCCGAGGTTGAGCTTTCCTTTCGCTAAGATCTGGCTGAGCGTTGCGTCTTGCTGGAAGTAGACGGGTTCGAAGGCCGAGCCATTGATGAGGATAAGAGAGCCCGCAAAGAAGCTCTGGCCGAACACCCACAACTTCTTCAGTCCTTTCGCTTTCACACCGCTGATGACCGGGAATCCGCCTCCTCCATCCGCCCGTATTGTTATCGAAAGCAGTCTGCTGTCGGCACGTACTGGGTTGCCCGAGTCAGACACTTGCACGACGAACGAATACGCGCCGGCGAGAGTCGGAATTCCGCCGATCGCCCCGTTCGTCGAAAGACTCAGCCCCGGAGGCATCGCTCCGGCAACGAGATTCCAGCGATATGGTTGCGTTCCGCCGCTGGCCGTCAGGACTGCGCTATAGCTGCGACCTGCGACTCCCTCGTTTATGCCCGAGGTTGTAATGCTGACCGGTCCGCCTCCTCCGGAGCCTCCCCCCGATTGCGGATAAATGGCGAGCACACCGGCCTTGTCATCCTCTCCAAGATTAGCGTCGCGTCCGCGTCCGTGAGCCGTTGCCCACATAATTGCAGATGGATCGGCTGAGTGATCGAGCCCGATCGAATGCCCGAGTTCATGGCATGCAACCTCCGCTAGATTAGCCGAGTTCGAAAGGAAGCAGTCCATCCCTTTGTTGAACACGGTGTCGGCTTCGATCAGTCGATTAAAGGTTGTTCCGCCGATGATCTTCGTCTCGCGAGTCCAGCCGACCGCGGTTAATGCCACGACGCCGGCGCAGCCGATCGGAGGATCCAACTGGTTCAGGCAATCTCCGAACGAGATCGTGTTAGCGTTGTCAAAAACGATTCCGCAACTACCCGACTGACCGGCCACCTGTAGCTGAATCGAGGCGCCGCTCTGGCTAGACCACGCGGACATAGCTCGTGCAATTTCAGCCGTTCCTCCACCCACGACCGGCGATGCATTCGAATTAACGTAGTAGCGTATCGCCTGATTCGAGTCGGCTTCCATCCAGCGCAGGCCGCCGGCCGACAGCACGAACTGAGGGACGAAGCCGCGAGATTGTTTTTTCTTGCGCGCGTACTCGGTCGGTATTGCGACAAGAGGCTCACCGCTTCTTTCCAAGTCTATCTCATCTACACGGGTCTTCTCTCGATGCAACGTGTCTTGAATTTTTTCTACATAAGCATCCAACTGAGCGCGATCAGTTACTTCGTCTCCGTTAGCTCGAGATAGAAGCTCCACGTTACCGGGGTCAATTGACCGCTCCACGAATTCTCTACCCGTCGCATCTTTAACAATAGAGAACTTGCCCATAAAAGCGTGGGCAGCGTGCAGACTACCGTCCATTCCCGTATTCAAATACAAAAGGACGCGTTCTCCTACTGCATATACCGGTTGCCCTGATATGCGCACCCCCGCTTCACCGGCCGAGCCTCCGAGCTGCTTCAGCACAATTGTTTCCGGAACCTCGCCGCGCAGCAAACGATCACTCTGAACTTCGACGTAAGTCCACACCATCGAGCCCGCATCGTCCCACGCGCTCGTCACTGATGTTACCCTGCCGATAACGATTGCTCTCGAGTTGACGATCAACTCAGCGTCCGAGAGCATAACCGCCGTTGTCGCGCGCGCGGGTAGCGCGACAAGAATGACCAGAAATAGTGATGTAAGAAGATACTGCTGCGTCCTACCAACCAGCTTCATCGAACCTCAACCTTTCAACTCGATATGAAAACAAAGAAGCAACGCTAGACCATTGGTTCGTGGTAGTCGTCTACCCGACCCCTGCACACTCTGAGCGGAAGAGTGGCGTCCGGGGCCATTAAACGGGGGCCGTCAACCTTAGGATCGACTTTCGCGGTACGGCGCGCATTCAAACATAGCTGAATTCACGTGTCAAGAACCTTCGCCATCGAAGTCGGTTCCGCGGGTCGCTGTTCATCAAAACTTCCCGCCGAATCTACTGCACGATTAGTGGATTCGATCTCCGATCATCAGGAGGATTCGAAACGGTCACGACATTACCAGGCTTAGACTTCACTTTCGCGCGCAGCGTCCGCGCGTCGATGATCGTCGTAGTCCGGGTGACGCCGTTCACTTCCACGATTGAGCCCTCCCGGAAGCCACCTCCCGAGACCTCGATGAATTTCTTTGAAACGCGAGTCACACTGCTTATGACTGGCGCTCCTGCAGAAGAAACGAGCGAAGCATTGAGACGATAGAAGCCTGTCGAGTTGCTCTCGAATGCGCCAACACCTATCACGTAGCGTCCGGTATATGGCAAAACAATATTGAAGCGCGGGTCGTCGCCATCGTACTGATCGCTGTAAAAGAATTCTATTCCGGTCTCTGGATCGATCAGATTGATTTCAGCATCCAAACGCGAGCCGAGCACTTCGGCGTCAACGTCCACGATCAACGTTTGACCCACAGCAGCAATAAAGCTGTAGAAGTCTACGTCGGCACCGCCGTCTATCCTCCCAAAAACGGTCGCCGGAAGATCGCGTACCGCCTGCGCGGTCCGATCGTTAGGTTCTTGCTCATCGACATCCGAACCGCGGGTGATATTGAGCACGTAATCGAACAATGGTCCGCCCAGTTCATCTGCATCGGAAACGCCAACTATCAGCACCTGGTTGCGCGGCGACACGAAGCGAATCAACGGGTCGTTGTTTTCATCTCCCAGCTTTGCATCAAGGAGTTGGCCCGACGAATCAAAGAGCGCAATATCGGCGATAAGCTCTGAGTTGGCGAGGCGCGCTGCGAACGGCTCAACGGTGATTTGCTGGCCGGCTATCGCTTCAAACGCGAAGAAGTCAACATCCCCATTGAAGCGTATCCCGCCAAAGATATTGACCGGCAGCGAGACCCCTTGCGCCACGCGATCGTTCGGTTCGATTTCGTTGATGTCACCTCCACCTGTGCCGAAGCTTAACAACGCGGGCACAGATGCCGACGTGCGAGTCCGTCCGAAAGCGCTCACGCGCACCGAACCGGCCCGCTGACTCGTGCGGTTCTTTCCGCTAGATGCGGTCTCAACCGGATGAAGTCTGTTGAAGGCGGCGTCGAGACTCATCTCGGCGAGCGGAGTGTTTCTGTTATGCCGCCTTTCAGCACGATCCGGTCGAGTTATCTTTAGAGCAGGATCTTGATCTTGTGCTGCGACGAAGGTTGACGCGAGCAAAAGCGCGGCAATGGTGATGGCGGCCGCGCGCCTGAGGGATGGCGAGAACATTGAACTACCTCCGCACATCCCATCTGCTTCCTAGACTAATCCCCAATAGCTCTGATGACGACGGAGTGCCTCGCGTTCGCAGCCGCTCGAGATAAATTCTCCGCCGGTTTCACGCGGCGGATGGAAGGGTTATTTCAAAGGTCGTACCGACGCCTACCTGGCTCTCGAACCGAATCTCTCCCCCATGAAGCTGAATCGCACGGAATGCCTGAGCCAACCCGATGCCGGTCCCGCCTTTCTTGGTCGTGTAGTAAAGATTGAAGATTCGTTCCTGATCCTCGTCGGCGATCCCGATGCCTCGGTCGGTTACGGCGATTCGCGCCGACCCCTCCGCGCCTCGAGATGTTACCACCTTCAACGGTCCTCCCTCGGACATGGCCTGACAGCCATTGATAATCACGTTCAGCAAGGCTTGCTTCAAGAGATCGGCGTCGCCTTTGATCACGAGCGGCCCCGGCTCGAGTTGCTTGTTGATCGTAACGCCGCGCTCCTGTGCCTCGGTGGAAGCCAGCGCGATCACCTGGCTAACGATTATATTCAAATCGATCGGCTGCAGGTGAACTTCAACCGGCCATGTGAAGTTGAGAAAGGTCTGCACAACTCGATCGAGCCGTTTAATCTCGGAATCCAGAATCTCGAGTTGAGGTCGCGGATCTGAGTGCCCCGACTCAAGCTTTGAACGAAGGATCTCGAGGTGGATCACCATCGCGTTGAGCGGGTTCTTGACCTCGTGTGCGATGCCGGACGTGATGCGCCCAAGGTCTGCCAGCTTCTTGGACAAGTCCCATTGCGACTCGAACTTTTGAAACGATTCATAGTCTCGCATGCTCACCAGAGCTCCTACCGGTTCGCCTGCATCTTCGATGTACTGAACAGAGGCCAGCAGTTGACGCGGGCGAGGGGAGCCGGGAAGGTGCAGAGTCGTTCGAGCAATCGATCTTCGTTCGCTAAAAGCGCGTTCGACCGTGGCAACAAGAGGGTGGTCTTGACCGAGAGTCTCGTCAATCGGGAGCCCGCCCAGCTCGACATTGTTGACTCCCAGGATTTGTTCGGCGTCCGGGCTGGCCAGGATCACGCGGCCTTCGCGGTTTATCAAGAGGAGACGTTCTTCGAGATGGCTTACAACCTGGCGCAGGCGACCGCGCATTATCGCGAGCTCGCTGCGCTCGCCGGCCAGCCGCTCGCCCAATTGCCTGAGTCGCGCGGTCACGCCGGTAACCATTTCGTCTCGCGGCAAATCGAAATCCCCGATCGCGGATTCGTCGGAGAGTCCCAGTCGGTCGATGCTGGTCGATATTGCTTCCAGTGGCCTGAGCAACAAGTTGGCAGAGCTGATTGCAACGATCGCAGCTCCAACAATCGCCAACAGTCCGATGATCAGGTTAATTCCGACTGGGGACAACAGCTCGCGCTGGACGGCGGACGCAGATACACCAACGTGGAGCTCTCCAGCAAATGAACCCTCGTTCTCGATACGCTTGTGATACTCGTAAATCGGAGCGCCAAGGAGCACTCGGGCCAGTTGAACGTAACCGCTTTGATCGGCTAATTGATCCAGGTTGGGGCGATTAGTCGGCACTTCGCCGATCATATGCCGGTTCGCCGCCAGCTCGTGGCGTCCCTCGGAGTCGGTGATTATTTGCCCGCTCACATTGGTCAGGTAAACATACGCGATCGTACGCGAGCTAACGATCGTAGACTCCATCAGCCCTCGTACGCCCGATGGTTCGCTAACCAGCGTAGCGTACTCATCCAAGTTGTCGGGACGGTTGTGCGCCAGCTCTTGCCTGACCGCATAATTTATCTGATTTGAGACCTGCGCCGCTTCCTGCTTGGTGCGGCTGATTATGACTCCGGTCAAGTGGGCAATGTTCACCGCAGTGGTAACGACTACCACGAGCGCGACCAGAAGAGTTATCAAAGCGATCTGGCGGGCCCGGACGCCTAGCCTCAGCCAGGGCGAGCCGGTCCGCTGCTCGATCACCCTTGCCGGCAAGGGATCAGCTTGCTGGAGCTGTTCGCGGGCGGTTAACGTCGTCGCCATGTCAGAACAAAAATTGACTTCAGATTAAGGGAGTTCTTACCCTTCGTCTTTTTCAAGACCCGCTTGTCGATAAGCCTTCAACTTGTTGTGAAGCGTTTTAAGGCTGATATGCAGGGTCTCAGCGGTCCGCGTCTTATTATATTCAGTGCGGGCGAGTGTGCTCAGTATGACTCGCCGCTCAACTTCTTCAAGAGGCATTCCGATCGGTATCATCACGGCGTCAGCGGTAGGTGAGGGTTCCTGGCCGGTGATGTGAAAGGGCAGATGTCGTTTTTCTATTTGTTCTCCTTCGCAAATCACAACCGCGCGCTCGACCACGTTGCGAAGCTCGCGAACGTTACCGGGCCAATGGTAACCCAGCAGCGCTTCCAGTGCCTCGTGCGATATGAGCCGCGCGGTTTTGTTGTGCCGCTTGCTCAACTCATCGATCATGTGCTGAACCAGCAACGGAACGTCATCGCGGTGATCTCGCAGCACGGGAAGCTTGATTGTAATAACGTTCAATCGGTACAGCAAGTCTTCTCGCAGAGTGCCTTGTTGTACGGCCTTCACGGGGTCCTTGTTGGTCGCCGCAATCACGCGCACATCGACGTTGGTCTCTTTAGTCGAGCCAAGCCGCCGCACTTTCTTGTCCTCGAGCACGCGTAAGAGCTTCGCTTGAAGAAGAAACGGCATATCGGCGATCTCGTCCAGAAGAAGGGTTCCGTTGTTGGCGAGCTCAAAGCAGCCTATTCGCCGGTCGGCGGCGCCGGTGAACGCGCCTTTCTCGTGTCCAAACAACTCTGACTCCATTAACGTCTCGGGCACCGCCGCGCAGTTGATGGCGATGAACGGCTGACTGGCGCGTGGGCTGAGCTTATGAATAGTGCGCGCAACCATCTCCTTCCCCGTCCCGGATTCGCCGGTGACCAGCACCGATACTGCGCTGGGCGCGACCTGCTCGACCAACGTGTAGACCTCACGCATAGCATCCGAAGCGCCTACCATATCGCCGAAAGCCCCGTATTGGCGAAGCTGGCGGCGAAGCAGCTCGTTCTCGCGGCGCGCGCTGCTGTACTCGGCAGCCTTCTTCAGCACAAGCTGAACCCTGCGCATGTCGATTGGCTTTTCGAAATAGTAGAAGGCGCCCTCGTCTTTGACCGAGCGGATCGCGGCGTCGACCGAACCTTGTCCGGTCAGCAATATCACCGAGGTCTCGGGGTGCTCAGTTCTAAGATGGGCGAGCAGTTTGAACCCGTCGAGGTTTGGCATCACGACGTCGGTGATGACGACCAGAGGAGCGAAGCTCTCAACACGCTCGACGGCTTCGCGCCCGTCGGCGGCCGTTTCGGTGACGTAACCCCAGCCTGCAACGATTTCGCTGAGGCCCTGCCGCGCAGGTTCTTCATCGTCCACTATGAGCACGCGCTGATCGGACATAGAAGGGAGAGTTTAGCACACACCCGAAAGAGTTTGGCACACACAAGGGACCCGATGGAGTGTGAGCCATCCATCGGCTATCTAGGAAGTTCTTTATTGCAGGGCTTGTGAAACTTATGAGTACGTTAAGCTGAAACTGATATTCTCGGAGCTTGCGAGAGTTTCGTTACTCGGCACAACATATAGGCGTACGTAGAGCTTAAGATCGACTTTACCTTTTGCCGTGATATGCAGCTCATCATAGGGGAGAAAAAGTTTGATGACATTTTGATCCTGATAAGAACTCTTAACCTCTCGAGGGGTAAAGTCGACAGCGACCGCAACATTCCCATCAAGAGAAAAATACCTATTGTTTACGTCTTTCAATGGATTACCGCAAGCTTGGTAGAAGAAAGCTGCAGCGCGGCATTGAACGTTACGAAGATTTTCAGCCGAAAGCTTAATGTTGATCTCCATTCCGGGTAGAGTATTCTCTATTCGACCATACTCTATCCAAATCTTCTGAATCTCAGCCTTCGGGACAGAGCACTGTTGCAACTGGCGTTCAACTTCCTGTTTCCCGGCGTAAGCCGTCCTAAGTTCCGCATCCTTTTTTTGAGAGTTCCGCTCCGCCTCCTCCCGTTTGCCCGTCTCTTTCGTAAGTTGTTCTCTCAGGCGTTCAGTCTCTTCCTTTGCAGCCTTCGCTGTGTTAGATGCAATAACTTTACTACCATAGATGAAAACTGTCGGAGCGATTAGAATGAAGGCCAAAAGAAAACCTGTTGCCTTGCGCAGACGAGAGTTTTGAACCTTAAGGATAGTTACAGTCACTCCTATTATGGTGACATTTAGCGTGAACAGGGCAAGTATTTCATTTAGTGTCCAATCTTCCATGATGAACCACCTCCCGGGTGCGGACATTGGTTATTGGAACGTACGCTCTAACTTGTTCAGAGTTAGTTGATCTTATACCACAAGGGAGAAATGTTAGGAAGAGCCGCTACTCATAGTTCCAGCGGTTATTCTTTAAGCGACCACCGCTCGATCAGCACGTCCATCTGGCCGCCGCAGACCATGCCTTCCGCGTCTTCGTATTCGTCGTTCAAGTTGAAGTGATAGATGTCAGTCTTGCCGGTGCGCAGGACCTCGCGAGCTTCGGCCCAGATGTCCGCTTCGACGCATCCGCCTCCCACAGTTCCGATGAATGAACCGTCGTCGAAGATCACCATCTTCGCGCCAACTTGTTGAGGCGTCGATCCGCGAGTCTTCATTACCGTCGCCATCGCAGCAAGCGCGCCCTGTTCAAGCCGGCGTTTCATCTCGATGTAGATTTCGCCGGCGCTCTGCGAGCGTCCCGGCAGCGCATCGCTCTCTTCAGTTTTCGACATGCTTGATACCCTGGTTGATTATAGAAGCGTCGAGGCTCAGTTGAGAAGCGCGCGCCTCCCCTCGATCACTGAAACTTCTTCGGGTTGGTCTTTAGGCCGGCGCTGAGGCTCTCGTTGATCGCTTGTTGAGCCGCCGCAAAACCGGGCTGTAGGGCAAGAGCCTGTTTGTATGACTCGATGGCCTGTTCGTGGCGCCCGTGAGCCGCAAGATAACGACCTCGATTGTAGATCATTGTCACGTAGACCGGCAGGACCTTCAGCTTTACCACATCGTCGTCTTCGAACTTGATCGTTCCGTCGCTCAGACCGCGCATAATCAACTGTGGTTCAGAGGGCTGTTGAAAATCTCGTAAAGGGGAAACTTGAAAGATCAGACCGTGCGGAATTAATTGATATGAGGCCAAGAGCGATTTGGTCAGCTCTGAGTCCGGGCCTTCGCGATTGGCTGCAATATCAATCGTGACGTAGACCGGCGACGATCCAATGTGACCTGTCACGAACGCGAGAATCATTTCGAAGAATCGTGTATTGATCCGCTGATTCAACGTCACGTCCCTGCTGTAGAGATCCGGATCGCGCTCCCAGTGCCGCAGGTCTTCCAAAAAAGCATCGACCTTGTCGCGGGCGTTCGCAATAGTCGAAGGGTAGACGCGCTCGAGATAATCAAAGTACCACGATCGCCGAAGCTGATTGACGTCGATCGAAACCACGTCATCGCGGCGGTGTTCGATCTCGCGCGTGTACAGCATAGGGGAATAGACCTGCCAATCGCGCGTAAGCAACATTCCGCCCGGCTCGATCGTCGAAAAAACGTTATCGACGTAATCCTGCGCGATAAAGTAGCGGCTTCGATTGTTATACGGCAGGTTCGCCACAATCGCCGCGACCAGCACAAGCAAAACAACAATCCCGGCAATGACGCGGCTACCGTTACCAAAAATGCGCCGGGTTATCGCTTCGCTGATACACCATTGCGCGCCGAACCCTGCCGCGATCACCGCGGCAATCACAGCGGGCAGATAGTAGGCGTCTTTGTCTTCGGCAATCTCGTAGTTGAGCGAGTAAACAAGGTCAGCGGCGATAACCAACGTTAGAAACCAAAACGTTGGTTTGTCGCGGCGCGAGGTCACGACCAGTCCGGCGATTGCCAATGCGGGCGCTGCCGGAAGCCACCACGGTCCGAATTCACGAGCCGCGAGCTTGATGAATTCACCGAGTTGGGTTGCTATGGTCCCAAGCGAAAAAGAAAAAAAGACCTGATACTGCCTCCCGGTCACGTGCCACCATAATCGCTCTAGCGTTCGCGGATCGCCCCAATTCATTATCGGCGACTTCGATGCGGCGAGCGGTAAGTATGCGTATATGCTTAACCCCGCGAATGCGAACAAGGCGGCATAAATCAGTCGCCGGCTTGTAAAGAACCGCACGCCCTCGGTCGCAAGCACGAACGCGGCGAACGCAGGCAACAACAAGCCAACGGTGACGTGATGCACGCCCATCGCAAGCCCGAAAACAAACGCAGCGGCGTACAAAAAGCTATGACGGGGCGACTGGGCGACTGGGCGACTGGGCGACGAAACATCAGCAAGTGTTCCTCTGTGGGTCGCCCCGTCTCCTCGTCTCCCCGTCTCCCCATCTCCCCGTCTCCCCGTCTCCCCATCTCCCCGTCTCCCCGTCTCGTTTACTCGCCGCCATCGAAACATCAGCAGGAAGACAACGAGAATCAGGAGTGAATTGAGAGTGTAAACCTCGGCTATCGTCGCGTACGCCCAGAGCGTGCGTGAGAATGCCAACAACAACCCGGAAACTAAACACGAGGCTGCGAGCAAATATGAACTCTGCGTCGCGGTGTCCCCTGGGCTTTGGGGTGACGAGGCGGTCTTCTTTCCTTTGCTGCTGCGGGCTGCTTTACGTCGAGCTGTGTTTCCTACCAACAACCGGACCGTGGTCATCGCCTCAAAGGCAACTAACGTCGCGACCGACGCAGCCATCGCGGCAAAAAGGGCAGACGCGAAGTTGACTCTTACCGCAACGCTTCCAATTGGAACCATCGTCGCAAGGTGAGCGAGCAGTACATAAAGCGGAAAGCCGGGCGGGTGAGCTACGCCCAGCGAGCGTGCGGCCACGATCAGCTCGCCGCTATCGACCAGCGTGACCGTCGGAGCCAGAGTCCAGGTATACAGAACGAGCGCCGCGATGAAGACAGCCGACGCGCATGCGATGTGCAGCTTTGAGCCTCGAAACAGGCCGGCTGTCCCGGATGCCCCAGTCATCGTCCGGGGCTCACTTTCTTGTAGCTGGTGAAGCGCACATTCACAACAACGCGTGTAAAGTAACGCCCCACGCGAATGCTGTCGTCCGCCGACGTGTACGCAGGGAACCAGTATTTATCGTAGTTCTGAAAGTAAGTCTCGAATTTCGGCGTCCGGTGGGCGCTCTGTTCGGGAATCGCTTCGCCGGCGACTTTGACCACGCAGAGGTCCTGATCGTCAATCCAGACTCGACCTCTCAAGTATCTGTCAGTGCTCTTGTCGGGATCGGCCATTTTGATTTTGGGCTTCACATCGAAGACATAAGTGTTCAGCTCATCGATTTTCTCGCGGCCAACGTAATTCAACTCGTACTGATTGAGTGCTTCCGGAGTGACAATGAAATGGTACACGCGGGTCAGGTTATTCGCGGCGTTTGTCCCGATGTAAACGTCCTTTGGAAGCGTAGAGGTATTCTCGAGCAACTTCTCCTGGCGATTGCCTTCGCGGTCGAATGAAACCTGAGAAAAACGATAGTATTTTCCGGTGATGGTATCGGACTGGCTGACCGTTTGGATCGTAAGCTCGGCGTAATAGGTGTAGCCGCGCAACGCCGATGTCAACTGCTGCCCTCGCTCAGCGGCCGCCGATATTATTTCAGGAGGCGACAGCTTCTGGTTGCCCTGCGCGCGGTTAGCCGAGAAGTTACCCAAAGCGAGAACCAACGTTGGAGCTAATACCATGAGCCGGTTCGATGCATTATTGACTCTCAAGCTTCATCTCCCGGGTTTGACTCGCTTATAGGTGGTATATTTGATCTCAACTTTAATGGGAAGGTCAATCCGCCGCAGGTCTAGAACGTCGCGAGCGTAAACAATGCTCGGCAACCACAGATTGCGTTCAACATTTTCGCGGTACGCCTCGAACTTTGGAAACCGACCGCTTTCGTCCTTGGTCAGCACTGCCTTGCCTTCCATCTTGACGATTTGAAAGTCCCGGTCGTCAACCCATATCTTGCCTTTGAATGGGTGCTCACCGCTATTCCGTTTCACCGGCTTCTTCTGCTCCCTGGGTTCCACGTCGAACAGATAAGTGTCCAGGTCGTCCAGCTTCTGGCGGCTTATGAACTTGATCGAATAGCCGGTCAAGGAATCGGGAGTCAGGAAGAACGGATCGACACCCAGAAGACTCATGAAGTCCGGCTGAAGAACACCCAGCGCCGCTGTCAGAGGCGAGTTCGGATACACGAGGATCTTCTCGGTTCGGTTTCCCAGATTGTCATAGGTCATCTCGGAGACTCGATGCAACTGCGAGGTCACGGTGTTTGCTTCTCCGAACGTCTGGACCAGGATCTCCTGTCGATAAAAAAACTCGCGTTGGACAGCTTTGAGCCGCTGTTCGTTCGCAGCCGCGCGATTTATTGCTTCTTCTGGGGACACAGCGGATTGAAATGGCGAAGCCATCAAGGACGCTACTGAAACCAATGATGCCAATCCGAGTATAAGCGCGGTGAGCAGACTCATGACGCAGGTTCTCCGTCAATGCTGAAGCGCAATCTGAGGTTCAGAGTTTAAAGCTTATCTTGATCACGGCTCGGTCAGCAAACCTCGACGACATCTACATCCATGGTCGATGCGAAGCGGCGGAGTATCGCACCGGGCGGCGAACGCTAAGGCCGTTTCGGAGGCTTCTTGAGCTCAGGCTTTGACTGCGTTTGATCGGGCGGCTTGACTGATGTTGAAGACGGCGCTTTGCTCTTCTCCGCGGCTTTGATCTCTTCTTCGCTCGCAGCCTGTCCCTCATCTGCGAGGCGAATCCTGCCGCTGAATTTCTTGTAGTTCGTGAACCGTACGACGGCTCGCATATGAACCGAACCATTCTTCTTGAAGTCAAGGACATCATCAATGTAGATGTAGGTTGGGAACCAGAAGCGCCCATCGATGTTTTCGCGGTAGCTTTCAAAGTGCGGAAACTTCTGCTCGCCGACTTCGGGAACAGCTTGGCCCGTTACCTTCACGATTTGCAAATCCTGATCGTCAACCCAGATGCGGCCTTGCAGGTAGCGCTCGCCTTTGACCATCGCCTTCGGTTTCACATCGAAGACATACGTGTTCAACTCGTCAACTTTCTCCTTAGCGACATAGTCTACCTGGTATTTGACAAGGTCCTCGGTCGCAAGTGCGAATGGCTGCACGCTAGCCAGGTCCTGCATGTCCTCATTCGAAATGTTAAGCGTCGTCAGCGTGGAGGGAGGGAAGAACGTTATCTTCTCGAATCGGTTGCCGCGATCGTCGAAGACTATGTCGGAGATTCGGTGAAACCGACCAGTTACTGAGCCGGCTTCTCCAATCGTTAGCACATCGAAGTCCTGGGTGAAGGTATAGTTGTTTCTGGCAGCCTTGTTCTGTGCCTCGGCTTCAGCGAATCGTCTGATGACTTCTTCGATTGCGAGCGGCTGAGCCTTTTGCCAATCGCTCGTGGAATAGCCGACCGCTGCTGAGCATGCAACCAGAAAAGCCGTAATAGAGCAAAACATCTTGAATCTCATTTACATCCCCCGATAACTAAATGGATTTTACTGTTTCGGCAGACATCTCTACAAGCCAGCGTTCGATGATTCGCCGGCACGTTGCGTTGTCGATCAACTTCATGAATCGCTTTCGCGTGATATGATCGTGCCTTGAAGCGCCGCATCCGAACGCGATGGTATTGAAGTGAAAGGCGAAGTGGAAGACAAGCCCACGCACGCTGTCCGGTCATTCTTGATTGAGCTGGCGGTCTACGCCGGACTGGTCATCGTTTACGTATTCTTCGTCATCGCGCTGTTGGGCGGCTGGCTGTACGAGCTTAATGAGCACAACAAGACCCGCTACGCGTTTGTCGCGCTGCTGTTGATCGTTGGACAGGGCATCGTGCTGGAGATGGTGACCAGCCTGCTGTTGAGACTGATTCGATCTCGCG
>Ga0114129_10008615_pt1 | contig 14545 bp, 12 predicted proteins | sample RhiMetdeltSRZDD1_FD_80071 | JGI IMG/M metagenome (GOLD analysis project Ga0114129, IMG submission 80071) | Populus rhizosphere microbial communities from Tennessee, USA - Rhizosphere MetaG P. deltoides SRZDD1 (version 2) (version 2) | ecosystem: Host-associated > Plants > Roots > Rhizosphere >... | reverse complement strand
TGTGAGTGCTTGCGCAGTCATCCCACATGAAGGGGGGGATAACAGACAATGGCGAAGAAAGCCAAGGGCGGGAAGAAGAAGGCTGGGAAGAAACGGTAATCTAGCCTCTCCCGTCGATAAAAGGGGGCCAACGCGGCCCCCTTTTCAATTTTCCTCTATCGGCTCGTCATCTGCGCGCCGTCCCACACCCGCACCCGTCGAACAACATCCCACTGCTGAATCTGATCGACGACCTCCATGCCGGCGACGACGCGGCCGAAGACGGTGTACTTGGCGTCGAGGTGCGGCTGCGGCGAGTGTGTGATGAAGTACTGACTGCCGCCGGTATCGGGCCACGGGTCGAGCGCCATCCCGACGGTGCCGCGCAGATACGGACGCTGATTGAGCTCGTCGCGAATCGAGTAGCCGGGCCCGCCTTCGCCGTCGCCGCGCGGATCGCCGTCCTGGACGACGAAGTCAGGCACGACGCGATGGACGCTGAGTCCGTTGAAGTAGCCTTTGCGCGCGAGCGCGATGAAGTTCTCCACGGTCAGCGGCGCGTCGAGAACCGCCAACTCGATCTGAATCGTGCCGCGGTCGGTGTCGAGATACACCTGGGTCGACACCGGCGGGCTCGCCACCCGCGGCGTCAGATAGACCTCGGACGGTAACGTCGTCGGTGCCGGCCGGATCTGGGCTGCGGCCTCCGCGGCCGACGGAGGATCCAACTGCGCCATGAGGCGCGCGGCCCGGACGCGCACCGCCCAGTCCTTGTCGGTGAACGCGGTTTTCAGCACCGGCGCCGCCGCGGTGATCCCGTATGCAGCAAGCGCGGCGAGGGCAGCCGCGCGGGCGTTGTAGCTGGAATCGCGTTGACCGAATTCGTAGGCCTCGGCCAGCGCCGCTGCGCCTTCGGGCGGTTTCAACGTGCCAAGCCCGGTTGCCGCCGTGGCGCGCACAACTGGATCGTCGGCCTTCAAGCGTTCGAGCAAGACGCTGACCGCCTTTGGCGCCTTGAGCTTGATCATCGATTCGAGGACCGCCGGAATCACACGCTGATCGCTGTCGGCGAGCATCGTGTCGAGCCGAGGCAGCGCGACGTCGGGAGCAAGCGTTCCCAGCACGGTCGCCACCACGGCGCGCACGTTCCAATGCTGATCCGGATCGAGTCCCGACAGCACCGTGACGAAGCTTTCGGGATCGGTCGTTGAAAGCGCCCGCAGTGCCGCGGCGCGAATCGACGGACTTGGATCGCTCAGGAGGTCGAGCAGGGAGTCGTACAGATCCGGCGGTGCGCCGAACGTCGCACGAATTCCGCCGAGCGCGCTGACCGATTCGAGCCGTACGTGGGGATCGGTGCTGGCGTCGTGGATGAAGCGGAGCAGAGGCTCGGCCGCGGCGGGATCGCCAATCCGCCCGAGCGCGCGGATCGTTTCAATCAGGACGGACCGTTCTCCGCTCGACAGAAGCGGCATCAGCACCGGCAGAGCGGCCCGATCGCGCAGCGCGGCGAGCCCCTTGACGGCGAACGCCCGCGTGTAAGGGTGCGGATCCTTTGCGAGCGTCAGAAGCGCTGGCAGCGCGCGCTTGTCCTCGAGCCGCTGGAGCGCGAAGGCCGCCGGCCACCAGCGCACGCGCGGTTGGCCATTCGCGTCGAGGACGGCCGCGGCAAGCTGGGGGTACGCCTTCAGCCGCACCAGTGCATACAGCGCGAGGCGGTATGCCGCTGCGCCGGTGTCGCGCCGCGGATCGTCTTCGTCCGGCGGCGGCTGGGCAAGGGCGCCTGACTGCAGGATCTGTGCGGCGAGGCGGCCGACCGGCTCGGCCGCCGCAGCGTCGCCGAGCAGGCCAAGCGCTTCGGCGGCGCTCCCCTGGACGAGCGGTGACGCATCGCCAAGCGCCTTCACGAGCGGATCGCGCGCGCGGGTATCTCCAAGGAGACCGAGCGCAAAGGCCGCCACCTGCCGCACTTCCGGATCCGCATCCGCCAATGCCGCGGCCAACGGTTCTACGCCGTCGGCAAGGCCGACGCGACCGATGGCGAGCGCCGCGCGCCGCCGGATCCGTGCCTCTTCGTCCGTCAGCAATCGAAGGAGATCTGCCGCGAGTGGCGGCGGAACGACGACTGGTGCCTGGCCACGGACCGCAACCGGAGCGGCGGGCGCGACCGGCGGCGCGGGATCACGAAGCACGCGCTGATCCTCCAGGCGCAGAATCCACGCCATTCTCTGCTCGAAGCTCGGGCCGGCGGGCTTGGCCGGCTGCGGCGGAGGCACGCTCGCGCACGCTGACGCGAGTGCCAGAACGCACAGAATCGCGAGACGTCTCATCACACCTGAGCCTTGAGGGTGGGCGCAGATTTCGAGCTTCCAACCTCACCTGCGGTCATCTCGCGCCGACGAAGCGTTGCCCGCTCGATTCTGTCGTGTCGAATGAGGACGCCGAGCCCTGGACCGTCGGGTACGGGGATGGTGCCGTCAGGAGCCAGATCGATCGGCGGGTCGATCAGATCGGGATCGAAGTAGCGTTTGCTCGCCGCCACGTCGCCCGGCAGCGAGAAATTCGGCAACGTGGAGAGATGGATGTTGGCCGCGCGGCCGATGCCCGACTCGAGCATGCCGCCGTGCCACACGGGCACCGCGTGTGCGGCGCACAGATCGTGAAGGCGAATCGATTCGAGGAATCCGCCGACCCGCCCGGGCTTGATGTTGATGATGCGGCAGGCGCCCGCCGCGATCGCCTCGCGGCCGGCGTTCACAGTTTTGATCGATTCGTCGAGACAGACCGGCGTCTTCAGCCGCTGCTGCAGCAGCGCATGGTCGCCGATGTCGTCATAATCGAGCGGCTGCTCGATCATCATCAGGTTGTATCGATCGAGCTTCGCGAGATGTTCCGCATCGTCTCGGGTGTACGCCGCGTTCGCGTCCACCATGAGGGGAACGTCAGCGAAGCGCGCGCGCACAGTATCGACGGCGTCGAGGTCCCAGCCTGGCTTGATCTTGATTTTGATCCGGCGGTAGCCGGCGGCGACTTCGCGCTCGACTTTCGCCTCGAGGTCGGCGAGCGAGTCCTGAATGCCGATCGAGACGCCGGATGCGATGCGATCGCGCGTGCCGCCGAGGAGCCGCGCGAGAGGCACACCGGCCTGACGCGCGTACAGATCCCATGCAGCCATCTCCACCGCCGCCTTCGCCATGTTGTGTCCGCGAATCGCTTTGAGCGCCGGAAACACGTCGCGCGGATGCGCGAACTCGACGCCGAGCACTCGTGGCGCGACGAACGATTCGATGATGTGCCACGCCGTGTCGTTCGTCTCGCTGCTGTAGTACGGATCCTGCTCTGCCACGCATTCGCCGAAGCCGGACGCGCCGCCGTCGTCGAGTCGAACGAGAATGAAATGTTTGTCGTGGATGCGCCCGAAGCTGGTCTCGAAGAAGTGGACGAGCGGGAGCTTCAGCAGACGCAGCTCCAGACGTTCGATCCTCACTGCGCGATGATATCATCGGCGCCTTGCAGTTCCGCTACATCGCGATCGAAGGCCCGATCGGAGCAGGCAAGACCGCGCTCGCCGAGCGGCTTGGTACACGGTTGGATGCGACCGTCGTGCTGGAAGAAACAGAGAATCCTTTCCTCGCCGATTTCTACGCCGATCGTCCCGGCGCCGCACTTCAGGCGCAGCTCTTCTATCTGCTCAATCGTCATCGGCAGCAGCTGACTGTGCGACAGGCGGATCTGTTCAGCCAGGCGACGATCTCCGATTACATGTTCGACAAGGACAAGATCTTCGCGTATCTGAACCTCGATGACAACGAGCTGTTCATCTACCAGCGGCTCTACGAGCTGCTCGCGCGCGACGTGCCGCCGCCGGATCTCGTCGTCTACCTGCAAGCGCCGACCGACGTGCTCCTGCGCCGTGTGCACAGCCGGCGCATGGACGCCGAGGCGGTGGCTTTCCAACCCGATGACGACTACCTGCGCGAGCTCAACGAGGCGTACCATCATTTCTTTTTTCATTACAACGTCACGCCGCTGCTGGTCGTCGAGACGTCGCAGTTCGACTCCGACGCCAGCGACGAGGCGCTGGACGATCTGATCAAGCAGATTCGCGCGATGGGTCCGGGGACTCGGTATTACGTGCCAAGAACCAAGTAATGGCTGATGGTTGATGGCTGATGGCACATGGTCGATGACGCTCCATCGTCCCTATGCCATTAGCCATTAGCCATCAGCCCTGATAATGTCGCCCTATGGCCTGGTTCAAGAAAACCAAGAAACCGATCGCCGCGAAGGCCAAAGAGAAAGCGAGCCGCGTCCCCGAAGGGCTCTGGGTGAAGTGCCCGGACTGCGCGCAGGCGATTTACAACAAAGACCTGGCCGCGAACATGAACGTCTGCCCGAAGTGCGGGCATCACTTCCGCATCGGCGCGGCCGAGCGGCTGCGCACGCTGTTCGACGGCACCTGGAAGGAGTACGACAAAGATCTCACGTCGACCGATCCGCTCGCCTTCACCGATACGAAGCCGTACAAATCGCGTTTGAAGGCGAGCACCGCGGCCACCGGCCTCAAGGACGCCGTCATCACCGCTTCCGGCGCAATCGATGGCATCGAGACGGTGGTCGCGTCGATGGAATACGAATTCATCGGCGGCAGTATGGGCGTCGTAGTGGGCGAAAAGATTGCGCGCGCAATCGAACGCGCCATCGACGCACGATTGCCCGTCGTCATCGTCTGCTGTTCTGGTGGCGCGCGCATGATGGAAGGGGCGCTGTCGCTGATGCAGATGGCAAAGATCTGCGCGGCGCTGGCGCGGCTCGACCGCGAGCGGCTCCCGTACATCGCCGTATTGACCGACCCCACCACGGGTGGCGTCACGGCGAGCTTCGCGATGCTCGGCGACCTGAACATCGCCGAGCCGAAGGCGCTGATCGGGTTCGCCGGTCCGCGCGTGATCGAGCAGACGATCCGCCAGAAGCTGCCGGAAGGGTTTCAGCGGAGCGAATTTCTGCTGGAAAAGGGCATGATTGATCTGGTGGTCGATCGGCGGGAGATGAAGGCGGCGATCTCACGCGCGCTCCGCTTCATGGGCGCCGTGCGGCCCGCACCCGTGACTGCGCCGGCGATCGTCGTGACCAGCGAGCCTCCGCTGGTCCCCACGCTCATCACTGATACCTAGTCCCAATGTCTCTAACCCCTCTCATCCCCAAACCCTAGTCCCCGAAGCCCTTCCCTGGTGGATCCGCTCGCCTACCTCCGCAGCCTCGAACAGTTCGGTATCAAATTCGGTCTCGACAACATCACGACGCTGGTGGCCCGTCTCGAGCATCCCGAGCGCGCATTCCAGTCCGTGCACATCGCCGGCACGAACGGCAAAGGCTCGGTGACTGCGATGGTCGATCGCGCGCTGCGGGCAGCGGGCCACCGATCGGCGCGTTACACGTCACCGCATCTGATCGATCTCACTGAACGCTTTGTGATCGATGGGCGCCCCGTCAGCCACGCAGCGCTCACGGCCGTTGTGGACCATCTCCGACGTACCATAGAAGCGCTGCTCGGGGAAGCCGCGCTTTCGGCCCCGCCGACGTTCTTCGAGGTGACGACCGCCGCGGCATTCGAGCTGTTCAGACGCGCCGGCGTGGAGGTCGCGGTGATTGAGGTAGGCCTCGGCGGACGGCTCGATGCGACGAACGTCGTCCAGCCGGTCGCGACGGCTGTGACATCGATCGCGCTCGATCACGAGCGTCATCTCGGATCCACGCTCGAACAGATCGCGTTCGAAAAAGCCGGGATCATCAAGCCGGGCGTCCCAGTCGTCATCGGCGAGCTGCCGCCGGTAGCAGAGGCCGTCGTCGAGCAGGTCGCCCGCGAACGCGGCGCTCGTGTCATTCGCGCCAGCGCCGCGGACGTCCATGGCCTGAGCGTGGGCCTCCCCGGAGCGCATCAGGTGCGGAATGCTGCAGTCGCCCTGAAACTGCTCGAGACAATCGCTGCGCGAGGAACGGCCGTTCCGCGCGACGCAATCGCTCGAGGTCTTGCCGAGCCCAACTGGCCGGGACGACTCGATCGACGCCGTCTTTCCGGCGGTCGAGAGGCGCTGCTCGATGCTGCGCACAATCCGGCCGGCGCCGTCGCGCTCGCGTCCTATCTCCTATCGGAGGGCGATCGACCACGGCCGTTGGTGTTTGCAGCGATGCGCGACAAGGACAGCTCGGGAATGTTTGCGGCGCTGCTGCCTGCCGTCAGTCATCTCGTCCTGACGCGATCGACGAGCCCGCGATCCGCGGACCCCTCCACGCTCGAAGCACAAGCTCACGCGATCTCGGACGTTCCGGTGACCATCGCGGCATCGCCGGCTCATGCGTTAGAGATCGCGTGGGCGCATTCGGAGCGCATCGTCGTCGCCGGATCGATTTTCCTGCTCGGTGACGTGATGAAGGAGCTCGAAAGGTCGTGATACCCTTCGAACACGACGTGAAATGAGAGCGCTTCGATTGCTTCTGTGCGCTGTCGGCATCTTGCTTGCGACGGCGAACGCGGACGCCCAGCCGCCCGCGCAGGCTCCTGTTGTCGATAGCACGAAGAGCGACAGCCGCGAGGGCACGAACGAACAGAAGGACTGGCATTTCATCGGCCACGTCGAGCTCGTCCAGAAAGACACGACCATCTACGCGGACGATGCCTGGTACTACACGGACGGGACGAAGTTCGTCGCGAAGGGGAACGTCGTCTTTGCTCAGGGCGACAATCGCATTTCCGCCGAACGCATCGAGTTCAACACCGAGACGCGGCTGGGCACGTTCTTCAACGCTTCAGGCATTGCGACGGTCAAGCCGCCGAGGCAACAGGTCAGAGGCGGCGTGGCGCCGCCGCCGATGGCGGGCCAGGACACCGTCGTCTATTTCTTCGGCGAGTCGATCGAGAAGATTGGTCCCCGCAAATACAAGATTACGAAAGGCGGCTTCTCCACCTGTGTGCAGCCGACGCCGCGATGGGATCTGCACGCCGATACGGTGGTTCTCAACGTCGACCACTACACGCTGCTCAAGCAGGCCGTGCTCGCGGTGAAGGGTGTACCGGTGTTCTACCTGCCAATCCTCTATTACCCGACGAAGAAGGAACAGCGGGCGACCGGAATTCTCATCCCGACCTACGGTTCGTCTTCACTGCGAGGCCAGTCGATTCACAACGCGTTCTTCTGGGCGATCAATCGAAGTCAGGACGCAACCTTTTTTCACGATTGGTATTCGAAGACCGGCCAGGGACAGGGCACTGAGTACCGCTATAACTTCGGGGGCGGCGACGACGGAAACTTCAAGGCGTACTTGCTCAACGATCACGAAACGACGTTTACAGACGGGCCGTCGCTTCCCGCCCAGCGGAGCTTCGAGCTCCGCGGCGGCGCGAACCAGCGTCTGCCGGGCAATCTGCGGGCGAGGGCGAGCGTCAACTATTTTTCCAGCATCGCGACGTCTCAGACGTTGAACACGAACATCTACGATCTGACCCGAAACCAGCGCGATTTCGGCGGCAACGTCGTCGGTGCGTGGGGAACGTACACGATGAACGCCACGATCCGTCACAGCGAGTACTTCTACAGCCAGACGAGCTCGACGCTCTCGGGCGACGGGCCGCGGCTCGCGGTCAACCGCAACGAGCGGCCGCTGCTCGACACGCCGCTGTATTTCTCGGCGGGCACGGAGTACGCGCACATGCTCCGCAGCAGCCTCAACAACGGCGTGGAGGCCGATTCGAGCCTCACTCGACTCGATTTCAATCCACAGGTCCGGTATCCGTTCAAGAAATGGCAGTGGTTCACCGTCAACTCGACGGCGAGCTGGCGGGACACGTACTACACGCGAAGCCTGACGCCGAGAGGGCCCGTGGCGCAGACGGTCGTCGACGAAGGGCTCAATCGGCGCGTGTTCACGCTGCAGGCGAACGTTCTGGGCCCGCTGTTCAGCCGGATCTGGGACACGCCGACCAACGGGTACGCGGAAAAGTTCAAGCACTCGATCGAGCCGTTTCTCAACGTCAACAAGACGTCCTCCGTCGACAACTTCGACCGTGTGGTCATTCTCGACGGGATCGATTCGATCATCGGCGGGACGGTCTACACCTACGGCGTCAACAACAGGTTTTACGCCAAACGAAAGCTGGCGCCAGGCGCCATCGCGCAGGCGCGGGAGATCGTGAGCGTGGAGCTCACGCAGAGTTACTACACGACGCAGGAGGCGTCGCTGTACGATCGGCAGTACCTCACCAACAGCGTTCCTGGATCGACCGACTCGACGGCGACTCATTTTTCGCCGCTATCGCTCAGCGTTCGCGCGGCGCCCACCAACGAAGTCAGCGCGACCATGCGCGCGGAGTTCGACAGCCGATACCGTTCGCTCCGACAGATCTCGGCGAGCGGCAGCTATAGCTGGGCGAACCTGGGCCAGACCACGCTCACCTGGAGCAAGCGCGGGTTCATTCCACAGCTCTCGGGATTCAACGACCAGAGATACCTCGATCAGTCGATCAACGCGTCGACGTCGCTGCACACGCAGAACAACAGAGTCGGCGGCATCTACTCGTTCAATTACGACATCCTCCACAGGAGCCTCCTGCAGCAGCGCGTGTCGGGCTTCTACAATGCGCAGTGCTGCGGCGTGGCGTTCGAGTACCAGACGGTCAATTACGGCGCGCTCAGCAGCGCACCGATCACGTCGGACCACCGCTTTTTCATGTCGTTCACGCTTGCCGGCCTCGGGAATTTCTCGCCCTTCAACGGCGCACTCGGCGGCGTGCCGCGTTAGCCCCCTCCATGCCGGCCACGATCCTCGTCACCGGCGCCGCCGGCTTCGCGGGCAGTCACCTGATCGACCTGCTCGCAGGCGACAACGTCCCGGTGATCGCCTGGCATCGCCCGGGACGTACCCCGCCGCCCGCACAGGGCACCGTGCAATGGGAAGCGGTCGATCTCCTCGATCGCGCCTCAGTCCGCGATGCGATCGAACGCGCGCGGCCAGCCGCCGTCTATCACTGCGGCGCGGCCGCGCACGTCGGCCGCGCCTGGGACAGCGCCGAGTCGACCTTGGCGGTGAACGTTCGAGGGACACATCACCTTTGTGACGCGCTTCGGCGGGCAGGGCTCCACGGGCCGTGCCTGATTCCGAGCTCCGCGATGGTTTATCAGCCTGCCACCAAGCCGATTGCGGAGGATGATCCGCTGCTGCCGCCGAACCCGTACGGCTTGAGCAAACTGGCACAGGAGCTCCTGGCCCTCCGATCGATTCACGACGGCGTCGACATTCGCGTGGCGCGCGCGTTCAACCACGTCGGCCCACGTCAGGACCCGTTCTTTGCCGCGCCGGGCTTCGCGCGGCGGATCGCCGACATCGAGAAAGGGCGATGGGCACCCGAGATATCGGTAGGCAACCTCGACGCGGAGCGCGACCTCACCGACGTGCGCGACACCGTGCGTGCGTACCGGCTGATCCTCGAACGCGGCCGCCCCGGTCGCCCCTATAACGTCTGCTCCGGACGCGCAGTCACGATCAGGCATTTGCTCGACCTGCTGATCGCGCGAGCGAAGTGTCGCGTCACCGTAAAAATCGATCCGGCACGGTACCGGCCGAACGACAATCCTGTCCTGATAGGCGACCCGTCGCGACTGCGTGACGAGCTCGGATGGGCCGCAACCATCCCGCTCGAACAGACGGTGGACGATCTGCTCGAGTACTGGCGCCGGAAGAACCCATGAAGGTCTTCGTCACCGGCGGAACCGGCTATCTTGGCCGGGCCGTCGTCCGTGCCCTGGCGGCGCGTGGACACGAACTGGTGATCTTCGCCCGAAGCGCGACGCGCAGCGGCTTGCCAGGAACGGCGATTGACGGCGACATCCGCGACGGCGCGGCGGTCGCCCGCGCCGCCGCCGGCTGCGATGCCATCTCGCATTCAGCCGCACTGGTCAGCATCTGGCGCCGCCGCCGCGAAGACTTCGACGACATCAATGTGGGCGGGCTGCGGCGGGTGCTGGACGCCGCAGGCACGCTCGGCATCCGCCGGATCGTGTACACCTCGTCGTTCCTCGCGCTGGCGCCCCGGGATCTCGGTGCGCCGATCGCCGCCAACGATTATCAACGGACGAAAGTCGCCGCCGACCGCGTCGCAGACGAAGCCGTCCGCACCGGCGTCCCCCTCATCAGGGTGTACCCAGGCGTCGTTTACGGTCCCGGCCCGCGCACCGAAGGGAATCTAGTCGGTCGGCTGATCGCGGATCATCTTCGGGGTCGGCTTCCCGGGCTCGTCGGACCAGAGAACCTGTGGTCGTATGCGTACGTCGATGACGTCGCGGCGGGATACTGCGCGGCGCTGGAGCGTGGCGCGGAGGGAGCGCGCTATCTACTGGGCGGGGAGAACGCATCGCAATCCCGTGTGTTCGAAGTCGTTGAGCAGCTCACCGGCCGAAGAAAGCCGCGACGAATCCCGTTTCCGATAGCCGACGCCCTTGGCGCCGCCGAAGAAATACGCGTGTCTCTGCTGGGCGGCACACCGCTCATCACGCGTGGCGCCGTCGAGATCTTCCGCCACGACTGGTCGCTCGACAGCGGCGATGCGGTCCGCCACCTCGCCTATACGATCACGCCACTCGACGAGGGGATCCGCCGGACGGTTGCGGAGCTGACGCGATCGTGACGCCGCATTCGGAGAGAGCGCGCCAATGGATCCACGTCGGATCTGGAAGCTTCGCGCTTCTGTTGCGGGTGCTCACCTGGCGTCAGGCGGCAGCGCTCGCTGCAACAGCGCTGGTCTTCAACGTCCTGGTGTTGCCGCGGATCGGCGGACGCCGTCTCTATCGACCCATAGACGAGACGCGGGGATTCCCGCTCGGAATCCTGCTCTATCCGTTGTCGGTTCTGCTCTTGATTCTCGTCTTTCCGTCGCGTCCAGACATCGTTGCGGCGGCCTGGGGCATTCTCGCAGCGGGAGATGGCGCCGCCACCCTGGTCGGACAACGCGTTTCAACGATCACCACGGAACAGATCGAGCGGAACATTTCTGCGGGCTCCGCGATTTCTGCGGTTCGCCGTCGGCGGTTGCCGTGGAACCGCGACAAGAGCGTCGCAGGCACGACGGCGTTTGTCGTCTGCGGAGGAATCGCCGCTGTCGCACTGGCATGGTGGACGCGTCCCGCCGTTGCATCGCCGCCATCGATGACATTCATCCTCGCTGCGCCGCTCGTCGCGGCAGTTGCGGCGGCGCTGGTGGAAACGATTCCAGTTCGCCTCGACGACAACGTGTCGGTCCCCGCAGCCGCGGCCGTCGTGCTTTGGCTTGGCAGCTTGATGTCGCCGGGTGCGGTCGACGCGTCACTTCCGGCGGTCGTCGCCGCGTTACCGTGGGCAATCGCCGTCAACGCCGTCGCTGCGTGGTCGGGCCACCGTGCCCGGACGGTGTCCTTGTCCGGCGCGATTGGTGGCGCGGTCGTGGGATCGATCATCTATGCCTGCGGCGGCTGGCGCGCATGGACGCTGCTGCTCGCCACGTTTCTTGCGGCGTCGGTCGCGTCGAGACTGGGCCTGCAGCGGAAAGTCATGCTGGGCATCGACGAGCGTGGCGGCGGGCGGCGCGGCGCCGGCAATGCCCTCGCGAACTGCGGCGTCGCGACGCTGGCCGCGATCGCGGCAGCAACGACGCCGTACGCGCCACAGGCGATGATCGCGTTCACCGCAGCGCTCACAGCGGGCGGCAGTGATACTGTGGCGAGCGAAATCGGAAAGGCATTCGGGAAATCGACGTTTCTGGTCACGAATCTCTCGCGCGTGAAACCTGGAACGCCAGGGGCGATGTCGCTCGAGGGCACTGCGGCTGGACTCGTCGCGGCGTTTGCGCTCGCTGCGATCGGTCTCGCACTGGGACTGATTCCCGCAGCGGTGCTGTTGGCGGTCGTGATCGGCGCGACCGCCGGCGCCCTGGTCGAGAGTGCGCTCGGTGCCACGCTCGAAGGTCCCGGCATCTTGAACAACGACATGCTCAACTTCATCAACACGGCCGTCGCGGCGGTCGTGGCGCTGGCGGTGGCGTGACCGCCACGGGTTCGCCTGAATCGGGTCCGGCTATGTCGGGTCCGGCTAAAGCCGGACGCTACCTGGAGCTGGCGAGGCCGTTCACGCTGGTCGCGCCGGCGCTCGGCTTCATGTCGGGCGCTCTCACCGCAGTCGGCGCGGCACCTCGGGAACCATGGTCCGCCGCGCTGCTCGTCGCGCCGTTCATCGGATCGGTGATGGCGGCGGTGCTGAACGCCGGGAACAATGCGCTCAACCAGATCTACGACCTGGACATCGATCGCATAAACAAGCCGAAGCGGCCGCTTCCCACCGGTCACCTCACAATCAGGCAGGCATGGCGCTTCACGAACATCACGTATGCGCTGGCACTCGCGCTGGCATGGCTCGTTGCACCGCAGGGACGGCACGAGTGTTTCTGGCTCGTGGTCGTTGCCGTAATCTGTACTTACATTTATTCCGTCCCGCCACTGCGGACGAAGCGGCTCGGGATCTGGGCCAATGTCACCATCGCCATCCCTCGCGGTGTACTGCTGAAAGTGGCCGGCTGGTCGTCCGTCAAAACCATTGTCGGAGTCGAGCCCTGGTACATCGGGGCGATCTTTGGCTTGTTCCTGCTTGGCGCGACGACGACGAAGGATTTTGCCGACATGGATGGCGACCGCCTGGGCGGCTGCCGCACGCTGCCGATCCAGTACGGCGTGCGCCGGGCGGCGTGGATGATCTCTCCGTCATTCGTCATTCCGTTCCTGATGATTCCCTTCGGCGCGTGGCTGCATGTGCTCACCGGCAACTTCTGGCTTCTGCAGGCACTCGGCGCCATGATGACAGTCTATGGCGTCTACGTGTGCTACCTGATGCTGCGACGCCCCGAAGATCTCGCCGTCGAGGAGAACCACGTGTCGTGGGCGCATATGTACCGCATGATGTTCGTCGCCCAGATTGGCTTTGCGCTGGCGTATCTGTTGTAAGTCCGCAAAAGAGTCGATAAGGAGCGCAGACAACCCGACAAATGCGGTATCGTAGCCGCGACGTGGAGGGCAGATGATTCGCAGAGTATGCACGGCACTGCTGGTCGCAATCGTCGCGTCGTTTGCGCTGAGTTCGTCCGTCTACGCGGCTCCCAAGAAACCGTTGCACCCGCGCACGAAGCATTCGAGCCACGCAGGCAACGCCGCAGCGGCGAAGCCGACCGCGAAGAAGAAGGCGATTAAGAAAAGGTCGGTCGCCAAGAAGAGCAGCAGTAAGGCGGTCAAGAAATCGGGAACGAAGCCGATGAAGCGAAAGAGCTCGACGAAGCCCCGGTAGCCCCGCGACGTGGGCTTGACAGGTAGGCGAAATAAAAGCGAATATGCCTCGTATTTCGCCGAAAGTCAGGCCCTATGCCTTCCTTCCCCCTCCTTTTCGACCTCGGGCCCGCCAAGCCCACCACCCGCGACATCGCTAGAACAGTCAAGGTTGGCGGCAGCGAAGCGCTGACCGAAGCGGAGCGCCGCGCCGATCAAGCCCGTTACCAGGAAATCACCTGCCGCTCGGCGTTGAACCGCGTGGAGGGGATGCCGTTTGAATGGACGCTGAACCCGTACCGCGGCTGCACGCACGGCTGCCATTACTGCTTTGCGCGCCGGTACCACGTGCAGTTCGAGATGAACGCCGACGACGACTTCGCGTCCGTGATCCTCGTCAAGCACAACGTCGCCACGGTACTGGCGCGTGAGATCGATCGCCCAGCCTGGACGCGCGACGTGGTGGCGTTCGGCACGGCGACCGATCCGTATCAGCCGATCGAGGGTCACTACAAGCTGAGCCGCCAATGCATCCAGGTGCTGGCGCGCGGCCGGACGCCGATGGGCCTCGTAACCAAGGGGCCGATGGTGGTGCGGGACATCGACGTGCTGCAGGAGCATTCGCGTGTCGCGCGCTGCACGATCTGCATGAGTGTGCCGACTGTCGACGAGGATGCGTGGCGTACGCTCGAGCCGGGGACCGCACATCCCGTCCAGCGCCTGCGCGCCGTGCGCGCACTCGTGGACGCGGGCATCAACGCCGGCGTCCTCATGGCGCCGATCGTCCCCGGGTTCACCTCGTCGCGGAGCAAGCTGGAACGGACGATCAAAACCATCGCCGACCATGGCGCCCGTTTCGTCGGCTGCAACGTGATGCATCTGCAGGACGGGACGCGTGACCATTTCATGAAGTTTCTGGAGCGGGAATTCCCGTCAATGCTGCCGCGATTCGAGAGACTGTACGCGAAAAAGTACCCGCCGGACGCGTATCGCAAGGAAGTGCAGGGCCTCGTGCGCGCTCTGCAGGACCGCTATGGGCTCACCAGGCGCGGAGAGGGAAACGACGAGGAAATAGCCGCAGAAAAGGTCGAAGCCGAACAGGTGGGCTTTGCGTGGTAATCACGATCGACGCAGAAGCCGCAGAACGGGCCTCATGCGGTTTCCGCGAGTTCTGCGTCGAACGTCGTTACGCAACGTCTCCGTAGGCCAGCGCAGCGTTGGGCGACGGCATC
>Ga0114129_10008614_pt1 | contig 14546 bp, 6 predicted proteins | sample RhiMetdeltSRZDD1_FD_80071 | JGI IMG/M metagenome (GOLD analysis project Ga0114129, IMG submission 80071) | Populus rhizosphere microbial communities from Tennessee, USA - Rhizosphere MetaG P. deltoides SRZDD1 (version 2) (version 2) | ecosystem: Host-associated > Plants > Roots > Rhizosphere >... | reverse complement strand
TACACACAAAGGGTGAACGTCAGTGCGGCGTTTTTCATTGAGCTCGAGTTCCAGAGAACCGGTTCCTTCGTGTACCGGATTTATAAAGGTGGGCTTGGCCGCCAACCTCTGTACTCTGAGTTTGGTCCCGACCGCCGGCAAATTGTGGATGGGCCAAACCTCGAGGCAACAAAACAGGCGTTTGCTTTGGCTTTTGTGCAGCGTCCCGAGTTTGTAAGTAAGTACGCAGCAGCGACCAACGGTCCGCTCTTCGTGAACGCCCTGATTAACAGCATTCAACAGAATACCGGTGTCACGCTCGCCAGCCAGCCGATTCTTGACCGATACAATGCGGGCGCTGATATGAATCAAAGTCGCGCGTTTGCGGTTCGCCAGGCGATTGATGACTCGACGTTCGGAAATGCTGAGTACAATCCAGCGTTCGTGCTTATGCAGTACTACGGTTATCTTCGCCGGGATCCAGATCAGGGTGGTTATTCGTTCTGGCTGGATGTCCTGAACAACCGCGTGCCAGGAAACTATCGTGGTATGGTCTGCGCGTTCATTACCTCGCCCGAGTATCAACTCCGGTTTGGTAACACCGCCACGCAGAACGATCATAACTGCGGTAATCTTTTGTAAACACTTTCACATGCTTGTAGACAGGGGCTGGCTATAACGCCAGCCCTTTGTTTTTACGATGCAGCCGTCCTGTTGAACCGCTCAATAGCCTCACAGTACACAGCGCGTGTCTGCTCTGCCGTTGCCGACCAGGAAAAGCACTTTGCTCGCGCCAATCCGGCTACAATCATCTGTCTCCGCAACTCAGCATCTTCCAGGAGCTCCAGCATAGAATCGGCCAGTTCGCGCCAGGACTGTGGAGAAACAAGCGTCGCAGCAGAACCAGTGACCTCCTGAATACTAGGGATGTTGCCGGCGATTACTGGTGCTCCACAGGCCATTGCTTCCAAAGGTGGGAAGCCAAAGCCCTCATAACGCGATGGGTACACGAACAGCTTACAGGACGAGTAGAGCGCACAAAGTTCTTCGTCATGTAAGTAACCAGTGAACACAACCTCCTTCGACGCCGGTGATTGGCGCAGCACGCTGTAAAATTCGTCCATCAGCCAACCCTTCTGTCCTGCGAACACTAATTGCAGCCCGGGCTTGCTGCGAGAAATCTCGGCAAACGCGCGCACCAAAACGGGAAGGTTTTTCCGTGGTTCGATCGTGCCTGCGTACAAAATGAAATCGTCTGTGATGTTCAGTCGTGTACGAATGCGTTCGCAATCGTCAGGTTCCATGGGTCTGAACAGTTCGCGTGCAGCAGAGTGAACTGTTTGGATTTTTTCCACCGGTATTTTCAAAACCTCATGAACTTCTCGTCGCACTGCCTCTGAGACAGTAATAATCATAGTTGCCTTACGCGCCATCAGAGGAAGTCTTCGCCGCGCGCGCCACACACGTCTGCGATCATGCGTTTCCGGGTAAAGCAGGAGTGAAAGATCATGGATTGTGAGGACAGTGGGACAGACACTCTGGAAGGGAATCTCGAAGTTAGTGCCATGAAATATATCCACCATGCTGCGACGCAAGTAGCGCGGTAAACCGATCGACCACCAGCGCCCCGTAATAGGGTTTATCTTCTCAGTCGTTAATCTGAGACGATTTGCAGCAATGGACTCAATTGAGTTTAGAAACGGACGAGGGGAGACAACGCTTACTTCATCGCCATTCACGCCGGCTTGCAAGGCTGTGGCCAGTTCCAGCGTGTAGTGTCCAACTCCGGCCAACGACTGGGTAAGAGGCAAGCCATCGATCCCAATTCGCATCGACTACCCTTGTACCAGAGAAACCGCCGCGCTGACCATATGCGTGAGAGATTCGTCCAATCCGTCTTCGCCGACCCACTCGGTAAGCGGGAGACTGGCTCGTTTGGCGAGCGTACGCGCAGCAAACTGCGGCCGAAACCGCTTCGCGTGATTAGCCATATCAACAATCTGATTGGCGTAGGCAACTGGTGAATGATGGTTCTTTAATTCTTCAAATCCGCGCTCGCCCATTCTTGTAAAACTCTCCGGCGAGTCGAGAAACGCGCTGAGGTGTTTTCGAATGTCCTCGATTTCATTCTCATCGTGTCGAACAAACGCCACCGACTCCGGAGGCAATGAGGAAAACCAACCAACGTCCGAGACCATACTCGGCAATGCATGAGACCAGATTCGCAACTGAGTACCAGATGCTTCACCTACGGTAGGAAATCGCAGATTGATTGCGAGGTGAGCGGCCGATAACGCGCCGTGCAGCGCCTGTTCCGAGACGAATCCATGCAATTCAACGGACTGAGTCAGGTTGAGCCTTCGAATCTTTTGCCTGATGAGATCCTCATCCTTCAGAACCTTTCCGAAAATGTCCAGCCGGAACTTGTCTTTTTGCTCGAAGCCGGCGAGCGCCTCAAGGATAGAATCGAGTCGCCTGTTTCGCCCCAGGTAACCAAATACGATCAAGCGAAACGGAATTTCCAGCTCGCGAACCTGAATCTGTTCAGGCGCTGGAAATGGAAGGGGGGCATAAGCTAAAGGCCACTCGGCATTCGTTCTTAACTCTTCATAAGATTCGTGAGAATGAACTATTGCGCCTATCGCGTTCTCCAAAGCTAATTCCGTTAACGGATAACGTTCCGCCATGTACTCGATGTTAGCCGCGTTTGTCTTATAGCATTCTTTCGCATCTTCGAAGGCGGCATTGCCATAAAAACGGTTCATCACTTCCAGGTACATCCTGGGGTTCTGGTAATGCTCACGGTAGATCCAGTCAAAAAGGTGATGCAAACGAAAATCATGCAGCACGACCACTCCCGGATACATTCTTGATACGTGCCATATGGGCCAGTGAAACCGGGGATTATTCCCGATCTGATAGAACGTCACATCGGATCGATTTAACTCAAGAAAGGGCAAGCGGTCCAATTGGTATCGCCGGACGCTGGCAAAGCGTTCCACGGCCCTGGTCCAGTGCGGGCGAGTGGTCCACACAGTCACGTCCGCAACAGCTGATAATGCAGGCAGAATCCGAGATGTATAGTGAGCGATGTCCGTGTGCGCGGGCGGCAACGGTGAAAACCAGTTGATCTTCATCCGACCAGATTTTCCACGACGTTTGACCAGGATATATTTAGCCGTTGGTAGAAATCGTAGCCTGCAAGGCCCCAATTTCTTGCGCGCTCCCGATTTTCCCAGACCGTATCAAGCGCTTCTGCAAACGCGGCCGCCTCAGGTTCGGCAATCAACCCGTTTTCGTCGTGCTGAACAAACTCGAGTGGACCGCCCGAATCAGAACAAACAATTAACGGTTTTCTTGCCAGCATTCCTTCGAGCGTCACGTAACCAAAATCCTCATCTATCGGTGGGTAGATTATGCCAAGCGACTTCGCATAAAGCTCGCGCTTTCGGTCATCCGTTATGTAACCCGACCACTCAACTCGTCGTTCCACTCCGAGGCGGTTGGCGAGCTTTGTAAGTTCTTGCTGGTAGTTACCTTCGTCTGCGGCTCCAGCGAACACTACGCGAACGGGATTTCTTGTGAGTGCCAGCGCCTCCAAAACAAGCGACTGCCGCTTAGGAAGACAAAGTCGGCTGGGAAAGAAAAAGAAATCTTCTGCCGGTTCCGTATAGAACTTTTCCGCTTCCGGCGGTGGGTGATATAAGGGTGGGGCTTCAAAATCACAATAGAACTTTAGTCTCGCAGCAACGTTTGCTGAATTGGAAAACACTCGCCTCGCAGTCGGCAGGGCTTTTTTGTCCGCCTCTCTGATGGCATCTCGAACTTCGACTCCGTTCGGCTCGTGAATTAGATCACCGAGCGGATGGTCCCAAAGCTCATAAGCTGTTCGAAACTGATGAAGGATCCAAAGCACCTTCGTTTCATGCGGAATCAGATAGGCTGGAAATTTAAGGCCAATCAGGAGATCGACGCGTGTCCCCATCACCTCAGTCAGGTCGAACAAGCGACAGGCCAGCATGTGGTCCAGAACTTTTTGCGGCGGGTACCATTTGAATGGAATGGCAATGATCTCGGCTTGATGACCTGCGGATTGCAACGCCGTTCGCAATCCTTCAGCATGAATTTCGGCTCCGCCCCGAACAAACGGGACTTGAATCGTGGCAATTAGGACTCTCATTCGCCTGCTCGCTCCCTCAAGTGGCGCCGAATGACGGCGGGACTTGAGTGCAGGTCAGACTTTACGTGCAACGATCGCATAGTCCATTGGGCCATAGAAGTATTGATTAAACCGTCTCGCAACATCCGAATCACCTGCAAGAGGTTTCTCGTCGGACGGATTTAGCGCAAGGGTTTCAACTACAATGAAACCTCTTGACTCAAGCATGAAGCGGAGTACCGGACTCGGCACTGGATTGCGATGAGTAGGATCGAAGTAAAAATTACAACTACTGACCATCACATTTTCAGGATTTGGCGTTTCGAGGAGTACGAGTCCTCCTGATCGCAGACTGCGGAGTGATTCGTTCAAGAACATGATGAGTTCTTCCAAAGAGAGGTGTTCGACAATGTGAAATCCCGAGATAGCGCCCACGCTTCCATCCGGAGTAGATCTCAACTCAGCGAGCAGGTCGGCCTGCTTGACCTCTAGACCGAGCTCGCCACATTGCTTCACTAATACGCTATTGATATCCACGCCTCTTGCGTGCAGCTTTTCTTCCTTTAATAGTTCCAGCCATTCACCTCGACCGCAAGCCACATCAAGTATGGGCCTGTCTTCCGTTCCTGCTTGATACATTCGCACAACCGGGAGATAAGCACGGAGTCTGTCTTTGACCGCTTCTCTATTACCGCGAAAATGTTCATCAAACGATGCAAAGAAAGCATCGAGATCACCCGAAACTGAGGATGTTTTTGTCTGGTGCTGCACCGGCGCGTTTGCACTGTGCTGGTTTCCTATCCGTGCTAATCGATCCTGCTGATAGATAAGTTGAGTTGTGACCTCCTGCTGCTTTCGGAAGAGATGTTCCATCTCTTTTTTAAGCTCTTTTTCAGTCAGTTCAACCTGAGTACGGTATTTGTTGTAGACTCGACGCAAGTCTTCGATTTCCTTTGTGCGATCGCGAGACTCCTGTCGTTTTGCGAAAGCTTCTTCGTTAATTCGATCCTCCAAATACTTCGTCAAGCGTTCAACTGCCTCGTTTGTCTCTTTTTGTTCGGCCAGTAAACGAAGCGCTTCCTCTATTCGAGCTGCGATGTCACGAACAGTTTCAACTAAAACTTCATTTAGATAACGCGCAATTACGTCTTGTCGGACGAGGACCGATCCGACTCTTCGCAGCTTTCCTTTCTGTTGCGAGCGCGCTATCAAATAGTCGTAGAGAGCTTTGACGACTCTTCCTAACAATGGAACGCCACAGAGCCGGCGCACCCAGGGGTGCCATTTCAATCCGGGAATATTTACATGTTTTTCCTGGCCTTCGTTCGAAAACCATAAGTCTGCGATTAGATCAATCTTGCTTATGCCACCAGTCCGCAGCTTTGTTATGCCGTTTTCAAGTGCTGGTAAATCAGGCGGCCGTTTGAGAATTGTTTGATACGCGTTGTGAAGGAATTCAATATCATCGTAGGCAAGCAGATCGCTCAGTGTGTAACGAGCTAAATCCCGGTCGTCCAGAGAGCTTTCGAGTGGCAGAGAGGGAATATTGCTATCCGAGGTTCTATCGGTCTGTACAAATCCGTGTTGACCATTCGTATTCTCAAATGAAGTCAGGCGCTGCTTACGTTGAGCAGCTTCTTGCTTTAACTTCTCAACAATTTGGTCGACGTTCTGAATTGGGTCGCTGATCTTCACCCTTAGTTTTCCTGCACCTCAGTGCCGGCGGGATCATAGCACCATCCACAGATTACGCAGATTACACCGATTAAAGCAGAAACCGGAAGGCAGCTGGCACGAGGCAGTAGGCAGCAAGCAGTCTGCCTTCTGCCTTCTGCTTTTCCGCCTTCTAATCTGTGGAATCTGCGTAATCTGTGGATCGCAGGCTAAGGACTGATTGTGATGTGTGGAGCGCTCGACGCTGGTCGACTGCTAAAGGCTGCACCGGATCGCGTAATCGTCACGATAATCGGCACATCGCCCGCTCCAGCAAGCGAACTAGGCAAAGTGAACTTAATCAAATCAAACCCCGGCATCTCAGTGTTAGAAGCAACGACGAGCGCCGGAGTTATTGTAGTTGTGCCAACGGTGACAGTCACTTCCGCGGCTGTCGCATTCCGTACACCCGTTAAGCTCACTTCCAGAACTGTCGGGACTAGTGTGCCGGTGCTATCAGGTGACATGACGGGAAATGGTTCGAACGTCGGCATCAATGGATTGGTGACATTCCTGACAATTGCCCGGCCGCCGGCATCATTCGTTGTGGTGAAGATGTCAGGTTGAGCGCCGACTATTAAGATTCCAGATCGGAAAGTCGTTCCGTTGTTGTTAACAACCACCGTCGCAACACCAGGGGTGAGACCAATAGGAACTACGAAATTTATTTGTTTTGGCGAATTACCAACGAAGTAGAGGCCGGCGGCCGCTCCATTGATCGACACGGAAACTCCGTTGAGTTCAACCGGTAGCGCAGGCCTACGCATCGTTTCGGAGCCTCCAGTTGCATTCGTGTTGGATGGCGCAAGGTCCACATTCGCCCGGATTATCCCAAGCTCACCTGCGGCCAAGCCGATCGCAGCACCAGGCGAAGGACTCGGAGTTGGAGTAGGACTGGGGCTTGGGCTTGGAGTTGCACTCGGCGCCGGCATATTACTCGCGCCGGTAAAAAACGAAAGTGCTTCTGCAGATTCTGTCGTTACGGTTGGACTTATCGAATAGAACACTTCGGTCGAAGAGTCCGCATTACCTCCGCCGAGTTCCGTACCACCCAAACTATAGGCCAATCTCGAACGTGAATTACTAACAAGTGGCTTAACGCCGCCAAAACTTGCGCCCTGAGGGTGATTAGTAAGCCGTGTAAACGTATTGCCTGAACCCGCAGGAATTTGCGTTGCAAATAGTTGTGCAGCTCGGCGCGGATTCAAACCCTCACTATCCTGAGCGACTGGCGGGAATGAACCATCTGGACGGAAGTTCAATGCGGATGCGAAAACTAGTGACGAGGGTGTGTGACCGTTGTAATCAGTGAAAGTGGGAAAATGGATAATATCGCCAGGAGCACTCGTGGCCCGCTGACCTACCATCGTAAATGTATCGGTGGCTATGGTGTAAACAAAAACAGCAAGAAAAGTCTGGGTCGTGCCATTCGCCTTCGGATCGTCCGCAAGGCTTTCGAAGGCGACAAACGCCCCATCGCGACTAAGCCGTCTGCCCGGACTTAACACATTGACTGTTGCAGCTGACGCCGGCGACCTTGTACGTGTGGCTTGGCGCACATTGCTTACTGCCGATCCATTGAAGTTGGCGACGTAAACCTCCGCATTTCCTCTACCATTCCCGTCGTCATTGCTGCCGGCCAGGTTCGCATTTGAGATAAAAGTCACCACAGATCCATCCGAGGAAATTGACGGATTATCATTAAAGACAGAAAAGACTATCCCACCTTGGACCACATCCTGAGTGACAGTTCCTTGCACGAATGTCGCGGTCGCACGGTTGAAGAAAAATAACTCAGGGTTACCGTCTGCGTTTCCAGTTGCCGGCACGAGATTTCTCGTAGAAATGAACGCGATGATATTCCCATTATCCGAAATCGTTGCACTGCGATTGTCATCAGCGACGAAGGGCGCCGTCGTTGAACTGCCCGGAGTGGGCAATCGGCTCGCCGGCGTGTTCGTAATCTGTGTGAATGTTCCAAGCGAAAGATCTTGAAATGGAAGATCCGCACCGGCGCTAAGGTTGACATCAGTTACAGCGGGTAACTGATAAACCCAGATTTCCTGATTGCCATCAGCTGCAAGTGCCCCTCCCGTGTCTGTGCCATCGAAATTCCTCGGGTTCGGAGCGTTGGAACTAAAGACGATCGTGAACACACGAGCGCCTCCCGAGACAGCGGGCTCGTAAGTGATCACCGGACGATTGTTGCTGATCTCTATTTGGATCTGGGAGGGATCGGCAGGCGTCGGAGACGGCGTCGGCGTCGGGCTTGGTGTCGGAGTTGGTGACGGCGTCGGCGTAGGACTTGGACTGGCGGCTGGCTTTGGAACGTTCTTAGTGTTTGTTATTTGAAAAATGCGACGCTGCGCGTAATCGGCAAGAAAGATCTCTCGATTGCCGTCAGCGTTATTAAGCGTCGCAGTTTTCACGGTTGCCACATCGCCGTTCGATTCAAATACAACGAAACGGCCATTCCCGGACATGTCACCAGCGAAACTGCTGAAATTAGCATTAGGGCTCGAAGTTAATTGAATGACGAAAGGGTCAGGTGTGGGACTCGCCGTTTGGGCCACCGTTGATGAAAACACGCCACAGCCGAGAGTAAGCGCGGCGATGGCGCAAAAAACGCGAAAAGCTGGCTTCACGAATTCCTCCGAAATAAAGACGCAGAATCGAGCAGATAAGATGCCCTTGGGGAGCCCGGGCCGTAAGCTTTGCGCAGGTGAAATTAATTGCCCACACCCGGCGAATTTAGAACGGCCATTTTAAGCAGAAGCGTCAACTAACCGCAAGCGAGCGTTAAAGATAAGTTGTTCAGCTAATGTGTAGGGGTGTCCTTCCGTGGGCGCGCCGGTTGTCGATGAGTTCCTTCCAGAACAAAAGGGGCGCCCACCGAGGGACGCCCCAAATTTGGTCACGTTCAACCTGCGCTTGCCTTAGAAAGCCGGCGCGCCGCATTCATGATCGTTGCGCGGCGCTAACGCGCTGAATCGATGTTGATATTCAGCCGACGTAAGAAACGCGCACACCATACCCTGGAAATTGCCCGGCACGCGATTATTAAGCACGTCAAGCCAGAAATTGTAGCCAGCCTGATCGATGTCGCGGCCCAAATATCCAAAGTACTGCATCAATACAAATGCGGGATTGAATTCAGCGTTCTGGAAAGTCGTATCATCAATCGCCGCGCGGACCGCGAAGGAGCGACTGTGGGCGATGTCCGAGCCTGTATTGTAAGCGGTGATGAGAGGTCCGCTGGCAAGAGTGACACCAGAATTCTGCTGAATGTTGTTAATCAAAGCGGTTACGAAGCTGTTCACGTCGTTCGATCCGTTGTACTTATTTACAAATTCAGGTCGTTGTACAAACGCGAGCATATATGCCTGCTTCGTCTGTTCGAGATTCGGCCCCTCAACGATTTGCGGTCGATCGGCCGTGAATTCGGCGTAGACTGGCTTGCGTCCCAAGCCTCCCTTGAACGATCGATAGACAAACGAGCCGGTTCGTTGAAATTCTAACTCGATGAAGAACGCAGCTGACACGCCCACTCTGCGACGAATGAGACAAAGCGCATCGTTACCGCAGGTGTTGATCTGATCTGACCAGTAAGCCAATCCACCCGGATCGGGCTCGCGATTTAGAAAGTCGCGATAGTGTTGGCTCACAAAGAAGAAGTTGTTCTCCAAAGGATTGATAACGTTTCGCGGTATGTACGTAATCTCGACGGCGTTTGTGAGACTCAATGAGGCGTTTTCTGACGTGTAAGATGGTATCACGTAAGGTTCCGGCTCACCCCCAGATATACCTACGACAGGAAATAGACCACAATTCATTTGGCCTGGATTGCAACCGGTATTACCACTGCCATATCGGCTCTTTATGGTTCCATCGTTTCGGAGCTCTATTTCGAAATTGATAGGATCCCCACCAGTACACACCGTGCCGTTGAAATTACACGGTACCGCCTGCCAGCGAAAGATTGCACGATTTGCATCGGGCGTCACCAAGAATACTCCGGCATCAGATCTCGCGCTTATACGGAGATCTAAATCATCCCAGAGTCCAGATATCATTTTGAATCTAGCGAGATCGACTGTTGAGCTTGGTACATCGTCTGCTTCACCGTTCGAACGACGAGGAGCGGCGGTCGGTTCGAAGAAAAGATTGCCATTGCTGGAAACAAGGACGGATGTATAACTCTGTCCGAAGTACGGAAACGAAAACGGCAGGCCTACCGGCGAGCCTGAATAACAATCATCACAGTTCATATTGGCGCCTGCGCTACCGGCGATTGGCGTTCCGCCGGTTGAGAGACTCGAGGCCGCACCCAGTGTCGTGGCGTAAGGATCACCGTCAGTGAAACTTACCGAAACGTTGAGCGAGGCTGGAACACCCTCATTTCCGACGTTGTCGAATTCCCTCAGCTTTATCGATCCGTTTGTATGGCGGTACGGTATCTTGACATCGACTGTCTGTGCTGAACCTGAAGCGGCTGGTGTCACTCTCTTCAGCAGAATAACGGCTCCGGTTGTTGCATCGACGAAGCTGATCTCATAAGAGGATGCCTGGCCACTCGAGCCGTCATCTCCAGAGGCGTTCCAACCGAGGTTCAAACTTCTCCCGGTTTGAGTGTTGATGTGAAAGTTAGTAACAGTCCCCGGTGGGGTTGTGTCGTTTTCTGCGAGCGCCGCCAAACTGTTTGCCACGTTTAGGCGTCGACCCGTAATTGTCTTCGTGGCGAGATCGGGAATGAGGTCACCGTTGTAAATGAGCAATGCCCTAAGTTGCTGCACTGATAAGTTCGGATTTGCTGCAGCCAAAAGGGCCGCGCTGCCGGCCACGTGAGGTGACGACATTGAGGTACCGCTGAACAACCCATATGTGTTGTTCGGAAGGGTACTGAGAATCGCATTGCCTGGTGCTCCAAGCGTAATGCTGTTAGGACCAATGTGGGAAAAACTTGCCATTACATCGGCTGCCGTTGTTGCGCCAACTGAGATCGTATTCGGCAGGTTGTAGTCAGATGGATAGTGCGGAACAACATCATTATTCGTGTTTCCGTCATCATTATTGCCGGCAGATCCGACGAAAAGGATTCCCGACTGGTTTAGCGCTGAAATCGCATCAAAAGCAGCCTGCTGAAAACCACCCCCGCCATAACTGTTGTTCAGTACACGAATATTTGCCCCTCGAGCGCCACCAGATGAAACCCACAAATCGCGCATCTGCTTCGCATAGCTATACGCATTGAGAATATTTGCGTTGTCGCCTCCGGTCTGATCCAACACGCGCAACGACATCAAGCTTACAGTCCAATTGACACCGACAACCCCGATCCCGTTGTTACCGCGTGCCCCAGCTGTTCCGGCAACGTGAGTGGCGTGATCTTCGGCCGGAATGTTGCCGTTTCTGTCAATGAAGTTATAGCCGTGAACATCGCCGCTAATTCCTGAGATCGATCCCGGCATTGGATTTGTCCAGATGTTAGCCATCAAGTCGGGGTGATTGATATCAATGCCCTCATCAACCACACCAATAACTACGTTGGAACTTCCTGTCGTAGTGTCCCACGCTTGCGGGCAGCCGATCTTTGTTAAGCCATACAATTCGTTACTAAGAAACCGTGGATCGTTCGGTGTGTTATCGGCATGCAGAATGTAGTTCGGTTCTGCATACAAAACATCAGGCTGCTTTTTAAGCGTTTCAATGGTACTTGCTGTGTCCTCCGCAGCGACATGAACAAGCCGAAGGCCAGGCACCAGATCCGCATTGGCCTGGCGCTCGATCATCATGCTGAGCGTCCGGCCCTCTGCACTAACCAGCGACTCGACAGTGCGTTTGGCTTTTGCGACTCCTTCAGTGCGATACCTGACAAGAACCTGCCCTGGCACGGAGGCCGGTTTGGTGCGCTTTCCTTCCTGATTTGGGCCCTGGACCGTGGGCTTTGCCCCTGATCCAGGCGGAAGAACCATGACGGCAGTGGCGAGGGAAGCTGTGAATAAAATCAACGTGAGAGACAGCCGAAACCATCTCTGGTTCTTAACGGAGGGATATTTCGACATCAACTAATTCTCCTGATTAGGGTTAGAAATGACTAATAAGCTTTATTTCGAAGCCAGAGTCGGGGCCAGGGCATGAAGTGTGACTTTCAAGCGGGCCGGAAAGCCTTTGCAGCCAGTACTGCAGCGTGAAGCAATATATACCAATTTCCTTTGGGTTTACAGGCACTGTGAAGAACGGTCGCGGCGTTTCCGCATGATATGTTTAACGCTTTGTCGGTTTGCGCTCTTTTTTCGGCGATTCCGGACAGGAGAGAGAGACTAGCGCATGATATCACATGAAATTGCTCAATACGCACCCGTTTGTTACCTGGATTGTTGACCAATTTGTTCAGTCCCAAAGGTGCCGATTCCGTTCAGACGAAAACTAAAGACCACCCGGTTTTCCTTACGCAGGCCCACGTTGAACGTGTAGTTCTGCACAGTGACCGCACAACAATCCCAGCTATACCCCAACGTGACCGTTGAACTTATCAAGGAGCTGTTCCCCTTCCCAGGGCGAGTCTGAAAATCGAAGAAGAAAGACGCGCCTCCATATAACCCGTGCTCACGATTACCCAGAAAAGCCGATGGACTCCATTGTGAGCCACGAAGTGTTCCCGGCTCCTTGCCACGCGCATCCGCGAATTTTGCAAGAGTGGGGACCAGATCAATCGCGCGCGTATAGTAAAACGTTTGAAATGCCTGAAACAGCGGACGATTGATTCCGAACGTTGTCGAGAGAGCTCGGAGGCCACCTCCGTGAGTATCCAAGTCCGTGCGTCCGTCAACAAAAAGTGCAGAACGCGGACGATAGCGAATGTCGATGTTAATTGGCGAGAAGCGCCTCGGTACCCCACCGTAACTAAACCCCGAAAACGTGTTGATTGGGTAAAACTGATTTCGCTGGCCCGGCTTCAATGCGCCGCCAAAAAAAGGATCGAAGAAATACTTCCCTCTTACAGTAATCGTTAGGGCTTCGTATGGCTGACTCGAGAGTGGTGCCTTGTCACCGGCCTTCGCAGCGCGCACCGCCGCACTACTAACATTCTCCGTCGAGCGTCGAGTAAAGAAACGGTTCGAAACGCCAAATTCGATTTCGTTTGTGTCGGCTACGGCATCGACATAGTCGAACCGGATGATCCGGTCGAAATTATTTATCCCGCTGATCTTTCGATATATGAGGTAAGGCTCGATTAAATGCCGGAACAAAAAGTTGCCACTGCCCCGATGATAATCTTTGAAGAATGCAGGTGGACGAAGATCAAGTTCAAATTCTCCGTAAGTCCGCGTCAGGTTGCGACTCAGCACGTCTCGATTAGTTGGATCGAGTGAATTGGAATAGAAGGTCACGCGCCCCGCGCCAGTTGCTGTCAGGGACCATCCCGAAAAGCTCAATGGGAGAGCGAGGTGCGGAAAAACGTCGAGCCGTTGCACCATCGATGGTGAAATAATTGGGTCACCGCCAGCCTCAATTCGAAATAGAGCAAGGTTTTCTACCGTTTCCTTCCGACTGACACCTTCGGCTCCGGCTTCAAATGAAAAGTAGAGTGGTAGTTTCTTGATGAAGTCCAGCGGTGATGGCCGTTTCTCCATCGTCACACTCGGCAACTCTCGTATTCGAATCCGGCTGTTAGGCAGTGAAGTCACCTGAGAACGCGACAGGAAATTAAAGCTGTAGTCGTTGTAGTCTTTGTTGACAAAAACCTGTGATGTCTCCTGCGGCGAGATTGCCTGTTGGATTGAGTCAGAAAAGACCTGGCGATACGCAAGATTGGACGTCACATTCACGTCGGCTGCCGCAATAAAACCATTCGGGAAATAATGAACACCATTTACGTACAGGCTGGAACCACCCTGGTTCGGATGGTTAACGTCCTCGTGTGGTCCAAAAATGCGATCCTTAACGGCAAAGAAACCGGCGTTGAAAAATGAACGAGAATTTGCGCGCGTGCGTAAATCAGCGCCAAAGCCTATACCGCGCTGTGTGTAGATATCTGTGCGCAAGGTTACGTCCGCAGAGCGACCAAGGGTTTGATAGTAAGCACCGGACACGCGAAACCCTTTTTGACCTGAGCCGCTGAAAGTTGGTGTTAGAAAACCTGACGCACGATCACGATGCTTGATTGACACCGAAGCATAAGGCAGATAGAAAATGGGGAATCGTTTAATTCGGAGGTTTGGTGAATAGATACGAACGCGGTCACCTGTCTTTATCGTCGCGCGGCCGGCATGAAAACTCCATTTGGGGACGTCCTCATCACACGCAGTAACCTGAACATTAGTAGCGATGATTGTGTCAAGGCTGACCCTTTCGACTCGATCAGCAGTGAAGTATATTCGCGTTCCGTCCTGCGTCTGATTTGTAAAGCCGGTTGAGTCGATGAAGAATCCCGTTTTGGTTCGATAATTCCATTCTGCGCGAGTACCGGTAATTCTTTGCTGGTCGCCCTGATCGAATACGACGTTTCCCTCGGCGACGACTCGGTTCGTCGCTTCATAGACAGTCACCTTGTCTGCTTGCAAACGATAGGTGCCGATTCGAGCATCCACATTGCCTTCGTAAACAAAGACTCGCGCGTTCTCAGGTCCGGAAGCAGTTTGCGTTGTGGCATCAACGCGGAGTTGGTCTGTAGCCACGACCGGTTCCGGTCGTT
>Ga0114129_10008613_pt1 | contig 14547 bp, 10 predicted proteins | sample RhiMetdeltSRZDD1_FD_80071 | JGI IMG/M metagenome (GOLD analysis project Ga0114129, IMG submission 80071) | Populus rhizosphere microbial communities from Tennessee, USA - Rhizosphere MetaG P. deltoides SRZDD1 (version 2) (version 2) | ecosystem: Host-associated > Plants > Roots > Rhizosphere >... | reverse complement strand
CCGTGCGCTCACCATGCTCCTCACCGACCTCGCGAAGAAGAAGTTCGCGGCGACTGAATACCCGCGGCCTTCACGGGGCGCCGAGCCGGACTCACGGCACGTACCGGCGGAGGTCAAACGTGCCGTGTTCGTGCGGGACCTGGGACGGTGTGCCTTCGTCGGCACGAACGGGCACCGATGCGAGGAGCGCGGGCTCCTCGAATTCCATCATGTGCGGCCCTACGCGGAAGGGGGCCCGGCGACCGTCGAGAATATCGAGTTGCGCTGCCGATGCCACAATCTCTACGAATGGGAGTCGAGATCGACAGAGGTCCGGAGACGAGAGGAAGAGTGGTTCCGCCGGCAGATGGCCATGAGCTCCCCGGCGCCGACGCAGCGAATCCTCGTTGCGCCAGGCCGCAAGGGCACCCGTTCCGGAACGGGTAGCCACTCCGCGTCGGAAGCCGTGCCGCCGAGCTCATGACACCTTGACCTTCGACATGTCGATGGCATTCATGTCGAAGGGCGCGCACGGCCGACGTGCTGCACGCCGTGCTCGGGCCGACGCCCGCCGCCGAGCGATGAGCGTCGATCCTACGGTGGCGCTTCGGTACGAGTGACACACGGGGCGTAGACAGCAAACAACAGACCTGACCCCGAGGTCAGCGCCGGTGGATCTCCAGCAGCAGCTTTTGCGCCGGCCGATAGCCGGGCGCCTGCTCGAGGGCGAGCAGCAGGTGCTCGCGAGTGTGCTCACGGTCGCTCAGGTGGTGATAGGCCGACGCCATCTTGTAATGGGCGGCGACGAGATCCTGCGGCGCGCTGGCGAGCAGCGCCCCGAACTCCCGCAGCGCGCGCGACGGCTGCGCGGCCTCGAGCCACAGATCCCCCAGCTGCGAATGCAGCTCCTCGTCCCCGGGGCGAATCCAGACGAGCTGGTCGAGCACCTTGCGGGCCTCGTCCTTCTGCCCGGCTTCGAGACGCAACGTGGCGAGGCGCTTCAGCAGCGAAGGATCCCGCCCGCCCACGAGGCGATAGCGGTCGAGCTCGGCGATGGCGCCGCCGCGATCGTTCTGGGCGACGAGCGCATCGGCAAGGATCTCGTACACGTTCCCCTCGGCCACGTACTCGGGATACAGCTCGCGGGCGCGACGCGCGGGCTCGATGACGGCGGGCAGGTTCTTGGCCTCCACCAGACCGTGGATCGTCTTCATGAGCGGCTTCCACTCCGAATCGAAGGCCGCCACGACCTTGCCCGTTCGCTCGGCGAGGAACGCCTGGAAACGCGCGTCGAGCTCGGCGGGCGAGAGGGCCAGCGCGGCCTCGATCACGTCCGGCGTCGACAAGCCTTCGCGATAGGCGCGCAGCATCATGAGGAGCCGCTCGAAGCTCCAGTCCTTGACGATCAGCTCGCAGACGAGGCCGGCCTGGAAGTACGACACCTCCACCTGGGCTGGATAGTCCGGCCGGATGAAGCCGCGGTCGAGATCGGCGATGGGCAGGAGCTTCTTCTCGCGAATGGCGGCGATGACGTCCGGCGTCAGGTGGTCGCCCCATCCTTCGCCCGCAATCGATTCTTCGTAGACGGCCAGGCCCTCGACGATCCAGCGCGGCACACGGTGGCGCGTCGACTCGAGCACGAACGCGTGGTTGAGCTCGTGCCAGAGCGTGCTGCCCCAGTGGAAGCTCCCCGGCGGCCGGCCGGACGGGCTGTCCATCGCCACGACATGGCCGAACGTCACGCCCAGCGCGCCCAGCCCCGGCAGGCCGAGGGTACGCACGGCGAAGTCCTCGTGATCGGGATACACCTCGACCTGCACCGGGCGCGGGATCGTGAAGCGGTACTTCGTCTGGAAGGTGTCGATCGCCTTCTCCAGCAGTTCCTCGACGTACGGGGCCAGGAGCTCCGATTCCTTCTCGTGCAGGCGCAGGAGGCCGCGGCGGGTGCGCACGGTCTTGAAGTGCTCCAGGCTGTCGAGCAGGCGCAGGGAGTTCACGGTGGTGGGATCGAAGGGGTCACCGCGGTACGCGGCCTCGAGATGCCGCTTGGCGCCCGCCTCGTCACCGAGGCGCCACAGGTTCACGCCGAGGCCGGCGTGCGCGCTCCACAGCTCCGGGTCGATCTGCACGGCGGCGGCGTACAGCTGCGCGGCCTCGGCGTAGCGCCGGCGCAGGACGAAGAAATGCGCGGGCGTGGCCGCGATCTCACCGTAAGCCGGGTTGATGTCGAGCGCCTTCTTCGTCCACGGGCCCGAGCGCCGGTCGGAGAGGAGGTCGATGGTGGCGCGCAGGGCGTGAACGGCGAGAGCCGAGCCCGTGCCGGGCATGGCCTCGGCGGCGTCGAGCTCCGCGGAGGCCCCGCTCGCGTCCTCTTCCTCGAGGGCCAGCCGCGCCAGGAGCACCCGCGCCTCCGTCAGCTTGGGATCCATCTCGAGGGCACGGCGCGCGTGCGCCGAGGCCTTCTCGTCGAAGACGTCGGCGGCGACGAGGGCGAGGCCGAGATACGCCTCCGCGTTCTTCTCCTGGAGGCCGACCGCCTCCTCGAAGAGCTTCGCGGCCTCGGCCGCGTTGTGGCTCTCGAGGAAGAGCCGGCCCCAGGCCACGCGCGCGCCGGCATCCCGGGGCCGCGCCGCCACGAGCTGGCGGAAGGCGGCGTTGGCCTCCTGGCGCTGGCCGAGGCGCCAGTGGGCCTCCGCCACCACGCGTGGATCGCGGTGGCTGAGCGCCGCCTGGTAGCAGGCGCGCGCCTCGTCGACCCGCCCGTGCTCGCGATGGTCGGCGCAGGCAGGCAGCACCGCCGCGGAGAAGGCCGGACGTGCGAACGACGCGAGCGCGGCGGCAGAGACGAGCGCGGCCAGATACGCGCCGGCGGCGGCGCGGCGCAGGGCAACAGCGAGCCTCATGGCCGCTTCCTTCCGCCGCCGTCCATCTCTTCCTGCACACGCGCCAGCTCCAGGAGCACGCGCTCGAGCTCGTCGAAGTACGCGTCCTTCGCGAGCTCCGCCTTCCGCCCCTTGAGCGCACGGATGTCGTCCTCGAGCGCCACCTTGCGGGCAGCGAGGGCGGGGGCGGCCGCGGTGTGGGCCGCGTTGCCCCGCCGCGCCAGCACGAACTGGTCTGCCGTCCGGCTCGACATCAGGGGGTGCTCGGTGGCCAGCCGCTTCTCGTCGGCGTAGAAGCGCTGCACCTTTTGCTCGGCGTAGCCGAAGGCTTCGAAGGCGGTCACCGTCTCGTCGTGATCGCGATCGGCGGCGGGATCGCGAAGGCCCTCGACGAAATAGCGGCCGAAGACGCTGGCGTTGCGCTCGGAGCCGCTGCGGGTCGCGGCCAGCACCACGCGCGTCTCTGTGGCCAACGGCGTCACGCAGGCGCCGCTCGCACTGGTGGCGATCACCACGAGCTGGCGGCGGGCGGGGACGCGGTCGAGCGACTCGCGGAGATCGTCGCAGGTCAGATCGCGGTCGGGGATGTTGAACTTGTAGATCGGGCCGTCGACGTTGCCGTGGCCGATCAAGACGACGATGGCCACATCCTGCGGGGTCGCGCCGCGCGCCACCGCCTCGAGGGCGGCGAGGATGGCGTCGCGGGTGGCGGCCTTGCCCGAGAGGGATTGCACCCGCGCGGCCTCTCCCGCCAGCGCCTCCCCGGCGCGGGTCAGGTCGCGCACCTGGGAGGCGAAACGCTCCTCGTACGCCGTCTCGCCGCCGAGGCCGCCGATCACGACGAAGTGCGTCTGGCCGGCGAGGGCCGCGATCAGGATTCCGGCGGCGGTCATATGCGCCCGCCGCCGCGGCGCACGAGCCACTCGCCCGCCCGCAGGAAGAGCGCGGCCAGGAATACCGCCGGCATGTCCCAGAGGTCGAGGGTCTCGCGCACGGTGATGCCGGCGCCCGAGTACGTGATCTCGTTCGGCAGGCCGGCGGTCTCGCCGAGCGTCCAGTACCGTCCACCGGAGGCGGCGGCGATCCGTCGCAGCAGGTCCGCGTTCTGCTGCGGATGGAAACCCTCGGCGATCCCGTCCTCGCGATAGACGACGACGGACTCCCGGCCGAGGTCCTCCTCACCGCGGCGGCCATGGACCTCGATCCGATGAAGGCCCGTGCGCGGCGCGGGCACGCGTCCCTCGTACAGGCCACGCTGCGCCGTGGAGGGGGCCAGCTCGTACGTGGTGCGGCTACCGTCCTCCGCCGCCACCGTCGCCCACACGCGTGCATCCGCTACCGGCTCGTACGCCTTCGTGCGCATCTCGGCGCGCACCATCACCTGGTCGTCGTCGGCGTAGAGCGCGCGATCGGTGGAGACGACGAGCGGCCCCGCCACGGAGGCCACGAGGCCGCGCAGGAGCTGCCGCCAGAAGGTGGCGTGGGTCAGCTCCTCGTGCGAGCTGCGCATCCGCCAGCGCCAGCTCCCGCCGGTGGCGAAGACCACCGACTGTCCGCGGCCGTAGCTCTGCACCGCCAACAGCGGCCGCGCGCGCGCGGCGGGAGTGAGCGCGTTCAAGAGAACGGCCGCCCCCGGCTTCGGCTCTCCCGTCTCCTGGAAGTCCGCGAGCTCCGGCAGCGCCGCCCATTTCGCGGTGTTCTTCGCATCGTCCTCGTCGAGGAGCGTCAGCAGCGAGTCCTGGCCCCCCGCGGCCAGCTCCACCCTGACCGGCTTGCGCGTGAACGACGGCGTCCGCGCCTGGAGCTGCACGGGCAACACTTCGGCGATCCGCGTGGCGGCCCAGCCCCCGTCACCGAGCGCGCGGCGTCCGCCCAGCCAGAGGAGCGATCCGCCGCGCTTTCCCGCGAAGTCGCGGATCAGGTCCTGCTGCGCCGGCGTGAAGTACGTGGCCTCGATGCTGCCGATGATGAGCGCATCGTAGCCGTCGAGCTCCTCCGCCGCCTCCGGGAAACCGGAGGCGAGCGTCGTCTCGTCTTCCACGCCCTGCCGATAGATCTTGTTGGCGGAAGTCCGCAGCAGGCTCACGAGCTCCAGCGTCGGATCGTCCACCACCGCGCGGCGGATGAACTTCATCTCCCAACGCGGCTCGCCCTCGACGTAGAGCACACGCGCCCGGCGCGACACCACCTGCAGCGGGCGCGACAAGCGGTTGTTGACGGTGACCTCTTCCCCCGGCAGCGGATCGACGGCCACCACCAGCGTCTTCGCGCCCGCCTCGCCGGTGGGGAGGAACACGTCTTCCGTCTGGCGTTCCTGTCCTCGGGCCAGGACGATCTCACGCGAGGCGAGCGGCGTGTTTCCCTGCTGCACGGAGAGCCGCGCGCGCAGGCCCTCGAGGCCGTGATGGCGCACGCGCACCTGCACGCGCAGCCGCGATCCGGACGGCGCGCGCACGGGCAGCAGCGCCTCCTCGAGCTCCAGATCGCGCAGCACGGTTCGCCCCACACCGACGGTGTGGACGGGAATGCCCGCGCGGGTGATCTCGTCGACGAGCGAGGCCGGCGGGCTCGCGGAGTTGTCGGCCCCATCGGAGAGCAGCACCACCGCCGCCAGCGGCAGCACCCGGCTCTCGCGCATCACGCTCGCGAGAGAGTCCCCCAGCCGTGTCGCGCGACCCACCGCCCCGAGCCCGTCCAGGCCTTCCACAGGTGCCGCGCGATCGGAGAAGCCGTAGAGGCGAACGCGGAAGCGCGGCTGCAGGCCCGGCAGGAGCGAGTCCGACAACGCGCGGCGCGCCGCCTCCAGCCGCACGCCGGTGCCGGGGTCGCCCTGGGCCATGCTGCGCGAGGTGTCGACGACGACGGCGACGACGTTCTGCTGTGGGCGCGACGCCGCGATCTGTATCGCCGGCCGCCAGAGCAGGAGGAGCACGAGCGCGGCCAGCGCCGTTTGCAGGATCCACAACACGCTGGCCCGCGCAAGCCCCGGCCGAACGCTCGAGCCGCGGAAGAGCTGCGCCGCCCAGACGAGGCCCGCGACCCCGACGGCGGCGCCCCACACCCAGAGCGGCCAGCCCGAGAGCAGCACGATGTCGCCGTTTCGATAAACCGGCGCGGGGTACTTGAACAGCCACTCGAACATCTAGCGAGGCTCCGCCTCAAACAGACGAATGGGAGCCTCGCGTCGACAGTCGATAGTCAACAGTCGACAGTGCACCGCCTCTCCCCCACTGCCTGAGCCACCCCTGTCGACTTTCGACTGTTGACTGTCGACTCGTCTCGCGCGCCTCAAGAGCCACATCCGTTCTCGCATCATCATCGGCGCGCAAGACGGCTAGTGCGTCATCGCGTAGACGATGTAGTTGATGCCGAACCGGTAGGCCAGCGCGGTCCACTTCTCGGGGTACTCGGGCAGGTCGGCCCACTCCCAGGCGTCGCCGAGGTCCATGTTGAAGTTGATCATCACCATGATGCGGCCGTGGTCGTCGTAGACGCCGCGCCAGTGCGGGACGACGCCGTCCCTCTCGTACGTGATGCCGGTACGGATGTACCGCACGCCGGGAACCTGGACCTTCTGATCGACGCTGTAGAAGACGTGGAAGATGGCGTCGTCCTCGGGCACCTCGACGACCTTGCGGTCGGGGAACACCATGGACAGACCCTCCATGAAGGACATCCACTCGCGCTCCCCGTGGAAGTCGTCGACCATCAGGAACCCGCCGCGCAACAGGTATTCGCGCAGGCGCGCCGCCTGCTCCGGCGAGAGCGACCACTGCCCCACCTCGACGGCGTAGATCCACGGATAGTCGAAGAGCTCCTCGTCCATGATGCGGACGGTGCGCTCGAGGGGGCGCGCATGGATGCCCGTCAGGCGCCGCACGCCTTGCAGGAAGTGCCGGTCCGCGCTCGGCCAGTCCACCGTCCACGACCCGCGGCCCCGGCCCCGGCCCCATCCCCCGCCGTCGCCGTCGTACTCGAGCCGCACGAACGAGAACTCCGCCGGCTCCGCGGCATCGGGAGGCATCGGGATGTTCACTTCCTCGGGCTCGAGCTGGCGTTGGGCGAAGGCGGCGGCGGCGCCGAACAGAAGGAGGGCGGCAACGAGGACGCGCGGACGTGGTCGCGGTCTCATGCTCAGCCTTCCCGCTATTCTAGCCCGCCTCCCCCAGCAGCTCCTGCAGCCGCGCGTGCCCCTCGCGGCTGACCGGCACCTGCGTGCCGTCGGCCAGGACGGCGACGCGGCTGTTCTTGGCGTAGAGCTCGATCGAACGGATGCGGTCCAGGCGCACCAGGAACGACCGGTGGACGCGCACGAAGACAGCGGGGTCGAGAGCGGCCTCGAGGCTGCCGAGCGTCTGCGTCTTGAGGTACGTCTTGCCCTCGCTGTGCAGCTCGACGTAGTCGTCCTGGGCCTGCGCGTAGTCGAGGCGCTCGGCAGGAATGAGATGCACGCGGCCGCCGTCGCGGACGACCACGCGGTGGGCGTACGCGCCGTCGGGGCGGGCGGCCCGGGCGAGGACCGCGGGCTCGGGCCGCTGCTGGCCGAGCCGGCCGCGGGCGCGATGCAGCGCCTCCTGGAGGCGCTCGGCGCGGTACGGCTTCAGCACGTAGTCCACGGCGTGGACCTCGAACGCGCGCAGCGCGTGGCTGTCGTAGGCGGTGACGAAGACGACGGCGGTGGCGGGATCGAGCAGCTCCAGGACCTCGAAGCCGTCGAGCTTCGGCATCTCGATGTCGAGCAGCACTACGTGCGGCTTGAGCTCGGCGGCGGACTTGACCGCCTCCAGGCCGTTGGCGCACTCCCCCACGATGCGCACGTCGGGTACACCCGTGAGCATCTCGCGCAGGAGCGCGCGCGCCGGCGCCTCGTCGTCGACGATCAGGACGTCCATGGTCTCCCCGCTCATCCCACCGCCTCCACCGGAATCTGCAGCGTCACCCGGAAGCGGTCGTGGGTGCGGTGGGCCTCGAGACGCGCCGCGTCACCATAACGCGCGCGCAGCCGGCCGCGGACGTTCGACAGCCCGAGACCGACGCCCGGCCGCGCCGGCGCGTCGGGGTCGAACGGGTTCTCCACCGTCATGTGCAGGCGGCCGTCCTCCGTGCGTGCGGCGAGGCGCAGGACACCGCCCTCCGTGCAGGTGGCGATGCCGTGGCGGATCGCGTTCTCCACCAGCGGCTGGAGCAGGAGCGGCGGCACCGCGCACGCGGCACCGGCGGGCTCGATCGCTTCTTCGACGACGAGGCGCGGACCGAACCGGTGACCCTCGATGGCCAGGTACGTGCGCGCCACCTCCAGCTCTTCCGACAGCGGCACGCTCCCCTTGTCGCCGAAGGCGAGGCTCCGCCGGAAGAACTCGGCGAGCAGCACGCACATCTCCCGCGCGCGGGCGGGATCGCTGGCGGTCAGGGAGCTGATCGAGTTCAGGCTGTTGAAGAGGAAATGCGGATGCACCTGCGCCTTCAAGGCCCGGAGCTCCGCCTCGCGGGCGAGCACGGCCAGCTCCACCGCACCCTTCTCCGCGCGCTGCGCGGCCTCGACGGCGAGGAGCATGTAGTGGAAGGCGGCGGAGACCAGGTACAGGAGCGCGCCTCCCGCCACCAGCGCGGGCACGTGGGCCCGATAGAGGTCGGGCAGGGGATCGCCGGCGCCGGAGTCGAGGAGCCGCGCGGCACCCGTACCGACGTACGACCAGGCGATGCCGGTGACGAGGGCACCCATCCCGTGGGTCGCGGCCAGGCGCGAGGCCGGGGTGGCGTCGAACGGCTGCACGCGGCAGACGAACCAGACGGGCAGGAGCAGCACCACCGCCGCCGCCGCCAGGACACCGCCGATCCACGCCGCCGCCGCCATCGGGAGCGCCTGCGGGCCGCGGGTGAGCAGCAGCACCACGACCGCCGCCAGCGGCAGCGCGGCCGCCACGTAGGCGGCCAGGCGGCGCGCGTCATCGAGGAGAGGATGCATGTGGTACGGCCGTCAGTTATGAGTCATGAGTGGTGAGTCATGAGTGAGCCTAGGGCGGCGGCCACGGGTCATCGCTTTCAATTGCCGATGACCACGCCGCCCATCACCGCCCAGCCGCGCACGAGCAGCCGCGGGGCGGTATCGGACTGCACGAGCACCTGCGCTTTGTTCTCGAAGCCGCCCATCACGGGCAGGACGTTGCCGTCCACGATCCAGTCCTGCGGCACCTTGAGCTCGATTCCTCCCCACACCGCGACGACGTCGATGACGGCGCGGCCGCCCTCGATCTTGCACTGCCGCAGGTCGAGATGCAGCCCGCCCATGACGGCGGTGATGTAGCCGCCGCGGAAATCGGCCACGCGCACCGCCTTCTTCGTCCCGCCCATGACCGCGACCTCGTTGAGAACCGAAACCTCCGACACCGGCGGCGGGCCGCCCGGCTGCATGGCCGCCTGCCACAAGAGCAGCGCCCCCGCGCCGACCATCAGGAGCGGCCAGCCCTTGTCCCACGACAGCACGTTCATGAACAGGAAGAGGCCACCCAGCACGAGGAGGGCCACTCCGTTCGCGCGCTGCCCGTCGGAGAGCGGCTGGCGCACCTTCACCAACCCGATCCCGATCGGCAGCAGCGGCCACCAGCGGAACATCCCCGCCGTCTGGGCGATGCCGGCCTGGTCGAGGGTGAGCAGGAGCCCGACCAGGATGAACACGAGGCCGACGGCCATGCGGCCCTTGGGTCCACGAACGGCTTCGCTCACCGCACACCTTCCGCCGGCGTGCCGCCGTCTTTCTGCCGCGCCGCTTCGAGGACGAGGATCATGCCGGCGAGTATGAACAGGAGCGGGATCACTTGCCAGAAGCCGAGTTGGACCACGTGGAAGCCGCGGAGCATGAGGAACACCCCCACGCCGCCCATCAGCACGCCGAAGACGCGCTCGCCGCCGTCCTTGGGGGCCAGCAGCAGAGTGAGACCGGGCGCGATCAGCGCCAAGGGCCAGTACAGCATCCAGCGATTGCCATGTTCGCCCGAGGACGCGCGCACGGGCCGGCGCTGCGACAGCAGCTCACCGTCGGGGCCGAACACCTCGAGCTCCCACAGCGAGTAGCCGTAGCGGCGCTTCTTGCCCTTGATGCCCGCGCGTTTCTCGCCGGTCATCCGGACGTAGCGCCCGCGGGCGGAGACGGTGTGCTCGTCCACGCCGCCATCGCCCTCGGTCACCTTCACGAGGCTCGTCCAGTGCTCGTCGTCGTCGGAGACAGAGATGTCGTACTCGCTGGCGTAGGCCGCCTCCCAGTGGAGACGGACGCGGGCGATGTCGGACACGAGGCCGAGATCGACGGTGATCCACTGCGGGTCGCGCCAGGCGGACGACCATCGCGTGGCGGGGTCCCCGTCCACGGCCTGCACCATCGGAAAGGGAGACGGCCCGTCCGCCTCCACGATCCCCAGGTTGTCGAGGGTGAAGAGCACGCCCACGCCCACGAGCAGAAGCCCCCAGACCACCTTGCCCACCCGGTTCTGCCGGGCCTGCCGAACGTCCACGTCCTTGCACTCGAACATTCCGGTCACCTCGAGGGCCAGACTACGGGCCCCCGGCGCCCGGGTCACGGCCGTTTCGGTGAACGGTGGTCGGGTGTCGGTGATTGGTGGCGGCAGCGGCTATGGACGCGGGCAGAGCCGACAGCTCGACGAGCTCATGGTGACGCCGGCTTCACACCACACGTCGGCACCACTCGCGCACGTCAGATGCCCGAGGCTGGTGCCGCCCACGACCACTGAATCCTCGGGCCGCGATCCGGTCGGCCTGCTCGACGATGCGATCACAGCACGGAGCCGGCGCCGACGCGACGGTGCTCCTCTACCGAAAGACCTGCCCGGTATCAACCTGCGGGTTGTAGTAGACCGGCGGGACCGCGTTCTTGAGGAAACACACCGCATTCGGCCCGCGCACGCCGGGAAGGACGTAGGCGTAGGAGTGGCAGTTGGCGTCCTGAGCACACGCGTTCGCGCACCAGGACACGCGCGGCTGGTCCAGCCAGAATCCGGCGTAGTCGCTGCCCCATCGATCGCGGTTCATGCTGACGTCGGTCTTGGACTCGGGATGGAAAGTGCAGTTCTGGGTCTGAAAGGGCCGCGCGTAGGTCGAGGTCCACATCACCCGTCCGTCGTAGAGCATCGTCAGGCGGCCCTCGTCGTCCGCCACGAGGCGCGAATCTCCGGTGGGGCACGTTCCCCCCTGGGCGGGATCGCAGAAGACCGGCGGCTCGCGGTTGCTCCGCCATACGACCTGGCCCGACCAGTTGTAGATGAGGAGCTGTCCGACCGCCACCTGGGCGTACGCGCCGGTGCCGACGGTATTCGAGGCCCACACCGCCGTGTCACCGTACGTCACCAGATTGCCGTCGTGCTGCATGAACGTGCGATAGAAGCAGCCGTGCGTGATCATCTGGCCCGGGAACAGGAACTGGCCGTTGGTCAGTTGGCCCGTACCCGCGTGCGACGAGCCGGCGGCGCCCACGACCAAGGCGGCGACGGCGAGGAACGAGATCGCGGCTCTTTTCATGAAAGACCTCACTCGTTTGGTTGCCGTCAGGTGCAAGCAATGCCCGCGCCATCGCACTTGCGGGTGACGCATCGCGCTCCATCAACAGGTTGGAAGTCAGGGTCGCGGACACGAGAGCGACACGATTGTTGCAACCTGCAACTGAGGTGTCCCGTCCTGAGTCACCGGTCCCGGCGGGGGCGCGGGCGTAGCCCGCGAGGCGCCAGAAGGATGCAGATCCACTCGCGCTCTGTGTTTCGGACTCAGGCGGCGCGCGTCGGTCGCCACGCCATCCCGTCCGCGTGGCGTGACGCCGTGGAGCCCCTGCCTCTCGAATGACGATCTCGCCTGCGGGATTCTGCCGGCGACAGCGACCACATCTGTAACCGTAGCTGTTGCCGAGCTCGTTCCGGAACGAGCTCGGCAACTGGCCAGGTTACAGATGGACGACGGAGCCTAGTTCCCCCAGATCTCCGCTTCGGTGACGCTGTTCCACATGTTCACGCTGTTGCCGTGGCCGACGACGCGTACGTAGCGTCCGCCGGTGTCGGCCACGTCGTGCTCTTCGAGCGCCAAGGTGGTGCCGCTGCTCTGGCGGCCGGCGAGCAGCGTCGTCCACGGTCCGGTGGCGCCGCCGGAGATCAACACGTCGAACGTCGACGTACGCACGTCGCCGCTGAGCCACGCCAGCTTGACCGACGAAACGGTGCGCGTCGACCCGAGGTCGAATTGAATCCACTGGCCGTCGCCGTTCGCGGACCAGCGCGTGGCCAGGTTGCCGTCCACGGTATTGCCGGGCACGTTGCCGTCGTTCGTGCTGGCGGTGACGCCGCCGGCACCGGGCGTGATCTCGACGGCGCCCGAAGGCGGCGTCGGGGTCGCCGTGGGATCGGGAGTCGGTGTCGAGGTCGGCGCCGGCGTGGGGGTCGGCGTGACTGTCACCGCGAACCCGAAAGCGCTCATCTCCGTCACGCTGTTGAACGTCGAGACATCGGCCATGTGCCCGACGTAGCGGACGTAGCGCGCGTCGGAGTCGGGCACGTCGTGCTGCTGCTCCAGTGTCGTCGTGCCGCTGCTCTGCACACCCATCAGGAGGTTCTGCCACGTGGTCCCGTTCGTCGATCCCTGGAGGTCGAAGAGATTGCGGCGGCCGTTGCCGTTGTAGACGGCGATGCCGACGTGGGTGACGCGGCGCGTGGTGCCGAGGTCGATCTGCAGCCACGGCCCGTCGCCGTTCGCCGACCAGCGCGTGCCGAGGTTGTTGTCGATGGCGTTGGCCGGCACGTTGCCGTCGTTGGTACTCGCGGTGGCGGCGGAAATGGCCAGCTCCGTCGGACACCCGCTGCCGCAACCGGTCGGCGTCGGAGTCGGCGTCGAGGTGGGCACCGGCGTGTTCGTCGGCACGGGCACCGGTGTGGAGGTGGGCGCCGGCGTGGGCGTCGGCTGGTTCGTGCCGGGCGGCTGCCCGTCCGTGTAGAAGCGCACGCGGCGCCACTTCACCTGCGCCCCGTTCGTGCGCAGCGTCCCGTAGCAGCCGAACTTCCAGTAGTTGGCGACGCCCTCGCTGTCGGTGATCTGCGCCTTCTGTGAGCCGTTCACGTACACGCGGATGTAGCTCCCCTGCACGTGGATGACGTTGATGCGGTTCTCCTGGCCGTAGACGCCGGTGATCAGCGTGCCGCCGCCGCCCACGGTGCGGATGGTGCCGCCGGACTCGGCGTAGCCGCGGATCATCATCTGGGTGGCGCCGCTCGTGCTCCCGAAGACCTGCATCAGCGACTCGTCGTCCAAGGGCGAGAAGAACGTGACGTAGCCCTCGAACTGCTTGCGGCCAGTGGAGTATTCGTTCTGGACGCGAATCTCCGACCGGTTCGTGCGGTTGTCGACGAGCCGGAAGGTGTGGGTGTCGGTGCCGCTGTCATAGCGGTAGTCGGCGCAGACCGGGCTGCAGACCGACTGATACGTGGTCCAGTCGAAGATCTGGAGCCCCGCCTCGTTGTCGAGGTGGATCTTGCGGCCGAAGGTCTGCTCGCTCCATCCCGAACCGAGCTGGGCGTGGGCGGTGGCGGCCCAGCCGAAAAAGGCGGCGGACAACACGACGAGACTTCGGCGCATGGAAGGGCTCCTTCTGCTGTTTGGGTGTTGCTAGCTACATAGATAAAGGAGGGGGCTCCCTTGCGCCAGACAATTCGCGGTGAATTCACGGTGAATCGGAGACTTGGCGAAAGCTCTTTTGGACTATCCTTTGGCCTTCATGCTGGGAATGAAGCTGCGGGCGCTGGAAGACGTGTGGGACCGTCTCGGGCGCGCCGACCCGTACTGGGCGGCCGTCACCTGGGAGGGCAAGGACGAGGGCCGCTGGTCCGTGGAGGATTTCTTCGCCAATGGCGTCGAGGAAATCGCCGTCGTCTTCCGGGCGATCGAGCAGCACGGTTGGACTGTCGCCCGCCGTCGAGCCCTCGATTTCGGGTGCGGTCCGGGCCGGCTCACGCAAGCGCTGGCCGAGCGCTTCGAATCCGTGGACGGCATCGACATCGCCGCCTCGATGATCGAGCTGGCGCGCGGCCACAACCGCCACGGGGAACGCTGCCGCTATCACCACAACACGGTGAGCGATCTCCGCTGCTTCCCCGACGACACCTTCGATTTCGTCTACTCGACCCTGGTGCTCCAGCACATGCTGCCCCGCGACGCCATCGCGTACGTGCGGGAGATGCTGCGCGTCGCGGCGCCGGGCGGCCTCGTCGTGTTCCAGCTCCCCACGCATCGCGGAGAAGCGGAGCTGCCGCCGGGCGCGACGCAGACGCTCGTCCGCGAGCCGCTGCCCCGCGGCGGGTTCGAGGCGGAGATCGTACCCAGCCAGACGGCGATCGAGGCGCGGGCCGGCTCCGCGCTCACGCTGGAGGTCGTGGTGCGCAACCGAAGCCCGCACGCGTGGCCGTCACTGAGCGGCCCCGACCATCGCTTCGCGATCCAGATCGGCAACCGCTGGCGCTCCGCCACCGGCGCCCTGCGCAAGGCCGACGATGCCCGCATGGGGCTGCCCTACGACCTGGCCCCCGGACAGGAGGCGCGCATCGTGTTGCGGCCTCGCGCCCCGGAGATCGACGGCGAGCACGACATCGAGATCGACGCCGTACAGGAAGGCGTGAGGCCGCAACACGATGCGCGCCTCCTG
>Ga0114129_10008612_pt1 | contig 14547 bp, 17 predicted proteins | sample RhiMetdeltSRZDD1_FD_80071 | JGI IMG/M metagenome (GOLD analysis project Ga0114129, IMG submission 80071) | Populus rhizosphere microbial communities from Tennessee, USA - Rhizosphere MetaG P. deltoides SRZDD1 (version 2) (version 2) | ecosystem: Host-associated > Plants > Roots > Rhizosphere >... | reverse complement strand
GCCGATAACCGCCAGCATCTCGTCGTGAATGTGACCGTTGGTGGCCAGCACGCTGCCGCCGCGGGACGCATACGGGGCGCCGGTCATGGAGGTGACCCGGCCACCTGCCTCCGAAACAATGAGGGCACCGCCGGCCACGTCCCACGGCTGAAGCTTCTTCTCCCAGAAACCGTCGAACCGTCCCGCCGCCACATAGCAGAGGTCAAGCGCCGCAGATCCGAGCCGCCGGACCGCCCTGGCGCGGCTGATGAATGCGCCAAAGAGCGCAATTACGTCACCCGGATCCTTCTGGACGTCATAGTGAAACCCGGTCACGAGGAGCGAATCGATCAACGACGCTGCAGTGGACACGTGGAGGGGCTGTCCGTTCAACCAGGCGCCGCGCCCGCGCTCGGCGGTGAACAACTCTTTGCGATTAGGGTCGTAGACCGCGGCAACCATCGGCTCGCCGTCGACTTCGAGCGCCAGCGACGAGCAGAAGATCGGCAGGCCGTGCGCGTAGTTGGTCGTGCCGTCAACCGGATCGAACACCCAGCAGAATCGAGGCACGCTGGCGCGATCCTCATCGCTGCCAAACTCCTCGCCGAGCACCTGATGATCCGGAAATCGCTCGGCAATCATCGCCCGGAAGGCGCGCTCCACTTCGATGTCGATCTCGGTGACCAGATCGATCGTGCCTTTTTTCTCGACGCGCATCGCCTGGCCGAAGTGCGCCATCTGCACCTCTCCGGCGCGCAGCACGGCCTCGATGGCCGTGGCGAGATACACAGGTTCCGGAGCGTCAGGCACGTTGAAACGATCAGGCGGTCGGCGAAAGCTTCTTGACCATGCGAACCTCCATTCCGCCTTCGGCGGCGCGCTTGATCGTCACGTCATCCATGAAACTGCGCATGAAGAAGATGCCGCGGCCGCTGGCCTTGAGGAGGTTTTCCGGGGCGAGGGGATCGGCGATCTCCTCGGGATCGAATCCTTCACCTTGATCGAGCACGCGGACGACGAGCTCGAGCGGGGACGTGAGCGGCGTGAAGCTGAACTCCACGGTCACGAGCTTCTGGATGTCTTCGCGATTGCCATGCTTGATGGCGTTGATCACCGACTCGCGAACCGCCACGCCGATCCAGTGGATGGCGTCCTCATCGAGTCCGCCGATCTGTCCGAGCCGGTCACTGACCGCCTGAACGAAATCCAGCAGCTCGAACTTACTGTGGATCTGCAGTTTGACCGTACCGCCCCGTGTCAGCATGCGCGGCGGGCGTCACCGGCGCCGGAGGAAACGACTGTAACGATGGGGAAAGCGGGCTTGAGGCGCACGCGACTTGGGACATTCTAAACCGGAATGCGGCCGGAGTGGGAAGCCACGGCCCGTTCCCTCGATCCGCGCAATGCTATAGTGCGAAACATGAGCCACGCCGCCGCTGATGCGGCCGTCATCCGGCCAGCCAACCGCGTCGCTGGCCGGCTCCGGGTGCCCGGAGACAAGTCCATCTCGCACCGCTATGCGATGCTCGCGGCTTTGGCCGACGGCGAGTCCACGATTCGCGGCTATCTGACCGGCGCCGATTGCCTTGCGACTCTCGATTGCCTGCGCGCGCTTGGCGTTTCCATCACTCAGCTGCCAGACGGCGTGATCCGCGTGTCCGGACGTGGGATTAACGGTCTTCAACCGGCGGCGCGGCCGCTCGACGCCGCAAATTCCGGCACATCGATTCGCCTGCTCGCCGGCGTTGTTGCCGCCCATCGCTTCCGCACGGTCCTCTCGGGCGACGCGTCGCTGGCGCGTCGGCCGATGAAGCGGGTTATCACGCCCTTGACGCTGATGGGAGCGACGATTGGGTCGAGCGACGGACGGCCGCCGCTGACCATCGACGGTACGGACCTTCAAGGCATCCGCTACCAGCCTGAGGTACCGAGCGCTCAGGTCAAGAGCGCCGTCTTGCTTGCCGGACTCCAGTCGACGGGCGAGACAACCGTTGTCGAACCCGTGGCCACACGCGACCACACCGAGCGTGCCTTTCGGGCGTTTGGCGTGGAGGTTCAGACTGGTGACGGTGAGATTCGTGTGAAAGGCGGGCAGCGGCTGAGCGCACGTGATCTAGTCGTACCTGGCGATGTTTCGAGCGCCGTGTTCTGGATCGCGCTTGCGGGAGGCACTCCCGGGGCGGACATCGAAATCGAAGGCGTCGGTCTGAATCCAAGCCGGACGGCGGTTATCGATGTTGCACGGCGGGCCGGCGTGAGGATTGACGTGGAACCAAGTCAGGAAACGGCCGGGGAACCAGCCGGACGGATCCGCATTCGGTATGGAACCCCTGGAAGTTTTGCGATCGCTCCAAGCGAAGTGCCCGGCCTGATTGATGAGATTCCGGCGCTGGCGGCGCTTGGCGCCATGTTGCCGGCCGGCGCCACGATGAGCGTCACTGGCGCGACCGAGCTTCGGGTGAAAGAAAGCGATCGGATTAGTTGCCTGGCTGACGGCTTTCGCCGGCTTGGCGCCGACGTGGACGAGTTCCGGGACGGATTCGTGCTCACGTCACGTCCGCTCACCGGCGGCACGGTTGACGCCGCCGGCGATCACCGGCTGGCGATGGCGTTCGCGCTGGCGGCCACACGTGCCAGCGCGCCGACGACGATTTTGGGAGCGTCTTCGGTGAGCGTGTCGTATCCAGGGTTTTTCGAGGCGCTCGAGTCGCTGATCCGGTGATACCCGACAAAATCTATCTGGTCGGTTTCATGGCGGCGGGCAAGACTACCGTGGCACGCTCGCTGGCGACGCGTCTCGGCTGGCGCGCTGAGGACGTCGATGAGCTGATTGAAGCGCGGGAACGGCGGACGGTCTCGGAGATCTTCGCGCGCGCCGGCGAACCCTACTTTCGATCCGTCGAACGGGAAATCATCCAGATCCTGCTCCCGATGCGCCACGTCGTGATCGCGACCGGCGGCGGCACGTTCGTCGAACCCGACAATCGCGGGGCCATCAACCTCGACGGCCTGTCAGTCTGGCTGGACGTGCCGATCGAAGTCGTGCTGTCGAGAATTCCCGCGGACGGGCGCCGGCCGCTCGCCGCCGATCGCGCTCAGATGGAGCGGCTCTACACCAGCCGTCGCGCCGCATACGCGCTGGCGCACGTTCACATCGACGTCGGGACCGCGTCTGCGGACGAAATCGCTGAACAGATTGCAGATCGGATCGGCTGCTAGTGCGCTACCTGATCATTGCGGACATCCACGCGAACATCGAAGCCCTGGAAACGGTGCTGGTTGCGGCGAGCGGCGGATGGGATCGCCTGCTCGTCCTCGGCGACCTCGTCGGGTACGGCGGTGCGCCGAACGAAGTCGTCGATCGCATTCGCGATCTGAAGCCGGTGGCCATCATCCGCGGGAACCACGATAAGGCGGCATGCGGCCTCGAGGATGGCAGCAATTTCAATCACGTGGCGCGGGTGGCGGCGACTTGGACCTATGAAACGCTGACACCCCCCAATCGGCAGTATCTCGGTGAGCTGCCCGCGGGGCCGGAGGCGATCGACGAGCACGTCGAGATCTGCCACGGCGCGCCGTTCGACGAGGACCACTACATCTTCGACGCCGAGGATGCGTTGCGAGCGATCACGGCGACCAGCCGCCCGATCTGCCTCTTCGCCCACACGCACCTGCCGGTCATCTTCCAGGTCGAAAACGAGATGTTCGAGGGATTCGTGCCGCAAGGAGACGAGCCGACGTCACTGGCGTTTCACATCGACGGCCGATATCTGATTAACGTGGGTTCGGTCGGGCAACCGCGGGACGGCGATCCTCGCGCGGCGTTCGGCGTGTACGACGACAGCGCGTTGACGTTGACCCTGACGCGCGTGGCGTATCCCGTTGATGCCGCGCAGCGTCGAATCCTGAACGCCGGGCTTCCCGCGAGCCTCGCCAACCGGCTCGCCGTCGGCCGTTAGGGACTTCCCTTCTGCGATCGCCCTTCCCTCTTGCGAAGCTCCATCGCGTACGCATCCGCCGCCGCGCGGGAGCCCAAAATCCAGCCAATGATGATGCCGACGAGCAGTACGGCGGGGATGAAGATGAAGTGCGCCGCCGTCATGTTGCCGAAGTTCACCGCCGCGCTCCGCTGGCCACGCGTCGGCTGACGTCGGCGATTTCTGCTTCGACTTTCTGCAGCCTTTTCCACAACGACCAGATGTAGGCAAACACCACCAGCCAGGCCACCGCGTACGCCGCCATCACCAGCGGCGCCGCCGGCAATTCCTCTTTCGGCTGAAGCTGGTCGATCGGCACGAAGCCGTCCTGTGCCGCCGGCTTCGGCGGCTGCTGTTGCTGAGCGAAGGCGGCTGAGGGCACCAGCATCGCTATCAAGAGGACGACCCACAGGATCGCTGCCTTCTGCCTTCTGCCTTCTACCTTCTGCCTTCTGCCCTCTGCCTTCTGCCTTCTGCCTTTTGCCTTTTGCGTTTTTCGCTGCATATCAGTCCTCTAGCGCCAGGAACAATTGGTCCAACTCGGCCCGGCGATGTTCGAGCCGCGTCCTGAGCATGAGGAGCGCGACGGCGAGGCCCAGAAACGCGGCGGTGCTGAACCACAGCGGCGCACCCATCGATACCGGCAGGCTCGATACCACCGTCGTCTTCGGATGAAGCGTCCGCCACAAGTTGACCGACCAGTACACGAACGGCACGTTGAACATCCCGAAGAGCGCGACAGCGGCCGCGAGCCGCTCCGATCCCGGGCCGCCGAATCGCCTGAGCAACAGATACGCGATGAAGATCAGCCACAGCACGAGCGCCGACGTGCCGCGCGGATCCCACGACCACCAGACGCCCCATGCCTTGATGCCCCACAGCGGTCCGGTGATCAACCCGATCGCTCCGAACACCACCACCAGTTCTGCGGCGGCAACCGCCAAGGCATCCGCCCGCGGATTGCGCCTCACCAGAAACGCGACGCTTGCGGCACCGGCCACGAAGACCGCGAGAAACATCGCCATCCAGGACGGAAAGTGGAAGTAGAAAATTTTCTGCACGAGGCCCATCGTGGACTCGTACGGCGCACCCACGATCAAGACGGGCGCATAGACGAACATGCCCGCCAGGATGAGCGTGAGAACGGGAAATGATTTGCTCATTATTTTCTGTGTAATCCGTGTTGTCCGCGGCCTGATGGCTCGTGTTGTCCGCGGCGGGTGTTGTCCGTGGCCTATTCTGTCATGACGGCTTCGAACGTCCACAGCGCCAGCGTCACGAACACTACATCGAAAAAGACGAGCATCGACAGCCACGCTCGCGCCATCGGTAGGTCGGCGTCGACCTGAAAGAGCGCGGCGGTGCCCCGCACGCCGGCGATGATCACCGGCACCGTGATCGGATACAGCAGGACCGGCAATAGCACGTCGCGGCTGCGCGTTCGCACCAGCATCGCCGCGAACAAGGTCCCCACCGCCACAAACCCAACCGTTCCCGTCACGAGCAAGGCGATTAACATCACAGGATATCTGAACAGCGGTGCCTGGAACATCAGCCCGACCATAGGCACGATCACGGCCTCGACGGCGAGCAGAAGAAGCAGGATCCCTGCGAGCTTGCCGAGATATAGCGCGGTCCTCGCGACCGGCGCCATCAGCAGCCCGCGCAGCGTTTCGTTCTGCCGCTCCCGCTCGAACGCACGGCCGAGGGCAAGCGTGCCCGAGAACGCGATCGCCACCCACAGAATTCCGGCCGCCGCGTCTTCGACCGCTCTCCCCTCATGCACGAAGCCAAACGAGAACACGAGCAGCGTCGACACTGCGAAGAAGAGCGTCGTATACGCGATTTCGCGATTGCGAAACTCGACAACCAGATCTTTGCGGACCACGAGCCAGACGCTGCCCAGGAAAGACATCGCTCAGGCGCTCGTTCGCCGATAACGCTCGCGGAGCGAGCCGGCGCCTGCCGGAATCTGAACGAGCTTCCCTTCACGCAGGAGCAGCGCCCGCGTGATGATCGGCTCGATGACCTCGAGGTCGTGAGTGGCCACGAGCACGAGACACTGTTTCGACCGCAGATCCTGCAGCCGCTCGACCAGCAGCGATGTCGAGGCATCGTCCAAGCCCGTGAACGGTTCGTCCAGCAGGACGAGCCTCGGCTCGTGAAGCAGTGCGCGCTCGAGCGCGAGCCGCTGGCGCATGCCTCTCGAAAAACCGAGTACCTGATCGTCGCGCCGATCGACGAGTTTTGCCCGTGCCAGAGCCGAGGAGACGCGCCGGTCGGCGTCGTCCAGACCGTGGAGCCGCGCGAAGAACGTGAGGTTCTCGGCAGCGGTCAGCTCCGGATAGATATACAAGTCGTGCGCGAGCAGGCCGATGCGGCCGCGGAGCCAGGCCGCACGCGGCTGTTCCCCATACCTGACCGACCCGCTCGACGGTTCGAGCAGCGTGGCGGCAATGGAAAGTAGTGTGGACTTGCCGGCGCCGTTCGGGCCGAGCAGCGCGACGATCTCGCCGGCATCGCAGCGAAAGGAGACGCGATTGAGCGCCCGGCGCCGCCCGAAGTTGCGGGTGACGTCGGTAAAGCTCAGCGAAGTGAAGTCCATGAAGTCTGCGGTGCTGGCGCGACCAGAAGCGCGGCGCCGCACATCATGCGGCCTGGCGATCGATCTCGGCGTAGACCCGCTCCAGGGCGGTCACGAGATCCGCACGGCGAGCAGCATAGCGCTCGGGATCGATCCGTCCCTCGCGATGCTGCTGCTCCAGCGAGGTGAGCTCGGCGAACAGCTGATTTCGCTTGGTCTCGAGACGATTCTTGGTCTTTTCGTCGGCCGCCGTCTGTCGAGGCTTGCGGCTCGCCCATGCGCCAACCGCCAGAATGACCACGGCAAGCGTCAGCGCGACGTATTTGGGCCACAACGGCGCGTGCGGGAGATTGCTAAACGTGAGGATCACCGCATCGCCCGCAGCAACTGCCGGTCCTTGTCCGACGATGTAGTTCTGCCCTTCGGCCGTCATCTCTCGCTGTTCGGTCATCTGCGCCGATGTCAGTCGCGTCTCGCCTTCCTTCTGCGCCAGGACGATGAGCCGGCTGAGTTGAACCGGCATGACCTGTTCAATCGTCAGCGTACCGGTCGAATACGGTATCGAGTACGCGAACTGGACCAGCGTCGTACCTGGCGCGAACGGACCGGCAACCGTGACCTGGCGGCCTGCCGCCGTCGCCTGGGGCGACGAATTCTGCAAAATCGTTGTGCCCGTCGCATCGGGCGGCAGCTCGAACACGATCGGCCGCGCGGTCTGCACCGGCGTTCGCGCTGTGTTCAGAATCTGCAGGATGTTGAAGACAGATAGGCTTCCATCTCCGAACTCGATGACGAAGCGCGATTGATCGCCGAGGACGACCGTGCCGGGCTGCGCGGGCGCGGCCGCGAGCTCTTTGTCCTCCGCGGCGCGTTTCGCCGCCTCTGGATCTGTCGCGACAAGAAGGAGCCGAACGCCGCCGGTAGCCGGGACGGGGAACTCCTGGGATTCGAGGCGCTCGGTGCCGACGGTGGTGACCGCCTTGACCGTGGCTCCCGCGGGCAACGCGCTGAACTGCGCACGTCCCGTCGCATCAGTGCTGACCGTGCGCGCCTGACCGTTGATCGAGAGATCCACTGGCTGGTTCGGAATGTTGTTGGCGAGCGACCCGCGGATGACGCGCACGATGACGGTGCCGTTGGCCACGTCGCCAACCGGGAGCGGCATTCCAGCAATTTCCTTTGGATCGGGCATTTGCTGGCCGCTCGCCGGCCCGGCTGCCGCAAGCAGCACCAACACGCCAACTGCCGCCAGCGCGGCGATGCGTCTCATGACAGCTTCGTGCCGCAACGCTTGCAGAACACCGCGTCAGTATCGTTCATCGTGCCGCACACGCACTGCCCCGACGTTTGAACTGCGGCGTTCTGCGGCTGCTCGGCCTGTTGACGTTCGAAGGTCTGAGAAGCCAGGCGAGCGCTGAGCTCGCGCTCGATGATCGATCGATAGCCGCTGCCGTCGTGTTCGAGCTGTTTCATCAGCCCGAGTGCCCGCGCGCGCAGCCGGCCGGCCATCTCGTCGAAGTCGGCCTGAGACAGCTTGCCCATCGCTCGATCAAATTCCAGGTCTTTGATTGAACGCAGCGCCAGCAACTTCTCGCGTTCCAGCACGTGCCGGGCACGTTCGCTGATCGGTTCGGCGGCGGTGCGTGACGCAGAGCCCACCAAGGGCGACAACACGCGATAGAAACCGGCGGCGGCAAGACCCGCGCTGCCAATCGTCAAACTGATCAGAATCAGGTGCTCTGGCGTCGACTGACGAGACACGACGACCGCGCCCGTTGCAGCCATCAGGGAGGCCAGGATGAAAAAGTGCGAGGCGCGGAAAGTATTGACCTGGGCGATCTGCGCCTTAGTCGAGGTCGCGGAGTTCATCCTCTAACCTCGATTGAAGCTATGGATCTTCCGCAGGCAGCTCGGGTGTCGACTCCTTCGCTTCGCGCTTGGACCAGCGCATCGCGACCAGCGCGACGGCCACTGCGCCCGACGCTCCAACGACGTACGGGAAGAGCCACGCCAGCCGGTTGAACCCCTTGTCGATGGGCGCACCGAGCGGTTCCTGGCTTCCGTACTTCGTGATGAAGTATTGATACACCTCTTCGCGTGACTTGCCTGCGTCGAGCAACCGCGAGACTTCGCCGCGCATTTCGGCCGCCTTTGCGCAGCAGAAGTCGCCGATGCGCTTGCGGCCGCAGCCGCGGCACATGCAAATGATTTCGCGCCAGAGTTCCTTCTCGAGCGGCGTTCGCGCCGCACTCGTTTTTGCCGAGTCAGGCGTTTCGGCATGCTGCGCGTGGGCAACGGCCGGCAACAGCAACGCCAACAGCAGGAGCGAGGTCGTTGCACCCGCCGCGCCCGCGGGCACACGCGCGGCCGCGAACGCGAACGCGCTATCCGGCAGCAGCGCGATGATCGTGCCGAGCGCCATGATGCCGAAGCCAAGCCAGATCCAGTTCACGAGCGGATTAATCGTAGCCGTGTACGTCGCAGACTGCGACGCGGCGTCGTAGCCCGCCAGCACGACGTAGAGGTCTTCGCCGAGGCTGCGCCGAATCGCGACCTCTGTCGTGGGTTCCTGCTCTTTCTTGCGGAAGAACCAGCGGGCCGGCTCCAGCGTGTCGACGACTTCGCCGTCCTCGAAGACCGTCACGTGGCCGGTAATCATCTGCTTCTGCGCGTCCTCGGTGACGCGCAGCGCATCGTGCCGGATCGAGTAGTGACCGACCTTCAGCTCCTGGCCCGGCTTCATCAGCGCCTGTTCTTCCTGCCGGAAACCCTCGCCGGCGAAACCAAGGAAGATCAGGACGATTCCGACGTGGACGATATAGCCGCCGTAACGCCGCTTCGATCGTCCGACGAGGCCGATCAGCGCGGTGATCAGATCGGTCCCGGTCGCGGCACGCCGAACTTCGGCGCCGCGTACGAACTCCTGGCCGATCGTCGTCAACACCATGGCGCAGAGCGCGAAACACAGACCCGAGCTCCACACGCGCACGCCCGCCGCGTAGAGTCCAACGGCCGTGACGACGAAAGCCAGTACGGGCCACTTGAACTGGTACACGAGATTTGAAGCCGTCGACTTGCGCCACGCGAGCAGTGGTCCGACACCAGTCAACGTCAGGAGGATGAGGCCTATCGGCAGCATCCAGCGATTGAAGAACGGCGCTGCGACGGTTAGCCGCTCGCCGGTCACCGCCTCGCTCAACGTTGGGAACATCGTCGCGAACAGGACAAAGAATGCCGAGAACAGCAGGATCCAGTTGTTCGCCAGGAACGCCGCCTCGCGCGACACCCACGAGTCGAGCTCGTTTCGCGCCCGCAACAACGGCAGGCGATAGATCACCCACGCAAAACTGAACACCAGGATGAGCACCATGAAGATGGTGAACATCAGTGCCAGCTCACGGTCTTCGCCAAACGCATGGACGGACTGGACGATCCCGGACCGCGTCATGAACGTCCCGAAGATCGTCAGGAAGAAGGTGACGATGACGAGCGTGACATTCCAGACGCGCAGCATGCCGCGTTGTTCCTGGACACGAATTGAGTGCAAGAATGCCGTCGCCGTGAACCACGGCAGCAGACCGGCGTTCTCAACCGGATCCCACATCCAGTAGCCGCCCCAGCCAAGCTCCTCGTACGCCCACAGCATCCCGAGCGTCAGCCCGAACGACAGGAACAGCCACCCCAGCATCGTCCATCGCCGCACCGCCCGCACCCACGCATCGTCCAGATGACCCGTGATGAGGGCGGAGAGGCCAAACGCAAACGGCACGGTCATCGCGACGAACCCGACGTACATCGACGGCGGGTGGATCGCCATGTAGAAGTTCTGCAGCAGGGGGTTCAGCCCGGCGCCGTCAACGGGCGGTGTCGTCAAGAACGTCGAGAATGGGTTCTTGTGGATCACCATCAAGAAGATGAAGAACATCTCCGTGGCGGCGATCACCGAGACGACGTATGGCATCAGCTCGCGGTGGCGCTCACGATTCGTGTAGATCGCGATCGAGCCAAATACAGCCAGCAGCGTGACCCAGAACATGATCGAGCCGTCGAGGCCACCCCAGTACGACGCGATCTTGTAGCCAAGCGGCAGGGCGGTATCGGAATACCGTTGGACGTATTTGATGGAATAGTCGCCAGTGACGAAGGCGTGAATCAGAACCGCCGATGCCACGATCATCAGGGCGGCGAGGAAATAGAAGGCGCCGACGCCGCTTTCAATCAGGCGAGTCGAGCGTTGCCGGGCTCCCGCGACCGAAGCCGCAATCGCGTACGCACAAGTCACGAACGCGGCCAGTAGGATGAACGTTCCGAGAGCGGGCATGGCTTTACGCGCCCGGCACGCGGGGTTTGAGTTTCTGTTCTTCGTACTTGGATGGGCACTTGGCGATGACGCCGTTCGGCGCGACCTTGAAACCGTCCGGGCTCAAGTGCCCCTTGAGTACGACCTCTGAGCCGTCCTTGAACGTGTCGGGAACGACGCCGGTGTAGTGCACCGGGACCACCTTCCCGTTGTTCTGCACCTGGAATCGATACTCCAGCGTATCCGGCTTCCGGAGAATGGACTTCTCGACCACGAACCCGTGCAGGTTCATTTTCTTGCCGTGCCACGTCGCCGGCTCGACCAGCACTTCGTCCACGTTCTTGAAATACTCGGTGCCTTCGCTCAGGGTGGTGTACATCAGCCCGGAGAGGGCAAGGACGAACACGGCCGCGGTCGCGGCGATTTTCAGTGTTTTAGGGTTCATGGCTCAGCCTGAAAAAGCGAGGAAAACTCGCCTCAGAATACCTCAAAACCCCCGACTTGGTCCGTTTGTTCCCGACAGCGCGTCCCTGTCCTTGAGCAACCGATATACGGTCGAGATCGGCAGGCCGACGACGTTCGACCAGGAGCCTTCGATCCAGTCGATAAACCGCGACGCCCGCCCCTGGATCCCGTAGGCGCCGGCCTTCCCCTCCGGCTCACCTGTCTCGAGATACCACTCGATCTCTGACTCCGATAGAGGTTGGAATCGCACGCGAGTGGTGACCAGTTCTTCCGCGTTCAGGCCAGGCCCTCGCACGACCACGGCGGTGTGGACGTCGTGCGTTCGACCGGATAGAACCTTCAACATCGAAGCCGCGTCCTGCCGATCGGTGGGCTTCCCCATCAATCGCTCATCACCGACCACGACGGTATCAGCCGCAAGCACGATGTCCGATGAGCGCGCCGCGGCCACGCGCGTAGCTTTCGCCCGCGCAATGCGCATCGCGTAATCGGCGGGTGATTCGCCGGGCGTCGGGGTTTCATCTACGTCCGCAGGTACGACCTCGAACGTGTAGCCAGCCGCCGTGAGCAGTTCCGCACGGCGCGGCGATCCTGAGGCAAGGATGAGCGGCACGCAGCAATGATAGCCGCCGCGGTCCGGTCAGCGGATCGCGGCCAGCGGGATATACACTAGATCGGATGCTCCCTATCCAACGATTCAGCGGTCGGGTGCTGGCCGAAATCCTTCGCCGGCAGCCGCCTTCGCCGGCGCGGACGGCATTCGCCTGGCAGATGGCGGTCGGGGCCGCGCTTGCGCGCGTCACAAGAGTAACGCTGGACGATGGGGTGCTGACGGTGACGGCCGCCGACGACCGGTGGCGCGCGGAAATCGACCGAGCCCGCGACGTCGCGCTGCACCGTCTGCAGAACATCCTCGGCGACGAAATCAAGTCAGTGCGCGTCGCGCGCAGCAGGTAACAGCAATGAACCTACGCAATTCTGTGATTGTCTCGGCAGTTCGCACGCCGACCGGTAAGTTTCTCGGCGCGCTGAAGGACTTCACCGCCCCGCAGCTTGGCGCGCTGGTCGTGCAGGAAGCTGTCCGGAGAGCCGGCATCGACCCCAACGCGGTCGATGAGTGCATCATGGGCCACGTCATTCAGGCTGGCGCTGGCCAGAATCCCGCACGGCAAGCGGCGTTGAACGGCGGGCTTGCCGACCACGTGGCGGCGTTGACGGTTAATAAAGTCTGCGGTTCGGGCCTGAAAGCCGTCATGCTCGCGGCCCAGGGCATCGCGACGGGCGATATCGACATCGCCGTGGCGGGCGGAATGGAATCGATGAGCACCACGCCGTACCTGTTGCCGCGCGTCCGCGAGGGGCTGCGGATGGGCGACGGCAGGATCGTCGACTCTCTCATCCATGATGGCCTGTGGTGCTCGTTCGAGAACTGCCACATGGGCATCTCGGGCGAGGTCGTCGCCGAGCAGTACGCCGTCTCGCGCGGCGAACAGGACTGTTACGCTGCGGAAAGCCACCGCAAAGCCGCGAAGGCGACGCGAGAAGGCTGGTTCAAGGACGAAATCCTTCCGATCACGATCCAGCAGAAGAAGGGCGCCCCCATTGTCGTCGACGCCGATGAACCGATTCGCGAGGACACGACCGCCGAGACGCTCTCGAACCTGAAGCCTGCATTCAAGAAGGACGGGACCGTCACCGCAGGCAATGCGCCGGGCGTGAACGACGCGGCGGCCGCGCTCGTCGTCATGGCCGCTGAGACAGCGCAGGCATTGGGACTCTCGCCGATGGCGCGAATCGTTGGCCAGGCGACGAGCGGCCTCGCACCGAAGCTCGTCATGATGACGCCCGTCGAAGCCGTCCGCAAAGTCGCAGCGAAAGTCGGTTGGCAACTGAGGGATGTCGACCTCTTCGAGATCAACGAAGCGTTCTCGGTGCAGGCGGTTGCCGTCATGCGCGAGCTGGGCATCGATCCGGCGAGAGTCAACGTCCACGGCGGTGCGGTCGCGCTCGGCCACGCCATCGGCGCGAGCGGCGCGCGAGTGTTGACGACGCTGCTTTACGCTCTGCGCCGCCGTCAGGCGAAGCGAGGCATTGCAGCGCTCTGCCTTGGCGGAGGCAATGGTGTGGCGTTGGCCGTGGAAAGAGTTCAGTAAAAGGCAAAAGACAGAAGACAGAAGGCAGAAGGCAGAAGGCAAAAGGAAGACGGATGCAGATTAGGCGTGTTGGTGTGGTAGGCGCGGGAACGATGGGCAATGGGATCGCCCAGGTGTTCGCGCAGAGCGGATTCGAAGTCAGGTTGGTGGATTCCTCGTCGGGAGCGCTCGAGCGCGCGCGCGTGGCTATTGACAAGAGCCTGGCCAAGCTTGTCGAGAAGGGGCGCGTAACGGCGAGCGACCGCGACGGCGCATTCGAACGGCTCACAGGCGGAACGAATCTCGAGGCGCTCGCCGACGTCGACTACGTGGTCGAAGCCATCTTCGAAGATCGCCAAGCCAAGCTCGCGCTCTTCGCGCGGCTCGATCAGCTGACGCGCCCGGACGTGATCCTGTCGTCGAACACCTCCTCAATTTCGATCACCGTGCTCGGCGCGGCGACGAACCGCCCCGCGCGGGTTCTCGGCATGCACTTCATGAACCCGGTGCCACTGATGTCGCTCGTCGAATTGATCCGCGGCCAGGCGACGTCGGCGGATGCGATGTTCACCGCGGCCGAACTCTGCATGCGCCTCGGCAAGACCGCGATCGAAGCCGCCGACTATCCCGGATTCATCGCGAACCGCGTCTTGATGCCGATGATCAATGAAGCAGTGTTCGCGTTGATGGAGGGCGTCGGGACTGCCGAGTCGATCGATACCGTGATGCGCCTCGGGATGAACCATCCGATGGGTCCGTTGGCGCTCGCCGACTTCATCGGGCTCGACGTGTGCCTCGCGATCCTGGAAGTGCTCCACGACGGCCTCGGCGATCCAAAGTACCGCCCGTGTCCACTACTCCGCCGCATGGTGGCCGCCGGGCACCTGGGACGGAAGTCCGGTCAAGGCTTCTACAAATACTGACGCCGTGCTGCCAACATCGCCCGAAGGCAAACGCGTCGCGCTCATCGGCTGGGCAATTGCCGCCGTCGTCGGGACCATTGGCGTGTGGTGGCTCTCGTCGTACATGGAGACGCTGGCCACGCTTGCGGAAACCGATCGCGATGCCGCGCTCGTTTTGTTTCGCACGCGCGCGTTACCAGCGCTGCTC
>Ga0114129_10008611_pt1 | contig 14548 bp, 13 predicted proteins | sample RhiMetdeltSRZDD1_FD_80071 | JGI IMG/M metagenome (GOLD analysis project Ga0114129, IMG submission 80071) | Populus rhizosphere microbial communities from Tennessee, USA - Rhizosphere MetaG P. deltoides SRZDD1 (version 2) (version 2) | ecosystem: Host-associated > Plants > Roots > Rhizosphere >... | reverse complement strand
AGCGGCGTCACCGCCACCGACGTCATGACCACGGCAAGCGGGCTGCTGCGCGCGGTCAACCTCGCCGTGTTCGAGCTCGGCATGTGGCAGAGCTGGAGCGGTCGATAGACCCCGTCGAATAAAAGCAGCCGGCGCGGACGCGCACCAGGAGAGGGCAGATGGAACTCATCGCAGAACGAGGACGGCGAATTTCGGTCGAGGAGTTGAATACGACCAAGCTCCTGGCGCACGCGCGGCAGCAGGCGGTGCAGCGGAAATACGACGAAATGCTGATCGTCGATTGCGACGCGCACCATTACGAGAACGAGAGCTATGACGAGATCCTTCCGTTCATGGAGAACGACGTTCTGCGACAGCTGACGATCGGCGGGCGCGGCTTCGGTCGGCGCGCCATCGTACCCTCGCAGGCCGGCTTCACCCAGGACATGGGAGGACGCGTCACGCGCTACCCGATGCGGCCGTCGGAGAAGACCGATTCCGGCCGGATGCGCGACATCCAGCTCGGCGAGCGCTGGATGGATGCCATGGGGGTCGACTATTCGTGCCTGTTCCCGACCGGGATGCTCAATATCGGTCTGCATCCGCAGAAGGAGATGGAGAGCGAGCTGTGCTGGGCCTACAATCGCTGGCTCACGGAGAAGGCGCTGCCCGAGGCGCGCGGCCGCATGTACTCCATGCTGTGCCTGCCGTTCTCCGATCCGGACCAGTCGCTGCGGCACGTGGAAACCTTCGGCCCCCGCAAGGGTGTCGCCGGCTTCATGGTGACGACAGTCCGCAATCTTCAGGTCAACGACAACGCCTATATGAAGGTCTATCGCGCCATGGAGGAGCGCGGGCTGAGCCTCGCGTTCCATTCCGGCCCGAACTGGCAAGAGCCGGTATTCCGCGCCTGCAACCGGTTCATCTCGGTCCACGCGCTCGGCTTCTCCTTCTACAACATCGTCCACTGCACCAATTGGGTCATCAACGGGCTGTGCGAGCGCTTTCCCAAGCTGCCGGTGATCTGGATCGAGGCCGGCCTCGCCTGGATCCCGTTCCTGATGCAGCGCCTCGACAACGAATACATGATGCGGCCGTCGGAAGCGCCGCTGCTCAAGAAGAAGCCGAGCGAGTATATGCGCGAGATGTATTACTCGACGCAGCCGATCGAAATTCAGGACCGCAAGGCCATGGAGGTGACCTTCCGCATGATGAACGCGGAAACCCAGCTGCTCTACGCGTCGGACTATCCGCACTGGGACTTCGACTTGCCCAGCACCATCTACGACCTGCCGTTCCTCTCCGAGAGAGCCAAGCACAACATCCTCGGCGGCACGGCGGCGCGCCTGTTCAAGCTGCCGCCGCGCAACGACAAGCAGAAACAAAACCTGATCAGGTTCGGCAATCTGGCAGCCTGAGCGCCCGCGGGGATCAGCTACCGCATGTTCCGGTTGGCCTGATCCAGCACCGCACTCCCACGACTGTCACCCGCGGGCTTGAGCACGCAATCGGATTTATCCGACTCGCGCACGCGAGAATCCGAACTCGGCAAACCCGGGTTCGGCGGTCCATCGACTTCGCGCCATAACCTATTGCGTCGTTGCCACGATTTGTTTGCCAAGGCGATGGATGCGCGGGTCAAGCCCTCTAGGCGCTAGGATAAGGTGTGACGTGTCCCGGATGCGGTGCAGCGCGAGCGATAGCGAAGCGGTGCACCGCTGATCCGGGACCGCCACGCATTGGAACGGTCCCGGGTCTGCAGCTCACCACTCGCGCGAAGGGCGCTCGTGCTGCGCAGCGCCCGGGACACGCGCTTAACTTAGCGCCTATGGGGTCAAGCCCGCGCATGACAGCCTCATAAGGGTCGGCACGGGTGGAAACGGCCCTGGCCCCTGAAGCGCGAGCGAGCACAACTTTCCGGCCACCCCCGACCGCGACTTTTCCGTCGATTTGATCCAGATCAAAGCACCGCCCCGGGCTCCGGAGGGAGAGTTTAGTTGCAACGGTAACTAACGTCCGCTGCAGCTTCGGAGGGGTGGATATGCTCAGGAAGGAGCAGAACGATCTCATCGCGCAGACCGGTCCGGGGACCGCCATGGGCCGGCTGTTTCGCTCGTACTGGACCCCGGTCCTGCTCGCCGACGAGCTTCCCGAAAACGACGGCCCGCCGGTGCGGGTCTAGGTGCTGTCGGAGCGCCTGATCGCCTTCCGCGACAGCGAAGGCCGGTACGGCCTGATCGACGAGTTCTGTGCCCACCGCGGCGTATCGCTGTGGTTCGGGCGCAACGAGGAATCCGGCTTGCGCTGCTCCTATCACGGCTGGAAATACGACGTGAACGGGCAATGCGTCGACGTCCCCTCCGAGCCGCGCGAGAGCGGCTTCTGCCAGAAGGTCAAGCTCAAGTCCTATCCGTTGGTGCAGCGGGGGCCGGTGCTGTGGACCTATATGGGCCCCCCCGACAAGCAGCCGCCGCTGCCGGAATGGGAATTCGCGACCGTGCCGGCGGACCGGACCTTCGTCTCCAAGCGCCTGCAGGAATGCAACTGGCTGCAGGCCATGGAGGGCGGGATCGATTCGAGCCACGTCTCGTTCCTGCATCGCGGCGACCTCGGCTCCGACCCGCTGTTCAAGGGCGCCAAGGGCAATCAATACAACCTTTCCGACATGCAGCCCTATTTCGAGGTCGTGGAGCAGCCGGGCGGGCTCTATATCGGCGCGCGCCGCAACGCCGAGAACGGCAATTACTACTGGCGCATCACGCCGTGGGTGATGCCATGCTTCACCATGATCCCGCCGCGCGGCGATCACCCGATCCATGGTCACTTCTGGATCCCAATTGACGACGAGAACTGCTGGGCCTGGAGCTACGACTTTCATCCCGTTCGCGCGCTCAGCACGCGCGAGGTCGAGGCGATGCGCGACGGTGCCGGCGTGCACTGCAAGTACATTCCCGGGACCTACCGGCCGCTCGCCAACAAGGACAACGACTATCTGATCGACCGCGCCGCCCAGAAGGTCGGCAAGACCTTCAGCGGCGTTGCCGGCTTCGCGATCCAGGACGCTTCGCTGCAGGAGAGCATGGGACCGATCTGCGACCGCACTAAAGAGAACCTCGTGTCCACCGACAACGGCATCATCATGGCGCGCCACCGCCTGATGCGGGCAGCGAAGGCGCTGGCCGAAAAAGGCATCATGCCGCCCGGCATCGATCCGGCGCACCATAAGGTGCGCTCCGCCGCGGTGGTGTTGCCGCCGGATCAGGCGTTCAAGGATGCCGCCAAGGAGGCGCTCACCGCGCGTCCCGGTGTGGCGCAGACGACGGTGTAGCGTCGGGTAGGTCGGGTTGGCGCCGCCATCAGCGTCGAGATGTAACTCAAAATATCGATCCGCGCGTAGCCCGACGCTCCAATGCCGGGTTGCGCGCGGGAATTAGGAGTTGAGCAAGGACGGCATCTGCGCGGGCCGCGCGCGACCCAACCTACGGTCTATTTCCCCATGTCCGATCTCAAGCTGAAAACCGTCACCCGCACCCAGGGCAACAACCGGGCACTCAAGGACGGTACCGTCAAACCCAAGACTTTCGAGTTCGCGTTCGAGGAGGTCGATCCCCTGATCGCCGCCTTTCGCCGCATGGTTCGCGGCAATGAATTCGACATCTGCGAGATGGCGATCACCACCTACATCTGCGCCAAGGCCCACGGCAAACCCATGACGGCCGTGCCGGTGTTCCTGGTGCGGGCGTTCCATCACGGCGCCGTGCTGGTGAACACGAAGGCCGGCATCCGCACGCCCAAAGACCTCGAGGGCCGGCAGGTCGGCGTCAACCGCGGCTACACGGTCACGACGGGCGTGTGGGCGCGCAGCATCCTGCAGGAGGAGCACGGCGTCGACCTCGGCAAGATCACCTGGGTGCTCTCGGGCGACGAGCACGTGGCCGAGTACCGCCCGCCGGCCAACGTGGTGCCGATCGCACCAGGCAAGAAGATGGGCGACATGCTGGCGTCGGGCGAGCTTGCTGCCGCCATCGGCGTGGAGGTGGACGCTCCCGACGTGGAGCCACTCATTCCCGATGCGCTCGAGGCGGGACTCGCGGCGCTGCGCCGGAACGGCCATTATCCCATCAACCATACTGTCGTGATCAAGGACGAGTTGATCGCGAAGCATCCGGATCTGGCGGCCGATGTCTTCAACACCTTCGCCGAGTCGAAGCGTCGCTACCTCGAGCGCCTCAAGGAGCGGGACATCGAGAAGCCCACCGCGGTGGACGAGATGCATCGGCGGGTGATGGAGATCACCGGAGATCCCCTGCCTTACGGCATCGCGCCCAACCGCAGAGTGATCGACGAGCTCATCCAGCACGCGCTGACGCAGGGCATCATCACCAAGCCGGTGACGGCGGACGAATTGTTCGTGCCCAGTACGCGCAAGCTGGTGGCGTGATTTCTTGCGCGTCATTCGCGCGCCGATAGCAGTTCGCCGCCGCCAAGTCGGCTATAGCCGACTTGGACATTTGAGCTCCGATCTCGGGTAAACCCGAGATCGGCGGCGCCCGGAACGACGAACCATAAGGGTCGGCACCATGGCGGATTTCGTTGCCAGCCATCGGCTCACCGAAGAGGCGAGCCTCAAGATGCTTGCAGCCGGGGTGGCCAAGGCGAACGAGCTTGGCTGCAAGGTCAGCCTCGCGGTGGTCGATCAGAGCTGCCGGCTCATCGGCTTCCTGATGATGGATGGCGCGCGCCACTTCTCCATCATTACCACGCAGCGCAAGGCGATCACCTCGGCCTCTCAGCGGCTGCCGACCGGTTATGCGCCGGAGGAAAACGCGCTCAGCATGGCCGTGCGCATGGGCGACTTTACCAATGTGCCGGGGGGCTTTCCGATCACGGTGGCGGGCGAGGTCGTGGGCGCGGTCGCCGCCGGTGGCGCCAAGATCGAGCAGGACGTGATGGTGGCGCAGGCCGCGCTCGCGGCGCTCGACGCGACCTAGATCGATGGCCCGATCTACGATGCGCCGCTCGCTCGATCGAGAAATTCCATGATCCGCGCGGGGGCCGTCGCCTCGGTCTGCTCCGTGACGGCGACGTCCCAATATTGCGACCGCGGCAGGCATTCTTCCAGGTAGCGCGCGGCCGAGGTCGCGTGCGCGGCATCCTGACCGGGAATGACCAGCGCGGGAATGTCCAGCCGCAAGAGGTCTTCGGGCTCGGCCCCGGGCGCGGTGTCGCGGTCGAACATGGTGCGCGCCATGCCGGCGACGATGAGCTTGTAAGTGTTGGTGTCCTGCCTGGCGTACGCTGCGGCGAAGGCGGGATCGGCCTTGATCACCGCCGCCCATGGCCCGCCGCGGGGATCCGCGCCGAAGGTCTTGCCGTCCTTGCCGACCAGCGCGACCACGGCGTCGAGGCCATGCTGCTGCACGAAGGCTAGGTGCTCGGCGAACCGCTGGTGGCTGCTGATGCGGTACTTGGCGCCGCCCACGGGCCAATAGAGCACCATGCTCAGCGTCGCCTGCGGGTAAGCGGCGGCGTAGGCCGCCACCGGGCTGCACCCCATGCAGCCGCCCATGAGGTGTGCACGCGCGATGCCCAGGTGGTCGAGCAGTCCTTTGCCCTGCGCGACATACTGCGTCCAGGTCACGCGCTCGATACGCCCGCCGGACTGCCCACATTCGCGCCGGTCGAACATGATGCAGGTGTATTTTTTCGGTAGATGATCGAGCAGCTTGATCTTGGCGTAGACGCCTTGCGTCGACCACGTCTCCACCACCGCGTTGAAGCCGCCCGGTGCATACATCAGGAGCGGCGGCCCCGAGCCCTGCACCTCGTAGCGCGTGCTGATGCCGTCGATGATCGCGGTCGCCATCTCGGGTCAGCCCTTGATCTGGCGACCGCCGCGCACGTCCGCGATCAGCGCGGTAAAGGCGTCGAGACTGATCCTGGCGACATTGGCATAGGTCTCGGTCTTGGACTCGATCCATTTCTCGCCGTAGCCGATGGCGGTGTGCGCCAGACGCACCCGCCCGTCGAGCCAGGGGCCGCCGCCAAATCCGCCGATCACCGGGATCTTGACCGCGCCCACCACGGCGGCGCCGGCCACTGGTCCGGAATTGGTAAAGTCGAGCAGCGAAGCGCCCGCCTCCTCCAGCAGCTTTGCCTGCGCCACGAGCTTCGCGGTCATCTCCGGCGGGGCCTGCGCCCCGGGCGCGGATTGGGCGCCGTAGGGAATGCCGTATTGCAGCGCGGTCTGCGGGGTGATGCCGAATTGCGCGAACACAGGTATCCCCGCGCGCACGAGGGCGCGCACCGCCTCGGGGAAGTCGGCGGCGCCGTCGAGCTTGATGATGTCGGCGCCGCCCTCCTTCACCAGCCGGATGGCGGCGCGCACCGCGCTCTCGGCCCCTTCCTGCAGCGGACCGAAAGGGAAGTCGCAGCTCACCAACGCGCGCGTGACTGCGCGGCGCACTGCCTTGCACACGACCAGCATCTCTTCCATCGTGACTTCGAGCGGATTGGAGTGGCCCCACAAATTGACGCCGACGGAATCTCCCACCGAGACGATATCGACTCCCGCGCGGTCGGCGATGCGTGCAATCTGGTAGTCCCAGGCGACCACCCCCACGCTCTTTCGCCCCTCCCGCTTCATCTGCAGGAGCGCGGGTATCGTGACCTTTGCTTCCATCGTGCCCCTCTTGCAGTCGTCATTCCTGGATGCCGCGAAGCGGCGCGCCTGGGATCCATAACCGCGGCTCGGAATTATGGATTCCGGGCTCCCTCGCTAGCGCTCGGGACCCGGAATGACAACGGACTGACATGAACGAACGCAAGAACTTGCCACTAGAACTTCTCCACCCACGGCCGCAGCTCGATTTCCCACGCCCATGCGCTGCGGGGCTGATGGATGAGATGGAGGTAGGTCTCCGCGATGGCCTCGGGATCGAGCATGCTGTCCGGCTTGTCGGCGGCCTCCGCCCTGCGCGCGCTCCGGATGCCGCCGTCGACCACGACATGGGCGACGTGAATGCCCTGGGGCGAAAGCTCGCGCGCCATGCTCTGGGCAAGGCCGCGCAACGCGAACTTGCCCATCGCGAACGGCGCCGACTGCGGGTAGCCCTTCACGCCCGCCGACGCGCCGGTGAGCAGGATAGCGCCGTGCTTGTTCGGCAGCATTCGCCGTGCCGCATGCTGGGCGACGAGGAACGCGCCGAAGGCGGTGACATCGAGAGCCTTCTCCACGTCGGCGGGGTCGAGGTCGACGAACGGGCCGCGGGTGCGGAAGCTCGCATTGTAGATCACGATGTCGGGCGCCCCGAGGGCGCTGTCGACATCGGCGAACAGCTTGTCGACCTGCGCGCGCACGCTCGCGTCGCAGGCGAACGCCCGTGCCCCGGTCTCCTTCACCAGCGGCTCGAGATCGTCGGTGCTGCGCGCCGCGAGCGCGACCTTGATGCCGTCCTTGGCCAGGGCCCGTGCCAGCGCGGCGGAGAGACCCGAGCCCGCACCGACGATCAGCGCGGCAGTGAATTTGACGTCCGTCATGGGGAGACCCGCTTCAGGCGTGTTGAAGTGGCGGGAAGGCTAACACGGCAGGCGGATCGACCGCGATGGCGCTTGCCGGTTTTGGGCCAGGGGGCAATGGGTGCGCGAGGTGGCCGCGGGGGACAGGGGCAAAGGCGTATCGGACGCCTAGGCGCTCGAACGGTGAGAATGGCGGGGAAAAATGTTCTGGCCGGCACCACGGGCCGGGACGTTCTCGACGAGCGATTACTGCCGATACTGCTGGATGCGGGTGGTGCGCAGGCCGGCGAGACCATGCTGATCGATGGAGTACTGCCAGGAGAGGAATTCTTCGACCGTGAGGGTATAGCGACTGCAGGCTTCCTCGAGCGAAAGCAGGCCGCCGCGCACGGCAGCAACGACCTCGGCCTTGCGCCGGATGACCCAGCGCTTGGTGCCCGGTGCCGGCAAGTCGGCGATCGTCAACGGGCTGCCGTCAGGCCCGATAACGTATTTTGCCCTTGGTCGAAGGGGCTCCGTCATGAATCAGCTCACGCACTCGACTTGGCAATGAGCGTGAAATGTACCTCCCGCGACTTAAGATTTGCCTAAACGGAACCGTGCAATTGAACCATTGCAGCCGAATTGCCGCCGCCCGCGTGGCCGGAGGCGGCCTAAAACGTTTCCAATTCGTTGCCGGTACGCGTCGGAGCCATCGGAAGGTGCCGGCGGTTTGCGGCCGCGCCAGCCCCTGCTTCGCCCCGCGCCGGGCCTGAAAGCCACGGTATTCCAATGGCCTGGCGAGTGCGGCCGGAGTTGTGGCAAGTCCATCGCGGCGCCGGCGGCGGTGGGAAGATGCTCTATACAATGCCGCGGCGCGGCAGCCCGTGCGATCCGAGCGCCGAGTCCCTATAATAAGGTGAGGCAACCCGAGCCCGTCAGCGCCGACGGCTTCGGATGTGTCTTAGCGTCGCGCCAATTCGGGCCAGAAGAACTCAATGCTCAACAGTCTCGATATCGAAGGCCGGCCACAGGACACCCGCGTGGTGGTGGCCATGTCGGGTGGGGTCGATTCCTCGGTGACCGCGGCGCTGCTCAAGGCCGAGGGCTACGACGTCGTGGGCGTGACGCTGCAACTCTATGACCACGGCGCCGCGATCCATCGCAAGGGAGCCTGCTGCGCCGGCCAGGACGTCTACGATGCGCGCGCGGTGGCGGAGCGGATCGGCATCCCCCATTACGTTCTGGATTATGAAAGCCGCTTCAAGGAAATGGTGATCGACCGCTTCGCCGAGAGCTATGTCGCCGGCGAGACGCCGGTGCCGTGCGTCGAATGCAATCAGTCGATCAAGTTTCGCGATCTACTCTCGACTGCGCGAGAGCTCGGCGCCAAAGTCTTGGCGACCGGCCACTACGTGGCGTCCCGGATGCTGCCCGGCGGCGGTCGCGCACTCTACCGTGCCCGTGAAGCGGAGCGTGACCAGAGTTATTTCCTGTTCGCCACCACGCGCGAGCAACTCGACGTACTGCGCTTCCCGCTCGGCGACCGGACCAAGGCGGAGACGCGCGAGCTTGCGCGCCAGTTTGAGCTCTCGGTGGCAGCCAAGCACGACAGCCAGGACATCTGCTTCGTGCCGTCGGGCCGCTACACCGAGGTGATCGAGCGGCTCAAGCCCGGCGCCGCCGAGCCGGGCGATATCGTCGATCTCGATGGCCGCGTACTCGGTCGCCATGCCGGGATCATTCATTTCACCGTCGGCCAGCGCCGCGGGCTCGGCATCGCCGCGGGCCATGCGCTTTATGTGGTGCGGCTGGATGCCGCGTCGCGCCGGGTCGTGGTCGGGCCGCGTGCAGCGTTGCGCACAAGCCGGATGCGGCTGCGCGATGTCAATTGGCTGGGCGAGGGCAGCATCGATCACGCGCTGTGCGCCGGCTGGCAAGAGGTCTTCGTCAAGGTCCGCTCCACACGGCCCCCGCAACCGGCCTGGCTGAGCAGGACGGGGGAGGGCATCGAGGTCGATCTCGTCTCCGGCGAAGACGGCGTGTCGCCTGGCCAAGCGTGCGTGTTCTACGATGCCGCCGAGGGCCAAGCGCGCGTGCTCGGCGGCGGCTTCATCCAGAGCGCGGTCGCGGCGCCGAGGGCGCCGTACGCCCACGACACCCGCGTGGCGTCCGCCGCCGGCGGGATCTGAGGACGGGGCCGATGTGGGGCGGTGGGGTCATCTACGCTCATCTTCGCGTTATGCGGCCAAACGCAAATCGGGCGGCGATGCGGGAGCTTCGCTGCATCCGGCGACAAATTGTAATGTAGACGCGAGTGGGGGCGATGGTGGGCGAAATCGACATCGACACGGTGGCAAGGGCCTATGCGCGCTGGGCGCCGATCTATGACTTCGTCTTTGGCGCGGTATTCGATGCGGGCCGCAAGGCGTCGATCGCTGCCGCCGAAAGCATCGGCGGGCGCATTCTGGATGTCGGGATCGGCACCGGCATTTCCCTGCTCGATTACGCGCCGGCGCATCGCATCGTCGGGGTCGACTACTCCGAACCGATGCTGCGCAAGGCGCACGAGCGTGTCGCCCTCCACAAGCTCGCCCATGTCGATGCGCTGGCGGTGATGGATGCGCAGCACCTGGGCTTCCCCGATGCCTTCTTCGATGCGGTGGTGGCGCAATACGTCATCACCACCGTGCCCGACCCGGAAGCGGCGCTCGACGAGTTCGCGCGCGTGACCAAACCCGGCGGCGAGATCATCCTGGTCAACCATCTCGGCGCCGAGGCGGGGCCGCGCCGCCTGTTCGAGCAGGGCTTTGCGCCGGTGGCGCGCCGGCTCGGCTGGCGTCCGGAATTCCGTTGGGGTCGTCTGGCGCAATGGGCCGAGCGGCACGGCGGGGTGCACGTGCTCGAACGCCGCTCGATGCCGCCGCTCGGGCATTTCTCCCTGATCCGGTTCGGGCGGAGGACGGCGAGTGGGAACGGGCAAGACACCGCGGCGGCCGACCGGACCGGCGTGCGGGCCTAGGCGCGATTGCGGCCCGGAAACCTGCCGGCTCGCTTGAGCCCAGGCATCTCTCGAAAAATGCCGGCTTTGCGGCACGCAGCGCCGCCCCGGGCCGGGATAGTGGATCATATTCAGACTCGCCCCGCTGCGCTTGCGGAACCATTCCAACGTCATGTGCTGCAATCCCCCGCGTGTACCGGCGACCCAATTGAGGCCGCCGGGCTGTTTCTTGGAGAGTGCGACCAGCTCCGCTACCGAATGTACGCCGAGCTTGTTCGACGCGAGCAGCGTGTACGGCTGCTCGGCGACGAATCCGATGGGTACGAATTCGTTCACGTCGAACGCAAGGTTGCGCTGGACCTCCGGCAGGACCACGAATACAGACCCGCCTGCCAAAAACAGAGTATAGCCGTCGGGTGGGGACGCCGCGGTGGCGCGCGCGGCAATAAGCCCGCCAGCGCCGGGCTGGTTGATGATGACGGCCTGCTGGCCCCATGTCTGCGACAACGGCTCAGCAACCAGTCGCGCCATCACGTCGAGTGAGCTGCCGGCGGCCGTTTGCACGATAATCTTGACCGGGTGGGATGGGAAATCGTCGGCCCACGTGCCTGGAGCACCGACAATGGTTGCAACGACTAAACCGATGCGTGTCAGCAAGGACCGAAGTGCATTCACTGTCGCAATTCCTTACGCAAGTGCCGGTGGAGCACGGTTCCTACCTCGGTTCGAATGAGATTAACTAATCTCAGATGGCAGGAAAATCCAAGTTCGCGGGTGGATCGATATGGACCAGGAAATTGTGCATGATGCCGAGCGTGCAGCTCCCCCGCTTATTCCGGTTCAATCTTTGCAATCAGATAGCGATTTCCTTGTCGGCCATCATTCGGCGAAACTGAACGTACATCAAGGTCGAGGCCGCAAAGTGGAGTAAGGTCATCAACGGCACAGACTTGAGCATCGAGTAGTAGGCGCAAATCGCCGTTGTCCGACCGGACGATCGGTTTGTAGGCGGCTGGCTGCGGAATGCCGACCATCTAGCGGATGCCCACGAGCGCGGGCACGGCACCTGGAGAGGCGAGGACGAGCAATGGCCACCAAAGACTTGCGGGACTGGATCAGTGCACTGGAGGCAGCTGGCGAGCTGAAGGTCATCAAGGGCGCTGAGCCAAGAGAAGAGATCGGCGGCATCGTCGACATCTATATGCGGAACATGGGCAACCCTGCGGTGATGTTCGACGAGGTCCCTGACTACCCGAAGGGTCACCGAATCATCGCCAACATCCTGACCTCGGTGCCACGCATCAACGTTGCACTCGGACTGCCGCCCCAAGCTTCCGAAATGGAGCTGATACAGTGGTGGCGCAACTATATGAAGCATGCGCCGTCGTCCAAGCCACGGTCGGTCAACGGCGGCCCCCTGCTCGAGAACGTTTTCGAGGGCGAGGACATCAATATCGAGAAGATACCGACCCCGGTCTGGCACGAGAAAGACGGCGGCCCATTTATCGGCACGGCCTGCCTCGTCGTGATGAAGGACCCTGATTCCGGGTGGGTAAACTACGGCACCTACCGCGTCCAGTCGCAGAAGCCGAATGTAGCAAGCGTGATGATGTCGCCCGGCAAGCACGGTCGCATCATCATGAACAAGTACCACGAGCGCAATCAACCGTGTCCGGTCGCCGTCATTGCAGGAATCCATCCCGCGATGTTCATGCTCGGGGGGCTGGAAATTCCGTACGGCAAGAACGAGATCGAGGCTGCCGGCGGCATCTTCGGCGAGCCGGTCGAGGTCTTCAACATGCCCAAGACCGGGTTGCCGGTGCCGGCCAATTCGGAGATCGCGTTCGAGGGCTTCATCCACCCGGGCGACAATATCCAGGAGGGTCCGCTCGGCGAGTGGACCGGCTATTACGCCAGCGGCAGCGCGCTCGAGCCGGCGATCCGTATCGCTACATTCATGCATCGCAACGATCCCATTCTCATGGGAGCGATCCCGGCAGTGCCGCCGAACGACAATACCTTCTATCTCGGCACCTACCGTTGCGGCGCGGTCTGGAACCAGCTCGAAGCCGCGGGCATTCCCGAGGTGAAAGGCGTGTGGGCGCACGAGGCCGGTGGCAGCCGCTTCATGCTCGTCATTTCGATCAAGACGCTGTACGGCGGGCATTCCAAGCAAGCCGGGATGGTCGCCGCGCACTGTCATGCCGGCGCCTATTGCAACCGTTGGACCATCGTTGTCGACGAGGACATCGACCCGACCAACGTCAACGACGTGATCTGGGCGATGTGCACACGCTGCGATCCGCGCGAACAGGTTGACCTCGTCCACGGCGGCTGGAGCTCGGCGCTTGACCCGATGTGCTACGATACCGAGGCTGACCGCCGCAACTCGCGTGTCGTGATCGACGCCTGCATTCCATTCCGGCGCAAGAAAAGCTTCCCGACTATCGCCCGTTCCAGCAAGGCGCTCGACGACCGCATAAGGGCGAAATGGGCAAAAGATCTGCCGAAGGGATTCTCATGAACGTCTCGGGCGAATTCATCGTCTACGCACCCTGTGATGGGTGGTGGCGTTCATGATCGGGCTCGAAGACGCCGGCTCCAATGCGAAAGTAAAGGTTTATGTCCGGCGTGCCGTGCGCGCGGCGCTGGACGGAAGAGACGGGACGTGCCGATGACTACCATGCTCTATCCGGATGCCGCCAAGGTTGGCTCCCAGATCGGCCGCTCGGTGCCGCGTCTTGAAGGCCGTGACAAGGTCACCGGCCGCGCCGAATACACCCATACGATGCGGATCCCCGGCATGCTCTATGCCAAGCTATTTCGCAGCACGGTGGCGCATGGTCGCATCAAGTCGATCGAAACCGACGCAGCGAAGAAGGTACCGGGCGTGCTCCACGTCGTCACCATCGACGATGTGCTGAAGGTCCTGCCTGACCCCTACTATGGGCCAGCGTTTCATGATCAGCCGATTCTCGCCCACGAGAAGGTACGGTTCGTCGGCGAGCCGGTCGCTGCGGTACTCGCCAGCGACCCCCACATCGCTGAGCAGGCGGTCCAACTTATCACGGCCGAATACGAAGAGCTTCCCGCGATCTATGACGAAGTCGAGGCGCTGACCTCGAATGTCTACGTCCATGATGAGTTGAAGCCGGCCGGTGCCTTTGCCGATCTGAAACACCTCAAAGGTGCCCGGAACACCAACACCGCTTTGAGCTACCAATTGCGCCGCGGAGACTTCGACAAGATATACGAAGCGGCCGAGCACAGGTTTGAGCACGAGTTCAAGACGCAGAAGGTGCTGCACCTGTCGTTCGAGCCGTTCGCGTGCATCTGCGATTACAGGGATACCCACGTCACGTTCTACGACTCATCGCAGGGGCCGTCGTTCGTACGCGCCGAAATGGCGCGGCTGCTGGGCTGGCCGGAAAACCGGGTACGGATCAACGTGCCGTATCTCGGCTCGGGCTATGGCTCCAAGCTTTATGTCAAGCTCGAGGCGCTGGCGTTGGCGCTCTCGATGATCGCCCGAAAGCCGGTCAAGGTCGCTTACACCTTCGAGGAGATGTTCTACCAAGTCACGCGGCACCCCTCGACAATCCGCATCAAGAGCGGTGTCGACAAGAACGGAAAGATCGTCGCGCGCAAGTGCGAGATATATTGGAACGGCGGCGCCTATGCCGATATCGGTCCGCGCGTCACGCAAAAAGCGGGTCTGACGGCGTCCGGCCCGTATGATATCGACAATGTCTGGGTCGATTCTTACGCGCTCTATACCAACGTGACGCCAGCGGGCGCGCTACGTGGTTTCGGCGTACCGCAGCTGACGTGGGCCTACGAGAGCCACATGGACATGATGGCGCGTGCGCTCACCCTCGACCCGGTCGACTTCCGCCGCCGGAATTTGATCCGTGAAGGCCGCCTGCATGCCACTGGCCAGCTTGTGGAGGACGCGCCTCTTGAAAAGGTGATGGACGAAGTGCTCGAGCGTATGCGCTGGTCGGCGCCGTTCGACAAGGGCTCCGGAACAGTTCGGCGCGGTCGCGGCATTGCCGTCGCCATCAAAGCGGT
>Ga0114129_10008610_pt1 | contig 14548 bp, 14 predicted proteins | sample RhiMetdeltSRZDD1_FD_80071 | JGI IMG/M metagenome (GOLD analysis project Ga0114129, IMG submission 80071) | Populus rhizosphere microbial communities from Tennessee, USA - Rhizosphere MetaG P. deltoides SRZDD1 (version 2) (version 2) | ecosystem: Host-associated > Plants > Roots > Rhizosphere >... | reverse complement strand
TGCCCCCACAGGTCCGTCGCCCAGGCGGGCATAGGAGGTAGGAGCGATAGCCTGCGGCAGAGGCGCATCAAGCACGCCCTCGCTGTCGAGCGGCAGCGATTTGATGATCCGTCCGAGTGGATCGACTACGGCGGAAATTCCGCTATTAGCTGCCCGCACCAGCGGAAGCCCCTCTTCGATCGCGCGTATGCGCGCCTGCTGAAAGTGCTGGTACGGACCGGCGCTCGCGCCAAACCAGCCGTCATTGGTGAGGTTGAGCAGCCAGCCTGGGCGTTCCCCGGTTCCAACCACCCATGGCCAGCCGAGGTATCGGCCGACGTGGCGATATAGCCACCCCTCCTGCTCCCTGCGCGGAACCGCGTCGCCGGGAAAAATGATCTCGTAACAGATCAGCGGCAGAAAAGCCGGTGCCCCCGGCGCGGGCTGATTGCGCCGATGGTCGCCGGGAATGAATCCGCCGCGCACCTTGGTGAGCTGGATGAGACCGAGCCGCTCAAGCAGATCCTGAAACGGCAGGTATTCGCCAAAAGGCACGAGATGAATCTTGTCGTAAACCGAAAGGATCGAGCCGCCGTGGCCGATCACGTAAATCGAATTGTAGGCGCGCGTGACGAGCGCGCCGGGCGGGATGTCCGGCGGCCGGATCGCCCCGGTAATCAGCACCGTGTCCGGCGGCAGGAGGCCTGCGATCTGTGCAAGGGCATCGGCTTCGCGCGCGAGGAAGAACGGGAACGCCGATTCCGGCCAGATCAGAATGGTTACATCGCGGAGGCCGCCTGGCTGATCCGACAGGGCGAGATAGCGCCTCATCACATCCTGCTTCTGCGAGTAGTTGAATTTTTCGTCTTGCTGCAGATTGGGCTGCATGATTCGAAGCCGCACGCCCTCGACGAAGTGCGTGGGGGTGCGCTCCAGCCGCATGACGCCGTAGATCGCCAGTGCCGCGATTGCGGCTGCGCCCAGCGCTGGAGCCAGCCACGGCCAACTGGTGTCCGCGCGGTCATCGGCGAGCACGGCAGGTGACGAATAGACCGCAACGGCGAGAAACGTGAGGCCCCAGATGCCGATGAGCGCCGCTCCCTGAGCGAGCCAGAGGGGAGAGATCAGTTCATAGCCAAAAGCATTCCAGGGAAAGCCGCTGAACAGGTGACCGCGCAGCCACTCCGCAATCGTCAGCGAGACCGCGAGCGCGAGCACACGGGTCGCACCACGCGTCCAGATCAGTCGCGCCAGGACGAGTCCCAATGCCGTGTAAACGGCCATGCCGGCCGGGAGGGCAGTCACCGCGAATGGCAGCAGCCAGCCAAACGTCTTGGCGTCCACCAGAAATGCATGGCCGATCCAATAAAGCCCGGCGAGAAAATAGCCGAACCCGAACCACCAGCCCGCAGCCGCGGCCGCCAGCAGTCCGCGCAGGCCGGTTCCCGCTGTGCCGTCGACGAGCCAGACCAGGACGGGAAAGGTGATGAAAGGAAGTGGCCAAAGATCCGTCGGCGGCAGTGCTAGCGTCGACGACGCGCCGGCGAGAAAGGCGATGAGAATGCGCCACCATCCCTCGGCCTGTACGATCGTATCGGCGAGGCGGCTGAGCGTCACGGCCGGTGGGCGGATTTGGGTGGCGCTGTATCAGAGGAACGCTTGTCGGCTTCGTCGCCGGTCACTGGCGGGGAGGACGCGCTCGGCGGGGCAGGTGGGGGAGGCCGCCGTGTCACGTGGCGGCCGCCATTCTGTCTGTCGAGCCCCCGGTAGATCCTGAGCTTCTTCACGCGTCGCGGATCGGCATCGAGGATCTCGAGCTCGAAAGGGCCGGGTCCCGGAACAAGCTCCCCGCGCACGGGCACCCGGCCGATCCGGGTCGCGACGTATCCGGCGAGCGTGTCCACCTCCTGGGTCACATCGCCAACATCGAATTCGGCACCGACGATCGCAGTGACGTCCTCGAGACTCGCGCGAGCATCGGCCAGAAACGAGCCATCGGACTGGCGCACCACGCCCGGCGGCGTATCCTCGTCGTGCTCGTCGGCGATGTCGCCCACGATTTGCTCGACGATGTCTTCGATGGATACCACTCCGTCGGCGCCTCCATATTCATCGACCACGAGGGCGAGATGGATGCGGGTCGTCTGCATCTTGGCGAGCAGATCGAGGACGGGCATGGATGGCGGCGCATACAGAATTTCACGCACGATCTTTGCCGCCGAGAGCGGCATCGATAGATCGACGGCCTTGAGATCGAGGCCGGCGGGGAGCGGCTTTTTGCGCCGCCGGTTGGCCGTTCCGCTAAGCGTGGCGCGCACGGTCATGAAGGCGACGAGGTCGCGGATATGGACCATGCCGGTGGCGTCGTCGAGGGTCTCGTCATAGACGACGAGCCGTGAATGGCCGGCACTCTCGAACACCTTCATGAGCTCGCCGAGCGCGATGTCCCGTTGCACGCCGATAATGTCGGCGCGCGGCACCATCACATCCACTACGCGGCGCTCGCGCAGTCCGAGAATGTTCTTGAGCATGGTGCGTTCGGCCGGCGAGAATCCGGTGTCGCCGGCACCTTCGAGCACATCCTTGAGGTCGGCACGGATGGTGCTCGACTTCCAACGAAAGATCGTCCGCAGTGCCCGCGTGAACCAATTGTCGGCGCTTTCGGGCGCGCCTTGACGCGCCTGCGGTATCAGCGCAGGCAGATTGCGGATCGCGCTCGGCTCGCTCGAACTGGGTGGGTCTGCGTCAGGCATGGAGGCTAGATAGCGCTGCGCGCAATGTAGGGATCGGGCACGTCGAGCCGGGCAAGGATCGCGGTTTCGAGTCTCTCCATTGCGGCCGCCTCCTCATCCGCCACGTGATCGTAGCCGGCGAGATGCAGGAATCCGTGCACTGCCAGATGGGCAAGATGATGCGCAAAGGGTTTATGCTCGGCACGCGCTTCACGTTCCGTCGTCTCATAGGCGATCACGATATCACCGAGCAGGCGCGGTATTCCACGAGCGCCGCGCGGTTCGTTGGCCGGAAACGAGAGCACATTGGTTGTTGCATCCTTGCAGCGCCAATCGCGGTTGAGCGCGCGGATCGCGGCATCGTCGGTCAGTACGACGGCAAGCTCGCCCACGGCGGTTGACGTTGCCGATGCCGCCTCGCCGATCGCCCGGCGAAGCAGGGCCTTGACGCTGCGTTGCGCGGTCCAAAGCGGGGAAGCAATCACGATGTCGACCGCAGGCCGCACCCCTCGCCGCCGAACAGGCGGTCGCGCGCGCCGTTTGCGTGTCACGAATGTCATCCTCCTTCCCCGCTCGCGGGGAAAGCAACGCAAGCCCCGGAGACTTCATTCCTTGATGTCGCGTCCCCGCGCTGCCTTCAGCGCTGCCTTGTCGTAGGCGTCGACAATCCGCGCCACAAGTTCGTGCCGGATGACGTCCTCGGCGGTGTAGACGATGTGACCAATTCCCTCGACGTTCCTAAGAAGTCGCGTCGCCTCCGCGAGGCCGGATGTCTGTCCGCGCGGCAAATCAACCTGGCTCGGATCGCCGGTGACGATCATACGGCTGTTCTCGCCCAAGCGCGTGAGAAACATCTTCATTTGCATCGTGGTGGTATTCTGCGCTTCATCGAGGATGATGACCGCGTTCGATAGCGTGCGCCCGCGCATGAAAGCGAGCGGCGCAATTTCGATCTCGCCGGTCTGCAGCGTGCGCTCGACAATCCGTGGATCCATCAGGTCGTATAGCGCGTCGTAGATCGGGCGCAGATAAGGATCGACCTTCTCGCGCATGTCGCCGGGCAAGAATCCGAGTCGCTCGCCCGCCTCGACTGCCGGACGCGAGAGGATGATGCGATCGACCTCCTTGCGCTCGAACAGCTGCACCGCGTGAGCGACGGCGAGCCAAGTCTTGCCTGTGCCCGCGGGCCCGGTTCCGAAGACCAGCGCGTGGCGACGCAGCGCGCGGATGTAAGCGTCTTGCGCCGCGGTGCGCGCACGCACGGCACGCTTGCGCAGGTTGATCTCCTCGAAGCTCGGCCGCGCGGTCGCGGGATCGTAGTCGAACAGGGAACCCTGCGCGATTGCCAAACGGATCGCGCCTTCGACGTCGCCGGACACCAGTTCGTCGCCGCGCTTGAGCTGCTCGTAAAGACCTTCGAGTACCCGCCGCGATCGCTCCACGCCGTCGCGCGAGCCGGCCAGGGTGACGTGGTTACCGCGTTGCTCGGCGACCACGCCGAGCCTGCGCTCGATCAGGGCCAGGTTCTGCCCGTACTGGCCGAACAACAGAGATGCGAGCCGGTTGTCATCGAAGGCCAGCACAGTCTGCGTTGCAGCGCTGTCGCGGGCGGCGGGCGAAGAGACGTACGACCCGCTGTCCGATCGGGGGGAGCGCAACGGTTCACGCCTCCATCAGTATCGGTTCCACACCCGCAGATTCCGGAATCGCTCCGAACAGGCTGTTAGCCCCGATTTCCGTGACCGTGACCGCCGCAATGTTGCCGATCATTGTCTTTGGACCCATGACCTGAACCGGCTGCAGATATGGGGAGCGCCCGACGATCTGACCAGGATAACGCCCCGACTTCTCGAACAGGACATCAAAGGTGCGGCCGCGGCATCCCGCGTTGAATTCCGCCTGATGACGGTTAATCGCGGCCTGCAGGCGGTGGAGCCGCTCGGATTTCACCGCTTCTTGTACCTGATTCGGCATGTCAGCGGCCGGCGTTCCTGGTCGAGGCGAGTATTTGAAGGAGAAGGCGTTAGCGTAGCCCACCTCCTCGACCAGCGATAGCGTCGCGCGAAAGTCCTCTTCGCTCTCCCCGGGAAAGCCGACGATGAAGTCGGAGGAGAATGCCATTTTTGGTTGGGCGGTGCGCACGCGCGCGATGGCTTCCAGATAAGCGGTGCGAGTGTGCCGGCGATTCATGCGCTTGAGGACGTGGTCGGAGCCCGATTGCACCGGCAGGTGCAGGTAAGGCATCAGGCCGGGCAGGTCGCGATGCGCCGCAATCAGGCTCGCGTCCATGTCGCAGGGATGGCTCGTAGTATAGCGCAGCCGCGCGATCCCGGGGACATCGGCGACACGCTCCAGCAATCGCCCGAGCGTCCAGGGCACGCCGTTGAGTCCTTCGCCGTGATAGGCATTAACGTTCTGGCCGATCAACGTGACTTCGCGCACTCCCGCGTCGGCCAGCCGCTCGACTTCGGCGACAATCTTCATCACCGGCCGCGATACCTCGGCGCCACGCGTATACGGCACGACACAGAAGGTGCAGAATTTGTCGCAGCCTTCCTGGACCGTGACAAAAGCACTGACACCGCGCGCGCGTATTGCCTCGCGGCTCGGCGCCTTGAGGACGTCGAACTTGTCCTCGACCGGAAATTCGGTGTCGACCACCGCCCCTTCACGCTCGGCTCGGGCGAGCAATTCGGGCAGGCGATGGTAGCTTTGCGGGCCGACCACGAGATCCACCGCCGGCGCGCGTCGGATGATCTCCTCGCCTTCGGCCTGAGCGACACAGCCCGCAACCGCAATAGTCAAGCGGCGTCCCTCGCGTGCGGCAGCCGATTTGAGCGCACCGACACGGCCGAGTTCGGAATACACCTTGTCCGCCGCCTTCTCGCGAATGTGGCAGGTGTTGAGGATGATGAGGTCGGCGTCTCCCAGGTGGACGGTCTCGGCAAAGCCCTCGGGCGCGAGCATGTCCGCCATCCGATGCGAATCGTAGACGTTCATCTGGCAGCCGAAGGATTTGACGTAGAGCTTGTGCGGTCGGGTCATGCCAGTGCGGTCGTTGTGCGCGCCCGAAAGGTTCAACTCTTTGATTAACTTGTTGAATCCTGGGCCGCGTCGCTATCGGCCAACGTCCGGGTCTTTTACCCGTCTGAACGTCAAAAGCAAATGGGTGTCGATCGCCCGCTCTGCTAGTCCGGAGCACGGATGTCGGCCTCTTTGATGACTTTCGACCACTTGAGCATTTCGGATTTGATATAGGCATCGAGTGCGTCGGGCGTGCCCGCGTCGATCGTCATCCCCAGATCGGCGAATCGCTGTCGCACGTCCGGCTGAGTGACGAGCTGTGTCACCTCCGTATTCAACCGGCGCACGATCTCGCGTGGAGTTCCGGCCGGTGCAACCAGCGCGAACCAGGTTGCCGCCTCAAAGCCGGGTAGCGCTGCCTCCGCGACGGTGGGAATTTGGGGCGCCGTGGCGGCGCGTTGCGCGCTGGTGACGGCAAGTGCACGCAGCGAGCCGGCCTTCACATTGCCGATGACAGCCGAGAGGTTCGCGAAGATCAAATGCAGCTGACCGCCGAGAAGATCATTGATGGCCGGAGCCTCGCCACGATAGGCAACGTGCACCATCTTGACGCCGGCCTGGATCGAAAAAAGCTCACCTGCCATGTGCGGCGTGGTCCCGAGCCCGCCCGATCCGAAATTGATCGTGCCCGGGCTGGCCTTGGCCAGCGCGATGAGATCTATGACCGATCGCGCCGGCACCGAGGGATGAACGACGAGCACCAGCGGCGAGATGCCGGCCTTTGCCACGCCGACAAAGTCTCTGGTCGCATCGATTGAGAACTTGCGATAGAGCGCCGGCGCGACCGCAAGAGTCGTCTGGGTGCCCATCATCAGCGTGTATCCGTCCGCACCCGATTTCGCCACGGTTTCTGCGGCGATCATCCCGCTTGCGCCGGGACGGTTCTCGACTACGACCGGTTGACCAATCGTCTCGGTCAACTTCTGCGCTACGATTCTGGCGGCAACATCGGTGCCGCCGCCGGCAGCAAAGCCGACCAAAATCTTGATCGATCTCTCCGGATACTGTTTGGGCAGGTCCTCGGCCGCGGAAGACCCCATGCAGAGGGCGAACAGCAGGCCAAGCAAGATGCACGATGATCTCGGCAAGGTCTTGGCCTCGCTGGCAAGGCTCAGCGTTTCGGCTTGTCGTCGAGCGGGACTGCGTAAAGCTCGAGCCGATGATCGACCAGGCGGTAGCCGAGGCGCCGTGCGACATCGGCCTGGAGTCGTTCGATGTCTTCCGACTGAAACTCGATCACCTCGCCCGTGCGCAGATTGATGAGATGATCGTGATGGCTATCGGGCATCTGCTCGTAGCGCGCGCGCCCGTTGCGAAATTCATGCCGCTCGATGATACCGGCGTCCTCGAACAGTTTCACGGTTCGGTAAACCGTGGAGATCGAGATCCGGTCGTCAACCGCGGAGCAGCGCCGGTAAAGCTCCTCGACATCCGGGTGGTCATCGGCCGCTGCCAACACGCGCGCGATCACGCGGCGCTGCTCGGTCATACGCATGCCCTTGGCGCTGCATAGAGCTTCGATGTCTCTGGGCTTGGGCGCGTTCACGGCGCTTCTCCGTCCAACCGCCATATCACGCCGACGGGCTGGAATCCATTGGGTCCGGGCCACGTCATTAGTGGCCGCCGGTATGCAGTCTGTGTGATTACAGCGCCAACCGCCGGTCACACCAGATCGCGGCGCAGAATAAGGGCGGCGGAGTCTTGGGCCGCGGAATAATACGATTCCCGGCGTCCGACGTCTTGGAAGCCTGCGCCGCGATAGAGTCGCCGCGCCGGCACGTTGGCCTCATCCACCTCCAGAAATACGGAGCGCGCGCCGCGCGCAGCCAGCCGACGTAGGTTGGTATCGAGCAGCTGTCGCGCCAGCCCCCGTCCGCGCCGAGCGGAGGCCACAGCGACTGATAGGATCTCTGCCTCGTCCAAAACGAGCCGTGACAGGATGAATCCTACGAGGAGGCCTCGCGCCATGGCGCGATGCGCGACGACGTTGCGATCCAAGAGCAAGTGCTCGAACTCGCCCTCACTCCAGCCGCGATGGAACGAGGCGGCATGGAGTGCGGCCAAAGCGCAGGCGTCTGCTGGGTCTGCTTCCGACAGCACGGCTTCGCGCGCGAACAGACGAGCAATGATCCCGATCATCGCCGGGGCAGCCGCGCGGCGTTCTGTGGCTGCGCGTCGGGTGCGCGCAAATAGAGCGGTTTCGGCGGACCATGGGCTTCCGCTGCAGCGGCGCCCAGGCGTGCGATCCAGTCGATGTCGGGGGCGCCACGCTGCTCGACCAGGAGCGGCGGCTCGGCTCCTTTGGGCCAAGCCGCCGCTAGCTTCTTGGCGGCGGAGCCGATGATGCGTGCAGGTGCGGTCATCGCCGCGCGTGCGGCATCGCGCACCGTTGCTGTTCGAGGACCGACGAGCGTTCGGCCGTTGACGCCGAACACCTGCAAATAAATGTGGTCGTGGCGGGCATCGATCGCCGCCACGACTTGGGTGCTATCGTCGTCGGCAATCAGCGGGGCCGCGAATCCGGCAAGCGTGGACAGCCCGATCGCCGACTTTCCTGCCGCGAGTGCCATGCCGCGCGCCGCCGATATTCCAACGCGAAGCCCCGTAAAGCTGCCCGGCCCCGTGGTGACGGCGATGCGGTCGAGATCGCCAAATTCGGTACCGGCCCGAATCATCACGCGCGCGATGAGCGGCATCAGCGCCTCGGCGTGACCGCGCGTCATGACGACGGTCTCGCTCGCGGCGATCCCGCTCCTGGTGTCGAGCACGGCGGCCGAGCAGGCCTCCAGCGCGGTGTCGATGGCAAGGACGCGCATGGCTCACCTTCGCCGTCCCTGGTCGCGGACAACGGGTAATATGCCGACGCTCAGGTTTACTGCAGTTATTGCTCCGCCAGACTTATCGGATGCAATCGCGCCTCATCCCATGGGCCTGACTTCGACCACGTCCGGCAAATAATGGCGCAGCAGGTTCTCGATACCGTGCCGCAGCGTCGCGGTCGATGACGGGCAGCCTGAGCAGGCGCCCTTCATGTCGAGGTAGACGACGCCGTCCTTGAAGCCGCGGAAGGTGATATCGCCGCCATCATTGGCAACCGCCGGCCGCACCCGCGCTTCGATCAGCTCTTTGATGGTAGCAACCGTTTCGGAATCCTTCTCTTCGAAGAATTCATCGCGCTCTGCCGATGCAACGGCATCGGTACCGTTCACGATCGGCGCATCGGACATGAAGTGTTCCATGATGGCGCCGAGAATCGCGGGTTTGAGCTGCTGCCATTCGCCGGCGTTCTTGGTGACCGCGATGAAATCGGAGCCGAAAAAGACGCCTGACACTCCGGTGATACCGAAGAGGCGCTCGGCCAGGGGCGATTGGGCGGCCGACTCCTTGTCGCGCATATCAAGCGTACCGCTCGCCAGCACGGCCCGTCCGGGCAGGAATTTCAGCGTTGCCGGATTTGGGGTGGGCTCGGTCTGGATGAACATGGCCTGCTCCTTTCAGTCGCAGGATGAAAAACGGATCGTCATGGCATCGTAATAGGTGGCGCCTCCCGGCGGAAGTTCAACCCGCCCTAAGTTTGCCAAGAGGGCGGGGCAATGCGCGGCAAGCCCACTTCGATCTCTTTGCCTCAGGCGCCACAAACGGCCCTAAACACAGCGCGCATTACGACATCGCGTCGAGTTCTTCGTCGCTGAGATGTCCCGGGACGATAGCGACCGGGATGGGGAAGTCCCCCGCGGTCTTGGCGACACTGGAAACCAGCGGGCCCGGGCCCTCTTTGCCCGGCGCGGCGGCAAGGACCAGAATCGCCACGTCTTCGTCGTCCTCGATGAGATTGAGGACTTGCTGCGCCTTCTCGCCTTCGCGGATCACGCGCTCCGGCATCACGCCGGTGATACTGGAGGACCGGGCTGCATGGCGGTCAAGTACGGCATTGGCCTCCTCATGCGCTTCGGCACGCATGATATCGGCGACGCCGAGCCATTGCTGATTGCGGTCGTGCGTTTCGATCACGCGCAGCATAAGCACGGTTGCCCCGATGCGCAGCGCGCGCCGGCTGGCGAAATAAAGCGCTCTGTCGCATTCCGGCGAATCGTCGATGACAACCATGAATTTCGGCGAGTGACCAGTCTCGTAGCTGCGGCGCTTCTTGCTCATCGGCTTCCCCGACCGCACCGGACGACATTCTCTCCGGCGGACCGGCTCTTTGCGCCTCAAAATGCCGCGTGGTCACCAGCGAGGCCGTAAACTTCGAAAATCCTGCCACGGTCATCAGGGGCAGCACAAGGCCACCATGGCAAAGGGCTTGCAAGCTGTCGGATATTGCTTCGCGCTCAGTGGCGCACGAACCCGACGATGTCCTTGACCGCCTTCATGGTGTCCGCTGCGATGCTGCGCGCGCGGGCGGCGCCGTCGGCAAGAACCGAATCGATATAGACCGGATCGGCCATGAGCCGCTTCATCTCGCTGTTGATCGGGCCGAGTTTCGCGACCGCGAGCTCGACGAGCGCTGCCTTGAAAGTCGAGAATTGCGCGCCGCCGAATTCGTTGAGAACATCTGCCTTGCTCCTGCCGGCCAGCGCGGCATGAATGCCCACGAGGTTGTCGGCTTCGGGCCGCTGCTCGAGTCCTTTCTCGTCGTGCGGCAGTGGCTCGGGATCCGTCTTTGCCCGCCGGATCTTGTGCGCGATCGCGTCGGCATCGTCGGTCAGATTGATGCGTGATTGGTCCGAGGCGTCGGACTTCGACATCTTCTTGGAGCCGTCGCGCAGCGACATCACGCGCGTCGCGGGCCCCTGGATGAGCGGCTCGGGTTGAGGGAAAAATGCGTCTCCGTAGCCGTGCGCCTGAATGGATTTCGCAAAGTCATTGTTGAACTTCTGAGCGATGTCGCGCGAGAGCTCCAAGTGCTGCTTCTGATCCTCTCCTACCGGCACATGCGTCGCTCGATAAATGAGAATGTCGGCGGCCATCAGCGTCGGATAGGCGTACAGGCCGACCGAGGCGTTCTCGCGGTCCTTGCCCGCCTTCTCCTTGAACTGGGTCATGCGATTGAGCCAGCCCAGGCGGGCCACGCAGTTGAATATCCAGGCGAGTTCTGCATGCTCGGCGACCTGGCTTTGATTGAATACAATGTGTTTCTTCGGATCGATGCCGCAGGCAAGGAAAGCGGCGGTCACCTCGCGCGTGTTCTTCGGCAGTTGCTCAGGACCGCCCCAGACGGCCAGCGGTTGGGTGATGGCGTGCAGGTCGACGACGCAATACATGCACTCGTACCTATCCTGCAGCGCGACGAACTTTGCGATCGCGCCAAGATAATTGCCGAGGTGCAGATTGCCGGTCGGTTGCACCCCGGAAAATACTCGTTCCTTGAAGGCCATGCCTGAAGCCTCGCCGATCGCGCTGCCAGATGGCACGACCAGCGGCACGCGCGCAAGTCCGGCTCATGGCCGGCGGCAGACCGCCGCGCGGCCGTGGGGACGCACGATTGTCTCGAGCCATTTCACCGCTATAGTGCGCGCGCGTTTTTGGTGAGAGTTCAGATGGCCTCGATGCATTTCGACGTTCTTGGCATCGGCAATGCGATTGTCGATGTGATCGCGCGCACGGATGACGCGTTTCTCGCCCAGCACAATATGCGCAAGGGCACCATGCAGCTGATCAATGAGAGCCAGGCTGCGAAACTGTACGATGCCATGGGTCCGGCGGTGGAGGTTTCCGGCGGCTCGGCGGCGAATACCGTCGTAGGCGTGGCAAGCCTTGGTGCGCGCGCGGCCTTCATCGGCAAGGTCAAGGACGACGAGCTCGGTCGCGTCTTTGCCCACGACATTCGCGCGGCTGGCGTCGCGTTTGCGACACCACCGGCCTCGGCCGGCCCATCGACAGCGCGCTGCTACGTGCTGGTCACGCCCGACGGCGAGCGCACGATGAACACCTATCTCGGCGCCGCCCAGGATTTGCACCCCAACGACATCGACGAAGACGCCATTGCTGCCGCTCGGATTGTCTACCTCGAGGGCTATCTCTGGGATCCTCCGCACGCTAAGGAAGCGTTCCTCAAGGCGGCGAAGATCGCACATGACGCAACGCGCGATGTTGCCCTCACGCTGTCGGATGCGTTCTGCGTTGATCGTTATCGCCCGGAATTCCTGGATCTGATCCGCACGGGCACCGTGGACCTCGTCTTCGCCAACGAGCGCGAGCTGCACAGCCTGTACGAGACCGCCGATTTCGATAGCGCGCTCCGCGCGCTGCAGAGAGATGCGCGCCTGGCCGTAGTCACCCGCAGCGAGAAGGGTTGCCTGATCGTGACGCGTGAACAGACCGAGGCGGTTCCGGCGAGTCCGGTGGAGCGCGTGGTCGATGCCACCGGCGCCGGCGACCTTTTCGCCGCGGGCTTTCTGGCCGGCCTGTCGCGCGGCGCCGACTACCGCAATGCTGCGCGCCTTGGGACATTGGTCGCCGCCGAAGTGATCCAACATCTCGGGGCGCGACCGGAGGCGTCGCTTAAGGCCGTGGCGCAGGAGAACGGTTTCGCTCTTTAAAACCTGCGAAAAGCCTGCCCTCGCTTGCGGTTTTGGGTGAAAGTCGCTGGAAGCGCCCTGAATTCCTCAGCAGGCGACGCCGCCTATACAGCGCGGGAGCCCTTTTCCACAGCGATTCACAGAAATCACTGCCGGTCGCGACGCTGTCTCGGAACTGTCGTGCCGATCCGGCATAGGTGGCGGCAAGTTCCAAGAGGGTTGTTGCTTGCGAGGAGGATTGCGATGGGATCGTTCGCAGATGATCTCCCCAGCCGGTTCCCAGTCGGCACGCGTTACGTGGTGGAGGGTCGCGGCGGAGGCCGGGGGCGTCTTCGCATCCGTTTGCGATATCTCGAGTTTCCCGACGGCCGGCATATCCAATTGCCGGTCGATCTGGGGCACCGGACGCGCTCGTACCGCCGCCGCCGTTCGAACGGGCGGGCCACGGCGCGAAAATAATTCGCGCCCAGGAACTGCGGGCCTGCCTGCGCGTTTAATGGCCAACGCCGGGTGGAGTGCCCCCCAGCCCCCAACCCCTCACCCATCCGGCGAGAGACCCTGGCCCGCTTAGGCGCCGGGGTCTTCCTTTGTGGACCGTTGTGCACAATAGGCGGCGAGAACTTGGACGCACCGCTTGCGATGAGATGCGCGAGCGCGCTACCCATGCGGGGCTCGCGTCTGCGCCGGGTTGGCGGACCTCTCCCTTCGGGACGAAACCCGGCGCGCTTCTTTATCTAAATTGTGATCGCAACACGTCGTGACTTAAGACGCGCGATCGCTGACGCGCCCTACCGCCAGATCGTCCCGGTGCACCATCTCCGTGCGGCCGGCGAAGCCGAGGATCGCGACAATATCCGCGGAGGGGCGGCCCTTGATCTTCAGTGCATCCTGGGAGTCGTAGGCGACGAGCCCACGGCCAACTTCGCTGCCGTCCGGCCCGCGGATAACGACGGCGTCGCCGCGCGCGAAGCTGCCGTCAACCTGGATGACGCCTGCAGGCAGCAGGCTCTTGCCGCTGCGCAGGGCCACGACCGCGCCCGCATCGATCGTCAAAACGCCTTTGGGCTCGAGAGACCCCGCGATCCATTTCTTTCGTGCAGTGATCGGATTGGCCGGCGTGAGAAACCAGGTGCAGCGCGCACCGGCGGTGATCGCCGCGAGTGGATGTGCGACGCGACCGGATGCAATCACCATATGGGTGCCACCCTGGGTGGCGATCTTCGCGGCTTCGATTTTGGTCTGCATGCCGCCGCGCGACAGTTCGGAGCCGGCCGCGCCTGCCATTGCTTCGATTCCAGGCGTAATGCCCTCCACCAGCGGCACCAGTTTGGCTTTGGGATTGTCCGCGGGCGGCGCGTCGTAGAGGCCATCGATGTCCGAGAGCAGCACCAGCAGATCCGCACTTGTCATGGTGGCGACGCGCGCGGCGAGCCGGTCGTTGTCGCCATAGCGGATTTCGTTGGTTGCGACCGTATCGTTCTCGTTAATCACTGGAATGGCCCGCCATTCGAGCAATTTGTCTATCGTTGAGCGGGCATTGAGATAGCGCCGTCGTTCCTCGGTGTCCTGCAGCGTGACCAAGACCTGCCCGGCCGTGATGCCGTGCCGGCCGAGCACCTCCGACCACGTGCGCGCCAGCGCGATTTGCCCCACGGCGGCGGCGGCTTGGCTATCCTCGAGCTTGAGCGGCCCAGCCGGCAGCCTGAGCACGGCGCGACCGAATGAGATCGCTCCCGAGGAGACGACGAGTACGTCGCGCCTGTTTCGATGCAGGTTGGCAATATCTTCCGCAAGCGATGACAGCCAGCTGTCATGCAATCGCCCGCCGTTGCTGTCGACCAGCAGCGAGGAGCCGACCTTCACTACCAACCGGCGGAAGTCCGTGAGGGAGGGCACTTTGCGGGACACGGTGCGAGATTTCGTCTGGGCGGCAGGCGACAACCATTGTCGCGCTGGTGCGTTGTTTAGCATGCGTCTTCGGGTCTGCGCCAAGGCGTTAACAGCATGAGCAAGGCTTTAATCGGTACTTCCGGCTGGACCTACGACGGTTGGCGCGGGCGCTTCTATCGCAAGACTCTGCGCAAAAGCGATTGGCTCGCCTGGTACGCCAGCCAGTTTCCGACCACCGAGATCAACGGTTCGTTCTATCGCACCCCGTCGCTCGATGCGGTGCGGACGTGGCGCGACCAGACCCCGAAGGACTTCGTGTTTGCCTGGAAGGGCTCGAAGTTC
>Ga0114129_10008609_pt1 | contig 14549 bp, 9 predicted proteins | sample RhiMetdeltSRZDD1_FD_80071 | JGI IMG/M metagenome (GOLD analysis project Ga0114129, IMG submission 80071) | Populus rhizosphere microbial communities from Tennessee, USA - Rhizosphere MetaG P. deltoides SRZDD1 (version 2) (version 2) | ecosystem: Host-associated > Plants > Roots > Rhizosphere >... | reverse complement strand
TGGTGATGGGCCAGGCCTTCGGCGTGGTGATGACCGGCATCGGCGTGATCGCCAATGCCGGCGTGATCGTGAACAACAACATCGTGCTGATCGACACCTACGACCGGCTGCGGCGCGAGGGCATGGCGGCCTACGACGCCATCCTCGTGACCTGCCGCGAGCGCGCGCGGCCGGTCGTGCTGACGGCGGTGACCGCGATTCTCGGCGTGCTGCCGATCGCGTTCGGCATGAACGTCGAGTTCCTCTCGCGCGAGATCACCGTCGGCGCGCCGGCGACGCAGTGGTGGATCAACCTCTCGACCGCGATCGTGTTCGGCCTCGGCTTCGCCACCGTGCTGACGCTGATCGTGACGCCGGCGGCGCTGATGGCGATCGAGAACCTGCGCGAGTGGCGGGTGCGAACCGGCGAGAGAGTCCGTCTCATATTTCGCCGTCATGCGCGGGCCTGACCCGCGCACCAAGCCCGGCGATGACGCGCCAATTCACTGGTCGGCGATGAGCTCGCCCGCGGTGTTGTAGTAAAGGCTGCGTTCGCTGCCGTCGGAGCGGGTCTCGAGCACAATGGTGGCCCATTCCTCCTTGCCGTCGACGAGGCGGCCGTCGGGCCGGATGTATTCGACGCGCCGCACGTTGCCCTCGTCATCGTAGGTCAATCGCGTCCAGATCTGCTCGTCCGTAATCCTGCCGTCCTCGCTCAGCGTCGGCTGGAACAGGACCGGACGGCCGAGCGCGTCGTAGTCGAACCGCTCCTCGAACACGCCGCTCGGCCCCGGCACCAGCTCGCCCTTGAGCCCAAAGAACAGGCGCCGGGTGATGTCGCCACGAGCGTCATAGCTCTGCGCGACGCAGGCAAAGCCGCCGCTGCCCACTTTCGCGAGCGCCTCCTTGTCGAAGATGCCGGCAAGCACGACCTGGCGCCAGTTTCCGAACAGGTTGCGGACTTCGCCCGAATAGCGATTGCGGCGCAGGGTCGGGCTGTCGCGGCGGTCGAAATAGCATTCCCCGACCAATCGCCCCACGCCGTCCCACGTCGATTGCACACGCGCGACGCCAAGATTGGTCTCGGCCGGCAGCCCCTGCGCGTCGAAGTATCGGTTTTCGACCATGTCGCCATGCTCATTGTAGCGCACGGCGGTCCGCAGCATGACAAGACCGTCGGCGCCGTAATCGACGGATTCGATCCAGTTGCCGCGCTCGTCATACCGCCAGGTGATGCGCGACGTGCCCCAGTCCTTGCGGATGACCGGCTTGCCGTCGACCCCGAAATACCTGACGTCGGTTCGATTGCCGCGCTCGTCGTAGCTCAGCACGATGCGTGCAATGCCCCAATTCGTGGTGAGCACCGGTTCGCCGGCGATACCGAAGAATTCCTGCTCGGTGTTCTGACCGCGCTCATCGAACCGGGACGTTCTGCGAGCCGCTCCCCAGCCGACCTGCAACATGGGCTTGCCGTCGACGCCGAAATAGCTGTGCTCGACGATGTTGCCGTGGGCGTCGCGCCGCCAGACGGCGCGCGCCGCGCCCTCCGATCTGCTCACGACCGGCCGGCCGTCGACGCCGTAATAGGCTCGTTCGGCGAGCAACCCTCGCTCGTCGTAGCGCGAGGTTGTGCGCGCAGCGCCCCAATCGCGCCGCGGCACGAGCTGTCCGCCAACTCCGAAATACATCTCCTCCACGGCGTTGCCGCGTTCGTCGCGCCGCCATGTCACGCGCGCCGCGCCCCAGGTCCGGTGCAGGGCCGGCTGGCCGCGTAGGCCGAAATGCGCCTGCTCGATCTGGTTGCCTTGTTTGTCGTAGCGCCAGGTGACGCGGGAGATGCCCCAGCCGCGGCGCAGCACCGGCTCCCCCTTGATGCCGAAATTGGCGATCTCGATGACGTTGCCGCGCTCGTCATAGCGCCAGGTCACGCGCGCCGCGCCGGATTCCTTATGCAAGGCCGGCTGGCCCTCCGTGCCGAAATATCGCTCCTCGACTCTGTTGCCGCGCTCGTCGTAGCGATAGACGAGCCGCGCAATGCCAAGCAGCCGGTGCAATATCGGTTTGCCATCGACGCCCAGATAATTTTCTTCGATCGTGTTGCCGCGCTCGTCGTAACGGACGAAACCCTTCGCGACTGCCCACTCCTTGCGGAGGATGGGCAGTCCATCTGTGGCAAGAAAAGTGTAGTGCACGGGGTTATCGAAATCGTCATAACCCGTGACCAGGGCGGCCGCCCCCCAGTCCTTGCGCAGGATCGGCCGCCCATCGATCCCGAGATACTTTTCTTCCAGGACGTTGCCGCGTTCGTCGCGACGCACAACAAGTTTCGCTGCGCCCCAGTTGCGGCTGAGAAGCGGTCGGCCGTCGACGCCGAAGAAGGCAGATTCTATCGTTCTGCCTTGGGCATCGTAAGCCGTGGTCAACCGCGCCGCGCCGAATTCTTTGTCGAGGACCGGCTGACCGTCGATCCCGAAAAATGCCTGTTCAATCCGGTTCCCGCGTTCGTCGTATCGCTGCGTCCTGCGGGCCGCCCCCCAGTTCTTGTGCAGCGCCGGGCGTCCGTCAGCACCGAAAAACGCTGCCTCGATCTCATTGCCGCGTTCGTCATATCGTAGTGCGGTGCGCGCATGCCCCGAGTCCTTGTGCAGGGCGGGTTGGCCATCCGCGCCGAAATAGGCCTCCTCGACAATATTGCCGCGTTCGTCGTAGCGCGATACCAGGCGCGCGGCGCCCCAGTCCTGGCGCAGGACCGGCTCGCCGTTGATGCCGAAAGAGGCTTCCTCGACCTGATAGCCACGCTCGTCGAAGCGGGTCGTCACCCGCGCCGCCGCCCAGACCTTGCGCAGCGTCGGCTGGCCGTCGGTGCCAAAATAGGCCTGCTCGATGGCGTTGCCGCGTTCGTCGTAACGCACGGTCAATCGCGCCGCGCCCCAGTCGGTGCGCAGGATGGGGCTGCCGTCGCCGCCGAAGTAGTCGTATTGCACGGCATTGCCGCGATCGTCGTGGCGGATCATGAGTCGCGCCGCCCCCCAGACCTTGCGCAGCGTCGGCTGGCCGTCGACGCCGAAATAGGCCTCTTCGACGACATAACCGCGCTCGTCGTAGCGCATCGTTTGCCGCGCAGCGCCCCAGTCCTTGCGCACGATCGGCCGGGCATCGATGCCGAAGTAGGCCTCTTCGACACGATAGCCGCGCTCGTCATAGCGCCGAGTCGCTCGCGCCGCGCCCGTGTCCTTGCGCAGGACCGGCTTGCCGTCGACCCCGAAATAAGCATCTTCCACTTGGTAGCCGCGCTCGTCATAACGAAAGGTCACCCGCGACACGCCCCAGTCGGCGCGCAGCATCGGCCGGCCGTCGAGGCCGAAAAAGGAATGCTCGACCAGGTTGCCGCGTGCGTCATAGCGCCCGACCGCGCGGGCGCCGCGGTCCTTGCGCAGCACCGGCCGGCCGTCGATGCCGAACTGCTCCTGCTCGATGGTGTTGCCACGCTCGTCGTAGCGCCACACGAGGCGCGCGGCGCCCGATTCCTTGTGCAGGACCGGCTCGCCATTGATGCCGAAATAGGCCCGTTCGGTCGCATTTCCGCGGTCGTCATAGCGAGCCGTCGCCCGCGCCGCGCCCCAGTCCTTGCGCAGGACCGGCTCCCCGTCGCCGCCGAAAAAGATCTCGTCGATGATGTTACCGCGTTCGTCATAGCGAACGGTGCGTCGCGCCGCTCCCCAGTCGGTACGCAGAACCGGCCGGCCGTCGGCGCCGAAAAAGGCTTCCTCGACCAGGTTGCCCCGCTCGTCGTAGCGAGCCGTCCGGCGCGCGGCGCCCCAGTCGCGCCGCAGCACCGGCCGTCCGTCGACTCCGAAGAAGGCCTCCTCGGTCAGGTTGCCGCGCTCGTCGTAGTGGGCCGTCCGTTGCGCCGCGCCCCAGCCTCTCCGTGGGATCGGTCGGCCTTCCACGTCGAAAAAGGCTTGCTCTACGAGATTGCCGCGTTCGTCGTAAGCTCTGGTCTCGCGTGCCGCGCCCGTAACCTTGTTGAGGATGGGACGTCCATCGGAGCCGAAATAGGAGTGCTCGACCTCGTTGCCGCGCGCGTCGTATCGCGAGATCCATCGCGCGATCCCCCAGGCCTTCTCCGCGACGGGCTCGCCGTTGATGCCGAAATAGGCGTACTCGACGGGGTTGCCGGGCGCGTCGTATCGAAAGGTCAGCCGGGCGGCACCCGAGTCCCGGTGCAGGATCGGACGCCCATCGGTCCCAAAATACGATTCCTCGATCCGATTGCCGCGATCGTCGAGCCGCAAGGCGATGCGCGCGACGCCGAACGCCCGGTGCAGGGTCGGCCGCCCCTCCCGGTCAAAATAAGCCTGATCGATCAGGTTGCCGTGCTGATTGTGCCGGCCTCGCCAACGCGACGCGCCCCAATCGCTGCGCAGGACCGCTTGCCCGTCGGCTCCCAGATAATTGGTCTCGACGACGTTTCCGCGTTCATCGTAGGTCCAGATCGATTGCGCCATGCCTTGCCGATGCAGCGTGGGGGCGCCGTTGGCGTCGAGGAAATTGAGCTGTCGGATGTTCCCGGCTGCATCGCGCGCGATAGTCACGCGGGCAAATAGGTCAGCATTGACGGCCGGGAGTCCCCGCGCGTTTCGCCACTCCGCCGCTACCAGTCTGCCCTGCGCGTCAAATGAGCGCTGCAGTTCGGCAATGCCGGTTTTTTCGACGAGGACCTCGCCGCGCTGGTCGATGTTGCGGATGCTGACGATCAATCCATCGGGGCCGTGCTCGTAGATGCGGCCATGAGCGCCGAGGGCGTCGCCGCGGCTTGCGCCACCTCCGATCGGCTCGAACACGCGCTTGGTCAGCAGGCCGTGCTCGTCGAAATGCAGGCGGTGTTGCCCGATCGAGGAGCGGCTGCTCTGCTCGCGCGGGGAGGAAGCAAGCATGCCCAGCGCGCTAACCTCGGCGGCCTGGCGCTCGGCTTCGCCAAGATTCTTGTCGAATCGTGCGATGGCCGTGCGTCGGTCGTCCGAAAACTGATATTCGATGCTGCGCAGGCGCTGGCCGCTTCGGGCGAACAGTACGGCGGACGCAAGCGTCGGTCCGGCTGCGTGAGTCTCGCGACGATACGTGTAGACCCAGCGCGCGACACCTCGGTCCCAGCTCTCCCCCTCGAAAATCGTTTCAAAGTCGTTCTTCTCGCCGCTGGAGCCGTTGATGCGTGCCACTTCGAGCACGTCGCCGCCGCGCGTGAGAATGCGGTAAGCGGTGTTGCGCCGTTGCCAGGCGTCTCCTTCGATCGGGCCGACGCAGAACGGCACGCCCCAGCGTTCGCCGATATTGGAGCAATAGGCGGTGTGGACGCGAAGGTTTGCGTTCCACCACCACAGTCCGCCGCTGCCCAGCGTCAACAGCAGCACCGCGGCGGCGGCAAGCTGCCGTCGCAGCCGCGCCTTGCGCCGCTCCTCGTCGCGGCGGGCAAGGTCGTCGAAGCGGCATCCCAAGAGCGCGGCGGCGAGCCGCAGCAAGGCGCGGCGCTCGGTCTTCGACCTGGGCTCGTCCTGGCGCGGCCGCACGTCGGCGGCGATCGGCTCGATCTCCTCCCAGACCATCTCCGGAGCCCCGCCGGCGCCCGGCCGCTCCACCAAACGGCGGCGAAGCTCGGGCGGGTAGGATTCGTCCGGCTCGCCGGCGATCAGGAGCGGCAGGATGCGATGGCTCTTCCCCATCTCCTGGAACAGCTCGATCTCGCGCCGCACCCAGCGCGACTGCGGCGTGTCGGGTGAGCAGACCACGATCAGGAAATCGCTCTGGCGCAGCGCGTCCTTGATCTGATCGGAGAGATCGGTGGAGGCGGGGATCTCGTCTTCGTCGCGGAACAGCGTGCCGATGCGGTCGGGGAAGCTCTCGACCCGCAGCGCCTTCGGCGTGCGGTAGGTCTCGAGCGCCTGCATGATGCGCAACGCCCAATGGCGGTCGCGCGGCAAGTGGCGATAGCTGACGAAAGCAGCAAATCGCCCGGTACTCTTGGTCATTGCCCCTGCTTGGAATTAACGAAGCCGCCCCGAAGCGGGGTACCTTGGCAAAGTGTCACAAAATCGGCAAGTCGCGGACGGCAGAATGGCCTGCATCGAGTTCCATCTTTTTGCGAACAAGACGGCGTGAGTTTGGTCAGCACGACTGCCCGGACATTTACGCGCGAATTATGTGACGTGAAAAGTCTTGCCGCCTGCGCACGAATTATGTCGCGCGTTACATGACGTGAAGCGGCGGTGCTCCGCGCGCTTTATGACATGAAAAGTCTTGACGCAACATGACCTTGATCGTCGCGCGCCGCGTTCTCCCATTCGACCGATGCCGTCTGTTTTCGCGCGCGCGGACTCTGCGCGCGCCGTGCATTGGAACCATGCCGACAATTTGCGTCGCATTTCCTGCCGAACGCGAACCTGCGGTTTCCTACATGCGGCGGATCAGATTGCAACGTGCGTTCGCGAGGAGGACAACCCGCCGATCCGAGACATCGCGCTGAGCTGAACACGTTGCCGAAGGCGCGCCTCTCGATTCGCACCGGCACGCTGACGCGGTTCAGAACCGGTTACTGCATGCCGGCAATCCACGACCGAACAAGACGGTCCAACGGTGGAGGATGGCATGAAAGCGATCCACATTTTAATGCTTGCAGGTGTCGCCCTGGCGGCGCCCGCCGCGGCGCATGCGCAGGTGGCGGGGTCGAGCACGGTCGGCGTCAACGTCACCGAGTTGCGTGAGGTCGCCATGGGTTGGAGCGCCAAGCGCACGATCCTCGGGCAGCCGGTCTACAACGACAAGAACGAACGCATCGGATCGATCGACGACATGGTCATCGCGCCCGACAAGGCGATCTCCTACGCCATCGTCAGTACCGGCGGCTTTCTCGGCTTGGCGAAGCACGACGTCGCCGTTCCGGTCTCTCAATTCAAGCTCGTCGACAACAAGCTGGTTCTGGCCGGCGCCACCAAGGACAGTCTGAAGGCAAGTCCCGCGTTCGAGTACGCCAGATAACGGTACCGAGCAGCCGGAGGCCGCAACAACCGCCGATCCAGTCGTGGCATCAGCGATGCCAACGGCAACCACTCGTGATCAGCAGATACTTCGGAAAGGAGCACAACCATGCCTGACAAGAAAGATGCCCGGTTGCTCGACGTCCTCGTGGCAACCTATCCCAGCGTCGACGAGGCAAAAGCCGATTTGGAGGCGGTCCGGGAGCTCTACGACAATCTCGGCACCTCGTACAACTTCGATGCCGCCGTGATCAGCAAGGACAAGAACGGCAAGGCCAAGATTGACAAGAGCTACGAAGCCGGGACGCGGCACAATTCCCTCAAGGGGCTCGGCTTTGGCCTTGCGGCCGGCCTTGCCGCGGCAATCTTTCCCCCGGTCGGCATCGGGGCGGCGCTCGCTGCCGGCGGCGTCGGCGGCGCGGCGATCGGTGCGATCGTCGGGCATGTCCAGACCGGCATTCCCCGCGGCGACCTGAAAGAGATCGCCGACCTGCTCGAGCCCGCCCAGGCTGCGCTGATCGTCGTCTACGAGGCCAGTCTGGCCGATCAGATGGCGAAGAACATCAAGGCGGTCAACCACATCGTCAGCCCGATGCTCGACCTGAAGGCCGATCAGATCGCCGACGAGATCCGACGGGCGGCGGCCTAGGTGATTTTTGACCGGCAGCGAGTACGCTGCCGGTTTCTTTGTCCAGCAACTCAAAGGAGGCGGACATGAGTAAGTTCGTCGTTGCAATATTTCCTGATGAGACCAAGGCGTACGAAGGAACCCGCGCACTCAAGGAGCTGCATGCGGAAGGCAGCATCACGGTTTACGGCATCGCCGTGATCGCAAAAGACGCAAGCGGAAAGATTTCGGTCAAACAAGCCGCGGATGCGGGCCCGCTCGGGACGGCCGTAGGCGCGCTGGTTGGAACGCTGGTCGGGCTGCTCGGTGGGCCGGTCGGCGCCGTGGTCGGCTACGGATCCGGTGCCTTAGTCGGCGTGTTGAGCGACGTCTACAACGCCGGCGTGAGCACCGACTTCGTCAATTCGGTTTCGGAAAAGCTCACGCCGGGCAAGACCGCCGTGGCCGCCGAAGTGACCGAGGACTGGGTCACGCCGCTCGACTCGCGCATGGAAGCGATCGGCGGCACTGTCATCCGCGAGCAGCGCTCCGACTTCGAGGACGACCAGATCGACAAGGAAGTCAAGGCGCGCAAGGCGGACGTGGCGCGGCTCAAAGCCGAATTCGCCCAGGCCACGGACGACAGAAAGGCCAAGCTGAAAGCCCAGATCGCAGAAGCGCAGGCGAAGCTCAGCGCGGCCGCCGGACGTGCCAAAAGCCGGATGACTCAACTCCAGCAAGAGGGTCAGGCAAAACTCAAGGAGTTGCAGAATCAGGCCGCAAGCGCAAAGCGCGACACCAAGGCGAAGATCGACCAGCATATCGCCGAAGCAAAGGCAGATTATGCTCGCCGATCCGACAAGCTGAAGCAGGCCTGGGAGTCGACAAAGGAAGCGCTCGCGGCGTGAGCGCACGACGAGACTGGAGCGGCGGCCGGCGGACAGCCGCCGCTCGAAGAGTTGGCAGGCAGGTCGGGTGGAGGATGCTGCCAACCGGAATCGGCTCCACCTACCGCTTTTCCAGAGGTTCAATCAGATCGGAGCTTCGAGAAAGGAAATCGGCCATGGCGACCAACTTGAAAACAGCAATCGTCTCCGCCGCGGCAGTGGCGTTGGCATTGGTCTGCGCCCCTGCAAACCTGTCGGCCCAATCCAGCGTCAGCGATCGCGTCGCCGCCGCGGTCAAGGCAGTCGAATCGGCCTGTGCGGCCGACGTCGGCAAATTCTGCGGCACTGTCACCAAGGGCGAGGGCCGCGTGCTGACCTGCATGCAGGCCCATGACGACCAGCTGAGCCGCAGTTGCCAATTTGCTCTGTACCGCGCCTCACGCAACCTGGATCAGGCGCTCAACCGCGTGGAGCGCATTGCCGATGCCTGCTGGAACGACATCGAGGCGCAGTGCGCAAACGCCGAGCGCATCGGCCAATGCGTGATGGAAAAGTCGCCCTCGCTGTCGCCGCAATGCCAAGGCGTCGTTGCCGGCCTGCGCCAGATCGGGCAGGCGCTGGAGACGCGCGGCGGTCGCTGAAGCCAGCGGTCCGCTCTGGCGTGTCCGTCCCGGACGCGGTGCCGCGCGCGGCGCCTCGCCCGGCGGTCACTGCTCGTAGACGAGTTGACCCGCAGCATTGAAGTAAAGGCTGCGTTCGCTGACCTCGTGCCCCGGACCGCCGCTGATCCGGGGTCGTTCCATACTCTGAATTTGTAACGATCCCGGGTCTGGAGCGCACCACTTCGTGCTGCGCTGCGCCCGGGATGCAAGTCGCCCCGCGCCGGCATTGCCGAAAACATCGAAAACTGGCAATCTTCCTGCTGCTATGGGACTGCCCCGCTAAAATCCGGGTCAATGCCTGGAAACATTGCGTTTACCGGCCGGCCGGCATCGATTGGCGCCGGGCAATGCGGGGCACCTGCCATCGCGCTGGGGGGATCCACATGTGGTCGGCGTCGCGTTCGGTCACGTCCAAACGACGTTTCTGCCTCGTCCTGGTGAAGCCGACCCATTACTGCGACGACGGCTATCCCATCCAATGGTTCCGGTCGGCCATCCCCTCCAACTCGCTTGCCTGCATCTATGGGATTGCCCAGGAATGCGGCGAGCGCCACGTGCTCGGCGAGGACGTCGAGATCGAGATTCACGCCGTTGACGAAGCCAATACGCGGATTCGCCCGAAGCGCATCGCCGCGCTGATCAAGGCCGCCGACGCCGGCATGGTGATGCTGGTCGGGGTGCAGTCGAACCAGACGCCGCGCGCGCTCGACATCGCGCGCCCTCTGCGCGCCATGGGCATCCAGGTCGGCATCGGCGGATTCCACATGTCCGGCGTCATCTCTATGATCAACGGCGATGACGACTCGTTGCGCGCGGCGCAGGCCATGGGCCTCTCGATCTTTGCCGGCGAAGCGGAAGGCCGCCTGGACGAGGTCCTGCGCGACGCCTGTGCCGGGCAGCTGAAACCGCTCTACAACTACATGCACGATCTGCCGGGGATCGACGGCGCGCCGTTCCCGCTGCTGCGCCGAGAGCGCGTCAAGCGCACCGCCGGCGCCACCACGAGCTTCGACGCCGGACGCGGCTGTCCCTATCAGTGCTCGTTCTGCACCATCATCAACGTGCAGGGGCGCAAGTCGCGGCGGCGCACGCCCGACGACGTCGAAAAGATCATCCGCGCCAACCTGGCGCAGGGTCTGTTCCGGTTCTTCATCACCGACGACAATTTCGCCCGCAACAAGGACTGGGAGATCATCCTCGACCGCCTGATCTATCTGCGCGAAGTCGAGAAGATGACGTTCAGCTTCATCATCCAGGTGGACACTTTGTGCCACCGGCTGCCGAACTTCATCGACAAGTGCCGGCGCGCAGGCGTCAAGCGCGTCTATATCGGGCTGGAGAACATCAACCCGGCCAATCTCCTTGCCGCGAAGAAGAAGCAGAACAAGATCACCGAATACCGCACCATGCTGCTGGCGTGGCAGAAGGCCGGCATCCTCATCTACGCCGGCTACATCACCGGATTTCCGCAGGACACCGCCGATTCGATCCTGCACGACATCGATGTGCTCAAGCGCGAATTGCCGATCGACGTGCTCGAGATCATGTACCTCACGCCGCTGCCGGGATCGGAGGACCATCAGAAGCTGTTCCGTGCCGGCAAATGGATGGACCCCGACCTCAACAAGTATGACCTCTATCACATCACCACCGGGCACCCGCGCATGTCGCCGGAGGAATGGACCTACGCCTACACGGAGGCGTGGAGGCGCTACTATACCTACGAGCACTGCGAGACGATCATGCGGCGCGCCGCGGCGCTCCGGGCGCTCGGCAGCAACCTGATCGCGATGACCTGGTTCAAGGGCTGCATCGAGATCGAGGGCGTGCATCCGGTCGAGGGCGGCATGCTGCGGCTCAAGTCCCGCCGCGACCGGCGGGCGAGCATGCCGATGGAGCCGGTCTGGCAGTTCTATCCGAGGTATCTCGCGGAGGTGGTGCACAAGACGGCGCGCTGGGGGTGGCTCTACGCGAGGATGCGCACGATCTATCTGCGCATCAAACACGATCCCAAGCGCTATGAATACAGCGATCTCGCGATCACGCCGGTGACCGAGGACGAGATCGAGACGCATGAGATGTTCCAGACCGACGCGGCGCGCGCCTATGTCGACGACGAGCGGCGGCTGGCGAAAATCCGCGATGGAGTGGCGGCCTAGCGGCTCCGGCGTTCAGCGGCAGGCTCGCCGGTCTCACTGCGGCTCGATGCCGGCGTCCTTCACCACCTGCGCCCATTTCGTGATCTCGGATGAGATGAACGTCGCGAGCTCGTCGGGTGTGCTCGCGAGTGGCTGGATTGCGAGCCCTTCGAGCCTGTCCTGCACGTCAGGCCGCTGGATATAGGTCCTGAGCACCTGATTGATCCGGTCCACGATCGGCCGCGGCGTGCCGGCGCGCGCCACCACCGAGAACCAGCCGGTGCCGGCGTAGCCCGGCAGCCCGGCCTCGGCGATGGTCGGGATGTCGGGCGCGGACTTGACGCGCGTCGGCGAGGTCACGCCGTAGGCGGTCACCTTGCCTTCCTGGATGATCGGGTTGGCGACCGCGAGATCGACCATCATGAACTGGATCTGCCCGGTGACCACGTCGGTGAGCGCAGGCGCGCTGCCGCGATAGGGCACGTGCGTCGCGGTGCCGCCGATCATCTTCAGGAACATCGCCATGAACAGGTGGTGCGGCGTGCCAGCGCCGGATGAGCCGTAGCTGAGCTGGCCCGGCCGCTTCTTCACCACGTCGATCAGCTCGGGCAGCGTTTTGGCGCCGAGCGAGGGATTGGCGACCAGCGCGAAATAGGCCGAGCCGACCAGCGAGATCGGCGCGAAGTCCTTCACCGGATCGTAGGGCAGCGACTTGAAAACGGCCGGATTGATCGCAAGCGAGGTCACCGGCGCGAGCAGAAGCGTGTGTCCGTCCGGGGCGGAGCGGGCGACCGTCTGGGTCGCGAGCACCGCCCCGCCGCCCACGCGATTTTCCACGATGACGGTCTGCTTGAGCTTGTCCTGCAGCTCCTGCGCGAGCAGGCGCGCGAGGATGTCGGTGCCGCCGCCGGCGGGAAACGGACAGACCAGCGTGATCGTCCGCTGCGGATAGTCGTCGGCTTTCGAAAGATTCGGCGCCAGCAGCGCAAACGCCAGGCAGAGCAAGGCGCTCCGTCGCATTGGACTTCCTCCCTTGCGCGATCGCGATCATGCGGCCGCGTTCGCCGCATGCTACCGCGCCCGCTCCGCAACGGAAAGGCAAGCCGGATTTCGTCGCCGGGCGAAATTGACCCGCCGTCGCGGCGGGCTATCTTTTCCAGGCGACGATTCGCGGGAAACGGGAATGGCGAAGGGCGAAAGCCGGGAGGGCAGGTGGGCCAGGTCGCGGCCGCGGCAGCGGCCGCAGCCGAAGCGCCGCCGCGCGCCGGCCGAAACGCGTCGCTTGAGCGCACCCGAGGAGGGCGGCGAACCTCTGCCGCGATCGCGCGCGGCCGCGATGCGGCTGGCCGTCGAGCTGGACCGGCTCCAGCAGGAGCTGAGCGCCGCGCGCACGCAGATCGTGGCGCTCGAGGCGCGCGCCGACATCGACGCCCTGACCGACATATTCAACCGGCGCGGCTTCGAGCGCGAGCTCAGGCGCTCGCTTGCCTATGTGAAGCGCTACGGCACCAGCGCCGTGCTGGTCTATCTCGATCTCGACGGCTTCAAAGAGATCAATGATCGTCATGGCCACGCCGCCGGCGACGCCGTGCTCAAGGCGGTGGCGATGGTGCTCACGCGTCACGTGCGCGCCTCCGACGTGGTGGCGCGGCTGGGCGGCGACGAGTTCGCGGTGCTGTTGTGGAACTGCAGCGAGGCGGATGCGGTGTCGAAAGCGCTCGCGCTTGAAGCGGCGGTCGCGCGCGCCACGGCGGTTCATGGCCGCGCGCGGCTCGGCGTGGGCGCGTCGGCCGGCGCCGCCATGCTGCTGCCGCTCGATCAGCCGGCCGAGCTGATCGAGCGCGCCGACCGCGCCATGTACGCCCGCAAGGCCGAGCGCAGCGGGGCCCCGGCGGCCGAATAACACACGACATCCACACCATCATGGCCGGGCTTGTCCCGGCCATCCACGTCTTTGGTGCCGCAGTGCGTAAAGACGTGGATGCCCGCGCCAAGCGCGGGCATGACGGAGAAGGGGTGCCCCCGGCTGCGGCACAATGTGCCACAGTCGCATTTCCACCGAGGGACATTATCTAGGTGGGCACGCTGTTTCTGCCCGATGGAGGATTGAATGTTGAAGCGAATTGCCCTCATGGCCGCGGCCGGCGCGCTGCTGGCGGGATCGCCCGCCGCCGCCCAGGCCCCCGCCGATTATCCGAGCAAGCCGGTCAAGATCATCGTCACCGTGCCGGCCGGCGGCGGCGTCGATACGGTGACGCGGATTTTCGCCGACAAGTTCCAGCAGCGGCTCGGCCAGACGTTCGTGGTCGAGAACCGCGCTGGCGCCGGCGGCAACATCGCCGCCGAGGCGGTGTTCACGTCGCCGCCCGACGGCTACACGCTGATGGCCTCGCAGCCGGCTCCGCTCACCAGCAACGTGGCGCTGTACAAGAAGCTCAACTTCGATCCGACCAAGTTCGAGCCGGTCGTGGTGATGTCGAAGTTTCCGAACGTGCTCCTGGTGCGGCAGGATTTCCCGGCCAAGACCGCAAAGGAATTCATGGATTACGTGAAGGCCAATCCCGGCAAGCTCAACTTCGCCTCGCAGGGGATCGGCACCACCTCGCACCTGACCGCCGAGTTGTTCATGAACGTGACGGGCACGAAGATGACGCATGTGCCGTATCGCGGCACCGCGCCGGCGCTCAACGACCTCGTCGCCGGCCATGTCGATTTCATCTTCATGGAGCTGTCGTCGGCCTACAAGCTGCACGACGGCAAGAAGGCGCGCATCCTGGCGGTCGCGACCGACAAGCGCCTCGATATCCTTCCCGACGTGCCGACCATGATCGAGGTGGGCGTGCCGAACTTCATCTCCGACACCTGGAACGCGCTCAGCGCCCCGCCCAAGACGCCGGCCGCGATCGTCAACAAGCTCAACCAGGAAGCCAATGCGATCATCAAGGAGCCGGACGTCAAGAAGCACTTCGCCGACCTCAACCTGCTGCCGGCCGGCGGCAGCCCGGCCGACATGCGCAAGCTGGTCGAGGAAGAGACCAAGCGCTGGACCGAGGTGATCAAGAAGGCCGGCATCCAGCCGGAATAAGCCGGCGACGAATCCTCTCCTCGGAAGGCAGCGAGGCGCGCGTTGACCGCATTGGCCGGTCGCACGCGCCTCTTTGTCTGCTCGCTGACAGTGCAGACCGCGAACACTTGTCGGCGCGCAGTCCTGATCAGTAACCGGATCGCGTTACCGCCGCCGGGCC
>Ga0114129_10008608_pt1 | contig 14549 bp, 11 predicted proteins | sample RhiMetdeltSRZDD1_FD_80071 | JGI IMG/M metagenome (GOLD analysis project Ga0114129, IMG submission 80071) | Populus rhizosphere microbial communities from Tennessee, USA - Rhizosphere MetaG P. deltoides SRZDD1 (version 2) (version 2) | ecosystem: Host-associated > Plants > Roots > Rhizosphere >... | reverse complement strand
CTGAAGGAGACGATGGACCTGCTGCGCATGGTGCTCGACGCACGGCGCATCTCGCCAGTGACGGGGACCAACGCGCTCACGATCAAGGACACGCCCGAGCGCGTCGCGGCGGCGGGACGCGTGCTTGCCGCGATCGACAAAGCGAGACCCGAGGTCATCATCGACGTCGAGCTGCTCGAGGTCGATCGAAACAGGCTGCGGGAGTACGGGCTGCAGATCGCATCGCCCGGGTCGCCCGGCATCAACGGCGTGGTCGGCATCGACTACGGCCCGACCAATACGATCACGCTGCAGAAGCTTCAGAACCTGTCGGCGGCGGACGTGCTGTTCGCGAATCTCCCGAGCCTCTACTTCCGGCTCCTCAAGACCGATGCGCACACGCGGACGCTCGCGAACCCGCAGCTTCGCACCGCTGACGGATCGCCGGCGCAGGCGCGCTTCGGCGAACGGGTGCCGATTCCGCAGACAACGTTCGCGCCGATCGCGACCGGCGGGACGCCGCAGCAGCCCATCACCTCGTACCTGTACGAGAACATCGGCGTCAACATCGACATCACGCCGCGGACGCATCACAACGACGACGTGTCGCTCGCGTTGACGATTGCCGTCACGAGCATCTCCGGCACCGGCTACGCGAACCTGCCGACCTTCGGCAACCGCGAAATCAAGACGGTCATCCGGCTGCGCGAAGGCGAGACCAACATGCTGGCCGGGCTGATCCGCGACGACGAGCGGACGATTCTCGGCGGGATCCCGGGGCTGAGCGATATCCCCGTCGTCGGCCGGCTGTTTGCGCACAATACCAAGACGGTCGATCAGACCGACATCATCCTGACGCTGACGCCGCACATCATCCGCGTGCTCGATTTGACCGAGGCCGATCTCCGTCCGTTCCGCGTCGGACGCGATTCACTCGCGCCAATCGCGGAGCTGCCGGTCATCGAACCGCCGAGACCCGAACCGCCGAAGCCGGCGGAACAACCGGCCGATCCGAAAAAGCCCGGCGGTCGTGGTGGACGGTAGGTCAAGGTAACTTCGCGACTTTCGCGCCGAGTCCCTGCAGCCGCTCCACCAATCGTCCATACCCGCGTTCCACGGTTTCGAGCGGCGAGAGCCTGCTCTGGCCGTCCGCGGCGAGCGCCGCGGCGATGAGCGCCATCCCCGATCGCAGGTCGCGGCTGTCGAGCGGCCGCCCGCGCAGCTTCCGCGGACCGCTGACGATGATGCGGTGCGGATCGCACAGAAACAAATCCGCGCTCATGCTGCTCAACTGCTCCAGCGCGAACAGACGCAGCTCGTACATCCAGTCGTGCACGAGCGTCTGGCCGTCGGCCTGCGTCGCGAGCACGGTGACGAGGCTCACCATGTCGCTTGGAAATCCCGGCCACAGTCCCGTCGTAATCCGGCCCGCCGCGTGCGGCTTCGATCGCTCGACGCGAAACACATCGTCCTCGATGACGCATTGGATCCGCATCCGCTTCAGGACGGCGGCGACGACCTCCATGTCTTCGGGCCGCGCGCCGTGGACGTCGAGGTCGGCGTTCGTCACGCCCGCGACGACGGCCCAGCTGCCCGCCTCGATGTAATCGCCCCACAGCTGATGCTCGACGCCGTGGAGCGGACAGCCGCCTTCGACGCGAATCGTCGAGGTCCCGGCTCCGGTGATGCCGACGCCGAGCTTTCCGAGAAACGCGCAGAGCTCGACGACGTGCGGCTCGCACGCGGCGTGACGAATCTCGGTGACGCCTTTCGCCGCGGCAGCGGCGAGGAGCGCCGTCTCGGTGCCGGTGACCGATGCTTCGTAGAGATAGATCGATGTGGGCTTCAGCCCGTCGGGCGCCTCGAGGACGTGGCCCGGTCCGGCCAGGGCGCGCGCGCCCATCGCTTCGAGCGACTCGAGGTGCGTGGCGATGGTGCGGCGCGCCGGAAAATCGCCGCCGGGCGGCGCGAGATGCGCGCGGCCGCGCCGCGCGAGCAGCGGACCGAGCAGCAGCACCGATCCGCGCAGCCGGCCGACGAGCGCGCCGTCCGGCTCGTCTTTCACGACGTTCGGGCAGCGCACTTTCAGCGACGTGCTGCCGATGCCTTCGACCTCGGCGCCGAGATCGAGCAGCAGGCGCGCCATGACCTCCACGTCGCTGATGCGCGGCACGTTGGTCAGCACGCACTCCTCGGTCGTCAGCAGACACGCGGCCAGCAACGGAAGGGCGGAGTTCTTGTTGCCTTCCACTTCGACCGATCCGGCCAGTCGATGGCCGCCTTCAATCAACAGCGTCGACATACGCAAAAAGATTTTTGGCGGCCCCGGCGGCCTTTGCGTTCGTCCTCAATCGCCAGGGCACGCTAGAAGTTTCCCAGATACACGATTTCGTCCCGCAGATCGACGCCGAATCGATCGCGGACTGCCGCGCGGCACCGCTCGATCAACTCCCGGATGTCGCGCGCGGTCGCCGCGCCTTCGTTCACGATGAAGTTGCCGTGCGTCGACGAGACGCGTGCGCCGCCGGCCGCCGCGCCCTTGAGACCCGCGCGGTCGACCAGCGCGCCGGCCGACCACGGGATGCCCGCCGGCAGCGCGTCACGACTCGGTTCGGGATTCTGAAAAATGCAGCCTGCACTCGGCGTGTCGAGCGGCTGCGTGCGCTTCCGATACGCCAGCGACTGCCGCGCCACCGCGCGGAGCGCGCCGGGCTCGCCCGACGACACGCGGAACACCGCCGACACCAGGACTTCGCCGGTCGTCTGCAAGCGGCTGCGATCGTACCCGAAGGCCATCGCCTCGGCGGCAACATCTTTTGTGACGCCGTCGCGCGACGCGAGCTGGACGCGCTCGACGAGCTCGCCGATCAGGCGTCCGCCGAAGTGCGCGTTGCCGAAGATCGCGCCGCCGACGGTGCCCGGCGTGCCGGCCCACGCTTCGAGTCCGGCCCGGCCGTGATTGATCGTCCAGCGCACGAGACCGTTGATCGTGACGGCGGCGTCCGCCTGCGCGTGACCTTCGTCGAGCGCACGCACGTCGCCGCCGCGCGGCCGAATCACCAGCCCTCGCACACCGGCGTCGGCGACCAGGACGTTCGATCCGCCGCCGAGCATCGTTACCGGGACGCCGGCTCGATGCGCGAGCTGCAGCGCCGCGACGATCTCGTCGCCGCTGCGCGCGTCGACCAGCCAGTCGGCCGGACCGCCGACGCGAAACGTGGTCAGCGGCGCTAGCGGCGCGTTCGTCCGAGCACGATCGCCGAAGGCCGCCTGCAGCGCCGCCGCGAAATCGTTCATGATTCCGGCGACTCGATGGCCATCAGCGCGCGCTCCTGCGCGATGAGCGCGGCCATCGCCTCGCGCGGCTCGCAGACCGCGAAGGCGATCGTATCGCCGGGACCGAGCTGCCCCGCCACGCTGGCGTCCGCCGCGATCAGCGTCGCGATCTTCGGATACCCGCCCGACGTCTGGCGATCGGCCATGAGGAGGATCGGCTGGCCCGACGCGGGCACCTGCAGGACGCCGAGCGGCGTCGCGTCGGAGATGATGTCGGCGCCGCGCGCGTGCGTCAGCCGCGGACCTTCGAGCCGGAACCCCATGCGATCCGAGTTCTGGCCGACGACGTACGGCTGCGACTGAAGGAGATCGAGCGCATCGCCGGTGAAGTACTCCGCCTGCGGTCCCGGCAGCACACGGAGGCGCGCGTGATGATCCGGCAGCGGCACGAGCGGCTGCGAGAGCGCCGCCGCGCTGCGGCGCGCGCGCGACGCGTCGCCGAGCGGCAGCCGATCGCCCGCCTTCAGCGCGCGCCCCTCCACCCCGCCCATCGCGCTGATCAGATGCGTCGCCCGGCTCCCGAACGTCGGCGGAATCGCAAAGCCGCCCGCGATCGCGAGATACGCGCGCGCGCCGAGGCGCCGGGCGCCGAACCGCAGACGCGATTCGGCCGAGACGATGAACGGCGCGTACATCGGCACCGGCCGGCTGTCGAGCGTCATCTCGAACTCCGCGCCCGCGACGGCGACGACGCGCTCGCCCTCGAACTCGAGCTCCGGTCCGATCAACGTGACCTCGAGCGTCGCCGCGTCCGTGTCGTTGCCGACGAGCGCGTTCGCCAGGCGATGCGAGACAGGATCCATCGGCCCCGCGACGGGCACACCGTGGGCCTGGAGTCCCCAGCGCCCGCGATCCTGGATCGTGGTCAGCAGCCCGGGCTTGATCACGCGAACGTTCATGACGCCGCCGATTGCATCTCGTCGAATCGGCTGCGATCGACGGCGTAGAACTGGACCGCGTCGCCCGCTTTCATCAGGAAGGGCTCCGCGCGGGCGGCATCGAACGGCTTCACCGGGGTGCGGCCGATCAGCTGCCATCCGCCTGGCGTTTCCGCCGGATAGATACCGGTCTGCACGCCTGCGATGCCGACCGTGCCGAGCGGCACGCGGACGCGCGGCGTCGAATGACGCGGCATGGCGATGCGCTCGTCCACGATGCCCATGTAGGCGAAGCCGGCGACGAAGCCGAGCATGAAGACGCGATAGATCGCAGACGTGTGGACGCGCACGACGTCGGCCTCGTTCATCCTGGCGAACGCGGCGACGTTCGGAAGGTCCGGACCGAGGTCGCCGCCATAGCACACCGGAATCCGCACGGGCTCGCGCGCCGCCCCCAGATCGGGAACCGGACGCGCCGCCTCCCCTTCCAGCACCGCCATCAGCGTGTCGTAGTCGGTGCGCAGCGGATCGAAATACACCGCCACGGATCGGAACGTCGGCACGACGTCGCGGACGCCGTCGATCCGCGCCGCCTGAATCGCCTCGGCAGAGGCGACCGCCCGCGCGTTGACGACCGGATCGATCCGCTCGTCGAACTCGACGATCACCGCGGAGTCGCCTGCGGGAACGATCCGGCAGTGACTCACGCGAGCGCCTGAAGGAGTTTCTGATGGATCCCGCCGAAGCCTCCGTTCGACATGAGGACGACGAGGTCGCCGGGACGATGCTCGCGCGCGACGGTTTGAATGATGTCGTCGATCGACGCGGCCTCGCGCGCGCGCTGGCCGCGGTCGCCCAGATCGCGAATCAGTTGCGGAATCGACAGCCGCTCGGCCTCCGCCAGCTTCGAGCGGAAGACGGGCGCGATCAACACTTCGTCCGCGCCGGTGAACGCGCGCGCGAAGTCGTCCTGAAACACGCGGCGGCATGACGAAGCGGACCGCGGCTCGAACACCGCCCAGATGCGCGCCGACGGATGCGACGCGCGCACGCCGGTAATCGTTTCGGCGACGGCGGTGGGATGATGCGCGAAATCGTCGAAGACCGTGACGCCGCCGGCCGTGCCGACGACTTCGAGCCGCCGCTTGACGCCGGCAAACTGGCGCAGCCCGTCGGCAATCCGCTCGCCGCCGATGCCCACTTCCGTCGCGACGGCCATCGCCGCGAGCGCGTTGCGGACGTTGTAGGCGCCGACGAGCGGCAGCTCGAACGTGCCGAACGGCGAACCGCCGCGCCGCACCTTGAACCGCGTCACGGCACCTGCCGATTCGAGATCGTGCGCCTGCCAATCCACGCCGTCGCGCATCCCGAACGTCTCCACGCGCGACCGCGCGGCATCGGTCAACGCGCGCGCGCCGGCGCTGTCCGCGCCGATGAGCAGCAGCCCGCGCCGCGGCACCAGGTTCACCAGACGGCGGAACGCGAGCATCACGGCGTCGAAGTCGGCGTAGATGTCCGCGTGATCGAACTCGACGTTGTTGACGACCGCGATGTCGGGCAGGTACTTGAGGAACTTCGCGGTCTTGTCGAAGAACGCGCTGTCGTATTCGTCGCCCTCGATGACGAAATCGCGTCCCTGTCCGAGACGGTAGCTCGAGCCGTGATCGCCGAGGTTTCTCGCGATGCCGCCGACGAGGACGCTGGGATCGACGCCGCCATGCGTCAGCAGCCATCCGGTCAGCGACGTCGTCGTGGTCTTGCCGTGCGTGCCGGCAATCACGATCGAGCGCGCGCCCCACAGAAAGTGCTCGCGGATCGCTTCCGGGAGCGAGCAGTAGCGAATCTTGCGATCGAGAACCTCCTCGAGCTCCGGGTTCCCACGCGAGATCGCGTTGCCGACGACGACGACATCCAGATCTGCCGTGATGTGCTCGGCCGTGTAGCCGACGAGAATCGGCACGCCCTCGGCTGCGAGGAAGTCGCTCATCGGCGGATACACGTCCTGATCGGAGCCGCGCACGTCGAGGCCTTTCCGCTTCAGCATGGCCGCGAGCGTGGCCATCGCGGTCCCGCAGACGCCGATCAGATGAATCCGGGTGGCCCTAGGCAACCGCGGCCTCTTCGATGATGACGCGCGGCCGCGTGTCGCCGACGACGTGAGCCATGACGCCGAACGGCAGCGTCATCGCGGGACCCGTCGTGTGGCCCGAGGGAAATCCAATCAGGACGGGACCGTGGAAATCCTTGAACAGCTCGGCCATGACCGCGCGTCCCGTGAGGCCGCTCTGCGGCTCGTCGCAGTTCGGCAGCTCGCCGATGACGACGGCGGAGGCCCGCGCGAGCACGCGCGTCTGACGAAGCTGCAGCACCTGACGGTCGAGACGATAGGGCCGCTCGCCGACTTCATCCAGAAACAGCACGTACCCGCGCGGCGGCGCGAACGCGAACGGCGTGCCGATCGAGGCGAGCAATTGCGTCAGCGTGCCGCCGAGCAGCAGCCCTTTCGCGTCGCCGGGACGGATCGTCTCGAGTCCCGGCGGCGACAACTCGCCCATCGGCTCGCGCCGCGTCAGCGCGCGCGAGAACGAGTCGACGTCGTACCCCTCTTCGCCCTTCGACAGGCGGCGATCCAGCATCGGACCATGAAACGCGACGAGCCCGCAGCCGATGGTCAGGAACGTCAGGATCGCGGTCAAATCGCTGTAACCGATGAACGGCTTGCACGCGCTGCGCGCTTCCTCGCGATTCAACAGCGGGAGGATTTGCGCGCTGCCGTACCCGCCGCGTACCCCAATCACCGCGGCGATCGAGGGATCGGTCCACGCCGCGCGCAGCGCCGCGGCGCGGATCTCGGGCGAACCGGCGAGATAGCGATCGCGAACGAACACGGTTTCGTCGTACACCGGCACCAGACCGAGCCGGCCGATTTCCTCGATGCCGCGATCGAATTCCTCGCGATTGAACCCGCTGGCGGGCGCGACGACGGCGATGCGATCGCCCGGCTGGAGTGCGCGCGGCTTGAGCATCACAGAAAACGCGCCATCTCGGCGGCGACGGCCTGGTGCTCGTCGCGGCCGAGCGCCGCGCGCAGCGCGCGGCCGGTCAGGGGGCGGGCCGCGACACCCGCGGCGAGGAACCGTTCCTTCGCGCGCTGCTGACGCCTGAGCGCGTCTTCGACGCGGCTCACGCGCACGCGATCGCTTTCGACCGCGCGCACGATCGCTTCGAGCGCGGCGGCCTGCGTGTCGTGATCGCCGCTGCAAATCAACACGCCGTCGCACCCCGCCTCGATGGCGAGCACCGCCGCCTCCGGCACCTGGTACTCGCCGGCGACCGCCTTCATCTCGAGATCGTCGCTGAAGACGACGCCGTCGTACTTCAGCTCGTTTCGCAGGATGTCCGTGACGACACGACGCGACAATGTCGCCGGCCGCTTGTCGTCGAGGGCCGGCACGAACACGTGCGCAGTCATCATCGTCGCGACGCCCGCGTCGATGGCCGCCTTGAACGGCACGAACTCCACCTCGCGGAGCCGCTCGGGCGGATGCTCGATGAGCGGCAGCTCATGATGCGAGTCGGTGCTCGTGTCGCCGTGCCCGGGAAAATGCTTGCCGCAGGCGGCGATGCCTTCCGCCTGGAGCGTGCGGATGATCGCTGAGCCGAGCCGCGCGACGTCGCGGGCGTTGTCCGCGAGGGCGCGATCGCCGATCACCGGATTCTTCGGGTTCGTGTGAACGTCGAGCACCGGCGTGTAGTCGAGCGTGATGCCGACGGCCTTCAATTCCGACGCGAGGGCCCGCGCGAAGCGCTCGGCGAGCGTCTCGTCGCCGCTTCGCCCGAGCGTCGCCATCGGCGGCCATTCGGTGAACGGCGACGTGAGCCGGGCGACGCGCCCGCCTTCCTGATCGACCGAAACCCACACAGGCAGATCGGGGACGAGCCGCGACGCGTCGAACGCGAGCTCGGCGACCTGTTCGGGCTCGGCCACGTTTCGTTTGAACAGAATCACGCCGCCGAGGCCAAATTCCTTCGCGAGCGACCGGAGCTCGGGAGAGACCTGGTGGCCGTTGAAGCCGGCAATCAGCAGCTGACCGATCTGATGGCGAAGCGCGGCAGGTGACACAACCCTAAATTCTATCAACTCACGGTGCAAACGGCGGAGCAGCCTGGGCCGTCTAAGCGCCGGGAGCACTTCCATGCTGCACGAATGGCGGACGGCGCTGCGATCGCTTGCGCGCCGCCGGGGTCTCGCGTTCACCGTCGTGCTCACGTTGACGCTCGGCATCGGCGCGAACAGCGCGATCTTCTCGGCCGTCGACGCCGTGCTGCTGAGGCCGCTGCCGTACCCGGCGCCCGATCGGCTCGTCGCGGTTTACGAGCTCAATCTGGCTTCGGGAACGCGCGGCAGCGCCACGCAGCTCGTCGCGCCGGTGCGGCTCGAAGAATGGAACCGCCTGAACCGCTCGTTCGACGGGCTTGCCGGCAGCTACTTCGAGAACATGACCGACACAACGGGCCCGCTGCCGGAGCGGGTGGAGGCCATGCGTATCTCGCCGCGGTTCTTCGCCGTGCTCGGCGTCGCGCCGGCGTTCGGTCGCGCGCCGGAGCCGGCGGAGGAGCTGTTTGGCGGACCGCGGCTCGTGATGCTGAGCGACGCGTTCTGGCGCGCACGGTTCTCCGGCGATCCATCAGCGGTCGGCCGCACGCTCGTGCTCGGCGGAACCAGTCACACGATCATCGGCGTCATGCCGCCCTCATTCCGTTATCCGACGGCGACGACCGAGGTGTGGGTGCCGGCGCAAATGAACGCCGGGCTGCTGGCGGCGCGCCAGGCGCGGTTCTTCACCGCCATCGGCCGGCTGAAGCCGGGCGTCGACGTCGATCAGGCGCGGCAGGATCTCGACGCGATTCAGGCGCGGCTCGGCGAGCAGTTTCCCCAAACCGACAAGGGCTGGGCCTCGTCGCTCGCCGCGCTGAAAGAAGAACAGGTCGCCGGCGTTCGCCGATCGCTGTGGCTGCTCGTCGGCGCGGTGGCGCTGGTGCTGCTCGCGGCGTGCGGCAACGTCGCGTGCCTGCTGCTGGCTGACGCCGCGCGGCGCGAGCATGAAATCGCCGTCCGCTTCGCCCTCGGCGCCGATCGCCGCCGCGTCGTCGCTCAACTGGTTCGCGAGGGCCTGCTGCTCGCGTGTGCCGGCGCGGCGTTTGGTCTCGTCATCGCGCACTGGGGCGCGTCCGCGCTTCGCGCCGCGGCGACCGAGTTGCCTCGGGCGGCCGATCTCCGAGTCGATCTCCGCCTTGTCGCCTTCACGTTTGCGGTCGGCGCCGCGACGACGCTGCTGTTCGCGCTCGCGCCGGCGGTGCAGGCGACGCGCCGCGATCCGGCAGACGCCCTGGCGCGCGGCGGCCGAGCCCGGATCGGCGGCCGGCATCGGCTTCAACTCGCGCTCGTCGGCGCGCAGGTGACGCTCGCGATCGTGTTGCTCGTGGGCGCGGGCCTGCTGATTCGCAGCTTCATGCGCATGCACGCGGTGTCGCCCGGATTCGATGCCGAGCACGTGCTGACGTTCCGCATGAGCGCGCAGTGGTCGGAGCGGATCGAAGCCGTCGTGCAGCGCCAGGCGCGAACGATGAAGCGGCTCGAGGAGATTCCCGGCGTCCAGTCGGCCGCGTTCAGTCAGGTTCGTCCCGCGGGCGCCGATTATCCACCGGGCGAGTTTCAGATCGTCGGACGCGATACGCGCGAGAAGACGTTTTCGACCGGACGCTGGGCGAGCGCCGGATATTTTCGAACGCTCCACATTCCGATCCTCCGCGGTGACACGTGCACGGGCGATCCGGCGCCGCCGTTCTTCGCGACCAAGGCTCTCGTCACGAAGGCTTTCGCGGAGCGGTTCTTTCCCGGCGAGGATCCGATCGGCCACGCGATCAAGTCGCCCAACATGACGCAGGCCGCCGACATCATCGGCATCGTGGGCGACGTGCGCGAGCGCGGACTGCTCAACGCGCCGGACCCGATCGTTTATTGGTGCGGCTTCTCTCCGTATTGGCCCGACACCTTCTTCCTCATACGCATCGATCCGGCGCGGCCCGTGTCGATCGCGACGATTCGCGCGGCGCTCCGCGAAATCGAGCCGCAGCGGGCCGTATACGCCGTCCGGCCCCTGTCGGAATCGATCGCGAATTCTCTGTCTCAGCAGCGGATCAACACGGTGCTGCTCGTCCTGTTCGCCGTCATGGCGCTGTTTCTCGCCGCGATGGGTCTCTACGGCGTGCTCTCGCAGCTCGTGTCGGCCCGGCGCCGCGAAATCGGCGTACGGATTGCGCTCGGCGCGCGCTCCGCGCAGATCGTCGGGACCATCGTCGCGCAGGCGGCCGCCGTCACGGCACTCGGGATCGCCGCCGGCCTCGCCGGCGCCGTTGCGCTGGCTCGCTTCATGACGACGCTCGTCTTCGACGTGTCCACTCACGATCCGGTGACGTTCGCCGGCGTCCCGATGCTGCTCGCCGTGGTCGCTGCGGTCGCCGCGCTCGTTCCCGCGCGCCGCGCGACGCGTGTCGATCCGATGTACGCGCTCCGGGAGGAATGACCGACCCGCTATAATTTCCCGAGTGGCGAAACGGATCGTTGCCTCCGCACCCACGCGGATTGATCTGGCCGGCGGGACCATCGACATCTGGCCGCTCTACCTGTTTCATGACGGCGCGCTGACGCTGAACGCGGCGATCAGCCTGCGCGCCCACGCGCAGATCGAATCGCGAGACGACGGCCGGATCGAGCTGCGATCGACCGACACGAACCGGACGGTCACGGCGGACCGGTGCGCCGAGCTCGACGGCGGCGGCGATCTCTCGCTGCTCGCGCTGCTGGCCAGACACTACGAGATCGAGGGCGTGACGGTGACGACGCGTGGAGAATCGCCGGCCGGGGCCGGCATCGCGGGATCGTCGGCGCTGACGATCGCGCTCTGCGGCGCGCTCGCTCGATGGACGAACCGCTCGACGGATCCCGATCACATCCTGCAGGTGGCCATGAACGTCGAGTGCCAGGCGATCCGCGTGCCGACCGGCGTCCAGGATTACCGTCCCGCGCTCTACGGCGGCATCGCGGCCATCGAGCTCCGCGTCGACGGCATCAAGCGCGTGGCGCTGGACGTCGACGCGCGCGAGCTCGAGCGGCGCATCGTGCTCGCCTACACCGGCGCGCCACGACACTCCGGGACGAACAACTGGGAGATCACCAAACGTCATATCGACGGCGACGCGCACATCTTTGCCTGCTTCGAGCGGATCCGCGACACGGCGGTCACGATGCGCCGCGCGCTGCAGCGCGGCGACTGGGACGAGGTGGGCCGGCAGATCGCGGCCGAATGGGAGAATCGCAAGCGCCTCGCGCCCGGCGTCACGACGACGACGATTGACGATCTCATCGCGCGCGCGGCCGCCGCGGGCGCAACCGGTGCAAAGGTCTGCGGCGCCGGCGGCGGCGGATGCCTGTTCTGCTACGGCCCGCCGGAGTCGCGGCCGGCGATTGCGGAGGCGCTCGCGGCCGGCGGCGCTCGAGTGCTCGACTACCGGATCGAGACAGAAGGGTTCAAAGTCGGGGGGACCGGGGCCCCGGATTGAGCCACTCCGGCGGGCAGCGGCCCCCGGATTGAACAATGGACAACAACGCGATTGCCCGCATTCTCCGAGAGATCGCCGATCTCCTCGAAATCAAGGACGCCAACGCCTTCAAGATTCGCGCGTACCGAAACGCCGCCGACATCGCCGCAAATCATCCCCACGATCTCGCCAGGCTCGACGAACCGGGCCTGCGCGAAATTCCCGGCATCGGGAAGGATCTCGCGGCGCGCATCCGCGAGATGGCCGAGACCGGCGACGCGGCGTATCACCGCGAGCTCGTCGCGGAATTCCCCCCGACGATCCTCGACCTCCTGAACCTGCAGGGCGTCGGGCCGAAGACCGTCGCGGTCCTCTATCGCGAAATCGGCGTCCGAACGCTGGACGATCTCGAAGCCGCGGCGAAGGACGGCCGCGTCCGCGGGGTGCGCGGGATGGGCGCCAAGAAGGAGGAACTGATCCTGAAGGCGCTCGAAGAACGGAAGCGCTTCGCCGGCCGGCACCTGCTGCCCGACGCGCACGACGCGGCGGCAGCGTTGGTCGCCTATCTGCGCGAGCGCGCGCCCGACGCGACGATCGAACCGGTCGGCAGCCTCCGGCGCGGCTGCGACACCTGCGGCGATCTCGACCTGCTCGCGTGCGGCGTCCTGTCCGCACTGTCGTCGTTGATGGACGACTTCATCGAGTATCGTCTCGTCGAGCGCGTGCTCGGCCACGGCGACACGAAATCGAGCGTGCTCGTCCAGGGAGGATTTCAGGCCGATCTCCGTCTCGTGGCGTCGGACAGCCGCGGCGCCGCGATGCAGTACTTCACGGGATCGAAAGCCCACAACATCGCGCTGCGCGACCGGGCGATCGGGCTCGGATACAAGCTGAGCGAGTACGGCCTGTTCACGATCGCCGACGACACGAGAATCGCCGGCGAGCGCGAGGAGGACATCTACACCTCGCTCGGGCTCGACTGGATTCCTCCCGAGCTGCGCGAGATGCGCGGCGAGATCGACGCCGCCGAAGCCCATACGCTCCCCCGCCTCGTCAACCGCGACGATCTGCGCGGCGACCTTCACATGCACACCACCGAGACCGACGGCAAGGACGACATCCGTACGATGGCGGAGGCGGCGCGGGACGCGGGGCTGGAGTACATCGCCATCACCGACCACAGCCAGTCGCTGGCGATGGCCAACGGACTGGACGAGCGGCGCGCGATGGCGCACGCCGAACGTGTTCGTGCGATCGATCGCGAAGGCATCGGCGTGCGGCTGCTCGCCGGCATCGAGTGCGACATCAAGCCCGACGGTTCGCTCGATCTCGCCGACGACTGTCTCGCGGCGCTCGATCTCGTCATCGTTTCGGTGCATTCGGCGTTCAACCAGGATCGCCAGCAGATGACCGATCGGCTGCTGCGCGCGATCGCGAACCCGCATGTCGACATCCTGGGTCATCCGACGGGACGCCGGATCCTGCAGCGCGCGCCGTATCCGGTCGACATGGAAGCGGTGGTCGACGCGGCCGCACGCCACGGTGTGGCGGTCGAAATCAACTGTCAGGTGGACCGGCTGGATCTGAACGACGTGCATGCCAGGCTCGCGCGCGACCGCGGCGTCCGCGTGGTGATTTCAACCGACGCGCATTCGCGGACGGCGTTCGGCCGTCTGCGCTGGGGCGTGCTCGTCGCGCGCCGCGCGTGGCTGCAGCCGGCGGACGTGCTCAACACGCGGCCGTTCGAGGCATTCCGCGCGTCGCTGCGGCGCCATCGGTAACACACCCATGCGCCTCCCGATGCTCTCCGCCGACGACAAGCTGACCGAGATTCGCCGCTTGTACTTTTCGACGACGCGCCAGACTATTCAGGACGATCTCGCAAAGGCGCTCGACCTGCTGAAATCGATGGCCAGCGAGGAAGAGCGCGAGCGCGCGACGGTCTACATGGAAGGGCTCGCCCAGATGCGATCGGATTGGACCCGGTCGCGAACACCTGGAAACAAGGGCCGTCGAAAAAAACGCCGGTAGAACGCACAGCGGCAAAGACCGCGACGCAAAAACCACTCACTGACCGCGAATGCGATCCGCGACGGCATCCGCGATCAGGCCCGCGGCGCTCGCGTTCGGATGACGGTCCCACGGCAGGCGCCAGCCTGAATCGATCGCGACCAACACATACGGCAAGCCGGTCTCGTCGAGGATCCGCCGCCGCAGCGTCCGCTCGACCGGCGCTTCGGCGCCGAACTGCGGCACGACGATGAGCGGTGTCGCGCCGCGCGCCCGCGCCAAATCCACCGTCGCGCGAAGCACGTCGCGCGTCACCGTAATCCCGCGTTCAACAGTCTCATCGCTGCGGTACGGAACGGCCAGCTTCGCGATCGACGCCAGCCGTGAATGCTGTTCCGCGGGCCGCCAGACGAGGCCCGGCCCGAGATGCGGTCGATCGTCATCGAGGTTGCGGCCGAACAGCGCCGTCATGAAGAGCGAGACGACGGCGGCCGGCCGGCGAAAACGCGGCAGCTCGATCTGCAGCCGCAGGTACGCCTGGTCGCTGCCATATCCATGGACGGCCAGGTTCGCGCTCTGCAGGCCCATGATCGCGCCGACCTGCGCAGGCACGCTTTCGTCCCAGGTCAGTCCTTCGCCGAACATCATCGATTCGCCGATGAAGAGCAGCGTCGGCCGATCGGGATCGACGGGCTCGTCGACGCGGCGGACGCGATAGCCCGCTCGATCGATCGCGTACTCGAT
>Ga0114129_10008607_pt1 | contig 14550 bp, 13 predicted proteins | sample RhiMetdeltSRZDD1_FD_80071 | JGI IMG/M metagenome (GOLD analysis project Ga0114129, IMG submission 80071) | Populus rhizosphere microbial communities from Tennessee, USA - Rhizosphere MetaG P. deltoides SRZDD1 (version 2) (version 2) | ecosystem: Host-associated > Plants > Roots > Rhizosphere >... | reverse complement strand
AGTTCATCGAACCACTGATATCGAGCAGCACTAAAACGCGGGTGTTCGTCTCGCCTTCATACAGCTTGATATACAACCGGTCGGAGCGGGCGAATACGTTCCAATCGATGCGGCGGATTTCATCGCCGGGCATGTACTGCCGATAAGAGGCGAAGTCCACGCTAAAGCCCGTGTATGGGGAGCGATGCAATCCTTGTACGAATCCTTCGACTACCGTGCGGGCGACGAGTTCAAGGTTCTGGATCTTGACCAGGACCTTCGGATCGATAAACCGGTTGGGCGACTTTTGTTCTACTACTGGTGTGCTCATAAATTCCGGAAAGCAGCGTTAATCCTTCAAACCCGATTTCGGAACAGGCACGACGTCGAGCAGTCTCTTAATAATGTCCTCAGGTCGAATTCCTTCGGACTCGGCGTGGAAGTTAGTCAGGATCCGATGCCTGAACACAGGATAAGCAAGGGTCTGAATATCTTCGACAGAAACATGGTAGCGGCCATGAATCAGAGCTCTCGCCTTGGCCCCCAGGATCAGGAACTGTGAAGCGCGCAAGCTGGCTCCGTAATTCAAGTACTGCTTCACAAAATCCGGAGCATTGGCACCGGAAGGACGGCTGGTCCTGGCAAGCTGCACGGCGTATCGCATGATTTCCTGCTCCACCGGCATTTGGCGAACGAGGCGCTGAAACTCGAGAATTTCGGGACCACTGATCGTCTTTTCAAACGTGACGTTACGAATCGTTGTGGTTTGGCTGACGACCTGGATCTCATCTTCCTCAGAGAGGTACTCGATCACAATGTTGAACATGAACCGGTCGAGCTGAGCTTCCGGCAGGGGATACGTTCCTTCGAGCTCAATCGGGTTCTGTGTTGCCAGAACATAGAAGGGTTTTTCAAGAATGTAGGTATTGCCTTCGATTGAAACCGATCCCTCCTGCATCGCCTCGAGAAGTGCGGACTGTGTCTTCGGAGGAGTACGGTTGATCTCATCCGCGAGAATAATGTTCGCGAATATCGGACCCTTCACAAACACGCGGGCGCGCTTGCCGGTGCCTCTCTCTTCTTCGATGATTTCCGTTCCCGTAATATCGGCAGGCATCAAGTCCGGCGTGAACTGGATGCGTTTGAAATCAAGATGCAGAACCTGCGCGACCGTGGCAATCAGCAACGTCTTGGCCAATCCGGGGACGCCAGTGATGATGGAATGGCCGCCGCTCAACATCGAAACCATCACCTGGTCGACGACATCTTTCTGTCCGACGATGATTTTTCGAATTTCGTGATCGATCTTTTTTAATTCCGTATGAAACCGCTCGACAGTTTCGAGTTCCTTCTTTTGTTCAACACTGAGTTCCACAAATTACCTCACTATTTTTAATAACAATTCCTGCGCAGGCTCAAACGATGGCGCGATCTCTAGAGATTTCCTGACGTTCGTTCGGGCTGCGTCGCGATTGCCCTGGCCCAAGTTCGCCTCGGCAAGCTTGTAATAGGCCCCAGCCTTGTCGGGTGCGTTCAGAGCGATCAACGCTTCGAACTCCCGGACGGCTGGACCAAATTGCTTTTGGCTCAACAGGAGTTCGCCCAGTTTTTGATGTTCTTCCAAGTCCAAAGGCCGGATGAACATTGCGCCTTCCAACGCATGTCGCGCGCCGGCAGGGTCACCTGCTTCCAAAAGAAGATCCGCCAGCTTGAGACTGGCTTTATATCCGTTTTCCGAATACGTCATGAATTTCTTCAAGGTATCGATGGCGGCTTTCTTGTCTCCCTTTTTCAGATAAGCGTCAGCGAGCGGCTCATAGGCGTTATGTTCGTCCGTATATTCGGGATACATCTCCACGGACTTGGTTAGAATCTCGATCGCCTTATCGGTATCGCCTTTTGCCAAAGCTTCCTCGCCCGAGCTCATCAGTTCGGTGAAAGCTTTGATCTCGATTCCCTTCACTTTGTCGTCAACCCACTTAAAAAACTCGGTATCGAATTGCTCCAGCGTTAATCCGAGCGCGTCTTGAAAAACATCTGCCGTGGTCTTGCCTTGCTTGTACAGCGCCAGCATTTTTCGTATCGCCCCGAACCCGAATTTTTGATCGATGTAGTCGCAGATGAGTGAGGATTGATAATAAGAAACGAGAGTCTGTTGCTCATACTTCGGCCGAACAAATCCGTTGTTCAACTCCGCCGTCGGCAGAAGCTTCTTTCCTTTGATTGCACTCAAATACTCCAACTTCAGATCGTCACCCCATCCGGGAAATCCCTTTCGCTCCTCGTAAACGGAGAGCCCTTCCGAAAACCAACGCGGGATTTTGTGATCGGTAATTTGGAGAGTGATGACGTGATTGAATTCGTGCCACAGCGTGCTGCCCCAATTGAAAGAGTCCGGCTTGCGAGCTGTCGGCGAATCCATCACGAACAGTTTTCCGAAACACACACCGAGTATCCCGCCGATACCTGGCAAACCTAATGTCCGCACGGCGAAATCGGAGTGATCGGGGTACATCTCAAATGTAATGGGACCTTCAGGTTTGAAACCGTATTTCTCGGTCAACGTGTCGTACGCCTTCTCGAGAAGTTCTGAGACGTAAGGCCGCAAGACCGCTACCTCTTTTTCGTGCAGTTTGACCTTGAAGTGCGGCGTGTCGAAGCGGACGAAATGCTCGAAGCTATCGAGCAGCGTTAATGTATTCACCGTCCACACATTGAACTTATCGCCTTCATAGGCTTTTTCCAACGCGGCTTTCCCGGCATCTTCCTCGCCCATGCGCATCAGGTTCATCCCGAGAACGCTCATTGCGCCCCAGTCGTTGGGGTTGATCTCGAGCGCCTTACGCGCAAAACCAACTGCCTCCTTATACAGGCGCAACGAAACGGAGTTTTCGGCAAGAATGTCGTAGAGGTTGCTGTATCGGGGGTTCGTATCGAGTACTTGACGGACGTATTTATTGAAGTCCTCAGTGTTGCTACGGAAGAAGCTGATCGACGCCAGCAGGCTCATCGCTTCTGTGGACTTCGGATTGACGTCGAGCGCTTTACGGATTTCGGCTTGTGCCTTGTCGTATTCCTCAGAATCGATGTTTTGTTCCGCCGCAAGCAGATGACCTTCAATGAAGTTGGGATTCGTCGCCATTGCCTTATCGAATTCCGCTTGTGCTTTTTCGGGCGCGCTCAGGGCGAGGGCCTTGGCAAGTCCAATGTGTGCTTCGGGCATATTGCCGTCGATTTTGAGGGCATCTTGATAACTCGATATGGCCTCGGGTTCGTTGTACTTTTCGCCGAGTAAGTCTCCCCATGCAACGAAAGCTTCGGCATGCCGAGGGTTGGCCTGTGTGACGAGCTTCAAAAGATCGTTCGCGTCATGAAACTTTTCAGTGGCCCATAAAGCACGGGCAATCCAAAACAGATCGGCGGGAGCGCGAGTTACGCCATTCTGGAAACCCTCGATCAGCTTGTTGTAGATGGCTTCGGCTTCCTGGCGTTTGCCCGTGTCGTCCAAGATGCTGGCTTTTTCATACTGTGCCGCCACACCAACGTTGGCGAAATTCAGAATCGCGTTCAGGTGGGCAAGAGCCCGGTCGTGATTCCCCGTGAGGTGATTGATGCGCCCGGCGGCGAGGCGGACGGGACCGGCATTTGGATTCGCCGTGGACCAAGCCTCAAACTTTTCCTTTGCTTTCGCATAATCACCCGTACGGATCCACGAATAGTAGAGGCTTTCGACGATAACCGGATCGACGTTGCCGCCGGCCACCATCGGCTCTAATGCTGCCGCAGCTTCCTTGTACTGTCCTGTGCGAGCCAGCTCCGTCGGACTTTTGGAATCGGATTGCCAAAGTGCGCCGCAGCTGAGCAGTAGAAAAGGAAGCAGAATCAGAGAAAAGATACTTCTCTTCATTTCTTCTGCGTCTCCTGCTGTCGGATTTCCTGATTTTTCAACGCAAGCTGGACTAAGAGCTGTTCCAATTGCTTGTCGTACTCGGCGGCAGGCATGGAATCTTTATTGATGCGAAGCGTCTCGATTTTCTGTTCGATTTCTTTCCGCTGAGTGAGTAGGGCCTGCAATTTTGGATCGCTGGAGACGATAGGACGATCGACAACAAAACTAGTAGAACGTGCCAGCAGCGGCGGTTCTTTCGCTTTGGCGTCTGTCTTCTCCGTTCCATTGTCGGAAATCTGCGGATGCTCGGTGGCGAGCCGCCCCTCTTCTTTATAGAAACGTTCAGTTCCGGCAACCGCATACTTAAAAGCTTCCCAGACGGAGATTTTCTGGTCTTTATCCTCATCAGCCGCGGGGCTTTGAAGCGCTTCCAAGAAATAGTCGTAGAAAACGATGTCGTTGCCTTCGGAGCCGCTGCGGGTTGCGGTGACGACCACGCGATTCTTTCCGCTGAATTTATCTAGCGACGCACCGCTCGCCGGAGTTCCGGCGATGATCACGACGCGGCCCACCGTCAAAGTAGCGATCAGCTTGTTGTATTCATCGGCTGTGAAGTCCGGGCCGCTGATGTTGAACTTGTACTGTCCATCTTCGCCGCTGCCATGCCCGATGAAAAACAGGAAAAAATTGTCGCCTGCCTTGAGTTGTTGTTTCAGAGTAGCGAATGCCTTCTGAATTTCTGCTTGAGCGGTCTTCTTATCAGTCAGAACGATTACGCGCTCGGGGGAAAAACCAAATTTCTCGACGAGGGCTTTGGCCGTGCCGGCTGTCCACTTTTCGAATTTCTGTTCGTGCTCTTGATCGCCGGCAACGCCGCGAAGTATCAGCGCGCTGGAATCTGCAAACGCAAATCGCGAAAACGTTGGAACGAACAGAAGAATAGCCGCGGCAAGAACTCGAACTTTCATGCCAAACCCTTCCTCTTTCTCCAGAACCACTCAGCACCGAAGCTCATGCACAAAAGCATAAAGAGGAACGGCACGTCCCACAGTTCTTTCTGTTCGACGAATGACGTTGGGGTGTCGACGTACTGCGCATCGTCGGGCACGTTGCCAATCTTGGATAACGGATAGTACCGGCCACCGGTTGAAGTTGCGATTGACTGCAGAAGCCGCGTATCAAGTGAAGCGCCAGAGAACTCGACTGGCCGCTCAGCAACCTGAAAAGCAGTGTGATTCGTGCCTAGATTCTCCGAGCCTTGCGTCGCGTCAACTTCTACCTGATATATCCCTGTAGCGGTCACGTTCAGTTCGGCTTGATAGGTTCCTTCGCCGGCGCCATTCCAGTCCAGCGGGATGAGTTCGGTTCTTCCATCCGGACTGATGACTTTTGCGACAGCCTTGGCGTTGTTCATCCGCTCAAAGCTCTTGTTGGAAATGTCTGCCGACAGATGCACGGTTTCGCCGGGCAGATACGTGTCTGTGTCAGATTGGATCATCACCGGATCAGGCGACGTGTTTACCAGCCAACGCAGAATCTGTTTCCAAAAGAGTTCGTACGTCTGATCGTTCGCATCCATTTGCATCTGCCAGCGCCACGTTGTGCCGGTCGTTAGCGCCATGGTTCGGCCGCGCCCGTATCGCTGATATGCAAGCAGAATAGGATCGGGTCCGCCTTTTTGTTCAGCCTGCCCACGCGCCAGAACAATGCCGCCGACCTTCGCATCGACTGTCTTGTTGTAGTCATTCAACGGCGGCAGGTCCGTCCATTGCTTGACGTTCGCGTTGGCATCCGCCGTCAACTTCATCAGCGGATGTGTGCGGCCGTAATCGGTAACAGCGAATTTCAACCGGCCGATGACGGGGTTCCGATCACCGGACGACAGCTGCACCGGAAGAATATCGGCGATCGGACTGTTTTCGTAGCGTCCTCCGGCGAAAGAGTTCCGGCCACCCATCATCAAATAACCGCCGCCGCGATTACTGACGAAATCGACGACATTCTTGAGTTGGTCTTGCGTAAAGAAAGTGGACTCGATGCTGCCGAAAATGAGGCCCTTAAAAGCGAATAGCTCTTCCTTTTTCTTCGGAAATCCTTCCGAGAGCATTTCTTCTTTGTCGATGCCCTGCCGATAAAACTTGTTCTGAGAGGAGCGCAGCAGCGTGACCAACCGGAGATTCGGATCATCCTGCATCGCGCGGCGCAGGAATTTGAATTCCCATCGGGGTTCGCCTTCGATGTACAGGATCTGCGGATGATCATTCTTGATTTCAACTAAAGCATCGAGTGTATTGTTTTCAGGTATCCGGTCATCCGTCGCCTGCAGTGCAAACGAGAACAGGCGAGTCCCTTCGTTTTTCACGGGAAGATCGAGCGTCGTTTCGGCAATCTCACCGTCAGCCGGTAAGGTGACCTGCTCGGACTTCAACAGGACACCATTCTCACGGACATAAACTGTCGCTTTACGGCCCGAAAACCCATGACTGCGATAAGAGATATCGACAACCGCCGTGGATTCCTTCAGCGTGGATCGCGGCGCAGAAATCTTTACCATTTCCGCATCGCGCGTGATGCTTTCCGAACCAACGCCAACGGTATAAAACGGGATCTTGCGCGCTTCGAGCTTGGATAAGGACTCTGTCCATTGCTTGGATGCGTTATCCGCGCCGTCCGTGATCAGAACAACGCCGGAAAGAGGCACGGTTCCAAGCTCCTGTTGCAGGAGGTCCGTCGCAGATTCCAACCTGGTCCGCTTTCCCGCAAATGTCAGTTGGTCGGGACGGTCGATGCGTTCAGCAGCGTTGTCGAACCGGTATATGCGAAGTCTGAATTTATCCTGCAAACGTTGAATGAAGTTCGTCGTTTCGAATTGTTTCTGTAGCTGCTCCGAACGGGCAACCTGGCCGTCATCTTTGATCTTCATGCTCTCGGAGTTGTCGATCACAACTGCGAGGTAACTTTCCTGTGGGAGAACCGTCTTGATCTCCAGAACCGGACGCAAAAAGATAAAGGCCAGCACTGTAAACGTGAAAGCCCGTAGTGCAACAAGGCCTACCGAATATTTGTCTTGTGCGACGTTCCGGTACGCGTAGTACGCGCCGGCAATCGCGGCGATGATGAAGATCAAAAAGGACCATCGCCCGCCTAGAAGCTGGAAAGCCAGCCGGCCCTTCTCGTAGATGATGGGTTTGTATTTGAAGAAAAATTCAAAAATGCTCATTAAACCGAGGTTAGACGTTCCTTAGCGGCACATCCGAAACCTTTTTTGCCTCAAAATTAGTTTTGGATCGGCAAGCGGAGTTCATTCTACTTGGAAATGCGGGCAAACTTCCATACGTTAAATCCATTCTTTGGGTTAGGGTCTCGCGGGAGACCCGTTTGTCCCTGAATTCTCGCCTCTCGTCCCAAGCGACTCGCGTTTGCGTGCCGCCGCACGTTTACTGTCCCAGACAGATCTCTGGGTCGGAGGGATTATGCGAGCAAAGATTTTAATCTTCGTATTCCTCGGTGCCGTGCTTTCTGCTCTCGTTGCGGTTGCCCAAAGCGGTTGGCCGCAATACGGAGGGGATGAAGGCGGATCCCGGTTTTCAGAGGCGAAACAGATCAACCGCGAGAACGTTTCGCAGCTTCGGCTGGCTTGGACTTACCGTACAGGTGACGTATCGGACGGAACAGATGGAAGGGTTAAGAGCAAATTCGAGGTTACACCGATCTTGTTCAACGGCTCGCTGTACCTCAGTACCCCGTTCAACCGTGTTATCGCGCTCGACCCTGCAGTTGGCAAGGAAAGATGGGTCTACGATCCCGAGATCGATCTAAAGACGCAATTTTCGGAAGGTCTGGTCTCCCGCGGCGTCGCGGCGTGGAACGACCTGAACGCACGAGAAGGAACAGCGTGCAAACGCACACTCTTTCTGGGCACGCTCGACGCGCGCCTCATTGCCATAGATGCCGATTCCGGTAAACCATGCAGCCGATTCGGCTCAAATGGACAGGTCGACCTCAAAAAAGGACTTCGAAAAGTGGACACGGGTCAGTACGAAATCACGTCTGCGCCGGCAATTGTCAACGGAGTAGTTGTGGTCGGTTCTGCGATCGGTGACAACCGCCGTGTCGACGTCGAACGGGGAATTGTTCGAGCTTTTGACGCACGCACCGGTATGCAACTTTGGCAATGGGATCCCCTTCCCCCAACAAGCTCCACGGGTGCGGCGAACGCATGGTCGACCATCTCGTCGGATCCTGCGGCGGGTCTTGCCTTTGTTCCGACGGGCAGTGCGTCACCGGATTTCTATGGCGGCGAGAGACCTGGAGATAATTCGTTCGCGAATAGCGTAGTGGCAATCCGTGCGCGTACCGGCGAAGTCGTATGGCATTTTCAGGTCGTGCATCATGATCTGTGGGATTACGATGTCCCAGCACAGCCGCTTTTGACGGTGGTGCAACGCGGCGGTAAGGACATACCAGCAGTTGTCGTGAATACGAAAATGGGCCACGTATTCGTCTTAGACCGCATGACCGGCAAACCGCTTTTTCCGATTGAAGAACGAATGACTCCGCGGAGTGACGTCGAAGGGGAGGCCGCCTCCGGAACACAGCCATTTCCGGTCTTACCTCCCCCACTTTATCCACAAAACTTTTCCGCAGACCAGGCATTTGGCGTTGACGAAGCAGACCGGAACGTTTGCAGACAGTTGATCGCAGGTTTGCGGTACGAGGGCATTTTCACACCACCCAGCCAAAGAGGAACGATGATCTATCCTGGGTACATCGGTGGTGTGAATTGGGGCAGCGCGTCGGCGGACCGTGTGCTAGGCGTGATGGTAATTAACATTAATAACCTGGCATTTTGGGTCCGCTTGATTCCGCGTGACCAGCTGAAGGAACAGCTGGCCGAGATTCGCGGCACATACCGCGATGTGCAAGTCGCAAACCAGTCCGGTACGCCATATGCGATGGCTCGGGGTGTATTGATCTCACCGAAAGGGAATCCATGCGTACCGCCGCCTTGGGGTAAAACGGTGGCGATCGATCTGAACACGGGCGCGATCAAATGGGAGTCGCCCAGCACTTTCGGTTTCGGCGGACCGATCACCACTGCTGGCCGTCTGGTTTTCGTTTCCGGTGCGATCGATCAAAAATTTCGCGCGCTGGATATCGATAGCGGCAAAGAACTCTGGACCACCACTTTACCAGTCGGTGCCCAGTCCACGCCAATGACGTATCAACTTCCGAATGGCAGGCAGTTTGTCGTTATCGCCGCCGGCGGTCATGGCAGCCTGCCCGGCAAGCTGGGCGATTACGTCTTCGCTTATGCGCTCCCATAACGCTTCCTATTCCGATTTGACTGAGACGACAGCCCGCGTTCGGCTTGCGTATTGGGCGTTGTGGACGACTATTGCCCTCCTCAATGCCGCTTCACAGATGATCCAAACGCCGGAATTCGCGAAGTGGAAGCCGTTATTGTGGGAGTTCTCCAGCCTGTACACCGTTGGAGCGATTTATCCCCTCGTGGCATACGTCGCTCGTCGGTTTACGTTCACGAAAGGCAAATGGATCTATACCGCAATTCTTCATATCGCGTTCTTAGTAGTCTTTTCGGCCCTGCACACAACCGGAATGGTCGTAATCCGAAAAGCGGGGTATTGGATCGCCGGTCAGTCCTATACATTTGGTGGCGGTATTCGCGTTCTGTATGAGTTCTATAAAGACATTATTCTCTATCCGGCACTGGTCGGTCTCACTCGCGGAATCGATTACTACCGCGCGTACCGTGAAAACGAACTTCGATCGGAGCAGTTACAGCGGCGTCTTGTGGAGGCGCAACTTCAGAATTTGCGTGGCCAGCTCAATCCGCATTTCCTCTTCAACGCACTGAATATGATCTCAGCTCGAATGTATGAAGATGTGGCGGACGCGGACCGCATGATTGCGCGACTGAGCGACCTCTTGCGGATGACGTTGCATAGTTCGGACAAGCCGGAGTTGCCGCTACATAGAGAGATCGAAGTCTTGAATCTCTACCTCGAAATCATGCAGGCGCGCTTCTCGGATTCGGTTCGAGTGCATATGGATATTGATCCGAAAACCCAACACATCATGGTGCCCAGTTTGGTGCTGCAACCACTCGTCGAGAATGCGTTTCGGCATGGCGCCGGCAATAAGGTCGGCTCTGGAATAATTGAGATCGTGGCGACGGCTTACAATGGCACCCTCACACTAGCAGTTCGTGACAACGGCCCGGGAGTGGATGGCAATCCGCGGGACGCATTCAGCAAAGGAGTTGGATTATCGAACACGGCCGAGCGATTGCGGCAACTCTACGGTGCCCGGCATCAAATGCGAATACGCAACAGACCGGCCGCCGAAGGCGGTGGGCTGGAGGTTACCATTGAAATCCCTGCGCGCTTTGATAGTTGACGACGAACTACCGGCGCGAAAAAAGCTTTTGATGCTTCTTAAGGGTGAGCCTGACGTCGAGGTCGTCGCCGAAGCCTCCAATGGTGTTGACGCGATTGCTGCCGTCGAAGAACATCGGCCCGATGTCATCTTCCTGGATATTCAGATGCCGGGAATGAACGGCTTCGAAGTAGTCGATGCCCTCGAACACAAAGACCGTACCCTCGTTGTATTCGTCACTGCGTACGATGAGCACGCGGTGAAGGCATTCGAAGTTCACGCGCTGGACTATCTCCTCAAGCCTTTCGATCGAACACGTCTTCGGAACTGTCTCGAGCGTATACGGGCAGAACGTCGCACGGATACTTCCAAACTCAACGAGCTTCTTGCTGAATTCCGGCCCAGAGAATATCTCAACCGGGTCGTTGTGAAGACGCGCGGCCGAGTTCTACTTTTGAAAATCGACGAGGTGGATTGGATTGAAACGGCCGCGAATTATTTAGAGCTGCACGCGGGTAAGCAATCTTATCTGCTGCGCGAAACGTTGAATTCGCTCGATGAGAAACTAGACCCGCGTCAATTTGTGCGCGTGCACCGATCCTCCATCGTCAATCTCGACCGCATTCAAGAACTCCAGTCATGGTCGCACGGAGATTTCATCGTCCTGCTGAAGGACGGAACGAAGCTTCGGATGAGTCGGAGATATAAGCAGAATCTGGCAGACATTTGGGGTGAACGCGGTCTATGACTCCATCACGAAATCAGCGATTTCGACGCCCGCCTGCTGAAACGCATCGACGAGTTGCGATTGTGTTTTGAACTGGTGAGCCTCCATCCCAAGTTGCCTTGCCATCAGTACGTTTTCCTGTCGATCGTCGGTAAAAAACAAGGCATCGGGCGTATGTCCGGAAACAGAGATGGCATGCTCGAAAATCTTGCGATCCGGTTTCAATGAGCCGACTTCGTACGACAGCACATGGTGATCGAAATAGTCGAGAACGCGGTAATTCGACCGAATAAATTCAAGATGCGCCTCGTTCGTGTTTGAAACCAGAATCAGCGGATAGTTCCGTCTGAGAGCCGACAGAAGATCTTCGGAGACGATCAAATCAGGCAAAAACACCGAAGACCAGGTCTCGCAAAAGGCGCACAAATCCATTCGGAGATCGGCTGTTTCGCAAAGATACGTATGGAAGTCACGCGTCGAAATCTCCCCACGCTCATAGCGGCATATCCACGTCTCGTCCCAAAGAACTTCTTCAAAGCGATTACGGGGAATCGAGCATGCTGCGTGCAGCGCCTTAATACCGGTTTCAAAATTAAAATCAACGAGGACCTTACCGAGATCAAACAGAATTGCCTTAATCTTCACTCTTGAATGTTAACATCGAAACCTGAATACTGCGGGACATGGCAATACGAACAACTCATCATGAGTACACCAGCCGGAGAGATCGGCGGCAGTCCGCGCCGGAAACGACTTTCCGCGAGGCGGAGTACATTGATCGTCTCTCCAAAAATCGGACGCCCGTCGTTGTGAAGCTCATTGATGGTGAAGAAATTCGAGGCTGGATTGAGTACTACGACAAAGACATTATTCGCATTACACGCGAATTGCAGCCGAACCTTTTCATCTACAAAAACCGCGTTAAGTACCTCTACGAAGACCCGGCGAACGGCAGAGCCCGCGAAGCAAAAGCATAACCTTTCATTTTTCGCTGACTGCGATTGAATTAAAGGGAAACAGGCGATTTGCGGCTTTGATTTGAGACGCGTCGGTGATGTTGTACATAGCATCTAACGGCGCAGCGAGGAGCAACCCGTCCGCTGCCCGAGTTCGTGCTGCGAAGAGTCCGCCATTGATAGTTCCAGTCACACCCGCCTTCCAACGGACGACGCCCTGCCCGATTACGACGATCAAACCATTCCAAGTGATGTCGCCGGCTATCGTTAGCTCACCACGCACGAGGAGGATTCCATAACCTGTTCCTGGCCCCAAGTCGACGTTTCCGTCAACGACTCCAATCCGCAGGGCGCCAGGTGACCCGAAGGAACCCACTGTCCCGATCGCAAGTACGTCCGTGGCGTTTCGTGTAATGCTGGTTGCCAGGTTTTCGAGACCAGCGACGGTCTTTAGACGGACGTCCGAATCCGTTTCGGGGAAGCTTCCTCGTTGGACCGTCGCTTCTACTGTTTTTCGAGTCGTTCCAATCTGCCCCACGCTGACGAGAGTCAAGACTTCATTGCTGTCTGTCGGCGACGTTATTCCGTCGGCGTTGTCGTTACGTAACCAGACTTCGTACACGCCGGAACCCTTACCGGCAGCGTCAACAAGTTTGCGAGACGGAATCAGTGGTACGTCGTCGCTCGTCGCCAGTTGACGATCAATGCCTGCCGACATGTTCAGCATGTCAGTCGAGGTACGACCGGATGTGCGAAGCAATTCTCGCGCATCCTCGATTCCCGCTTCGGCTAGATAAACGCTTTGAGTGGCGGTTTTGTAGTTGTCGCCGATCCAAGTATCAATGGTCGATGCCGCCAGAAGCGCACCACCCAGTACGCTAAGAAAGGACAGTACCAGCAACGTAAGAATCAGAGCCACACCGCGGTTTTTTCGACTTTCGTTCATTCCAATCCCCCGCCGCCGACCTTAGTTTTGGAGCGTGCGACTAGCAATATCTATAAAGGGCATTGACTACCGTACATTTGTTCGGGTATAAAGCTTCCGTGCTTACCGAACGCCAACAAGCGATCCTCGATTTCATTAATGAATATGTGGAGGCCAACGGTTTCCCGCCGTCGGTACGCGAAATCGGCAGGCACTTCGGAATTTATCCGGCAACAGTTCAGGACCACATCTCTGCGCTGGAACGGAAGGGCTACCTCCGAAAAAAAAGATTTCAATCGAGAACGCTCTCCGTTCCAGCGGCTTCGCGCCGGCATTCGGATGGCCACATCCCAATTGTCGGCCGCGTCGCCGCCGGCATGCCTTTGCTTGCGCAGGAAAACATCGAAGACATGATCCAGCTTCCAAAGCATTGGGCTCCAGCGGGCGCCTTTCTGCTGAAAGTTCAGGGCAACAGCATGGAAGGCGCTCATATTTTGGATGGCGATTATGTGCTCGTCCATCCGCAGCAAACGGCAGTAAATGGCGAAATCGTCGTGGCGCTGATCGGCGAGGAGGCGACGGTCAAACGCTTCTATCGCACGGACCGCGGAATCACATTAAAAGCGGAAAATCCCAAGTACGATCCAATCGAGATTGAAAGGAACGAAGCGGCATCTTTCAGCATTGTGGGCAAGGTGATGGGTGTGCTTCGCGTCATAAAAAAATGATCGCCGGCTCAACAGGACAATTCGTCGTTTACGTCACTAGTGATCCTATTGACGACGCAACCCTCACCTCTGTTAAGGAAAGCATGCCGGGCGCTGTAGTTCTGGCGGACCTGCTCGATCCTCTCTACGACACATCCATCCCGACGCGTGAAGCTGCCCACACCTTAGGCCGGATCAAGACTGAACTGGAGTCGATGGTCGAACGAGGTTCGCGTGTTGTGGTCATATGTCGCCGGCGCAGGGAAGATCTTGGAACGCGTTCGCATTTCCTGGCATCACTGTGTGCGTCAGCGGACCGCGTTCATATCCTCAAGAGCACATAGACCGCACCGCCGCCGCCATCACAGCGTCTCGCGGACGTGTAGGCGATGACGTGGCGACTCATACGGCGCGTGCAAAGCCACCGTTGAATGTTTTCTTTAAGAATCGGATGGTGCTTGTGTGAATGGCGGCCCCGGCCATGAATAACGCGCACACACGTGAAGCCGGCGCGAACGGATTCCAACAGAAACTCCTCGAGCGCGAACCGTGCGTCCTGCAGATTTAATCCGTGGAGGTCCAGATGCGCCTGAACCGAGAAACGGCCGGATCGAAGATCGTCTAGATACAACCGCCCATGCGGCTGAACCGATCCCTCGATATATTCCGCGGTATGTTCGATGTCGACGTTCCCATCTCGGACAAATTCTTCCAGCGCACGCAGCGCATCCTGCTCTTCATCCTGCGCTTGTATCTCAACAGGTGGCCGGTTGTGCAGCGGAACGGCGCTCCACCCGAGCGATTTCACATCTTTCATCGCGAACTCGAAAAGTTCGTCATCAGACAACCCGTCTGGCATTTCTTCGACAAGAAAGTCGCGGCGTTCCTCGTGAAGTTGCGCTGAAGCTAAGTCATGGGAGAGATGCTAGCGGCCTTCCCGGATCCACTGCTCAAGAATTGCGAAAGGT
>Ga0114129_10008606_pt1 | contig 14554 bp, 12 predicted proteins | sample RhiMetdeltSRZDD1_FD_80071 | JGI IMG/M metagenome (GOLD analysis project Ga0114129, IMG submission 80071) | Populus rhizosphere microbial communities from Tennessee, USA - Rhizosphere MetaG P. deltoides SRZDD1 (version 2) (version 2) | ecosystem: Host-associated > Plants > Roots > Rhizosphere >... | reverse complement strand
GATTCGCTTGTCAGGCTTCATCGCTCGGGGTTGATCTCAGGGGCGCGTGTTGATGGCGTTAACGACGGGGCAAACGGCGTTATCCTTCGCTTCACCGTCAAACCCCAGGCTCGTATTGAGAATGTGGTCTTCGAAGGCACTCCGCTTTTTCCAGCCGCGGAGCTCAAAGCGCGATTGAATCAACTCGATCCCGGAGAGCGACTCTCGATTGGAGCCGTCACCCGAGGGCTTGGTGACCTTACCGCTCTTTACTCCGCGCGCGGCTACTATCAAGCTAAGATCACTTATGACATAAGGCTCGATCCGACAAGCACCCGCGCGATCGTCGCGTACAACATCGTGCCCGGCGAACAAGCAAAAGTGTCCAGCTACAAGCTGATAGTAAAAGGCACAGAAATCGATTTGTCGAAGATTAAGCCCGCGATAGTCGAAGGACAGGCGTTTAATCAGGGCCTGGCCCAGGACGCTATGGACCGCATTAAGGATGCGTATCTGAAAGCAGGGTACCTTGCCGTGCGCGTGACAAACACCACTTCGGTCGATCCGAACACCAACAGCGTAGCCGTAACGATCAATGTGGAATCGGGACCGCGTGTCGAGGTCGAAGTGGCCGGCCTCCCGATCAAGCCGAAGGAAAAAATGAAGGTGCTTCCTTTTTATACTCAAGGCGGGATCGACGATTTCACCCTCGAAGAGGGCCGGCGGAGCTTGCTCGATTATGCGCAGCGCAAGGGCTATTTCTTTGCGAGCGTGACGCGTCCCGACACGCCGGACCTGTCCAGCCCATCCGTCGCGCTGACTTACAAGGTTGAACCCGGCGCGCGGTATAAGCTCAGCGACATCGAGATTGAAGGCGTGGATGCAATACCGCATCGCACTCTCGAAGAACAGATGAAGTCAAAGATGGCGACGCCGATCCCCTTTTTCGGGAGCCGCGGCATCACCAGCGATGATATGCTGAGGCAGGATGCAAACCTGATCTCGAAGCGTTTGCGATCGCTTGGCTACCGGAGATCGCAAGTGGATGTGCGGCGCGGCGTGTCGCTGAAAGGCCAAAGCCTGATCATCACGTTTGAAGTAGACCAGGGGCCTCGAACTTACGTCGAGGAAGTCGGCATGCGCGGCAACGAAGTTATGACGTCGGGCGAGCTGAGCCAGCGGCTGGAAATCAAGGCCGGCGACCCGATGGTTGAAAGCGTTGTTACCAAGGACACCGACGCAGTGCTCGCGGCTTATACCAACCGCGGATTCGCCGCCGCTGAGGTTGTTTACGATGCGGTGGATATGGGCAGCATCGACGGCCAGGATCGTGTGCGGTTGATCTTCAACATCGCCGAGGGAAACCGCGTCCGCATTCACGGAGTGACGACGCGGGGCGCCGCGGTAACCAACACAAAACGCCTCGCGAGCGACTTTTACCTTTTCAAGACCGGGGACTGGCTGCGCAACGACCAACTGCAAGAGACCGAGCGCCAGCTCTACGAGACGAATGCTTTCAATTCTGTAACGATTAACTCGGACGTCGTCGGTCAGAGCGTGAACGGAATCGAAGAGCGCGACGTCACGGTTAACTTACTCGAAGCGAAGCGCCGCGACGTCGTCTACGGACTCGGCTACCAGACCAACACCTCGAGCACGAAGACGATCCCAGGGCTGAGTTTTCTCGGCGGGGTGCGCGGGCTCACCCAGCTTACGTACTACAATCTTCTCGGAAAGCTTTACACGGGCAGCACACAGATTCGCGCATCGCAGAACGAGTTGTTTGGACAAGTATCGTTTCAGAACCCGCGTCCGTTCGGCAAAGACTTGCCCACGCTGATCTCGTTGTTCGCTCGAAGGCTGGGCGAGAAGAGTTTTCGGACTGATCGTTACACGATGAACTTTCAACTCGAGAAGCGTTACTCGCTCGACTTCATCGTCTACTTCAGCTACTACTTCGAGCGCATCAGCATCTTCGATCTTCCGTGCTCGGCGCCCAGTCCCGACTGTGAAGGGCTCACGCTTGAAGAGATTCAGCGCGACGCGCAGCCGATCAGGCTTGGGAGAATTGGGCCGAGTTTCGTGCGCGATAAGCGCGATAACAAGTTCGATCCGACTGCCGGTAACCAAACGCTCGGAAGCTTTTTCCTCGCGGCGAGCGCGTTGGGCGGCACCGAGCAGTTTGTGAAGCTTTATATCGAACACGACCGCTTCTATGCGATTCGCAAATTCCGCGACACTGTGTTTTCGCTCTCCAGCAAGCTCGGAATTGCCGCGCCGTTTGGCGGCAAGAATTCGCTGCCTATTTCGGAGCGCTTCTTCGCCGGAGGCGCGCGCGACTTGCGCGGCTTCGGTTTTGAAGAAGCGGGACCGCAAATACTGGTGCCCAAGCGCGATCAAAACGGCAACGTCATAAAGGATTCGAACGGAAACACGGTTCTAATGACGACCCCGCTGGGCGGAAATGCGGTCCTGGTGATCAATAACGAGCTGCGATTCCCACTGTGGGGGCCGATTGGCGGCGCGGTGTTCTCGGATACAGGCAACGTCTTTGCGCGGGTGCGTGACATCAAGCCGGGAAACATCACCGAGTCGGTCGGTTTTGGGCTGAGACTGAAGACGCCGATTGGACCCGTGAGGTTTGATATGGGTTTTATCGTATTGAACAAGCCGCCGAATATATCCGGCTCGCATAAGCACTTCACGATCGGGCAGTCTTTCTGATTATGGTTGGCAGAAGAACATTTCGCGGCAGAGACACTGGGGGCGCAGAGGTCGCCGAGGGAAAAGGCCTTCGCCTGCTTGCGCTGAATGTCGTATTAGTTTGTTTGCTCGTGCTTTCACCGAGCGCCTGGGCTCAACAGGTCGTCGACCAGATACTCACGCTGGTCAACGACGACATCGTCACGCGCATTGATCTGTTATGGAGCATTGCGATGGACCCGAAGGCGCCCAGCCCCGCGGGCCCGGTCGGCCCCGATTTGCTTCGACAGAAGCTCGAGGTTCTCATTGATGAGCGAATCATCGCGCAGGAGGCGGCGCGCATTCCTGCCACCGATATAAGCGCGGACGAGATTGACAAAGAACGAGCAGAGCTGATCAAAGGTTTCAAGAGCGAAGCGGAGTTTCGTGAGCGAGTTGGTTCGGTCGGTCTCACGCCCCAGAAGATCGACGAGCTTCTAAAGCAGAGGATTTTGATCGACCGGTTTGTCGATTTCAGATTCCGCTCCTTTGTGCTGGTGACGGACCAGGAGATCAAACGATATTATGAGGAAACGCTGGTCCCCAAGATTCGCGCACAGGGCCAAGTACCACCGCCAGTTGAAGACGAAAAAATCCGTGAAGGGATCATCGCAATTCTGAAGGAGCAAAAGGTAAACCAGGATATCGACCGCTGGCTTGCCTCCGCTCGCCAACGCGCGGACGTCGTTCAGCTAGCGGAGCCTTAAGAAGAGTCGAGTCTGTTTCCCGTTTTGCGCGCTTTGCGGTTCTCTGCGAACATTGCGCGAACCCCCACTTCCGAAACTTGCAAGATTCACGTTTCGCGCAAAGACGCAAAGCCCCGCAGAGACGCTAAGAGTCAGTCAATGCAGATTGCCACTCGCGCCCAGTACGGGCTAGAATTCAGTTCTGGCTGACCAACCACAACATGCTGGACAAGTTTAAAGACGAGTGTGGCGTATTTGGTATCTTCAACCATGAAGATGCGGCGCGGCTGACCTACCTTGGCCTTTATGCATTGCAGCATCGCGGGCAGGAATCGGCCGGAATGGTTTCATCCGACGGCGAGCGATTGCACGCCTATCGCGGCATGGGTTATGTAAGCGAGATATTCCGCCAGGAGGAACTCTCTTATCTGCCCGGGCGTGCTTCGATAGGGCACGTGCGCTACTCGACGGCGGGGAGCGTCTCGCTTCGCGAAGCTCAGCCGTTTCTGGTTGATGGTTACCGCGGGCAGCTCGCGCTTTGTCACAACGGCAACCTGCCTTATGCCAACGAGGTTCGAGAAGAGTTGGAACTCAGCGGGGCGATATTCTCCTCTACCTCAGACACAGAAGTCGTGCTTCACAAGATTGCGCGGTCGCGAGCGGTAGACTTGATAGGCGCAATCGTCGACACGTTCAAAGAGATCGAAGGCGCTTACTCGATGCTCTTTCTAACCAGGGACAGCTTGATTGCCGTGCGCGACCAACGCGGGTTCCGGCCGCTGTGTCTGGGGCAGCTTGGTGACGCCTACGTAGTCGCCTCCGAGACGTGCGCGTTTGATTTGATCGACGCGACTTATCTCCGCGACGTGCAGCCCGGCGAGATTCTGGTTATCGATCGGGACGGGCTTCACTCTTCGTTTCCTCTGCCTAAGGTCAAGCCCGCGCACTGCATCTTCGAGCACGTATATTTCTCTCGACCCGACTCGATTGTCTTTGGGCGTTCGGTGAATAAGAGCCGCCACAAGATGGGCCAGCAACTCGCGCGCGAGCATCCCGCCGACGCCGACATTGTGGTCCCGGTGCCGGACTCCGGCGTCGCCGCCGCCATCGGTTATGCGGCGGAGTCGGGCTTGAAGTTTAGATTCGGATTGGTGCGCAATCATTACGTCGGGCGTACATTCATCGAGCCTAAACAATCGATTCGCCACTTCGGTGTCAAGGTCAAGCTCAACCCGGTGCGCGATCTGATCGAAGGTTTGCGAGTCGTTCTGATTGATGACTCGATCGTGCGTGGTACGACTTCGAAAAAGATCGTGCAGATGGTGCGTCATGCGGGCGCCCGAGAAGTTCACGTTCGCATAAGCTGCCCGCCGACGATTGCGCCGTGTTTCTTCGGAGTTGACACGCCGACACGAGATGAACTGATCGCTGCCAACTTGAACGTGGAAGACATCGCTCGTCACATCGACGCCGACAGCCTTGGCTACCTAAGCCTCGAGGGACTGCTCCGAGCGTGCGGAGATCCGCCCGGCAATCGCCACTGCACGGCGTGCTATACCAACGACTATCCGATACCGGTGACTTCTGCCGCGCGAACCAAGACGGAAAGGGAAGAGGGTTCGCTTCTTCACGATTCTGTCTGGCCTCGAACATGACTCGCCTTCCCGGATGAATAAACGACTCAGACCGGTCGTCATACTTGCGCTGCTTGCGGTCGCGCTTGCGGCGCTAATCCTCGTCTTTCGCCAGCGGCCGCCGCTTCCCGAGCGTACTCCGGGAACTGGAAGGCTCGTTGCCCACTTTTTGGACATTGGTCAGGGTGATGCTGAATTGATCGACCTGCCGGACGGCGAGAGAATACTGATCGATTCAGGCGATCGCGGCGCTCCAACCGTTGATTTGCTTCGGAGATATGGCGTCAAGCAAATCGACTTGATCATCTCGACGCATCCCCACTCGGACCACATCGGCGAGATGCGCGATGTGATGCGCGCCTTCAAGGTTGAAGAGTTTTGGGATTCGGGCTTCAATCATCCGACAAAAACGTATGGTGACATGCTCCAGGAGATAAAGGACCGGGGAATCAAGTTCGCCACTCCCAAGCGCGGGGACTTGCGCCGGTTTGGAGACGTGCTGCTTGAAGTGCTCAATCCCGCCGGCGAACCGCCGGACGATAATCCAAACAATGCATCGATCGTCGTGCGCCTGACCTTCGGGGACAAGCGATTCCTGTTTACAGGGGATTCTGAGATATACGACGCCGAGAAGCCGTCCGCTTGGATGCAGATGATCGCCGTCGAGAGAAACGAGTTGCGTGCTGATTTGTTGAAGGCCGCTCACCACGGCAGCTCAAATGGAACGACGCAGCAAGTGCTGGACGCAGTGCGGCCCTCGATCGTCACGATCAGTTGTGCGGCCGGTAACGACTATCATCACCCGCATCCGAAAGTGATGCGAATGCTTGAACAGGACCGCGATCAAATCAAGCTCTATCGCACTGACCTGGAAGGAACGATCACCGCCGCGTGTGACGGAAAGAGCATCGAGATCAGCACGGACAGACAGATCGCACAAGAACGGGTGTACTTGACTGGCGATGAGGTGGCGGCTACGGTTGCCAGCGATGGACGCGGCGAAGGTCCTCAGCACGTCAGACGAAACACCAGAAAGGCGCGATGAAATCCGGAGCATCGACGAAGGTGGTGATAGATCGTATCGAAGGCGATCTGGCGGTGCTCGTGGTTTATGACGACGACCGTGTGAAATTCAATTTGCCACTGAGATTCCTGCCCGAAGGCGTAAGAGAAGGTGACCACCTGCAATTGAATTTCACCGCGGACGACGAGAGCCGGCAGATTGAGACGAAACGAATTGGCGACTTGCTCACCGACCTTAAGGGCAAGTGAGGTTCTTCGTAGTAACGAATTCATTCGTTGTGACCACGTAGTAACGAATTTATTCGTTCTGGTTGGGCTGGTAACCCGTTATGAAAGAGCAATTCAGCTATCGCGACGCAGGCGTCGACATCGACGCAGCGAACGACGCCAAAGAGCGCATCAAGCGTTTGGCACGCGAGACCTTTACGCCGAACGTGATGACCGAGATAGGTTCTTTCGGCGGGATGTTTCGTGCTGACTTCGCGCAGATGAAAGAGCCGGTGCTCGTATCGTCGGCTGACGGTATCGGCACCAAGCTGCGCGTCGCGTTTATGACCGGCATTCACAACACGGTTGGCTACGATCTGGTCTGCCACTGCGTCAATGACATCCTGGTGCAAGGCGCGCGGCCGCTGTTCTTTCTGGACTACATCGCCTCCGGACGGCTCGTACCTGAAACCGTTGCGGCTGTAATCGAAGGACTCGCCCGCGGCTGCAAAGAGGCCGGCTGTGCGCTGATCGGCGGAGAGACCGCCGAAATGCCCGGGTTCTACGCCGATGGAGAATACGACGTCGCCGGATTCATAGTCGGCGTCGTGGATCGATCTCACGTGATCGACGGCTCGCGTATCAGGTCCGGCGACGTGTTGATAGGCCTGCCCTCGGTGGGATTGCACACTAATGGGTACAGTCTCGCGCGCAAGCTGTTCTTCGACGTCGCCGGCCATACACCTTACACGCACATCGATGAGTTAGGTTGCACGGTAACTCAAGAACTTCTGAAGCCGCATCGCAGTTACCTCGGCCCCTTGGACGGATTGCTTGAATCGGGGGCGATCAAGGGACTCGCTCACATCACCGGAGGCGGCCTGGTTGAGAACATTCCGCGAGTCCTGCCGGAAGGCGCGGCGGCTGAGATCAAAGCCGGTTCGTGGCCTGTATTGCCGGTGTTCAATCTCCTCAGCCGAATCGGGAACGTGCCCGAGCTGGAGATGTATCGAACTTTCAATATGGGAATCGGGATGGTTCTGATCAGTGGCGCGGAGGAGTCTAACGTTGTGCGCGAAGATCTCAATCAGCGTGGCGAAGCTCACTACGAGATCGGGCGGGTCGTTGCAGGCTCGCGGTCAGTGTCGATACTGACGTAGCACAGACTTTAGTCCGTGTCTCGCGTGTGATGAATGACGTAGCACAGACTTTAGTCTGTGTCTCGCGTGGTTAAAGCGGCAGTTGATCGGCGGGACATAGACTATGGGACACAGACTAAGTCTGTGCTACTTGTTCGGTTGAATCGTCGGGCAACATTGCAATAGCATTGATCGTAGAGGAGAGACGGATCACGAGATGGCAAGCTGGTGTCCCAACTGCGGAAGAAACGTCGAGGAAGATGAAAAGTTCTGCCGCCAATGTGGTATGCCACAGCACCTGGAGGGCGAAGAGGCGACCACGTGGCTTCTGAACCCGCAACCAGCGCCTGACTCAACCCGACAAACTACTCCGGTTCAACCTGGTCTCACTTCGCCAACCACGCCGCCGACTGGCGGCGGGTACATTCCTTCGACGCCAACGCCGTATTATTCGCCGCCTTATCCGACTGAATATCAGCCGCCCGTGCCGCCGGCTGGGTCCCACATCTCGCTGGGCGATTGGCTATCGGGCGGGTGGCAGGTTTACAGGGAGAATTGGGCGGTGATGTCGGTCGCCACGCTGATCTCCATCGGTTTGAGCGCGTGCACGATTACCGTGCTGGCTGGACCGCTGCTGATGGGATTATTCCGAATGGCGTTCAAGACGCTGCGGGGCGAACGCCCCGTGTTGGGCGATCTGTTCAACTGGAAAGGTAGATTTCTCCAGGCTTTCCTGACGTTTCTTGTTTTCGAGGTGATTTACCTGGGGCTGGGCGGGATAGGGAATAACAATGCTTTCTTTGGGTTACTCAGCGCAGCCGCGACCCCGACGCTTACGTTGATGCTCGGGTTCACGATGTCGCTGATTTCCGAGCGTGGGCTGGACGTCGTGAACGCGATAAACCAGGTTGCGAAGCTGGTGTTTTCACGCGATTGGTTTATGTGGTGGGTAGTGGGGCTTGTGTTTGCCGCGATCACTGGAGGCGGTTTCATAGCCTGCTTCGTCGGAATACTGGTCACGTTGCCTTGGATGATCTCGTCCTCGGCAGTCGCCTATCGAGACGTGTTCGGCATTGACGACCCGAATCGTACGCTTCATTGAACTAGAACGAACTTGTCTGCGCAACATCACCCTCGAGGACTCCGATGAATGATGAATACCAATTCGAACGCAGGACGAACGGACCTCTTGTTGCCGTCGTGGGCGCGCGCTACTGGGGCCTGAACCACGTTCGAAACTTCCATGAGCTTGGCGTGCTCGGGGCGGTCTGCGATGGAACGCGCTGAACCGCTTCGCCGGCAATGTCTGGAATTTCTCGACTGCATCAAGACCCGCCGCCGCCCACTCACGGATGGCGAAAGCGGGCTCCGCGTTTTGCGTGTGCTCGATGCGGCGGAGCGCTCGCTGGCTTGCGGCGGCGCGCCCATTAGCTTGTAAGGACATTAACAGCAAAGACCCAAGTCACGAAGGGTCTTGTTAGCTTCGTACCTTTGTTAGTCCTGGAATGACGATGGCAGACTACTTTGTTCACGAATCCAGCTACGTCGACGAGCCTTGCGAGATCGGCGAAGGGACCAAGATATGGCACTTCTCGCACGTGATGGCAGGCTCGAAAATCGGCCGCAACTGCAACATCGGCCAAAACGTAGTCGTTTCGCCTGAGGTTGTGATCGGCAACAACGTCAAGATTCAGAACAACGTCTCGGTGTACACCGGAGTCGAGCTCGAAGACGACGTCTTTTGCGGACCCTCGATGGTGTTTACCAATGTGACGAACCCGCGGAGTCACGTTCCGCGCAAGGACGAATACCGCAAGACGCTCGTTAAGCGAGGTGCTTCAATTGGCGCGAACGCGACCGTGGTTTGCGGCAACTCGATCGGCCGTTACGCGTTTATCGGAGCAGGCGCCGTGGTGACTCGAGACGTGCCGGATTACGCGATGGTGGTTGGCAATCCCGGCAGAGTGGCTGGGTGGATGTGCCAATGTGGAGTGAAGCTCGATCTGCCGCGTGACGCCGAGAACGGTACGCAAGCGGAATGTTCATCGTGCGGTGCGAGCTACATCATTAATAATGGATCGCTTAGCGCGGCCTAACCGAGCGACCTGGAATCCACCAGATTCAGCAGAAAAAAAGTTGCGCTTCGGTTGCTCTAGAGCGACGCGATGCCTCGCGTCTGTCAAGCGGCGAGATTGTCTCCGTGCAGCGGCGGGATGATGTTAATGACCGGCGACGGGCGCAATTCAATTTTGACTTCGCGCTCGGCTCCACATTCGTAGCAGGTCTGAATTAACCGATTGTCCACACTGCGAGGATGCGGAATGCCCCAGTAGTGTGAATGGTTCCTCAGGAAAGCTAGTATTTTCATCGTTGTGCCCTCTATTCCTTCAAGACTCGTCACGGCCTTTTTATTCCCCCAATCTATAAGACGCGATACAGAAGTGAATTGCTGCAAAAAATATTCCGTGCCTTAACCTCGCGCAAATAGGGTCTTCTTGAGAGCGTTCCGTCTGTAGAGAGGACAATCTGGTTAGGAATTCAGTACATCGCTTGCTATAGAGCGACTGCTATTAGGACGTGAGGATACTCGGGGTAGGTTTCACAGGCAATGAATGAAGGCGGGGCGCGCCAGACACACAATTCCGCTGTGATATAATCGAGCACCAAGCGACAGTCGATCTACCTGACAGCAACGCGGGAGAGTGTGCGCGACCCGAGTACCGGAAGAGATGGAAGACGCTTATGAGGTCGAACTGGAGAAGGTTACAAAGCGCTTCGGCGACGTGACTGCTGTCGACTCGGTCTCGCTGGTTGTGCGGCGCAGCGAGTTCTTGACTCTGCTCGGCCCGTCCGGTTGCGGCAAGACGACGTTGCTCCGAATGATCGCGGGTTTTGAGTGGCCGGAAACAGGCCGCGTGATTCTCGGCGGACGCGACGTAACCGATCTCTCACCGCATCAACGCGACGTCACCACCGTGTTCCAACACTACGCGCTCTTCCCTCACATGAACGTGTTCGACAACGTAGCGTTCGGGCTTGAACGCAGGCGCGCCCGACGCGACGAGATCACCCGCCGCGTCGCGACTGCGCTCGAGATGGTGCGTCTCACCGGGCTTGACGAACGCGGGCCCAGCGAGCTGTCAGGCGGGCAGCAGCAAAGAGTTGCTCTGGCCCGAGCTCTGGTTCTCGAGCCGAGAGTGCTGCTGCTTGATGAGCCGCTCGCGGCGCTCGATTTGAAACTCAGAAAGCAGATGCAGCTCGAGCTGAAAGGCTTACAGCGGAGGCTTGGCATCAGCTTCATCTACGTCACTCACGATCAGGAAGAGGCCCTTACGATGAGCGACCGGATCGTCGTGATGAACGCTGGGCGCATCGAGCAGACCGGTCGCGCCGAGGAGATCTACGAGCGCCCTCTGACTGAATTTGTCGCGAGCTTCATCGGCGTTTCCAACATCGTTGAAGGCACGATCGAATCGGTTACTGACGGCCTTTTAGTAGTCGGCATCGGCAACGCGAGAGTGAGCGCACGAGGAGACGGGATCGCGGCGGGCGCGCGGGTTCGCCTTTTGATAAGGCCCGAAAAGATCAACATATCGTCGGATGTTTCAGAACGAACACTCATGGGAAAGATCGAGTCTGGCGTTTACTTAGGTGAGAGCACTCAGTGGAGGGTATCGATTGAGAGCGGGCAGGCCCTCACCGTGCTCGAGCAGAACCGGCAGCCTTTTAACCCCGTTCAGACTCGAATCGGCCAGACGGTGTTTGTGAGCTGGGAGCCTGACAGTGCGGTCGTCTTGGGAGGATGATTCTCAGAATCAACGGCGCGTGACAATTTCTCCAGACACAGCATCAATCATCGCGACACAGAGGTCGGACAGTCCTCCGACTGAATCCCGTTCGCAGCGGCGGACAGTTGGGGGTTTATCTCGCTCACGCAGGCTCACGAACGGTTTCATCGTCAGCGCGGCCCTTGTCTTTGCGGCTGCGAGGCTGTGGCATTTGACTTCTTACGGCCTGTTTGGAGACGAAGTCTTTACTCTGTGGACGGCGGCGCAGGATTGGAGAGGCTTGTTCGAGTCGGTCATCGGAGACGTCGCCCACCCGCCGTTGTTCTATGCGCTACTAAAACTATGGATTGACATCGGCGGTCAATCGCTACTGTGGGTGAAGCTGCTTTCGGTTGTATTTTCAATCGCCTCGATCATTCCGTTTGCTCTTCTTTGTCGCGAATTGAAGATCGAGCCGCCGGCGATGGGCCTGGCGTTGTGGCTGATGGCGGTAAACGGCTTCCTGATAAATCACGCTCAAGAGCCGAGAATGTACAGCCTCCTTGTGTTGCTGACGGTCTCTTCGCTGTGGCTTTTCGCGAAGCTAGTGAAACGCGACGACGGTGCAAAAAACATCCAGGTGGCGCTGTGCTCGGTGAACTTGTTGCTTGTGTTCACGCATTACTACGGATGGGTCGTCGTCGGATTGGAATTCATCTTCTTGTTGATCTCGAAACGCGAGCGGCTGCGGTCGTTCATGATTGCCCTCGCCTTTCTTGTTCTGTGCTTCAGCCCCTGGGTCTACTTCGTAACGAAAGCCGCGCAAGCCAATCCAAGCCGTGTCAACTTCGTGTGGAATCGGCCGCCACCGGTATCGGAGCTTATTGGTTACTACGCGAATCTGAACGGTCCGCTGAGCTATCGGTGGAAGGGTTTTGGAACTGCGGCAGTGTTGCTGGTATTTCTCGGTCCTGTGGTCGCGTGGGCTTTGCGTTTAATCAAACGCGGCCGTGATGAGGAGGATTCGGTCATCTTCCGATGGCTTGGTCTATTCGCGTTTGCGCCGTCGGTTCTCGCGTTCCTCGCGAGCCACGTTCTCCCTGAGCCGGTCTGGGCATTCCGCTACCTGATCATCTCGGCGCCGGCGTATTTGTTGATGGTGGCTGCAGCGGCGTTCAAGCTGAAGAGGCGCGGAATGAGGATCGGCGCAGTTGTGTTGATGCTCTGCTGGGCGGGTCTGAGCGGATTCGCTGAAATGACGAATCGCGACAAAATCGCCTGGCAGCCATTGGTTCGAAGGATGATTCAATTCGAGCTGAATGAGACAGGCAACGCGCACCCGATCCTTGCGAGTTCGGCGGTGGCAGGTCGATCGACGGTGTATGTTTTGGATGCCAACGTCGGGAACACGATCCAGTTCTATTTGGACGAGGCGAACGTGACGGGTCTTCACACCGCGTTCGTCGGCGATTTGGGTTCGGTCGAAGGCGATCACTGCTGGGTTGCCATTATTCGTTACAAGCATGAAGTCGATCCGCTTCCTCAGACTACGCTCAGCGAGCGCGGGTACGCCGCAGGCGAGGCCATCGAGTCGGAGGCAGCCGGCCACAAAGCGATTCTGTTTCCGGTTTGGAAACACGAGTAGCCAGGCCTGGGGGTTGGATAACGAATGAGAAGAATTCGTCGAGCAGCGCTGCTAGTCACGCCCGCCATTCTGTGGCTCACACTGTTCATTGTAGCTCCACTGTTGATCGTGCTGGTCGTGAGCCTCGCGACTCGCGGGCCGTACGGAAAGACGATTTATGATCTTACGCCTTCCAACTTTCTTCGCGCGTTCGACCCGCTGTATCTGCGCGCTTACTGGAGGACGATTTGGATCGCGACAACCACGACGGTGCTCTGCGCAATTGTGAGTTATCCGGTTGCTTATTATCTGGCGCTGCGCGCGCCGGAACGCTGGAGGCGCCCGTTGCTCGTTCTCACTGTGATTCCGTTTTGGACCAGCTTCCTGATCAGAACTTACGCGTGGATTCTGCTCTTGCGAAGCGAGGGCGTGATTAACTCTGCGTTGATGAGCACGGGATTGATCGGCGCGCCGCTAAAACTGTTGTATTCCGACTTCGCGGTATTGGTCGGACAGGTCTACGGCGAGCTGCCGTTTATGATCCTGCCGATCTACGTTGCGCTCGATCGCCTGGATGTTCGTTTGTTGGAGGCCGCGCAGGATTTGGGTGCGAATAAGTTCTGGACTTTTCTCAAGGTGACGCTGCCGTTATCGCGTCCCGGTTTGATCGCGGGGATCGTGCTCGTTTTCATTCCCTCGCTTGGCGCATTCATTACGCCCGATCTGCTTGGTGGCGCGAAGTCGATAATGATCGGCAACTTGATTCAGAATCAGTTCGCGCAGCTCAATCAACCGTTCGGGTCTGCGCTGTCGCTAATACTGACGGCGGCTGTGTTGCTTCTGCTAACGATCGCGCTCAAGTCCGGTTTGAGATCGAGCGAATTGACATAAGATCGCCACAAAGTCTCAAAAGCCGCCAAGCAGCACCAAGCTTCGTGCGGCTTAATGTCCTCGTGCGTTAGTGGCGACAAGACTCGAGCGGTTAGAAGAATGTGGAACCTCAGCGTCGCGAATCAGCAATCATGGTTGGCGAAACAACGTTGTGCCCAGTCATTTACGCGGCCGGAGGTCTAAGCTTGATTCCAATTAACGCTCTGCCACTTTTGTCTTTCATTCTTTTATTCGCGATGTCGCCTAATGCGCAGGTCTCGAGACCTGTGGAGCTGCCGGATACGCCTGCAGGTCATCGAGTGGCCGCTTACCTCAAAGCGTTCAACACAGGCGAGCGGGCAATGCGCGACTTCATCGCGGACAACGTTGCAGCGGCTTCGCTTCAGCAGCGTCCGATAGAGCCACGGATCGAGTTCTATCGCCGGATGCGTGAAGAGATGGGCGCTATCGAGGTTCGTCGCGTCTCACGCGCGAAAGAGAACGCTATCACTCTCCTCGCGCGAACAAGCAATGGTGAGTGGTTCGAGTTCGGCTTTGAGTTTGAGACCGCGCCACCCAACAAGATACTCAGCCTTCGCGTAGAGAACTCGGAGCCCGCGGAAGCGCCCACTGAAAAAGAGAATCCGCCGCCGGCAACGATGACCGAAGCCCAGATGCTGGACGCACTCGACAAACACATGACACAGGTTGTCTCGGTCGACGAGTTTTCCGGGACCGTGCTTGTGGCTAAGAACGGAGCGCCCGTTTTTCAGAAAGCCTACGGGCTGGCGAGCAAAGAATACAACGTGCCCAACAAACTCGATACCAAGTTCAATCTGGGATCGATCAACAAGATCTTCACTCAAATCGCAATCGGTCAACT
>Ga0114129_10008605_pt1 | contig 14554 bp, 14 predicted proteins | sample RhiMetdeltSRZDD1_FD_80071 | JGI IMG/M metagenome (GOLD analysis project Ga0114129, IMG submission 80071) | Populus rhizosphere microbial communities from Tennessee, USA - Rhizosphere MetaG P. deltoides SRZDD1 (version 2) (version 2) | ecosystem: Host-associated > Plants > Roots > Rhizosphere >... | reverse complement strand
GTTCGGCGCCATACGGCGCATTGATCCTCCACGCGTGGCGAGGTGACGTGCGCGAGACCAAAGAACTGATCGAGATCACAACTCGTGATGCAGGCGCCCGAGGCGAAGGAATCGGTCTCGCCATTTGTGAGTACACGCGGGCGGTCCTCTGCAACGGCTTGGGCCAATATGAAGATGCGGTAACCGCCGCACGGTCCGCCAGTGACTACCACGAGGTCGTCGCGGAGAATTGGGGGTTAAGCGAGCTTGTGGAGCCGGCCACCCGAACTGGAAGAACCGATCTGGCGACGGACGCTCTGGATCGCCTGGCTAGGAAAGCACAGGCGACCGGATCCGACTGGGCGCTTGGGATCGAGGCCCGCTCACGAGCCCTCCTGAGCGAAGGCCCGACCGCCGAGGACCCGTTCCGCAAGGCGATCGAGCATCTGAGCCGAACGCGGGTGCGGGCCGAGCTTGCCCGCACTCACCTTTTGTACGGCGAGTGGCTTCGACGGGCGAACCGGCGGATCGACGCCCGCCACGAATTGAACGTCGCCTACGAGCTGTTCAGCGCGATGGGCATGGAGAGCTTCGCCGAACGCACTCGGCGAGAGCTGTTGGCCACCGGCGCAACCGTGCATAGGCGGAACGTCGAGACGCGCGACGACCTAACTCCACAGGAAGCTCAGATCGCTCGCCTCGCCCGCGACGGCCTGTCGAACCCAGAGATCGGCGCGCAACTCTTCATCAGCGTCCGAACCGTCGAATGGCACCTTCGCAAGGTGTTCAACAAGCTCGGCATCAGCTCTCGCAGGCAGCTGCGGGTCGCCTTTGCCGACGGTGGCCGGCCCGACGCGAGCACCTAGTGCAGGCCGCGGAATTTCCTCGTTCGCGTTCCATCCGCTCGTCGGTCCGGCTCTGACTCGGCATCCCAGCGGGGGATCGACCAGGGACTTCAACGGGCGCGATCAAGTGACCCGTCGGACCACGCTTGACAACGAACCCACCGAAGGAGTCAGCCCATGCGTTCCGACATCGTGCCCGGCGGCATTTTTCCCGACTACGAGCTGCCTGACCACACCGAGACCATGCAGAGGCTGAGCGAGTTGCAAGGTGACGACCCAATGATCCTCACGCTGGCGCGAGGCCATTACTGCCCGAAGGAGCACCGGCAGCACCTCGAGCTCGCCTCCCTCTATCCGCAGATCGCCGTCGCGTACACCCAGATCGCCACGATCGCCACCGACGACCATCACACGATCCAAGAATTCCGCGCGTCTGTCGGTGCTCCGTGGCCCTTCCTCTCCGATCCGGGACGCATGGTCCAGCAGGACCTCGAGATCCAGGAATACACCGATCCGGAGCACGACCCGATGATCCCGCACACGCTCGTGCTCAAGCCTGGGCTCGTCATCCACAGCGTCTACAACGGCTACTGGTTCTGGGGCCGCCCGTCCGTTGAGGACCTGCGGCAGGATCTGCGCGCCGTGACGCGCGAGATCCGGCCCGACTGGGATCTGAGCACGCCTGGACTTCGCGAGGCCTGGGATGCCGGCGACCGCTCTCCGTTCCACGGCTGGAATAGGTGGAGTCCGGAACGGTTCGCGGCCGAGCGTGCGCGCGTTGCGAGCTGAGCATGTTCTGGTTCCTGCGACGCTGGCGCTGGTGGAAGGCTCCCGCACTATGACCGTCAGCTGCTCACATCTCGACAGCATCCAGTTCACAGAGCTGCCCGAAAGCATCGATGGCTGCGAGGAGTGCCTCGCAAGCGGCGGTTGGTGGGTGCACCTGCGCATGTGCCACTCTTGCGCGCATATTGGCTGCTGCGACGACTCGCCTAGCAAGCACGCCTCCGCGCACGCCCGCAGTATCGGCCACCCCGTCATCCGCTCGGCCGAGCCTGGTGAGGACTGGAGCTACTGCTACATCGACGACATCACCTTTGTTCTCAACCGATGAGGTGTCATAGAAGTTCTGATGTCCAACGCCGCGAGGGCAAGCTCAGCTGCGATGTCGACGCGCAGCTCCTCGTAGCGCACCCGGCCGGAAAACGGGCAGAAGGGCGCCCTGTAATCGCTCGCCGCGCATCCGAACTGGCGCTGGCCTGAGGATCGGAGGGGTTGATGACCGGCATCCCGGGGTGCCAACCCGGGACATCCACGGGCGCGAGCCCAAGCAAAGCGCGCTACTTTGCTGGCCACGGTAATCAATGGAGGTCACATGGCCAGCACCGACCAAAGCACCGAACCGACGGGCCAGACGCCGAGCACTCTCGGCGTGGACATGAAGCTCGAGGTCGTGACGTTGCCCGTCTCCGATGTCGATCGGGCCAAGGATTTTTATCAGAGCCTGGGATGGCGCCTCGACGCCGATTTCGCCGTTGGCGACGACATCCGGGCGGTCCAGCTGACGCCACCGCACTCGGGGTGCTCGATCTCATTCGGGAAGGGCCTCACGACAGCCGCGCCCGGCTCCGCTCAGCGTACGGAACTCGTCGTCTCCGACATCGAGGCGGCGCGTGAGGATCTCATCAGCCGCGGCGTCGAGGTCAGCGAGGTGTTCCACCGCGACGGGGGCCAGCTTCTTCCAGGCCCGGACCCGGAACATCGCTCCTTCTCTCCTACGCCTCTTTCAGCGATCCGGATGGCAACAGCTGGCTCCTCCAAGAGGTCACCACGCGGCTTCCGGGCCGGATGTGGGAGGAATGACGACCGTCGTCGCTTCCCATCGTCGGCCGCGATTTCCACCCGATGCCGTGGCGCCAAGACCGGGTTCGTAGGGCCGCCCGGCTCAGCCAGTTGACTGAGACGGCAGACTCTCGAGGAGGCCCCTGGCTTCGGTCAAGTCCGCGGTCGCGAAGCCCTCGGTGAAGGTGTCGTACACAGTGCGCAGCAGCCGGTCGGCGTTGTCCCTGCCCTGGGTCCGCCAGAGGCGGCACAGCCTGAGCGCGGCCCGCAGCTGGGTCATCCTGACGCCCCGATTTGCAGCACCGTCGAACGCGCGTTGGAACCAGCGCGCCGAGTCGGCGTCGGCAGCGCCGGCGACCGTGAGCAGGTCGCCCTTGAGCATGCTGAATTCGGGAATCGATGATGTGTAGCCGTGGGCGGCGAGCTCCAGGGCCTCGTCGAGCAGCACGAGTCCCTCCGCCACCTTGCCGGCAAGCCCGTGTGCCCCTGCCTTGATGGCCACGAGCTGAGGCCAGAACACCGGCGGTGTCCGCATCTGCTGATACTGCGCAATCCCCTCATTGACCTGCGCCAACCCTTCCTCGGCCCGCCCGAGCTCGGCGTCGGCCATGCCGTGCAGGCAGGCCCCTAGAGCGCTCCAGATGGGAAAGTTGCACTGCTGCGCGACTTGCAGTACCTCGACGGCGTGCTCCCTGGCGAGCTCGGGCTGACGCAGCCACAGACGCAGCAGGCCGCAGTGGAACTCCACGTAGGCATGGGTGTATGGGTGCTGCAACTGAGTGGCCAAAGTAATGGCCTCCTTGGCCCGCGCAACCGCCTTGTCGGGGTAGCCAAGCATCCAGAGGAAGAAGGCGGAGGTGGTAAAGCACGTCGGGCCAGCCTCGTTGCCCAGACGGAATGGCCGGGAACTTGACGGCTCGGTCCTGAGGCGGGCGATTGCCTGGTCCAGGTGCTCCAGCGCGACGGGTACGCCTTCCACTGTGCTGAGGCAGACGCCAACCACCAGATGCCCGTCCACCAGCATGCCGGTGTCCTGCTGCCGATCGGCGAGCTGCAGGATCTCCCTGCCGATCCGGGCTCCCTTGTCGAACTCGGACTGGGCGATGTAGTAACTGGCCAGGCTCCGCAGCACTGGGAACAGTTGCGGCAGCTCGCGACCCTCGAACGGCTCAAGGGCCGTCGCGTAGGCCTCTTCGACCTCGCGCGAGTATCCCTTGGTGGCCATCAAGGCCCTGGCCAGGCTCGTCCGGAGCGTAATCTCCTCTGTCGCCCTCTCCGGTGTCGCCGATGCCGATGACAAGATGTCCAGCAGGTCGCTCGTAAGCCCGATCGTCTCCTGATACCAACCCCTGGCGTCGTAGAGCAGCCACAAGCTGTCCACGAGCTTGCTGAGCTGGACCCGGTCACGCTTGGCTACCCAGTGACGCCAGGCCAGGCGGAGGTTGTCAATGTCAGCCGTCATGGCCGCCAGTGCGACCTCACGCCGCTGGTCGGTGAGGTCCTGCCATTGCCGCTTGGCGAAGTCGGCAAAGTAAGTGGCGTGGGCCCGCCGCGCGGCCGCAGCGAATTCGGGCAGCTCGTCGAGCCGTTCCGATGCATACTCCTTGATCGTCTCCAGCATGAGCAGCCGGGAGGCGGCGTCGTCCGGCTGCAACTTGCGGATGAGGCTCTTGTCCAGCAGCGAGGCGAGGCCGTCGAGGGTATCCCCGCCCATCTCGGTCACCCATTCCAGCTCCTCCGCGACGGCCTCGACAGCTTCGAGCCTGGCGCCGGAGAAAACCGCGAGCAGCTCGAAGAGCCTACGTTCGCTCGGCTCCAGAAGCTGGTAGCTCCATTCGATCGTGGCGCGGAGCGTCCGCTGCCTCGACGGCAGATCCCGCGGGCCGCTGCGCAGCAGAGCCAACCGACTGCTCAGTCGCTCGCGGAGCTCCTCGGGTGAGAACAGATTGATCCGCGCTGTCGACAGCTCGATCGCCAGCGGCAGGCCGTCAAGGCGCAGGCAGATGTCGGCGATGGTTGTCGAGTTCTCGTTGGTCAGGCGGAAGTCGGGCTTGACCGCCTGAGCGCGCTCGACGAACAGCTGGACGGCCTCGTACTTGGCCAGGTCCGCGACGTTGGTCCGCTCGCCCGCTACCTGGGGCAAAGAGAGGGGTGGGACGGCGTACAGCTGCTCGCCGCGTACGTGCAGCGCCTCGCGGCTGGTCACCAGGAGCTTCAGCCTCGGGCAGCTCGCGAGGAGCTCGACTGCCGTGGGCGCGGCCGCTATCACCTGCTCGAAGTTGTCCAGGACAAGCAGGACGCGTTGGTCGCGAAGCTGCCGCTCGAGGTCGGCCAGCAGTGGCCGGTCAGCTGTTTCAGTCAGGCCGATGGTCCGGGCGATGCTGGCCAGGACGGCCTGAGTGTCGCGGATGGCGGAGAGGTCGATGAAAAAGACGCCATGATCGAACCGGTCGATCTCATCGGCGGCCACCCGGAGCGCGAGGCGGGTCTTGCCGGTCCCGCCCGGACCCGTGAGGGTAAGCAGGCGCACCGACTCACGCTCGATGCGGGCGTGGATCTCGCGCAACTCGATCTCGCGTCCGATGAACGTGGAGGCCTGGGTGGGCAGGTTGTTGGGTCGCCGGTCGGGCACCGCCAGCGGCGGAAAGTCGTGAGGGAGCGCCGGGTGAATCAGCTGGAAGAGCTCCTCGGGCCGTCCCAGATCCTTGAGCCGATGGGCGCCGAGGTCCACGAGGGCGGCACCGTCCGGGAGTTGATCGGCGACCAGCGCGGCCGAGGCGCCGGATAGCAACACCTGGCCGCCGTGGCCGACCGCCATGATCCGCGCGCTGCGGATCACCGCAGGACCGAAGTAATCGTCCCCCCGCCGTTGTGCCTCGCCAGAGTGCAGCCCCATCCGCACCCGCAGGACTCCGGTCTCCCGCCAGGGCTCTTCGACCAGTCCCCGCTGGGCCGCCAGGCACGCGCGGACCGCCTCAGCTGCTGATCCGAAGACGGCCATCAGACCATCGCCGGTCATCTTGACCACCTGCCCGCCCGCAGCCGCCACGGCGGTCAGCAGGATCGAGTCATGGCGCTCCAGCGCACGATTCATCGGCTGCGGGAAGCGCTCCCAGAGACGGGTGCTGCCCTCAAGGTCGGTGAACAGGAATGTGAGGGTGCTTGACGCGTTATCGGGAAGCATCGCGTTCACTCCGTTCGACCGCCCGGGAGTGGTGGACTGGACCTCCCCAGGGCCTGTGGGGATGCTACATGCCAGGCGATGAGGCGCCGCCTCGCAGGATGAGGGCGGTTGGCCGCGGGCACGACCTACTCCGGCCCAAACCTTCGAACCGAATCGCTGCCCCGATTGTCCGAACTCCGCTGGCCCGATACATACAGGACTGCGTCAGAGATCGACGGCGAGGTCGCTCCCAGGCTGGGAGCAGCACACCAAGACGTTGCCGGCGGCCGGCGGCTCGAGGGGATCCGGGGCGTAGGCAACTGTCCCTTCGAGGAGCGCGGTTTCGCAGGTATGGCACACGCCGGTCCGGCACGACCAACGAACCGGTACGTCGCATGCTTCGGCGAACTCGAGGACGCTCGCGTACGTCTTGTCCCAGCGCACGTTCAAGCCGGTCCGCACGAACGAGACGAGCGGGCCTGTGCCCGGGCTACCTTCGGGGGGGTGCGGTGGCCGGGCGGCGCCGGCGATGATGCCGGGCGTGACCGGAGCCTCGGCGCCGAACGCCTCAGTGTGAACGCGCGCCGTCGGCACGCCGAGTTTCTCTAGGCCAGCGGTGATCGCAGTCATGAATGGGGTCGGCCCGCACAGGTAGAACTCGCTGTCGATCGGTGCCCCGGTCGCCGCGATCCCCTCCGGCGTGATGTGTCCGAGCTCGTCGCAGTCGGTCCCGATGTGGTCATCGGGATCGGGTCGGCTGTACCACACGCGACTATGCGCGTTTGGCAGTGCCGCGAGCAGCGACCGTGTCTCCTGAGCGAAGGCATGCTCGGCACCGTTGCGCGTCCCATGCAGCCACCAGATGTCACGCGTCGACTGGCTGTCATGGAGCGCGTACAGCATCGCGAGCACGGGTGTCACCCCGACGCCCGCGCTCACCAGGACGACCGCGTGTGCGCTCTCGCCGAGAGTGAATTGTCCGCGCGGTGCCGCGACCTTGATGCGATCACCGACCTCGACCGTGGCACGCAGGTATCCGCCCGCGAGTCCGTGCGGTTCGACCTTGACGGCGATTCGGTAGCGCGGGCCGTCCGGCGATCCCGAGAGCGAGTAGCTGCGGACGAGCGGAGGCGCGCCACCGCCCGGTTGGAGTTTGAGCGTCACGAATTGCCCCGGAAGCGGGTGCGGCAGCGGCGCGCCGTCGTCGACTTCGAGCTCCACTGACAGCACGGTGGCCGTCTCCAAACGCTTCGCGGCCACCCGCATGGGCCGGAAGCCAGGCCACGCTGGTGGCGGCCCCAGCAACACCAAGCCCGCGTTCCCACCGCCTGGAGCGCCACCGCGATGCTGCTCGAGCAGCGCTCGGAGCGAGGCCTGCCAGCCCGGGCTGAGCGCGGGGATTCGCAGTGCTTGCTGGAGCAGATGGGGGTCGGGGTGACGGTCCACGTACAGCAGTGCGTTGATGGACGCGACTGACATCCGCCCAGTACCGGTCGCGACTTTGACGATGTCGTCGCCGGGTCGTACCTCACCTTCTTCAAGAACTCGGAGGTAGAAGCCGGGACGACCGTGACCAGTGAGCAGCGCGGCCATGCGCGGCTCGTTCATGCGGATACCGACCCGGTAGCACGTCACACGTGGTTGTGTGACCTCGAACAAAGCGGAGCCGATGCGATACCTGTCGCCGATGCACACCTCGTCGTCGCCGAGCCCGTCAACGGTGAAGTTCTCACCGAACTGGCCGAAGACGAAGTCGTCGCGGTGCAGTTGTTCGCTCCAGTAGCGGTACGAATCGAGCTGATATACGTACACGGCTCGCTGTTCGCCTCCGTGACCGGCGCGATCGCCTTGGCCGTCGCCGTCGACATTCAGCCGTCGGACCAGGCGCGAACCCTGAACTGCCTCCTTCCAGATCCCCGTGAAAACAGTCCGTCCCTGCCACCTGACTTCGCGCGGCATCCCGACGTTGACCGACGCAAGCGTCGCGACACCCGCTGACATAGGAACCAAGAACCTCCCGTCCCGCAATGGGAACCTGGCAGGCTCCAAACGTAAGGCCTACCTCGACAGAACTCTTATCAGCGTCGTCCGATCGGAAGACCGTGGCGGGCGGACCGGCCGAAAAGCACCGTAATCGACAGTTAGTGCGTGACCAGTGCTCTAGGTTTGAGCCTCTACATCCTCGGTTGCACGCGGTTCGATCACAACGAGGGCATGGTCGCGGAGATGCTGGGTCACCAGGCGGACCGAGATCCTTCTGAAGGCGTGTCTTATGAGGGCTTCGACGTTTGGTTCGGGGATGTCGAACCGCACGACGGGAATCTGACCCCGGCTCTCGCTCAGCTCAGCAATCTCGGCATGTCGCGCGATGCCGTGTTCAACCCGGTCGATGGCGTAGACCGTCGCAGTCACTGGACCATCAACGCACAGGTCGACCGCCAGGATGGTGTAGCGATCCCGATCAATGTTGGCGATCTCATACAGGCTCGGCTGGTCCTTGACTGCTTCGGCGTCGTCGGCTGCAACAGTGCCCACGTAGTCGTTGAAGCGTGTGTTTGCCGGGCCAAGTACTGGTCCCCGGGGGTCCATAGCGACACATTTCCACAATCAGGTGAACGGAAGGTGTCAAGAAAGGTTGTGTCGGACCTTCCGCCCGGACGATTTCCTTGGACGCTGCCGGCCAGTTGATCTTGACGGCGGGTCGCACGACAGCGCAGCGATGGTGCGGGTGAAGCGCTGCGCCTTCGGGCGCCTCCGGGAGAAACGCACGTGCACGTTCGTTCCTGTCACGGTGCACGCGTTGCAACGGATGCATCGTGATCGGAACGAACATGCACGTGCGTTTCTTCACCCCCGCCTCACCAATGCATCGCCGGGCCCCCGCCAACGACTCGAGACGCTGTCCTGGTCCGGCGGCCAGGTTCTTGACTACGCTGACGGCCGTGGAGAGGGTGCGGTGGGGAATTATCGGCGTCGGGGATGTGACTGAGCGCAAGAGCGGGCCGGGTTTTCAGCAGGCTGAACGATCCGAACTGGTTGCCGTAATGCGCAGAAGCGGCGATCTTGCCGCTGACTACGCTCGACGACACGACGTGCCGCGTTGGTACGACGATGCCGACGAGCTGATCAACGATCCAGAGGTCGACGCCGTCTACGTCGCAACTCCACCTGACTCGCACAGGGAGTTTGTGGTCCGCGTCGCACGGGCCGGCAAGTCGGTCTATGTCGAGAAGCCGATGGCTCGCACGGCGCTGGAGTGTGAGGACATGATTTCGGCCTGCGACGACGCCGGGGTGGGTCTGTTCGTGGCTTATTACCGTCGCGCAATGCCGCGCTTTGCCACGGTCAAAGAACTATTGGACAGTGGCCGGATCGGTCAGCTCCGGTCGGTCAGCGTCCGCAACGAGCGGCCCGCCCAAGTGGACGAGGCCGACGATGGATGGAGAGTGAATCCGGAGATCTCAGGCGGTGGCCACTTCGTCGACCTCGGCTCTCACATCCTCGATCTGTTGGACTGGCTGCTTGGTCCGGTGACCTATGCGACCGGGATCGCGACGAACCGCGGTGCACGCTACCGAGCCGAAGACCTGGTCACCGGTGTTTTTAGCTTTCGTTCCGGTGTCGAAGGTGTCGGTGTCTGGAACTACGACTCGTTCCGGGAGAAAGATCAGGTTGAGATCATCGGAACGGCGGGAGCGTTGCGCTTCTCTTGCTTCGGCGAGGAGCCCTTACGGCTGCGCACTGGCGGCGGGGTGCAACAGATCGAAGCGCCCTATCCTGAGACCGTTCAACTGCCGCTCATTCAGACCGTGGTCAACGCGCTGACCGGGCATGGTGAGTCGCCCAGCAACGGACATAGCGCTGTCAGAACAGCTCGCGTTATCGACACTCTGCTAGCTGACTACAGGGATAGTCACGGAATCAACTACTCTCCGGCGACGCCAGGTTAAGCACCCCCGGCTGAGTCGAGCATGTCGCGCCCGTGAACGAAATGGCTGAATCAGATACACAGGCACCTGATCCGTTAGCGACCGATTTACGCCATCGGGCACGGGAGATTCGGCGGCCTCCGATCTCGACATAGCCGATTGGGCGGGTGCCTGCAGAGCGCGCTCATAGCGTCAGTGCAAGATGGCTTTGGTCGACATGGAATTCGGCGGCAGGCCGCCGGTCTGTTTGAAGCGCGGGCTCAACCTTGGAGGCGCACAATGACGCGTGTTGTCGTGACGGGCGGTGCGGGCAAGCTCGGCCGCGCTTGTGTCGAGGAGTTAGTCCGTCATGGCTGGGATGTGGTCGTGTTCGATCGGGTGCGTCCGCCGTCAGAAAGTGGCGCGACGTTCGTTCCGATCGATCTGACCGACTACGGCCAGGTGCTAGACGCGATGCTCGGGGTCGAGGAGCGCTACTCTCGGCCCGACGCACTGGTGCATCTCGCGGCTATCCCGGCGCCGGGGATCCGACCGGATCACCTGACATTCATGAACAACATCAGCTGCACCTGGAATGTTGTCAGCGCGGCGCGGCGTGCCGGCGTGACCAACATCGTCTGGGCCTCCAGCGAGACGGTGCTGGGACTGCCGTTCGAGACCCCGCCGCCCTACATCCCCGTCGACGAGGAATACCCGCCCCGGCCCGAGTCCACCTATTCGCTGGTCAAGACCCTTGAAGAGGCCATGGCCGCTCAGTTATGCCGCTGGAACCCAGAGTTGAAGATGCTCGGACTGAGGTTCTCAAACGTGATGGAACCCGCCGACTACGCACGCTTTCCATCCTTCAACGACGACCCGGCCTCGCGGAAGTGGAACCTATGGGGCTACATCGACGCCCGCGACGGCGCACAGGCAGTCCGTTTGGCCCTCGAGTCCGATCTGACTGGCACCGAGATCTTCATCATCGCGAACGCCGACACCGTTGTGTCGAGACCGAACGCCGCCCTGATCAAAGAGTTCTATCCCGACGTAGAGGTGCGCGGCGACCTCGGAGAGCACGACACGCTCCTCTCGATCGCGAAGGCTAGACGGCTACTCGGCTACCGACCCAAGTACGGCTGGCGCTACGCCGACACGTCCTAGTCCCGTCGTGATCAACACCGCCATCACCGGCGCACCGGACAACATCGACGGCGGTTAGTGGCTCGTCGTCGGGCCGCAGCATCAGTGTCCGGCTGCCTGTCCGCCGTCAATGTGTAGCGTCTCTCCGGTGACGAACATGGCCTGCTCAAGATAGAGCACCCCCTCGACGACGTCGGCAACCTCACCCACGCGACCAAGAGGGTGAAGCCCACCCATCTCTATGTAGGACGCCGGATCGTGCGCGGGTGTCTTGATGACACCGAGCGAGACCGCGTTAACCCGCACTCCGCACGACGCGTACTCGATGGCCAGCGAACGCTGCCCAAACCGATCGAGCGCACGGTCGACCACACGTTGTGCAGTTTCGGCTTCGGTGATGTCACCGCGGATCGCGAGATAGTCCTCCTCGTCGGCGGGCGACATTGAGAGGGCGACGCCGACCACGGCGTATCCGGCCTGGCGGTAGCCAGCCACGAGCCCGGCGCCGATACCCCGGGAGGCGCCGGGATGATCGCGACCTTCCGCGGGTCAGGCGCGGGGTTCATCCGACGAGGTACGTCTCGTAGATCACGCCAGCGGCCTGGCGGCCACCGACGCTGATGAAGACGCCCTTATTCAGCCAGTCAAGCCCCGGCGCGGCGGTCTCAAGCTGCGTGACGGCGCGGAATGTGTACTCGCTGGGGTCGACGTCCTCACCACGGCCCAAACGGGCAAGGACCTCGGCGGGGCCGTGGCGGACACCGCGCGATTGCGCGTAAAGCAGATCGCCGCCATCCGTCTGCAGCGTGTAGCGGATGTCGCCGAGCGCGGTGCCGTCTGGCAAGACTGTTTGCCAGTCGGCACTGGCACCCGCGACAAGCGTCCCACTGATCTCCGGACCGATGAATGTTCCGCCAGTGAGCGGCACGATGCGGCGGTGACCTTGTACGAAGGCGCCGAGATCGACCGGCTCTCCCACGGTGGCTTCGAGGCGATACACGGGGGTCAGGCGGGGACCGGGGAGATGAAACAAGTTGGCACGCGTGCTCGTCGGGTCGTTTGGGTGCGGCAATAGCGGTGTGACGGTGATCTGCATCCAGTCTTTGATCGGCAGGGCGTCGAGCAGACCCGCCAGCTGCGCTTCGCTGTCGGCGCGGTACAAGCCGACGATCTTGGTCTCCCCCTGTGGGGCAGCTGGCCGCCAGACCCGTACGAGATGCCCCTCGCGGGCCAAGTGGATCGCCGCGGCGGATTCGGCACTCTCGCGCCGTTTTACGTCGGACGCCGGTGTCCCTTCCGGAACATTGAGCTCGAAGCCAACCAGGAACTCCATCACCCTCTCCTTCACGCCGGACAGCCGATGCCCACCCAACCGCAAAAGAGCTCCGGTTGCTAGGTGGACTCGCGGGGTCACAACCTTGGCAGTGTGTTCAGCGGGACGGCTGAGGCAGAAGATGATCAGCAGGAATTTGCACGCAAATCTGGAGCAGCGACCGGACGAACCGGACCATACTCGGGGGATGAGCACAGCCGACCAGACGTTGAGTTCAGCTTTGCACGGGGAAGCCTTGCTCACTGCCAAGCGGCCGGAACTTCGACCTCTCATTGATCATCTCGCTGAGCAAGCTCAAGGCCGCGATGATATCCGGACAGAATGCGCCGGCATCATCGCTGGAGCCTGGTTCGCCAGTCCTGGCCGGCGGGGTGAGGATTTGATCGCCGCCGGGCTTCTCATGCTCGGCGGTCCTGTTGATCTTGACGAGTTGGACGATTGGATTCAGGTGGGTTGGGAACGTCAGCGTGGAGCGACAGACCTTTATCCGGAGAGCGAGGTCTAAGGCTCAGCGAGCTTGGCGCGCTCGTCCGCGTAGACCCGTGCATCCAGCGCGTCGAGCACGGCCAGCTGCGCACTGTAGAAGGCGAGAACGGCGTAGTCGATGGCGTCGGCTGCGTTCCGCTCGGCCCGGTCGGCGTCTTTCGCCGCGGCCTCTGCGTCCCGTTGATCGGCGCGCTTGTCGATCTTTGCTTTGACGTCGTCCATCCAAGCGGACGCATCCGCCTTCAGCTGTGCCCACTTGCTCTGGACTTGATCAGACGTCTGCTCAGCTTGTTGCTTGACATCCATGAGCGCAAGGTTCGCGTCCACCCGAGCCTGGTCGATGCGTTGCTTCAGTTGGTCGCGGGACTCGGCGCTCGCCGATCGGATGCTCGCGGCGGTCTCGTTGGCTTGCTGTTGAAGTTGCTCGAGTCGTGCGGAGAAGTCCATCGGTGCTCCTCGACGGGGCCGATGCCGACCGGATGTCGGACGCTTCAGGCCATCCAATCACGCCATTCCTGCCACGGTGAAGCGGCTCCGGCTCGGTGAACGCAGGATCATCTGGCGCGGCGCAGGCCTTACAGGATCAAGATCAGTTGCCTCCTAGCCATGCGCCGCTACACACATGTCCGGCTGATCTACGTCCCAAATGCTCGCACTGTGGAGTTGACCCCTAGACGGCCAATGTCACAAATCAGCCGATGAGCATGAAAAAAACCACAACGCCGGCGAAAAGGATCAGGCCGAGCAGGGTGACCCACAGCTGCGGATCGCGCTGTTGCGTAGTCGCATCGCGGCGAATGGGCCGCAGCACACGCAACAAGATCGGCGATAAGGACACGGCGAGACCCACGGTTAGAAGGACGGCGGCCAAACGCCCGCCACCTTCCCGGAGAGCCTCGAGTGATCCGAAGACAGTTGCGGTGAGCACCGCGAGCAGTAGCAGCAGCAACCGTGGATCCGTGCGAGGAATTTCTGTTCGCGTCTGCTCCCTTTCGAAGAAGCGCATCTGCCAGAGAAGGGCGCCTACGATAGCCAACTCGATTGCGATCACTGACTGGAAGAACTGGACCGGGACCATGAAGGTCAACTATTCCCCGTGGCCCCCCGACTGGCGCCTGCGTTGCATCCACCCATCTCCACGGGTCCGGATTCTTGGATGGCATCGGGACTTGATGTCGCCGAGCCGAGTTCAGCCGAGCAGAGAGGCCTCCTCGTTGACATGCAAGTGAATACTTGCCTATTATGGGGCGTGGCAGAAGCCGACGTCTTCAAGGCACTAGCGGACGCCACCCGTCGGGCGATTCTCGACGAGCTTGTCGAGCGCGAGCCGCAGACACTGTTCGAGCTCTGCACCCGGCTCGCCGCGAAGCACGGGCTCTCGTCGACGCGCCAGGCGGTGTCGCAGCACCTAGACGTACTCGAACGGGCCGGCCTGGTCCGATCGGAGCGACGCGGGCGCTACAAACTCCACCATCTCGACACCACCCCGTTGCGAGAAATCCAGCGGCGGTGGCCGATCCGGAAGGATGGCCAATGAAGATCAACCTCACCAGCGTGCTCGTCGACGACCAGAAGAAGGCACTCGCCTTCTACACCGACGTGCTCGGGTTTCAGGAGAAGACCAACGTCCCGATGGGCGAGCACTCCTGGCTCACCGTGGTGTCGCCCGACGACCCCGACGGAGTGGAGTTGCTCCTCGAGCCAGACGCCCACCCGGCCGCGAAGCCATTCAAGGACGCGCTCGTCGCCGATGGCATCCCGTACACCTCGTTCGCGGTCACCGACGTCCAGGCCGAATACCAGCGGCTCTCCGCTCAGGGTGTGGTCTTCACACAGCAGCCGCTCACCATGGGCC
>Ga0114129_10008604_pt1 | contig 14554 bp, 14 predicted proteins | sample RhiMetdeltSRZDD1_FD_80071 | JGI IMG/M metagenome (GOLD analysis project Ga0114129, IMG submission 80071) | Populus rhizosphere microbial communities from Tennessee, USA - Rhizosphere MetaG P. deltoides SRZDD1 (version 2) (version 2) | ecosystem: Host-associated > Plants > Roots > Rhizosphere >... | reverse complement strand
CGGGCGCGGCGAGCAAGCCATCACAGCCGACTGGCTCGACACACTCGAAGAAGCGCTGCTGCGCTCCGACCTCTCGGTCTCGCTCGTCGATCCGCTCATGGCACAGCTGCGCGATCTCTTCGCTACCGGCGAGATCAAGACCGTTCCGAAAGCCCTCGCGGCTGTCCGCGAGACGCTCGTCGCGACGATTTCGGGCGATGTCCGGCTGCGCGGTGACGGCCGAAAGCCGCGCGTGATCCTCGTCGTCGGCGTCAACGGATCGGGAAAGACGACGACCGCGGCCAAGCTCGCCAAGCGGCTCAAGGACTCGGGCGAGCGTCCGCTCCTCGCCGCGGCCGATACGTTCCGTGCGGCGGCGATCGAGCAGCTCGAGCGGTGGGCCGAGCGTGTGGATGTTCCGATCGTTTCCGGCAAACCCGAAGGAGACGCGGCGGCGGTCGTCTTCGACGCGGTGAACGCGGCGGCAGCGCGCGGGAACACGACGGTGATCGCTGACACCGCGGGGCGCCTGCACACCAAGGGGCATCTCATGGACGAGCTGCAGAAGATCGTTCGCGTCACCGGCCGCGCGCGAGACGGTGCTCCGGATGAGGTGCTGCTCGTTCTCGATGGGACCGCGGGTCAGAACGCGATCCAGCAGGCGCGGCAGTTCACTTCGACGGCTGCGGTGACCGGGCTCGTCATCACGAAGCTCGATGGGACCGCAAAGGGCGGGGCGGTGTTTGCGATAGCGCAGGAGCTGAAGCTTCCGGTGAAGCTTCTCGGCGTCGGCGAGAAGCCGGATGATCTCGTGCCGATGGACCCCACTGCGTTCGTCAACGCGCTTCTGCCAGCGGCGTCCTGAGTCTCATACTCGGTCTTATGGCGATCGTGCGTCTGCGCATCGAAGATTTGAAGCACGCGCTGGACGGCGGCGCGCTCACTCTTCATTACCAGCCGCAGGTCGAGATCAGAACCGGTCGTCTCGCCGGCGTGGAGGCGTTCGTCCGCTGGCCACACGCTGCGCACGGAATGATCGGACCGAGCGACATCATCCCGCTCGTCGAGAAGGCAGGCTTGCACGTCGAGTTCGATCGGTGGGTCATCGGGGCGATCTGCCGCCAAGCGAAGAGGTGGCGCGCGGACGGTGTGCCCGTGCCGATCGTCGCAGCGAACGTCTGGTCGGAGACGGTTCGCCGTTCCGACGCGCTCCGTCTTGTCGATTCACTCGCGGAGACCGGTGTGGACCCGACGACCATCGAGCTCGAGTGTCCACGCGGGTCCACCTCGGATCCGGCGCTCACGATGGCCCTCCTCTCGATCCAGGCGCTCGGCCTCAGGCTCGCCTCGGAGGAGCTTGCGGCAGGTACGCCGCCAAAGACGAAGATCCGCTTCGACACGCTCAAGATCCCGTTCCCGATCTCGCGCGACCACGCTCCGAACGCCAAGGCGATCGCGGCGGTCGTGGCCGAGGCAAAGAAGAGCGGCGCACGGGTCGTCGCGGATTCCGTGGAGTCGGCGGAGCAGGAGCAAGCGCTGGCCGCCCTCGGGGTGGAGATCGTGCAGGGCTATCTTTATGGGCCCGAGGTCGCGCCGACCGAGCTCCGCACCCTTATCACGAGAGCGGGCGCGCCCGCGCCCTAAACGGTCTCGGCGACCAGCAGCTGGTCTTTTCCGGAGCGCTTCACCGAAAGCAAAGCGCGATCGGCCGTGCGGACGAGGTCGTCGAGCGAGTCCTCGCCGTCCACCGAGAGCGCGAGGCCGACGGAAGCAGTCACAGTGGAACCCGCCGCAGCGGTCACCCCGGCGACGACCGCACGGATGCGCTCCATGATCCGGAGGGCGCTATCGATGGGGCAGTCCGCGAGGTAGACGACGAACTCGTCGCCGCCGTAGCGCGACGCGAGGTCTTGCGCCCGCAGATTTGCCCGGATGGCGGTCGCGACGAGGTTCAGGATCTCGTCCCCGGCGGGATGGCCGCGGGAGTCGTTCACCGCCTTGAACCCGTCGAGGTCCACCACCGCGACGGCCGAGGGGCTCCCACGCCTCCGGCGAAGATGCGCCGCCGCGAGCTCGCCGAATGCGCGACGGTTAAGCAGGCCTGTCGTCGGGTCGAGCTCCGCCCGTGTCTCGATGTTTCGCAACTGTTCGCGGTCGGAACCATAGAGAAGCACGAAGCCGATGGCGAAGAGTGCGAGGGTGAGCAGCTCGAAGAGCGCGGCGGCCTCCTCCTGCCCCGCGCCGAGTGTGCCGAAGACGCTGTGCACCACGAGCGTCGTGGATGCGAGCGCGAAGAAGAGCCATGAGCGCATGCGTCGCGGTCGGCGTCCGCTTCGCAGCGCGGAGATGCTGAGAGCGGCGATCGATATCGCGATCGCGAGGTCCGCGCTCGCCAAAAAACTTTGAAGCGTCATGTCCACGAGCATGCGCGCGAGAACGCGACACGCGACGTACCAAACGTGTGTATGACGGGATTCAGTACTAGTCCGGTGTCTTGAAGTCCTGCGCGCAAACGCGCTTGCTATCCCCCGACAGGGTGGGAACGCGGCGAAGGGCCGCGTCGGGGGATCGCGTGAGCAGACGGGGCGGGGTGGTCATGCGCTGGGCGGGGTTCTGTCTGGCAGCCGTCATCGTGACGGCTACGCAGTCGGCCCCGGCGGGAGCGAAAACCCAGGACGACGCGAAGATCAGTCCTCCGCTGCTCGCGCTCGTGCGCTCGCATCCAGGCGACGAGCTCGCGGTCATCGTCCGGGCAAGCCCAAAAAATGGCGGTCACCACGCCCAGCGTGCCGCCGGCGCGGTGGGACGGGCTCACGGCAAGGTCAGCGGGAACCTGTCGATCGTGGGCAGTGTCTCGGCGACCCTCACCGGCGACGAGATCCTGGACCTCGCTCGGGACTCCGATGTGGAGTACATCTCCAGCGACGACGTCATCGCGGTGGCGTTCGACCCGACGACGGCGGCCGACCTCGTGTCGGGCTCCGGGCTCCTCGAGGTGGGAGCGCCCGACGCCTGGCGCCAGCTCGGCGTCACCGGCAAGGGCATCGGCGTGGCGGTCCTCGACAGTGGCATCACCGCACATCCGGACCTCGGCGCGCGGATCGTGGCGTCGGTCGACTTCACGGATGCAGGACCGGTCGGCCTGGTGCCGCCGGCCGATCCAGGCGGACACGGCTCGCACGTCGCGGGAATCATCGCTGGGGACGGCACGGCATCCGGCGGCGCTTACGTCGGCGTAGCGCCCGCCGCGAACCTCATCGACGTCCGCGTTATCACGGCCACCGGGTCCACGACCATCTCCACCCTCATCGCAGGGATGCAGTGGGTCCTCGGGCACCGGTCCGACTACAACATCCGCGTCGTCAACCTCTCCGCGGGCGCGCCGGTAACGACGACCTACCGCAACGATCCACTTGCGACCGCGGTCGAGGTGCTCGTCTTCGCCGGACTCACGGTCGTCGTCTCCGCCGGAAACGAGGGGCCGAAGGAGTCGACGATCACCACGCCGGGCAGCGATCCATACGTGATCACAGTCGGCGGCGTGGATGACAACGGCACCGCGACGATCACGGACGACTTCCTCGCTCTCTGGTCGTCGCGCGGTCCGACCCCCATCGACGGGCTCGCCAAGCCCGATCTCGTCGCGCCGGGTCGACGGATCGTCAGCCTCCGGTCTCCGGGCAGCACGCTCGATCAGCTCTTCCCTGATCGGGCCGTCGCAGGGCTCGACCCGCTGGCACCGGCATATGAGCGCATGTCCGGAACTTCGATGGCCGCGCCGGTCGTCACCGGTGTCGTCGCGCTCATGCTCGAGCGCGACCCGTCGCTCACACCTGCCCAGGTAAAGGCACGCCTCAAGGGGACGACCAGCCCGCTCGCGTTTGGGTCACTCAACACGACCGGAACCGGGCTCGTCAACGCTGTGGCGGCCGTCACCGCGGGCCCGAGCAGCGATCCGCTCACCGAAGCGGTCTCGGCCGGATTCGCAAGCGAGATGTACTCGTTCCTCTACGGCCAACCGCTCTCGTGGCGCGACCTCACATTCAACGGCGGAGTCGACGCGAACGGCATCCCGTGGTCACAGGTGACCTGGTCCAACGTCAGCTGGGACGCGATCACCTGGGCCAACGTCGAGTGGGCGTCGTTCAACTGGTCCACCGTGAATTGGCAGGAAATCTCCTGGGAGGAGATCTCCTGGGAGGGCATCACCTGGGAGTCGCGATCGCTGAAGGACAAGTCCAAGGGTCGCAAGGTCCGCCGCGGGTGGGAGGCGCTCGACTAATGAAGCAGCGGGTTGCGCAGGTTTACATCGCGCTGGTCGCGCTGGCGGGTTTCATCGTCCTCGTGGCGAACTCGATAAACGCGCCGACGAGCGGCATCGACCCGGTGATGTTCCTCCTCATCCTTGCGCTGGTCGGGATCGCGCAGCGAAACCCGGTCGTCCTCTTCCGATCGAGCGCGATCTCGGTCGCGTTCGCGGTGAAGATCGCGGCGTACGTCCTCTTCGGAACCCCCGTGGCCCTGTGGGCGACGGTCGTCGTCGTTGCGGTGAACGCGTACACGCCCAAGCCGAAGCCCGCGCGGAAGGTCCTCTTCAACTTCGGTCAGTTCATGCTCTCGACGTACCTCGCGTCGACCACCTACCAGCTGCTCGGTGGGATGGTCCCTCCCGGTGCGTTCATCCCGACGATGCTCGCCGTGGCGGTCTCGGCGGCGGTCTACTTCGCGACAAGCAGCGTCCTGACGGCGACGGTCATCACACTCACCTCGCCGTCGCGCTTCGTCGACGTGTGGGTGCAGAACTTCGCGTGGATGCCCGTGAACTACCTCGCCACCGCGGTCAACGGCGCCGCGCTGGCGCTCGCGTACGAGTCGCTCGGGATCGTCGGCGTGATCGTCTTCGTGCTGCCGCTCGGGATCGCGTGGTACTCGTTCAAGCTCTACATGATGAAATCGACACAGCTCCGCGAGCGGAACCGCGAGCTCGTATCGACGAACGAGAGTCTGCAGCGCACGACCGAGCGCCTCGAGGCGTCGCACGTGTCGGTCATCGCCGCACTCCTCGGCTCGCTCGCGGCGAAGGATCGCTACACGCAGGGCCACTCGGCCGCGACCATGCAGCACGCTCTCGCCGTGGCGAAGTCGCTTGGCCTCGGTCCTGACGAGATCGCCGCGGTGAACCTCGGCGCGCTCTTCCACGACATCGGGAAGATCGGCATCCCCGAGCACATCCTGCGGAAGCCTTCGGCGCTCACCGACGAGGAGTGGGCGGAGATGAAGACGCATCCGATCATCGGCGCGAACCTGATCGGAGAGGTGCCGAACCTCGAGCGCATCCGGCCGATCGTGCTCGCCCATCACGAACACCATGACGGGTCCGGCTACCCGAACGGCCTGAAGGGCGACGAGATCCCGCTCGCCGCGCAGATCATCTCGGTCGCCGACACCTACGAGGCGATGACTTCGACCCGCCCGTATCGGGCTGCGCTCGGCCACGAGGCCGCGATCGCGGAGCTGCGTCGGGTGTCCGGCACGCAGCTCAACCCGATGGTCGTGGACGCCTTCATCCGACAGCTCGAAACGGGAGCTTCGGGCGTGGCGCACGCGCATGACGGCGTCGAGCACATCCACGTCCGCGACCGTGCCGTGGAGGCCGTCCGTCTCGGCATGAACTAGGACGCTTCGCGGCGACCCCCTAGAGTCGAGCATGGATGTTCGAGCAGCTTTCTGACCGTCTGACCAATACGTTCGAGCGGCTTCGCGGGCGCCCGCGCGTGAGCGAGGCCGATCTGGACGAGGCCCTGCGCGACGTTCGAGTCGCGCTGCTCGAGGCGGACGTGAACCTCAAGGTCGTTCGCCAGCTCATCGCGACCGTGCGCGAGCGAGCCATCGGCGAGCGCGTGCTCGAGTCGATCACGGGCGCGCAGCAAGTCGTGAAGATCGTCCACGACGCGATCGTCGAGATGCTCGGCGGAGCGGCGACGCCGCTGGCGCGTGCCGATCGCCCTCCCACGGTCATCGTGCTCGCCGGGCTCCAAGGCTCGGGCAAGACCACGACCGCGGCGAAGCTCGCAAGCCTCCTCCGCAAGCAGGGCCGGCACCCGCTGCTGGTGGCGGCCGACGTGCACCGCCCCGCCGCGATCGATCAGCTCGTCGCTCTCGGAAAGCAGCTCGGTCTTCCGGTGCGTGCGGTCGATCCCAAGAGCGTGGCGGCGGACGTCGCTGCGATCGCGGCTGCCGCGGCCGGCGAGGGCAGGGACACCGTCATCGTCGATACGGCCGGCCGGCTGCACATCGACGAAGCGATGATGTCCGAGATCGCCGACGTCGTCGCGGGGGTCAAGCCGAACGAGCTGCTGCTCGTGGTCGACGCGATGGCAGGGCAGGACGCCGTCGAGAGCGCGACGGTCTTCAACTCGCGGCTCCCACTCACCGGGCTCGTGCTTGCGAAGGCGGACGGCGATGCCCGCGGTGGCGCATCGCTCTCGGTTCGCGCCGTCACCGGTGTTCCCGTGAAGCTCATCGGAACCGGCGAGAAGCTGGACGCGATCGAAGTGTTCCATCCCGACCGTCTGGCGCAGCGGATCCTCGGGATGGGAGACATCCTGACGCTCGTCGAGCGGGCGCAGGAGCACGTCGATCAGAAGACCGCCGAGGCGCAGGCGAAGAAATTTCTCGAGGCGCAGTTCACCTTCGACGACTTCTACGCGCAGCTGCAGCAGGTGAAGAAGATGGGGCCCCTTGGCGACCTGTTGAAAATGATCCCGGGCCTCGGCGGGATCGCGAAGCAGCTCCCGGAGGGCCCCGAGGCCGAGCGCGAGATGCGGAAGATCGAAGCGATCATCTCGTCGATGACCAAGGCGGAGCGCGCCGATCCGGCGCTCATCAACGGCTCGCGCCGCAAGCGGATCGCCTCCGGCTCAGGGACGACGGTGTCCGACGTCAACCAGCTGGTGAAGCAGTTCGCGGAGATGCGCAAGCTCATGAAGCAGATGGGCTCGATGGCGAAGAGCGGGCGGCTTCCGCGCCTTCCAGGCATGCCGGGTCTCCCCCGGGCCTGACCTGATGCCATATCATCGAGATGTTCGCCCCCAGCGGACGGCACATTCGCGAGGAGGATCCCGACCGAGTTGGCAGTTCACATCCGCTTGCGCCGCGTAGGCAAGACCAAAGCGCCGACCTACCGCGTGGTCGTCGCGGATTCGCGCGCCCCGCGTAACGGCAAGTTCATCGAGTCAATCGGCCACTACGACCCACTCGCCGAGCCCGCTCGGCTGGTTGTCGACGCGGAGCGCGCCCGTCACTGGTTCAAGAACGGCGCGCGGCCGACCTCGACGACGCGTTCGCTCCTCATCCGGAGCGGCATTCCCGAGGGAGAGGTTCCGGCCTCCGTCAGGTGAGCGAAACCCCGCAACCGGGCCGGATGCGCGTGCTCCTCGAGCACGTCGCCCAGGCGCTCGTCGACGATCCCGCGGCGGTCGTGGTCACCGAGGAGCTGGACGGCGACTTCACCAAGCTCCACCTGCAGGTCGCCGAACCGGACGTCGGAAAGGTGATCGGCCGCGGTGGGCGGATCGCGAAGGCCATCCGCGCGCTTCTCAAGGTGATGGCGACGCGCGATGGGACCAAAGTCAACCTCGAGATCGATTAGCAGCGATGACCCCGTGGTCGGGGTCATCGGCGCGCCGCACGGCGTGCGTGGCGAGGTGAAGGTGCATTCCCGCACCGACGTCGCTGCGCGTTTCCGCAAGGGATCGCGTCTTCTGTGCGACGGAGTGGGCGAGCTCGTGATCGCATCCGCGCGAGGGGCCGCGGATATCCCGATCGTTCGCTTCGAGGGTCACAGCACGCGCACGGATGCCGAGCGCATTCGGGGGCGCACGCTGCGTGTCCCGCGCGCCGAGGCGCGGCGCGCCGCGAAGAACGCCTATCTCTGGGCCGACCTCTTGGGTCTCCGGGCGGAGACGCTCGAGGGCCAGGTGCTCGGCGTCGTGAGCGAAGTGTTGCGAGCGGGCGAGACCGATGTTCTTGTGGTGCGGGCCGATGGCTCGCGGGACGAGATCATGCTGCCCGCCATCGCATCCGTCATTCGCGAGGTGGATGTCCCGGGCGGCCGCATCGTCGTCGTGCCGCAGGAGCTTCTCGAGTGACGCCGCGCATCGACGTCCTCACGCTCTTTCCCAAGATGTTCGAGAGCCCGTTCGCGGAGAGCATCGTGTCTCGCGCTCGAGCGGCGGGGCAGGTCGAGCTCGCGGTACACGACATCCGCGGGTGGACCACCGATCGCCACCACGTCGTGGACGACACGCCGTATGGCGGCGGCGCCGGCATGGTGCTGAAGCCCGAGCCGCTGACCCGGGCGATCCGCGCCACCAAGCGCGGTAGCGGTCATGTCGTGCTCATGAGCGCGCAAGGCTCGCTCTTCGACCAAGCCGCGGCGCGCCGCCTCGCGCAGCTCCCGCATCTGATCATCGTGTGCGGTCATTACGAGGGCATCGACGAACGCGTCATCGAGGCTGAGGTCGACGAGGAGCTTTCCATTGGCGACTTCGTGCTCACCGGTGGCGAGCTCGCGGCGATGGTGGTGATCGACGCGGTTACCCGGCTCATACCCGGTGTCATCGAGGCCGAGTCGCTCACGCATGAGTCGCACACCGATGGCCTCCTGGAGGGCCCGCACTACACCAGGCCAGTCGAGCACGAGGGCCGTCGTGTCCCGGCGGTGCTCCTCTCGGGCGATCACGCGGCGATCGCGCGGTGGCGTCGTTCCGAGGCGATCCGCCGAACGGCGGAGCGACGTCCCGACCTCATCGAACGGGCCGGCCTGACGCCGGCCGAGCGAGCCAAATTCCCGCTGCCTCGCCCCGAGCCCGGCCGCGGCCGGGTGATCGACGCGGATCTCGTCGCCGCGTACGGCTCGGGCGTGGGTTCGTACCGGATCGCGGCGCGGTTCGGGATCTCGCCCGCCACGGTGCGCGCGCGCCTGCGGGCGGCGGGCGTTCGCCTGCGGCCGTCGCGCAGCGGACAGCGCGGCCCGACGGCCGCCGAGGTCGCGAAGATGCGCGGCACGGGGCTCACCGTTCGCGAGCTCGCGCGGCACTTCGGCGTGTCGCACGTGACGATCCTGGATCGACTGAAGAAGGCGAAGCGCTAGCTGCTGCTAGACTGCCTCTAGTTCGTGACAGCCCTGACCATTCCTATGAATGACCTCTTGAACACGCTTGCCCGAGAGCAGCTGAAGGCCGATCTGCCCGAGATCCGGCCCGGAGACACCGTGCGCGTCAGCGTGCGGGTCGTCGAAGGAAACCGCGAGCGCCTTCAGAACTTCGAGGGCACCGTGCTCCGCGTGCGCAACGGTGGCGTCGACAGGCAGATCACGGTGCGCCGGATCGCGAGCGGCGTCGGGGTGGAGCGGACCTTCATGGTGCACTCGCCGCGCGTCGAGAAGATCGAGCTCGTCCGCCACGGTCACGCCCGCCGCGCCGCGCTCTACTTCCTCCGCGAGCGCGTGGGCAAGGCCGCCACCATCCGCGAAAAGCGCCGATGACTTGACCGGCGCCTAGCCGGTAATCGAACCTAGGTCGCGCAGTGCCATCTCTTAATCACGAGAAGCGCCTATGGGCCCAAGGGCTTATGCGCGTGGTCGGCGTCGACGAGGTCGGCATGGCGGCGCTCGCCGGACCGGTCGTGGCGGCGGCGTGCCTGGTGACTCCCGACACGCGCCTCATCCGCAAGGTGAACGATTCGAAGGTCCTTACCCGATTGCAGCGCGAGGGCCTCCTCGATTCAATCCGCGGGCGCGTAGTCAAGGTCGGGATCGGTGCCGCGTCGCTCGCGGAGATCAAGCGCTTGAACATCTACCACGCGAGTCACGTCGCGATGCTACGAGCGCTGCGTCAGATCGGTGAGTACGACTGGGTCCTCGTGGACGGCCGGCGCATCCTGGACCCCGCATTCGCTCCCGGTCGGCACACCGAGATAGTGAAAGGCGATGCGAAGTCCTTCTCCATCGCCGCAGCCTCGATCGTGGCAAAGGTGACGCGCGATCGGCTGATGGCGAAGCTCGCGGCGAAGTACCCCGGCTACGGCTGGGAGCACAACTGCGGATACCCGACGATCGACCATCGCAAGGCGCTCCGCAAGCTCGGCGTCACACCCTTCCATCGCGCCGACTTCGGCACGGTGCGGATGATGTTGTCCGAGGAACAGCAGATCCCGCTCGAGCTCGAGGCCGCGGGAGTGTCACCGAGTTGACGTTCGCGACGCGTCGAGCGTCGGCTAGATTTCGCGGGCCGTGAAGACCTCCTCGAGAACCATCGTGCGCGAGGCCACGCCCGCCGACTATCCGGCGCTGGTCGCCATCGGCAAGTCGTCGTACCCCGACTACGCCGAGACCGTGGAGGAGTGGCGTCACTGGGACAAGACCTGGGACCACGACAAGTACTTCAAGCTGCGCGTCGTCGCCCTCGACGGGGATCGCGTCGTCGGATACGGGCAGGTCAACCACATGCGGTGGGCCTTCGTCCCGACGAAATATCGCGTGGACGTGACGGTCGTGCCGAGTGAGCGCCGTCGTGGCCACGGCACCGCGCTCTACGACGAGCTCGTCGCTGCCGTGACAAGACGCGGCGGGCACACGGTCGCCGCCGCTGCGAAGGAATCGATGACCGACGGCGTCCGGTTCCTTTCGAAGCGTGGCTACCGCGAGGTGAAGCGCGACTGGGAGTCACGGCTCTTTGTCGACGGATTCGACTTCGCGCGTTTCGCCACGGCTGACGACCGCGTCGCGGGGCAAGGCATCCGCATCGCCACGCTCGCGGACGAGATGCAGCGCGATCCGGCTGCCCTCCAGAAGGCGTTCGACGTGAACGAGGACTGCCGGATGGACATTCCGAGCGTCGATCCACCGACGCGCCATACCTTCGACGAGTTCCGCCGTGACGACGTCGACGCTCCCAACGCACTGCTTGACGCGTTCTTCATCGCGATCGACAAGGACGGCGGCCGCTATCTCGGTGTTTCGAACATGTTCCGCTCGCTCGACGACCCAACATTCCTCTGGCAGGGGATCACCGGTGTGCGCCGCGACGCGCGCGGCAAGGGCATCGCGATGGCCCTCAAGCTGCGGACGGTCCGGTACGCGATCGACCGGGGTGTCGAGCACATCAAGACGTGGAACGACGTCCACAACAAGCCGATGCTCGCAATCAACGAAGCCATGGGCTTCGCCAGGCAGCCGGCGTGGGTTTCGTACGAGAAGGACCTCTAACGCGTTAACCGAGCGATGACGCTGCTCCTACGCCTGGCGCTCGGCGTGCCGCTCGTCCTCGCTTCAATGCTGATCCAGCCGGCTATCGCCGCGCCGGGTTTCCACGCGGCGTGGGTCGACCAGTCGCCATGGCCAACGCTTCGTCCCGGCGCGATGGTCTCGTACACAGTCCACTTCCGGAACACCGGAGACACGACCTGGCAGCGCGGCAGTCCTTTCCGTCAGGTGAACCTTGCGGTCGGCGGGGACTCCACGGCTGCCGCCGACGCCGGCATGGCAGTGGGGTGGTTGAGCGCGAACCGCGTCGCGACGACCAGCGAGATGAGCGTCGCCCCGAACGCGATCGCGACGTTCACGTTCACTCTGCGGGCGCCTTCGACCCCGGGCACGTACCGGCTGCCGCTCCACCCCGTGCTCGAGGGCGTGCAGCACCTTGAGGACGAGGGCGTGTATGTCCTCGTGGTGAGCGATCCCGGATATCACAGCGCGTGGGTGAGCCAGTCTGCCTATCCGACGTTACAGCCGGGGCAGGTGAGCGGTTCGCTCGCCATCGTCTTCCGCAACACAGGGACCCAGACCTGGACCAAGGGCGTGCTCGGACAGGAGGCGCGTCTGGCTATCAACCAGGACGACGCGCAGTGGGCGCCGCTGGGCGTGAACTGGCTTTCGGCCAATAGGGTCGCCGCGCAGTCCGAATCGAGCGTGCCGCCCGGCGCCAACGCGACCTTCACCTTCCAGGTACGAGCGCCGCAGACGCCGGGCATCTACTCGCTGCACCTTCGGCCGGTCATCGACGCGACGACCTGGATGGAAGACCAAGGCGTATTCCTGCGCATCACCGTGCCGCTCGCGGCAGGCACGGCCCCGCGGCTCGTCGCGACGGTCGTGCGTTCGGGCCTGGCCGTGCCGTGGGATCTGGCGTTCGCTCCCGATGGGCGGATGTTCGTCACCGAGCGTGTCGGGAACGTCCTCATCTACGCGAGCGCCGAGCCCGGCGCACCGCAGCTCGCGAACGTCTTCCCGGTCCCGAACATCAACGCAACGGGTGAAGCCGGTCTCATGAGCATCGAGCTCGACCCGGGCTTCGCTTCCAACACCCTGCTCTATGTCTGCGCGTCCGTGACCGATGGCGGCCAGTGGCTCAATCAGGTGCTGCGCTACCGCATGAACGGCAACACGCCGGTGTTCGACGGCTACGTGATCCGGACGGGCATGCGCGCGAATAGCAATCACGACGGCTGCCGGATACGGTTCGGTCCAGACGGCAAGCTCTGGGTCACGATGGGCGACGCCGGCGATCTCGCGAACGGTCAGAACCCGAACGTCTTGAACGGCAAGGTGCTGCGCGTGAATGGCGACGGCACGATCCCCGCCGACAACCCGATCATGCCGGGCGCTTCCGGGCGCACCGCCGTGTACACGATGGGGAACCGCAACCCGCAAGGCCTCACGTTCGAGCCAGGGACGGATCGCGTCATCGAAGTGGAGCATGGCGACAACACCGACGATGAGATCAACATCCTGCGTGCCGGTGCGAACTACGGCTACCCGGTCTGTCGCGGGCCGTGCGGCGATCCGCGCTTCGTGGATCCTGCATGGACATCCGGCAACGTCACGCTCGCGACGAGCGGTGCCGACTTCGCCCGCGGCGTTCAGTGGGGCGCGTACGACGGGTCGCTCTTCGTCGCGCAACTCAAGGAGTCCGACCTTCGCCGCTTCACGTTCGCGGGCGCCGTCGCGACGCAGCGGGACATCTTCTTCGACGGCACGTACGGGCGGATCCGCACGGTCCGGCAGGGCCCCGATGGATCCCTCTATCTCACGACGAGCAACGGGAGCGCCGACCGGGTCCTCCGCATCACGCCGGCGCAATGACGGGCCGATGTTCATCGCGTGGACCGGCGTGCCCTCGGGCTCGCGGGCGAGCGCGCGGCTGAGGCGGAGCTCGCGCGGTCGGGCCTGCGCGTCGTCGCGAGAAATCAGCGAACGCGCTTCGGCGAGATCGATCTCGTCTGCCGGGACCGGGATGGCTACGTGTTCGTCGAGGTGAAGACGCGTCGCGCCGGGTCGTTCGTGGCGGCGGCCGAAGCCGTCGACCGGCGCAAGCTCGGCAGGCTGGCTCGACTTGCCGCCGGCTGGCTCGCTATGCGTGGCGAGCGTGAAGCGCGCTGGCGTGTCGTCATCGCTGCGCTCACGGTCGGAGCCGACGGAACGCGGGTGGAGCTGATCGAGGCTTCGTAGAATCGAGCGCGATGGCGACGATCGCTCTTCCGCTTCGCGCCCGGCACGTCGCGATCACAGGGACGACCGTTCCGCTTGCGCTCGGCCTCCTCGGCGTGGCCCTCACCTGGTTCGGTGCGGCCTGGGATGTGTCGTGGCATCGACTCATCGGGCGCGACACGTTCTGGAGCGCTCCGCATCTCTTCCTGTATGGCGGCATCTCGCTCTGGGGCCTCGCATCTCTCGTCGCCACGATCACCGCTACGCGCGGGCGGCCGGTGCGGGGGCGCGAGCTCCGGATCGGCCCGATCCGCGCGGAGCTCGGCCTCGCCCTGGTCGGGATCGCCGCGGCGATCGTTATCGCCTCCGCGCCGTTCGACGACGCCTGGCACCGTGCGTTTGGGCGCGACATCGACATCTGGAGCCCGCCGCACCTCGCGGGCGTCGCGGGTTCGGTGCTCGCCTTCGTCGGCTGGTCCGTCGCGTTCGCGCCCGGCGTCTTCGCGATACCGGAGGGACTGCGCCGCTTCCTGCGCGCGCTGATGCTCGCGAACGTCTGCGCCGTGTTCGTCTTCGGAATGAACTTCTACTACATCATGTCCGTGACCCGCGAGGCGCTTTTCTACCCGCTCGCCGTCGCGCTCACGATCCCCGCCGCGCTGGCGTTCGGCGCGACGCTGCTCGGTGGCCGCTTTGGCGCGACGGTGACGGCGGTGACCTACACCGGTGCCGCGTTCGTGACCTACGCGATCCTGGCCGGCGGCGGGTGGCTCGCGCCGGCGTTTCCGCCGCTCTTCGTGTTCGGGGCGATCGCGATCGACCTCCTTCGCGCGCGTGGCGGTCGACTCGCGCATCCGCTGGCTCTGGGCGCCGCGTTCATGGGTGCTTTCGTGATCGCGGAGCTCGTACGCATGGTCCTCTTCCCGGCGACGCCGCCCAGCGGCACGGGCAGCGGGGTCGATCCCCGCGGCACCGCGCTCTACTACCAGTACTACGCGCAGGCGCTCGCGCGGCCGTGGCTTTCGCTCTGGCCGGTGGCCGCCGCAATCCTCGGCACGCCCGTGGCGGCGGCGAGCTGGCTCGTCG
>Ga0114129_10008603_pt1 | contig 14555 bp, 9 predicted proteins | sample RhiMetdeltSRZDD1_FD_80071 | JGI IMG/M metagenome (GOLD analysis project Ga0114129, IMG submission 80071) | Populus rhizosphere microbial communities from Tennessee, USA - Rhizosphere MetaG P. deltoides SRZDD1 (version 2) (version 2) | ecosystem: Host-associated > Plants > Roots > Rhizosphere >... | reverse complement strand
TCGTACACGCTCTCGAAACAGGTGCGCGACGTCGAGGACTTCGGCTTTCAGGCGGCTGACATGTCGAATCGCGGCGCCGAAAAAGCGCGCGCGAACAACGATCGTCGTCATCAACTCGTCGCGAACATGACCTGGGCGCTGCCGGCCGGCTTTCGGATCGGAACGTTGCTCCAGGCGCGGTCCGGACTGCCGTGGAACATCACGACCGGCACGGACAACAATCGCGACACGATCACCACCACCGATCGGCCGGATCTCGCAAACCCGAACGGCGATCCGAGCGATCGATCGACGTACTTGGTCGGCTTCACCGGACGCGCGGGCAACCTGCCCCGAAACTTCGGCACCGCGTCGGACTTCGTGGTGCTCGACGCGCGGCTGTCGAAGTTCGTCACGTTCACCGACCGGCGGCTCGAGGCGTTCGTCGAGGCGTTCAATCTGCTCAACCGGACCAACTTCGGGCTGCCCACCGGTAACTTGAGCTCGGCGTCGTTCGGCCAGCCGCGCGCGCTCGCGACGGGCGCGACACCGCGTCAGGTGGAGCTGGGATTCCGATTCGATTTTTGAGAGGACGATCTCTTTCTCGGCGTGTCTGAAAAGATGTCTTTTTTGACAAGCGACCGACTTTCTTCTCGGCACATCTCCTGCGATCTCCGCGCGCGGAGGTCATATGGTGAGGTGCACTCGCTCGCTGCGCCGTCTCGCGGCTGTCGCCGTCGTCGTCGCGACTGCCTTCGTTCCGATCGAGGCCAGGGCCCAGCAGACGCTGGCGCCCGGCGGCTTCCTCGAATCGGCCAGTACTAACGATCGCCGGACGCGGCTCATCGGCTCGGATGTCCCCGAGATGCCGGCGGGCCGCGGGCCCTTCACCTTTCCCGGGCCCTACTCCACACGAGCCGCGCGGATCACGACGGCCGAGGACTGCGACGGTGGCGCCGACTGTGTGTATTCCGTTGGCTACTCGTACTGGCGGATCACCAACTTTCACGAGAACCGCAACGAGATACTCATCCTCCTGTCGCTGCGCGGCTACGGACCCACGCTCTTCAGCTACAACAAAGGCGACGAGCAGGTCACCAAACTCGGGGTGATCGATCCGTCGTTGCAGACGGCCACCGGCGAGGCCTTCTATTTCAGCGGCTCGAAGTGGAACTGGCTCTACGTCAGCATCGACGGGACGCGAGATCTCCGGCGCTATGACGTCGACCTGCACGAGTTCTCGACGGTGTTCGACGTGGAGGCAGGCTTCGGCGTTGGTTACCGCAAGAGGCAGGTGCACTCGAGCGCCGACGACCGCGTCCATTCGGCGACGCTGCAGAATAGCAACTACGAGCCGCTCGGTTGCATGGTCTTCTTCGAGAATACCGGCGAGTACCGGCAGTGGCCGCAGATGGGTTACGGCTATGACGAGTGCCAGATCGACAAGAGCGGACGATGGCTCGTCATCAAGGAAAAGCTGTCGCCTGATCCCGAGGGGCGGCGCGACGTCGACAACCGGATCATCGATCTGAACACCGGCGCGGAATACCGTCTGCTGGACCAGGACGGTGCAGGCGGACATTCCGATATGGGGTGGGGCTGGATGGTCGCGAAGGACAACAAATATCCCGATCCGAATGTGGCGAACGCAATCCGTGTCTGGACATTTGGCGACGGCGGCGTCGGCGACGGGAGGGTCGTGTACCACGACGCGCAGTGGGTCGTGATCGATGACGGTAATCCCGCAACCGAGGATAATCGCGAAACCGCGAGGCACATCAGCACGTCGCACATCGTCCGCGATGTCGGGTTCGATCAACAGTTTGCCTGCGGCAGCTCCGCCAATTTTCTGCGTCCGGACGAGGTGAACATCGTTCCACCCCCGCAGTCTGCCGCGCGATCAGACGAGATCATCTGCTTCAAGCTCAATGGCTCCAAGCAGACGCTCGTCGTCGCGCCGGTGCTGACCGACCTCAACGCAACGGGCGGCGGATTCGTTTCCCCTTGGAATCCGCAGTACGGCAAGTGGCCGAAAGGGAATCTCGACTATAGCGGCGGATACTTCATCTGGACGACGAATCTCGGAGGCGCCCGTCAGGACGCGTACATCGTCCGGGTGCCCGGCCACAAGTTGACGGGATCCGGCGGCGGCGGTGGCGGTGGCGGCGGCGGGAACGATACGCTCGCGTCCGGCGAGTTCCTGCAAATCAATCAGGAGCGCAGATCACCGAACGGACAATACCAACTGATCCAGCAAGGCGACGGCAATCTCGTGCTCTACGGTCCGTCCGGCTATATCTGGGCGAGCAACACCGTGAACACGAACCCAGGTGCGGCGGAAATGCAGGGCGACGGCAATCTGGTCGTCCACGCCGCCGACGGCACACCGCTCTGCGCGTCGGGCACGAACGGATACAACGGTGCGTATCTGAAAGTGCTCGACAGCGGCCAGATCGAAATCTACACAGCCGGCGGCACGCCAATCTGGACCAACGGCCAGTGCTATCCGGTCCAGAGCGAGCAGTACGTGGGTGTCGCCGTGCCGGGAAGGATCGACATCGAACAATACGACGCGTCCTTCGATCGATCCGCAGGCAATGCCGGAGGCGGCTGCCGCAGCGGCGATGTCGATCTTCAACCGACGTGGGATCCGCCCGACTCCGAGGACTCGTGCCATCTGGGAATGACGGAGCAAGGTGAGTGGGTCGGCTTCTCCATCGATGTGGCGCAAACCGATACCTATGTGTTCTCCGCACGGGTGGCGCATCCGGGTGAAGGCGGCACATTCCACGTCGAAGTCGATGGGCATGACGTCACCGGACCGATGCGCGTACCTGACACCGGCGGCTGGAGCCGGTTCACGACGATACGGCGCCATGGGGTGTTTCTGTCTGCCGGTCACCATGCGTTGAAGCTGGTGCTGGATAGCGAGAGCCAGACCACGGGCGAGATCGGCGAGTTCAATTACCTAGCGCTGACGATCAGCGAGCCCTTCAACAGGACGCCGCACGCGGTGCCCGGCCGCATCGAAGTGGAGGATTTCGATCGCCGGCCTGGCGGCGGATCATCCGCCGTGTTCGCGTATCACGACCGGACCAGCGGGAACCTCGTTGGCGAGACCGGTGACGACATCGGCTCGTACCGCACCGATGAAGGGGTGGACGTCGATGTGAACGCGGAAGACGAAGGCACCCACTCCGTGGTCTGGACGCAGCGGGGTGAATGGCTCGGATATACGGTCGACATCGCCGACGCAGGAAGCTACGCGCTCAGCCTCCGCTTGTCCCATCCAGGGATCGGCGGCAAGCTGCATTTCGAGGTCGATGGCCATGACGTCACGGGCCCGATCATCGTCCCGGATACCGGCGGGTGGGAATTCTTCGCGACGACATCCGGTGTTTCCGTGACGCTCCCGGCTGGCCGCCACGTCATCTACCTCGTGATGGACGAGGGCAGCCCGACGACCGGCGCGATCGCCAACATCAACTACTTCACCCTCGCGCCTGAATGATAGTTCTCCATCGACGAAAATCGGCGCAGAACGCTGCCCGCTGGTTTAGACTCGCATGTCAAACGTGGAGCAGCAGTTATGCATAAAAAGAGAATGGCGATCGCGTGCGCCGCGCTTGCGGCCTCAATGGCGTGGATTCCCTCTGCCTCGGCTCAGGCGACTATCGACGTCGAGGACTTCCTTGTCATGCCCATGACCGGTCTCGTCGACGGCCAGGGGTCGAACGAGTTACTGCTCGCGCGGGTCAACACGCTGCGCGAAGAGGTCGGCGGCGCGAAGCGCCTGTTCATCAGCGACCTCAACGGTCCGCTGTATATCCTCGACAAGGACACGAAGAAGCTGACGGTCTATCTCGACTTCAACGGCGCGGCGGGCAAGAACGGCATCTTCCGGCGGTTCTTCATCCAGCAGGGATACGGCAACGGGTTGAACGGTTTCTACCTCGACCCTGATTACACGCGAAACGGCAAGTTCTACACGGTGCACATGGAAGATCCGGCGCTGTCGGTCCCCAATCTTCCCAACAACGCGAGCGTGCCCGGACTGAACGTGACGGGCTACACGACGACGACCGCCATCACGCCACCCGGACCCATTCAGAACGAAGGCGTACTGATCGAGTGGACCGATTCGAATCCATCGAACTCCACCTTCGAGGGCACGGCGCGCGAGCTGCTGCGCGTGCAGCTCAACACGCGCAGTCATCCGATGGGCGATCTCATCTTCAATCCGACAGCGCGTCCCGGCGATCCCGACTGGCGCGTGCTCTACATGGAGTGCGGCGACGGCGCATCGGGCGAATCGAAGATCGTCGAGATCCGATCGAATCCGCAGCGGCTCGACACCCTCGAAGGAAAGATCCTGCGCATCATTCCTGATCTGAACGAGCACGTCGCGACGAGCATGGTCAGCGAGAACGGCCGCTATCGGATTCCGAACGACAACCCATTCGTGTCGACACCGGGCGCGCGAAAGGAAATCTTTGCGTACGGCTTCCGCAATCCGCATCGATTGAACTGGGGGATCGATCCGGCCAACCCGGCGAACAACAGGCTCATCGTGAACTCCGTCGGACTCCACACGTGGGAAACCGTGTACCTCGTGAAGAAGGGCGTCAACTACGGCTACGCGCTGCGCGAAGGCAACGAGTTGCTGAAGGTGGACAACACGACCGCGCCGCTGCCGCACGACGACAAGATTCCGATGCAGATCGGCGACAAGCCAACGGAGAAGATGATCGTGCCGACGTATCCGGTGATCCAGTACGGGCACGACGCGAGCGGCGGCGACTCGATCGGCAGCGGGTTCGTCTACAACGGCAAGGCGATTCCGGCGCTGCGCGGGAAATACATCTTCACCGATCTCACGACCGGGCGGATTTGGTGGACGAACTACAAGGACATGCTGGCCGCCGACGATGGCAAGCCGGCAACGCTCGCGCCGCTGCACGAAGTGAAAGTGCGTTGGAAGGGCAAGGCGTACGACTCGATGTTTCCCATCGTCGAATCGGTGTACCACGAGCGCGGCGGCAAGCGCGAGCGTCTGCCCGGTCCGAAGGATTTGATTTTTGGCGGGCGCTCCGACGTGCGCTTCTCGATTGACGCCGCCGGCGAGCTCTATCTCTATAGCAAGGGCGACGGCGTGATCAGGAAAGTTGTCGGCGCCGGCGGTTTCGACGCCTCCCCCTCCGAGGAACAGCATGACCAACACGGCGCGATGCCGCCGGACGCGATCGGCAGCGCGAGCGTGAAGTTCGAGACGTCGTGTGCCGCTGCGGTGAAAGACGATTTCAACAAAGCGGTCGCCCTGCTGCACTCGTTCTGGTTCCCGGAAGCGATCAAAAGCTTCGAGAGCATTCTCGCGCGCGATCCGAACTGCGCGATGGCGCACTGGGGTATCGCGCTGAGTAACTGGGGGAATCCTTTCGCGGGGATCAAGCCGGCGCGCACCATCGAGCTGACGAAAGCCGCGATCGACAAGGCCCGCGCGACCGGATCGCCCACGCCTCGCGAGCGTGGGTACATCGAGGCGGTGGGCCAACTCGTCACCTCCACCGATCCCGGCAGTCACGCGGCGCGCGTCGGCGCGTACGAGACCGCGATGGAGAAGGTGTCGCGGGACAATCCGAACGATGTCGAGGCGCGGATCTTCTACGCGCTCGCCGTCAACCAGACCGCATCGCCATTTGACAAGACGTATGCGAAGAACCTGAAGGCCGCGGAAATCCTGGAGCCGCTCTTCAAGAAGATGCCGAGCCATCCCGGACTCGCGCACTACATCATCCACGCGTACGACGCGCCGCCGCTCGCGGAGAAAGCGCTTCCGGCCGCACGAAAGTACGCGTCGCTCGCACCGGCGGTTCCGCACGCGCTGCACATGCCGTCGCACACGTTCACGCGCGTGGGGTCCTGGAAGGAATCGATCGAGACCAACAAGCGATCGGCGGAGGCGGCGCGCAAGAGCAACGGCCCCGGCGAGGAGCTGCACGCGCTCGACTATGAGACCTACGCGTATCTGCAGATCGCTCAGGACAAAGCGGCCAAGGAGGTCGTCGATCACGCGATCGCGGTTGTCGGCGGCGGCGAGGGCGCGGCGGCCGGCGCGGCGGGCGCCGGCGCGTTCGCCGTGGCGGCGATCCCGGCGCGCTATGCACTCGAGCGCGGCGCGTGGGCCGACGCGGCCGCATTGCCGAAGCGCCCGGCGAACACGCCGTACACCGAAGCCATCACCCATTTCGCGCGCGCCGTGGGCGCCGCGCGCAGCGGCAATCCTGCGGCGGCGACAGCCGACATCGACCAGCTGGCCGTGCTGCGCGACAAACTCCGCGACGCGAAGGACGCGTACTGGACCGAGCAAGTCGACATTCAGCGTCGCGTGGCGCTCGCGTGGCAGACATTTGCACAGGGCAAAAAAGACGAGGGCATCGCGCAGCTCGCCGCCGCTGCCGACGCGGAGGATGCGACCGACAAGTCCGCCATCTCCCCCGGTCCGCTCGCACCCGCACGCGAGCTCTTGGGCGACATGCTGCTCGAAGCCGGCAAACCGAAAGAGGCGCTCGTCGCCTTCGAGGCGACGATGAAGAAGGAGCCGAACCGGTTCCGGGGCCTGTACGGTGGCGCGAAGGCGGCGGAGGCCGCCGGCGATCGGCCGAAGGCGAGGGCGTACTACACCAAGCTGCTCGAGGTCGCGAAGGAAGCCGACACGGAACGTCCGGAGCTGCAGCACGCGAAGACGTTTCTCGGCCGGCGTTGAGTCGATGCTCGGTGACGGCAATTGGCGAATTGGTGAGTTGGTGAGTTGGTGAGTTGGTGAGTTAATTCTGAATTAGTAATTAATTCACCAAGTCACCAACTCACCAACTCACCAAATTCACCGGACGGTCCCGAGGGTCTCGGCATGTGGCCGGTATGATAATGCGCATACCGCCGCCGAACGGCGTCGACTCAATGCGACGCGCCGCGCACGTCAACGTTGATGACGATCCAATCTCGCCCGAATTGCGTTTTGCAGGCGCGCGATTTCGTTCGCATCGCCGATGCCCGTCAACTGCGCGACGACGCCAGGCTCGCGTGCCAGCATCTCTACTTGGCCGCGCAACGCATCATCGCCGGTTGCGAGCGCCAGGCCGGCGACCAGCGGCAAGTCTGCGGACCCACTTGCGCTCGGCCGTAGCAGGTCGCGTGCGAGCTGAAGGATCCGCGCGCGAGCGGCCGGGGAGAGCGCGGTCGGCGGGATGTTGTAAGGCTGAACGGGAAACCCTTCCAGGAGGATTTGGAGCGCGAGAAGCGTCCCACCCTTTTCGCTGCTGTGACCCGTGCGAGCGGCTTCGATCAAGGGAGGTACGCCCGCCTCCCCGAAACGTACGATCCCCCGCGTGGCCAGCATTCCACCACCAGCCGAAATCAGAGGGCGAATCGCACGCGGGTCCCGCCACTGGCTGACGGCTTCGACCAAATCTCGATAGTAGTCCCCATGGTCCTCGCCGAGCGATGGCACCTGGCGACCCGCGCGAAGCGCGTCACTGCGCGCATGAGATTCCGACGCCACGCGTTGAAGCTCGTTGGCCAGCGTGACCGACAGCGCCTCGTCGCGTTGTTCCGGCGGGATCTGAAGAGCGTCGCGCGCCGCTTGGTGACGCGCGTTCAGCGATCCGTTCTGTACCGTTCGAGCCAGATCCTGTTGGGTCGGCTGCTGTGACAGCGCGATCACAATCGCGGCAAGTTCGGCGAACATTTCAAATCCTCTCAAAATCCATAGGGCCACTGTGAGTGTACGTGTGTCCGAGAATCACTCGGACAATTGCACGGGTTGTAGTTGTACGGCTCTACCCACTCCGCGCCGGCGCTCCAAGCCGCGTTGTACAAAGATGTCCACACGTCTTCGGCGATGATACCCGCCGGCCACCAATAGGCCTTTTGATCGCCAGCTCTGCCCCACATATGGTAGTAGCTGCCTCCGCCGGTGACGTCGGGAGATCGATAGCCTGACGTGATCACAGTCCCGTCGCCGTAATAGTCCTGCGTCGTGTCAACGCCGTTTGCCATCAGGCCGCTGACGATCGCCCAGTTGTGCGGGTTGTCTTCGGGATGATTCAAATCCCCCCACGTGAAATACCGACTGACGAGCGCGCTCCGCGGAAAATTCCTGAAGTGGGAACAGGTTGGAACTTTTGGTTGACCTGACGGAGGATTCGGATTCCTTCTGTACATCGCTATCAACGAATCGAGATCGGGATCGCCGCATGAGTTGCTGGCTTGCTGACCGGTTCCGCCCAAATACGAGACCTCTGTGCCGCGGTAATACAAGAACGGACCGTCTTCAGTGTACAGATCCTGCTCCACGTAATGATCGCCGAGATGCGTCCACGTTCCGTACTCCGTCGGTGAGAACGGCACGAGATCCAGCCGTGCGTACGACCACGCACGCGCGTAGCCGGCTGCGGCAAGATTCCCGGAAGGTGTGTACAAGCGCGGCCGGACGGATACCCAATTCTCCCAGTACGTCCACGAGACGCAGTACTCCCCAAACTCCGGATCCCAATCCCAATAATCACACGTTTCACCCGAGTCGGCGTCCCACCAGTCTTTCCATGTCGCCGAGAATCCGGTGAGCTGATCGGAGTCCCAGTTGTAGTTGAGGGCTGTGGTGCCATTGTAGGCGGACGCATCGGGCGCGCGGCACGCGAGCAGCGCAAGAACGAATGAGACGCAAACGAGCAGGCGCGTCGACATGTTCGTCACCTTTCCCGCGATTCGCGACTCACATAGCCGCCGGTGCCCGACGCCGACCGGTCGACGCCCGGTACCGGAGTGCCTCGATCGATCGTGAAGATCCGAGGCGCTACAGTGGTCTGGACCAGCGTCGTGACGCGCGCCAGCTTCGCCGGCGCGAACGCTCGCTGCAGTTGTCCGATGTAGGCTGACACGGCAGCCTGCTTCCTCTTTTCGATCCGATCGTAGAGGCCGCTCTCACGCACCATCTCGAGCAGCGTCTTCCCGCGTTCGAGCCGGATCGTCTGACGCGCGCCGGCGCGCGAACTGGTTCCGTACCGTCGCTGCACTTCGGCTTTGGCGTCGGCGTCGATGCTGTCGATCGTCGCGACAAAGCTCTGTCCCGCTTTCAACAGGAGTGCGGCTTCGGCATGGTCGAGCCCGGTCCTCCGACTCAGCATCGCATCGAGCGCGGCGGCGGATTGTTCACCGTAGAACGTGAGGCTCTCATGGAAGACCTTCCACGCGAGCCATTCGGACGATGTGGGCCCTGGACGCGTCTGACTGGATCCGACACGAGGGATCATCACCAGGGCGACGACGGCGCACGTGATGCAACGGAGACGCTGGCGGCAAATCATCCTTGCCTCCTTGAGCGATGTGTCGCACGACGGAGCAATGTCGGTGCCGGCGCAGTTCGTTGCGATTCGCTGGACGTCGCGTGTACGGCCGCGTTTTCTGGCGTGACGATTTGACAACGGTGTGTCGATTCTTCGACGCGCTGAAAAGGATTTCCTGTTGTATGCGAGACGACCGCCGGCACTTCACTTGCCTGTGAGGCCACGTTCAAATCGCGCGTCAAATCAGCTGTCAAATCAGACGTCAAATCAGCCGCGTGTTGACACGTTGCCGAGATGGAGGTGCGTATGAGTCGCCTGCGCGTCCTGCTTCGCGTGATCGTGGTGGCGTGTATCGCCAGTTCGATGTTCATCACTGGACAGGCACAACCATTCGAAAAGTTTCGTCCGAGAGTCGATGGCCTTCCCGGCCGGTGGATCGTCGTGCTGAACGACGAAGCCGCAGGTCCGCGCGGCCCATCGTCGCGCGCCGCCGCGATCGCTGCAGGACTGACGCGCGCGTACGGCGGCGCGGTTCGCCGCGTCTACACGCACGCGCTGAACGGTTTTTCAGTGGAGGTCCCCGACGGTGTCGCGCGCGCGATCAGCCTCGACGCGCGCGTCGCATTCGTCGAGCAGGACGGCGTCGTCACGGCATTCGACACGCAGTACAACCCGCCGTCCTGGGGCCTGGACCGCCTCGATCAGCAGTATCAACCGTTGAACAGCGCGTACTCGTACAACTCGACCGGCGCCGGCGTGCACGCGTACGTGATCGACACGGGAATACGTCCGACACACGTCGAGTTCGGCGGGCGCGCGTCGATCGCCGCCGACTTCGTGGGCGATGGACAGAACGGAAACGACTGCAACGGCCACGGCACGCACGTGGCCGGAACGATCGGCGGCGGCAGCGTCGGTGTCGCGAAGAACGTGACGCTTCACGCCGTGCGCGTCCTGGACTGTTTCGGCGGCGGGACGTACTCCGGCGTCATCGCCGGCGTCGACTGGGTGACCGCCAACCACAGCTATCCGGCGGTCGCGAACATGAGCCTGGGCGGACCGGCAGACGATGGCGTCGACATGGCGGTGCGCAACTCGATTTACTCCGGCGTCACGTATGTTGTCGCCGCCGGAAATGGGAACGTCGATGCCGGCTCGACATCGCCGGCGCGCGTCGCCGAGGCGATCACCGTGGGCGCCACGAACATCAGCGATGTGCGCGCCACCTGGGACAACGGCCTGCGATCGAACTACGGGGCCGTGCTCGATCTGTTTGCGCCCGGGAAGTACATCGTGTCGGCGTGGATCGGCAGCGACTGGGACTCGGCCACGCTCGAGGGAACGTCGATGGCCAGCCCGCACGTCGCGGGCGCGGTCGCGCAGTATCTTCAACTCGATCCCGGAGCCTCGGCGTTCACGGTCTCAGACGTCCTCACGTCGAACGCCACGGCCGGCATCATTGCCGATCCCGGTCCCGGTTCGCCGAATCGCATGCTGTACACGGCGTGGATCGGTGCGGCGCCGCCGCCCGGCTACACCGTGAACATCCAGGCGATGAGCGGTCAGTTCGTGGTGGCCGAAGGCGGCGGAGGCGGCGTGGTCAACGCGAATCGCTGGGCCGCCGGACCGTGGGAAACGTTCAGCTTGCACGATCTGAACGGCGGCGCGTTACAAGATGGTGACGCGGTGACGTTCCGGTGTTATCAACCGTTCTACCTGCAGGCCGTCTACGGCGGCGGCGACACGATGATGGCGCAGGGTGGCGGCGAAGGGCCGTGGGAAACATTTACGATCGTGAATCTCGACCAGCCGGGCGGCGGGATCGGGAGCGGTACGCATGTCGCGCTGCGCTCGATCTCCGGATACTACGTCGTCGCTGAAGGCGGCGGCGGCGACGTCGTGAATGTCAACCGCCCGGCGGCCGGTCCATGGGAGACTTTTACGTTGTGGATTCAGTGACCGCTCGGACGGCGCTCGCCGCGGCGGCCGTCGTGGGCGCGTTGGGGTGCGGCGGTCCGACAACGCCCACGACTGACGCGCGCGACGTGACGTTCGCATTCGACTTCGCGGCCAGTACGCAGGGTTGGGTCGGCGGCTTCTCGGATTACCCGGCGTTCATGGAGTCTCAGATGGGGCTGATTGCCGACCATCGGCCCCTCGAGGCACCGCTCGATCAGAGCAAATCGGCGCTGTTCATCTCCGGCCGTAACGACAGCGCCGACCTCTTCATGTTTTTCAAGAAACGGGTCGACGGTCTCGTGCCGGGCGCGGTCTATGACGTGTCGTTCGTGCTCGACATCGCGACGAACGTTCCGCGCGGATGCTTCGGCATCGGCGCATCGCCTGGAGAGGGCGTGTACGTGAAGGCCGGCGCGTCCGCTCAGGAGCCGCGATCGGTTCTGGTCGGTGACAGCTACGTGATGAACGTCGACAAAGGTCGGCAATCGCAGGGTGGCGCGGACGCGGCGCCAATCGGCGATGTCGCGAACTCGATCCCGTGTCAGTCCGGTCCCGACGGCGGCGTTCTCTATCGGTGGGAAATGAAATCACTGACCGGCCGCGCCGTCGTCCATCTGCGCACCGCGACCGACGGATCGGCATGGCTCCTCGTGGGAACCGACTCCGCGTTCGAGGGACGCACGAACATTTACTACACGAAGGTGAGCGCGACACTCAGGCGCATCGCCTGAATGCTGAATCAGGCGCCGCGGTTCGATCTCGCCGATGCCGTCCGCGCTGCGCGCGAGATCTACGGGCTCGACGCGACTGCGTCGAGCCTTCCCAGCGAGCGCGATCAGAACGTTCTCCTGACGGCGACCGGCGGCGAGCGCTACGTCCTGAAAATATCGAACCGGACGGAACAGCGCGCGATGCTCGAGGCGCAGAACGGCGCCATGCGGCACGTCGCTCGTCGCGTGACGTGCTGTCAGCGCGTGCTGCCCACGGTCGGCGGCGAGCTGATCGGCGTCACACCCGGTGGCGACCACCTGGTACGGCTCGTCACGTATCTCGACGGTGTCCCGCTCGCTGAAATCTCGCCGCGCCCGCCCGGGTTGCTCGACTCGCTCGGCCGCACGCTCGGCCGCCTCGACGCCGCGCTCGCGGACTTCGATCATCCAGCCATCCATCGCGACTTTCATTGGGACCTGGCGAACGCGTCGCGCGTGATCCAGGAACACCTGCCGCTCATAGGCGATCAGGATCAAAGGGCGCTCCTTCGACGCGTCAGCGAATCGGCGTTGGCCTGGATCGCGCCGCATCAGTCCGCGTTCCGCCGCAGCGCGATCCACAACGACGCGAACGACTGGAACGTGCTTGTTTCGGATCCTCTTCGGATCACTCCTAATCCCCACTCCCTAATCCCTAATCCCTACACGATCTCAGTCATCGACTTCGGTGACATGGTTCACACCTGGACGGTCGCCGATCCCGCAGTGGCGATCGCCTACGCGATGCTCGATGCTGCCGATCCTGTCGAGACCGCGGCCGCGATCGTGCGCGGCTATCACGCCGAGTATCCGCTTCGCGACGAGGAGATCGCGGCGGTGTTTCCGCTCGCGAGCCTGCGTCTCTGCATCAGTGCGTGCATCGCGGCGTGGCAATGCGCGCAGCGCCCGGACGACGAATACCTGGCGATCAGTCAGGCGCCGATTGAAAGAACGCTGCCGCGGCTCGCCGAAATTCCCCTGACCGTCGCCGCGCAGGCGATGCGCGCCGCGTGCGGCTGACGCCAGACAAAACGGAGAAACGGTTTCACACGGAGAAACGGAGGAACGGAGGACGAACGGAGAAGAGACCGGTCTGTGCCGCCGCTTCGCGGCGCCGCGCCGAATGTGCTCCTCCGTTTGCTCCGTTTCTCTGTTCCTCCGTGTGAACCCGTTCCTCCGTGAAGCTCCGTTCGCTGACGAGGTTTGTCTTTGTGTCCTTCGTGTCCTTTGTGTCGATCGGGGTTCACACTCCGAGATGACGCGCGAGGAACGGCACGCCGCGCTTGCCCCAGAATGAATGCTCGCCGGGGAAGACTTCCTGCTCGACACGGTCGGCCGCGCCGAACAGGGTGTAGATGTCGCGCACGCGTTTGAAGCTCTCGACGCTCGCGGCGATTGGGAAGATGTTGTCCTTCTCTCCGGATTCCACGAAGAGCGGCCGCGGCGCGATCAGTCCCGCCACGTCGTACATCTCGGCCCAGTTGAGAATGCCCGGCACGTAGTTGTCGATGCAGTGCGCGAGGCTGCCGACGCTGTCGCGGAACGTGTTCAGATATCCGCTCACCATCGCCACGCGAATGCGCGGCTCGACCGCGGTTGAAAAAACGGTCACCGTGCCGCCGCCCGAGATGCCCATGAGGCCGACGCGGCTCGAGTCGAGCTCCGCGCGGGTCGCGATGTAGTCGAGCGTGCGCATGACGTCCCACACCCGCCACGCGATCATCGTCTCGCCGACGAGCAGCGCGCCGCCCGCCACCGGCTCGCACGCTTTGCGCCCCAGCCCCTGGCGGGCGTTGAGCGGATCGCGGCGGCAGCCGAAGCCCATCGGCTCGATGGCCACCGCGGCCAGGCCCGCTTCCGCCACCTGTATCGCGAAGTCGTGCTGGTAGCCGGCCTTGTCGATCCGATCGCGTCCTTGCTCGTCGATGCCGACGATGTCGTCGACGCCGCGGCCGTGACCGGGCACGCAGATCATCGTCGGCGCAGGTTTCCGTGCGGCGTGCGGGAGCAGCACGTACGCGAGCACGCTGACGCCCGGCCGGCTGTCGAACACGATCTTCTCGCGGCGGTAGCCCGAGAAGTCGCGCGACTCGAGGACGATCGGCCGCAGCGGCGAGCGCTCGGACGGAAAGCCGCCCATGAGATCGATCAGCCTCGATCGCAGCGCCTTCTGCCACGTCTCCGCTTCTTCTCGTGTGCGCGCCTGGAAGCGCAGGCGCCGCGGCGCCGCCGTGTATCGCTCGCGCGAGTACTCCACCGGATCGAATCGCCGATCGCTGAGGTCTTTCGTGACGCCGGTCAGCGGACCGATGTAGCCGGATGGTCGAGGAGTTTGTGCGTCCACCGGAAGGGTCGACGCGGCGCCGGCAGCCGCGACGATCTTCGCGAGCTCGCGACGGGACATTTTTCTCATGGCTGTCGTCTCGGAGTTTCGTGATCGGTGCGCGGATTATATAGTGACGCGTGATGGCAATGGGCAACGACGAGATTCTGGCTGCGCGTCGACAGGTCATCGGCCGCAATGTGA
>Ga0114129_10008600_pt1 | contig 14558 bp, 2 predicted proteins | sample RhiMetdeltSRZDD1_FD_80071 | JGI IMG/M metagenome (GOLD analysis project Ga0114129, IMG submission 80071) | Populus rhizosphere microbial communities from Tennessee, USA - Rhizosphere MetaG P. deltoides SRZDD1 (version 2) (version 2) | ecosystem: Host-associated > Plants > Roots > Rhizosphere >... | reverse complement strand
GAGCTTGAAATTCAATACGCGGACTATGCGTACTGGCAGCGCCAATATTTGACAAACGATGCGCTGGATAAACGCCTTGCATATTGGAGGAAACAACTTGACGCGGGCCTGTCGGCGCTGAACTTGCCGATTGATCGTCCCCGGCCGTCGGTCTCCAGTGATCGTGGCGCGACAAAATCATTCTCGTTGCCGGCAGAATTAACTCGGTCCCTGAGCGGGTTGAGTAAGTCAGAGGGAGTAACCTTGTCAATGGTTATGCTCGCCGCATTCAAGACGCTGCTCTACAAGTACACAGCCCAAGAGAATATCATGGTAGGCGCGGCAGTGTTGAATAGACCGCAGGAAGAGATGGAACCTCTCGTCGGATTTTTTGTAAATATGCTGCCAATGAGGACGGACCTGAGTGGAAATCCCAGATTCAGAGAGTTACTGACGCGTGTGAGGGAGGTAATGTTGGATGGATATATCTATTCGGATCTGCCTTTTGAAAAATTGGTCGAGGATGTTCAGTCTGATAGCGCGGCAGAGCAAATGCCCCTGTTTAATGTAGCGTTTGGGACTCAAGACGCGCACTGGGAAGGTTTGAGGATGAACGGCATTAAGATCAAGCCAATGACCATAGAACAGGGAGTGACGAGATATGATCTTGCGTTGTGGATAACGGAAAACGATGAAGGGATGCGGGCGCGCTGGACTTACCGTAAGGATCTGTTTGAGGAGAATACAATCGTCCGTGTGCACAACCATTTTGAGAATTTACTTTATAACGTTGTCGATCAACCAGATGCCAGACTCCTTAGCTTAAAAATCTCGTCCAGAGCTGAAAACAAACTGAGCCATCAAGAACAGATTGATCTGGAAGACTCCGACAGCAGAAAGTTGATGTCCGTTAAACGCAAGGGCATCAATCTACCGACCGGGGCGGTCTGATAGCGCGTTTATCTTTTCATACGTGTCCAGCCTCCGCCACTGACCCAAAAATCAAATTAAAAGAGCGTCAAGACAGTGTACGACGGAATAATATCCACCATCGGCAATACCCCGCTTATCAGTTTGAAGCGGATATTCAAGGATAACCGATTTCGGCTCTACGCCAAGATGGAAGGGTTCAATCCGGGCGGGAGCGCCAAAGATAGGCCCGCGTTGAACATCCTGAAAGAGGCTGTGGAAGCGGGCGACATTAAACAGGACACGGTGATAGTTGAGTCTAGTTCGGGGAACCTGGGCATAGGTCTGGCGCAGGTATGTGGCTATCTGGGATTACGATTGATCTGTGTCGTGGACTCGAAAACCACTCAGCAAAACATCCGGATTCTAAAGTCATACGGGGCTCAGGTCGATATTGTCTCAGACCCTGATCCTCGAACCGGAGAATTTCTTCAAGCTCGAATAGATCGCGTCCGGACGCTGTTAGGCGAAAATGAAAACAGCTTCTGGCCCAATCAATACAATAATGTCGCCAACGCCGGGGCCCACTATAAAACAACCATGCGCGAACTGGACGAAGCGCTGGTCGGAGAAATCGACTATTTGTTCTGTGCGACTAGCACTTGCGGCACGATCAGGGGGTGCGCTGATTATGTGCGAGATCACAAACTCAGAACAAAAATCTTCGCCGTGGACGCCGTAGGCAGTGTGATTTTTGGGGGCAAGCCGTCTAAGCGCCTCATCCCAGGACATGGCGCGATGAGACGTCCTGAACTTTACCGTCCCGACATGGCTGAGGAATGTATCCGAGTGACAGATTTGGACTGTGTCGTTGGTTGCCGTCGACTGATGCGGAGAGAAGCCATCCTGGTGGGTGGGTCCTCAGGCGGTGTGCTGATGGCAATAGACCGGGTCAGTCATCGCATTCCCGGGGGCGCTACGTGTGTGGCCATTTTTCCCGACCGTGGGGAACGTTACTTAGATACCATCTTCACAGACGAATGGGTCGAAGAGCATTTCGGCGATGTGTCGTCACTTTGGCAAGACCAGATGGAGGTAAATTCATGCACAATGGTGAGATCTTGATTTTGAAAGGGCCCGAAGTGAATTCGCTGCTTGCCGGGCGCGAAGTAGAGATCATGCAGGCGGTATCGCACATTAATGGAGACAGATAACATGCAGATTAAGGCGGTGTTAGAGGGATATCAACTATCTCCACAACAAACACACATCTGGTTGCTACAACAGGCTGACGACAATCAGGCATATGGGGCGCAAAGCGCTGTATTCATCGAGGGTGATTTAGATGTGCGAACATTAGCGGATGCGATCTCTGATGTCGTCAACCGACACGAGATTCTACGCGCTAGCTTTCACCTTCTCCCTGAGATGACGCTCCCTTTACAAACGATCGGAGTCGATCAAGTCGCCGAGCTTCGAGAAACTGACTTAAATGAATATGATACTCAAGAAAAACTTGCCAGGGTAGAAGGTCTCTTCCGAAAAGAAGCCATTCGTCGTTTCGATCTCAAGCATGAACCCATAACGCGGTTCCGCCTATATCGGCTATCGCCGTCCGAGAGCGTACTGTTGATGAGTCTGCCGGCTCTCTGCGCGGATAGCCACAGCCTAAAAATCCTGTTTCGTGAAATCGCCCGTGCCTATGCCGCGCGCTTGCGTGGTGAGGATCTCCGCGATCGGCCTGTGCAATATGTAGATTTTGCCGAATGGCAGCGAGAGATGCTCGAACAAGCAGATAGTAAGGATGAAACATGGGACGGACTGAATCCGCATTTTACTTCTGCCCTGCCGATAATGCTGGGCTTAGAACGTGCGAGCAATACGGTTTTTGGATGTTCACCTGACTGTGTCTCGTTCTTGCTCGACGCCGAGACCACTACAAAGGTCGATCGCATTTCTTCCGCCCATAATGTCACTCCCGATGTTTTCCTGTTGGCCTGCTGGCAGATCTTAGTTTGGCGTCTTAGCGGACGTAAAGATATTACAATCGATTACCTATATGAGAATAGAAGATTAAGAGATCTGCAGGAATCGGTGGGAGCTTTCGCCCGCTTCTGCCCGGTCCAGTCTCACCTTGAGCCGGATTATCAGTTCGTAGAGACGCTTGAGATAGTCGATCAATCAATCAAATCAGCCAGTCAACGCCTCGATCACCTTCTACGGAAAGACAGCGCCGGGACATTGAATGGTCGCCTGGCGGAGCGGGCTAATGCCATATGCTTCGAGTACGAAGAATGGCCGAAGACTGAGTGTATTGGGTCGGTGAAGTTCTCATATTGGAAGCAGTTTGTATGCGTCGACCGATTCAAGCTGAAGCTCGGCGTATATCGGAAGACGAGTGGCCTGACCATAGAGATTCAGTACGATCCGGCTTTTTTCTCACATGCTGATATAGAGCTCATTGAGGAACGATGCCTGAGATTGATTGAGGGCGCCGTCGAGGACGAGCATGCCTTGATCGGGGATTTAGAGCTGATTGGGCGAAGAGAACTGGAGAGATTGCTAACGGAATGGAACGAGACGGAAAACAGGTTCCATGGTTCCAGGTGTATCCATGAGCTAATCGCAGAGCAGTCAAGCTCAAGACCTGAGTCGATCGCGGTCCTGTATAAGGAAGAGCAGCTCAGTTATCGGGAGCTTGAGAGTCGAAGCAACCAGTTGGCCAATCATCTTTGCTCGTTGGGGGTGGGACCAGACTGCGTCGTGGGTCTGGGTCTGGAGCGGTCGGCAGAATTAGTGACGGGACTGTTGGGAATCTTAAAAGCCGGCGGAGCCTATCTGCCACTGGAAGTGGGTCAACCGGTTGAAAGACTGGCAAGTTTACTGGAGGAAGCCGGCGCCGCCGTAGTGGTGATGAAACAGAGTGTGGCGGAAAGTTTGCCTGTCGGCAGGTATAAAGTGGTGATGCTGGATCTTGACCAGGAGCAGATTGAGAGTTGCAGCCGAATGGCGCCGAACGTAGAGGTGAAGTTGGAGAACCTGGCATCCGTGATTTACACCTCCGGATCGAGCGGAGAGCCAAAAGGAGTGATGGTCAAGCATGGTTCGGTGGTCAATTTGTTAGAGGGATTGGAAGAGACAATATACAGAGGAGAGGCGGAAGGTCTGACGGTAAGCATGAATGCGCCATTGGCTGTCGATGCGTCGGTCAAGCAAGTGATTCAGTTGGGAAGAGGATGCAGATTATGTATCGTCCCAGAAGAAGGGCGGACGAGTACGGAATCGATGCTTGAGTACATCAGCAGGAACGGAATTGAGGCGCTTGACTGCATGCCGTCACAACTGAGGACATTGGTAGAGGCGGGACTGGGGAAAGTAGCGGGAGAACCGAAGATAGTGTTGATCGGCGGAGAGGCGACAGAGGGTCGGAATTGGAAAGAAATATCAGACGCCAGTGGGATTAGGCGTTACAGAGTATACGGCCCGACAGAATACATCGGCGGCGCAACAACGTGTGAGGCCAGAGAAGGGGGAGAGCAGGCGATTGGTAGACCGATCAACAACACAAGGATCTATATCTTGGATGAGAAGGGTAGAGCGGCGCCGATGGGAATGGTCGGCGATATTTATATCGGAGGAGTGGGATCGGCGCGGGGGTACTTGGGGAAGGCAGGGTTGACGGCGGAGTACTTTGTACCGGACCCGTTTGGAGGACGAAGAGGGGAGCGATTGTACCGTACAGGAGATATCGGGAGGTACTTGACAGATGGAAAGATAGTGTATGAGGGAAGAAGAGATAGGCAGGTGAATGGGAGAGGTTATCGGAGAATAGGAAAGGCGGCCGGGACCAGAGGTAAGGAGGAAGCGCCCCCGTTGGTCAAGGCGCCGAGAGATGGCCAAAGAACTGTGAGGCTGCCGCTCTCGTTCGCGCAGCAGAGGTTATGGTTTCTAGCTCAGATCGAGCCGGACAGTCCAGTTTATAACATGCCGAATGGAGTGAGGCTGAAGGGCGGATTAGACATCAAGGTTCTGGAGCGAGTGATCAATGAGATCGTCCGAAGACACGAGGTTTTGAGGACGAGGTTCGAAGCCGAAGACGGCGAGCCGGTTCAGGTTATTGAGGAATGGCGACCGCGTAGATTGGAAGTAGAAGACCTGAGTAATCTGACCTGGGAAAAGAGAGAAGAAGTAGCCAGGCAGGCCGCTAATGAGGAGGCGAATACCGGATTCGATCTGAGCCGTGGGCCGCTGCTGAGGGTAAGGATCTTGAAGCTGGAAGAGGAAGAGCATGTGTTGCTCTTCACTATGCATCACATCGTGAGTGACGGCTGGTCGATGGGATTACTGATGCGAGAGGTCGGGATTCTCTACGGAGCTTACCTTCGTAATGAGGTCTCTCCTCTGCCAGAACTACCGATTCAGTATGCCGACTATGCCGTTTGGCAGCGAGAGTGGCTGCAAGGCGCGGCGCTGAATAATCAATTGACCTATTGGAAGCGGCAGTTGGCTGGGACAAGCAGACTGGAGTTGCCCACTGACAAGCCGCGCCCGTCGATCCAAACCTACGGGGGAGCGAGTGAAAGCTTTACGCTGCCAGTGACGCTGACGCGCGACCTCAGGGAATTGAGCCGGCGTGAAGAGGCGACGCTCTTTATGACATTGCTGGCCGGATTCAAAGCCTTGCTCAGCCGTTACTCTGGCAATGAGGAAATCGTCATAGGTACCGACATCGCCAATCGCAACCGAGCTGAGACTGAAGGCTTAATCGGTTTCTTCATTAATCAATTGGTGTTACGCACTGATCTGTCCGGAGAACCAAGCTTTCGGCAGCTTATCGGCAGAGTCCGCGAGGTGTGTTTGGGGGCGTATGCGCATCAGGACTTGCCGTTTGAGAAACTGGTTGAAGAATTGCGGCCTGAAAGGAGCTTAAGTTACACCCCACTGTTTCAGGTGTCCTGCACTATGAACACGGTGAATGGAGCGGAGGCGTCCTCGCTGCCGGACATAGCGATGGCGCCGGCGCGATCTGAGAACCAAGTGGCCAACTACGACTTAACTTTGCTACTGACCGATAGAGGCGAAGTGATCCAGGGGGCTATGCAATACAACACTGATCTGTTCGAGGCTGCCACCGTCAAGCGCATGATCGGCCATCTGAGTGTCATGTTGGATGCGGCGGTCGGAGATCCCGAACGTGAGGTCTCCTGCCTTCAATTGATGACGGCTGTCGAGCAGCGGCAGATTCTGAAAGAGTGGAACCGGACGGCATGGAACTACCCGCGCGAGAAATGCTTGCACGAATTGTTTGAAGAGCAGGTGGAACGGACGCCCGATCAAATTGCGGTCATCTTCGCGGAGCAGTGCTTAAGCTATCGAGAGTTGAATGCCCGCGCCAATAAAATTGCCCACTGTCTGCGCGGGAAGGGTGTCGTACCCGAAGCGCCGGTGGGACTCTGCCTTGAGCGTTCGTTAGAGATGATGGTGGCGTTACTGGGGGCGCTCAAGTCGGGAGGAGCGTATGTGCCGCTGGATCCGGAGTATCCGCCAGAACGGCTGCGCTGGATGTTAGAGGATGCCGGAGTGAATCTGTTGCTGACGGAGGAGAGAGTCAGGGCGAGGACGTTGGCGATCAGTTCCTGGAGCGGAGGGGAAGTCTTGAGTCTGGATGAAGAGTGGGGAACCATAGCTCGAGAGCCGGACCAAAATGTGGGCGCCAAAGTGAGCAGTGAAAATCTGGCATATGTTCTCTACACGTCTGGATCGACGGGGAGGCCCAAGGGAGCTCAGATAGGCCACCGAGGACTGGTCAATTACACGCTGATGATGAAGGAGCTACTTGGTCTGGGAGGGGAAGATCGAATCTTACAGTTTGCCCCCCTGAGCTTTGATGTAGCGGCGGAAGAGATCTATCCGGCCCTGAGCGGTGGGGCGACGGTGGTGCTGGCGAGAGTGGATGAGATGAATGATCCGGCGGAACTGCATCAAGTTTTGAATAAGAACAGAGTAAGCGTGATGGAACTGCCTGCAGCCTACTGGCACGAGTGGGTGAACGAACTCGACTCGAATGGAGGAGTGTTGCCTCCGACTTTGCGCTTGGTAATGGTCGGGTGTGAGATACCCCAAAAGGAGAAGATCGAGAAATGGTTGGAGAAGGGAGCCGGGCTGTTGACCGTGTTTGGACTGACGGAGACGACGATCACCAATCTCGCTCGACGCATAGAAGGAGATCTGGATCAGGGAATGGGTTGGAGGGAGCCAGGGATCGGGAGGCCGGTAGCAAACAATGAGGTCTATATCCTTAACTCGAAACAAGTGACAGAGCCGGTGGGGGTAAGCGGAGAGATATATATAGGAGGGGAAGGAGTGGGGCGAGGCTATCAGGGGAGAGCGGACCTGACGGCCGAGAGATTCGTGCCGAACCCGTTCAGTAATGAGCCGGGAGCGCGTCTGTACCGAACCGGAGATATTGGCCGGTATCGAAGCAATGGAGAAATCGATTTCCAGGGAAGGCTGGACCAGCAGGTAAAAGTGAGAGGTTACCGAATCGAGCTTGGAGAGATCGAATCATTGCTTTGTGAGCAGGAAGGAGTGGAAGGGGCGGTGGCGGCGGTGAGAGAAGTGGCTCCGGGAGATAAGCGTCTGGTGGCCTATGTGGTGGCAAGGAAAGGAGGAGCCGTTACAGTACATAGTTTACGAGAGCGCCTGGAGAAGCGTGTGCCTGAGTATATGGCCCCATTAGGTTATGTGATGATGGAGAGGTTGCCGCTGACGCCGAACGGGAAAGTGGACCGGTTGGCATTGCCGCCATGGGGAGAGGAGCGAGGAGAAGCCGATGTGAATTATGTCGCCCCGCGAACAGCGGTCGAGGAGATTGTGGTAGGAATCTTCAAGGAAGCCCTGAAGGTGAATCAAGTAGGCGTCGGCGATAACTTTTTCGAGGTCGGAGGTCATTCGTTATTGGCGACGCAGGCCATCTCCCGGGTGAGAAAGGCGTTCGGAATAGAGATCGGGGTGAGGAGCATTTTCGAGGAACCGACCGCGGAAGGATTGGCAAACCGGATTGTAGAGAAGATGAGATCCGGAGAGAAAGACGATGCTCCGCCGCTGGTCAGGGTTCCAAGAGAAGGCCGATCAGGCGCCAGGCTGCCACTGTCCTTCGCGCAGCAAAGATTGTGGTTCCTGGACCAACTTGCGCCGAATAACCGATTGTTCAACATTTGCGGCGCAGTTGAGTTGGAGGGACAGTTCGACTTTGAGGCGCTGAAGCGAGTAATCAATGAGATCGTAAGAAGGCACGAGGTACTGAGGACAAGAATCGAAATGGTAGAAGGCGAGCCGGTACAGGTGATCGATGAATGGGCGCCGAGGAGATTGGAAGTGGAAGACCTGTCGCGGTTGCCATTGGAAGAGCGAGAAGAAGAGGCCGGCCGGATCGCGAAAGAGGAGGTAGTGACGGGATTTGATCTGAGCCGAGGGCCGCTGCTGAGAGTGAAGGCGCTTAAACTTGAAGAAGAGCGACACGTCTTGCTGTATACCATGCACCACATCGTTAGCGACGGGTGGTCGATGGGAATTCTGATCAAAGAAGTCGGAGCGCTCTACCGCGCGTACAGCGCGAGTGAGCCCTCGCCGCTGGCTGAGTTGCCGATCCAATATGCGGATTTCGCGGTTTGGCAGAGAGCGTGGCTGCAAGGCGAGGCGCTGGAGCGTGAGCTTATCTATTGGCGGAAACAGCTTCAGGGAATGGAAGCTTTGGAGTTGCCAATGGATCACCCGCGACCGGCGGCGCGGAGCTATCGAGGAGCGAGTCGGCCTTTCGTAGTGGAGAGCGAGTTGACCGAGAAGTTGAGAGCGCTCGGCCAACGAGAAGGAGCGACCCTGTACATGACGCTGCTCGCAGGGCTTGATTTGCTACTAAGCCGGTATAGTGGGCAGGAAGACATAGCGCTCGGGACTGACATCGCGAACCGGGATCGAGCCGAGATCGAAGGATTGATCGGGTTCTTCGTCAATCAATTGGTGTTGAGAGTGACGGTGAAGGCTAAAGAGAGCTTTCGCGAGTTGCTAAAGCGGGCGAGAGAGGCGTGTCTGGGAGCGTACGCGCATCAGGGTGTGCCATTTGAGAAACTCGTGGAGGAGTTGCAGCCGGAGCGAGACCTCGGCCGATCTCCGCTATTCCAGGCGAAATTCATCTGGGAAAACGCGCCGAGAGAAGGGCTCGAGCTGGGAGATGTGAGGCTGGGCAGCGTCGGAGGCGCCGAAACGCACACGGCGAAGCTCGATCTTACAGTGTCAATCCTAGATGTAGATAGCAAGCTGGTGGGGGCTGTGATCTATAGCCGAGACCTCTTTGAGGCGGAGACGATCGAGCGGCTAGTGAACCATTACATGAACGTCTTGAGGGGAATCGTAGAGGATAGCGATAGATCAATCTCAGAGCTGAGCTTGCTGAGCGATCAGGAGAGAGAACAGATTCTTGTGGAATGGAACAAGACTCGAAGACCCTATCCTGAAGATCGATGCGTCCATGAGCTATTCCGAGAGCAGGCAAGTCGGATTCCCGAGCAGATAGCGCTGATGTGTAAGGAGCAATACTTGAGCTATGGGGAGATGAACCGGCGAGCGAACCAACTGGGGAACTACTTGCAAGGGGTAGGAGTGGGGCCGGAAGTGGTGGTTGGGTTATGCCTGGAGCGATCGGTCGAGATGATAGTTGGATTGCTGGGAGTGCTCAAAGCGGGGGGAGCCTATCTGCCGCTGGATCCGGAGGCGCCGCTGGAGCGGTTGAGCTACCTTCTGGAGGATGCCGGAGCGGGAGTAGTGCTTACCGAGCGGAAGCTGGAGGAGCGTCTGCCGTCGTTTTGGGGACAAACACTCTGTTTGGATGTGGAGTGGGATAGGATTGACGAGGAAGGCGAAGAGGAACCGGCTGGCGGAGTCGAGGCAGATAACTTGGCCTATATAATCTATACATCTGGCTCGACCGGGAAGCCGAAGGGGGTCATGGTTCGGCATCGGAGCCTGGTCAATTACACGAACGAAATCTGCCGGCAGTTAAAATTGGAAGAAAGAGAAGGTGGGGGACGAGCGTTACAGTTTGCGACGGTCTCGACGATCACTGCGGATTTGGGAAACACTTGTATCTATCCGTCGCTGTTGGGCGGAGGCTGTTTGCAAGTCTTAAGTTATGGGGTGGCGACCGACGGCGCGCGATACGAGGAGTATCTGAGAATTCATCCGGTCGATGTGCTGAAGATCGTGCCCTCGCACCTGAGCGCGTTATTGGGCGCGCAGACCATGGGGGCGAGAATGCTGCCGTTTAGGTATCTGATCCTCGGGGGAGAGGCGTTGTCTCCAGAATTGGTGGAGCGAATCCATGAGCGTGGCGAGGGGTGTGAGGTGATCAATCATTATGGACCGACGGAGACGACGATCGGGTCGTTGACGACGAGAGTGAGCGATAAGGACGAGAATTGGAGAAGATCGGTGACAGTGCCGATCGGGCGGCCGATCGCGAACACGAAGATCTACGTTTTGGACCGGGAATTAAATCCGGTCCCCGTCGGAGCGCATGGCGAGCTGTACATATCGGGAGAAGGAGTGGCGAGGGGGTATTGGGGGAAGCCCAATTTAACTGCGGACAGATTCATCCCCAACCTGCTCGACAGCGAAGATGGGGCGCGTCTATACCGCACGGGGGACGTCTGCAGATATCAATCAGACGGGCGTATTGAGTTTATAGGGCGGGGGGACGATCAAGTAAAGGTGCGAGGCTTTCGGATCGAGTTAGGAGAAATCCAGGCCGTGCTTAATGAGCATCGCTCCGTGAAGCAAAGCATAGTAGTGGCGAGCGACGACGAGAGAGGCGGGAAGCGACTCGTTGGATATGTAGTAGTAGAAGGAAAGGTAACTTCAGCGGAACTGAAAAATTACGCTCGAGAGAGGTTGCCCGAGTACATGGCGCCGTCTGCGATCGTGATGTTGGAAGAGATGCCTCTCACGGCGAACGGCAAGATCGACCGGAAAAGATTGCCTTTAGTAAAAGCCGAGGACAGGCAGCCGGAGCATGAGTATCCTGGCGCGCGGACGCCGATTGAAGAAATTCTGGTTGGAATCTATGAAGAAGTGCTGAAGCTTGATCGTGTCGAGACGGATGACAACTTTTTCGAGATCGGGGGACATTCGTTACTGGCCACGCAGGTCATCTCGCGAGTTAGAAAAACGTTCGGTGTAGAAATCGGAGTGGGGAGCATCTTTGAGAAGCCGACGGTGAAGGAGTTGGCCAGGGGTATCGAGGAGGCGATAAGGGCCGGAAAACTGGATGAGGCGCCTACCTTGGTTAGAGTAGAACGAGAAGGCTACAGGGGGATGAGGCTGCCACTCTCGTTCTCGCAGCAAAGATTGTGGTTCCTGGATCAACTCGCGCCGAACAATCCGTTCTACAACAGTCCACGCGCGGTGAGGCTGGAAGGGAAATTGGATTTTGATGTATTGGAGCGAGTGGTCAATGAGATCATCAGAAGGCATGAGGTCTTAAGAACCAGGTTCGAAGTGGAGAACGGCGAACCGGCGCAGGTGATCGATAAATGGGCGCCGAGGAGATTGGAGCGCATAGACCTCACGGGGTTGACTCGGGAAGAGAGAGAAACGGAAGCCAGGCGAATGGCGAAAGAGGAAGCAGAGACTGGCTTCGATCTGAGCCGAGGGCCGTTGCTGAGAGTGAAGATCCTTGAACTTGAACAGGACGATCACCTGGCGCTTTTCAACGTGCATCATATTGTGAGCGATGCGTGGTCAGTCGGTATTTTAATCAGGGAATTCGGGGCGCTCTACCAGGCATTCAGCGCGGGAGAGCCCTCGCCCCTGCCGGAGCTGATAATCCAATACGCCGATTATGCCGTCTGGCAGCGGAACTACTTTCAGGGCGACGTGCTGGACAGCCAATTATCTTACTGGCGTAAGCAGCTCGATGGGGTTGCGTCGCTGGAATTGCCCCTTGACTATCCTCGTCCGGCCATAGCCACTTTCCGCGGGGCGGGTATGGACTTCATCGTATCTGAAGAGGTGGCCGAGGGGTTCCAGGCGCTCAGCCGGCGGGAAGGGGTGACCCTGTTTATGTCGCTGCTGGCGGCCTTCCAGACGCTGCTCATGCGATACAGCGGACAGGAGGACATCGCCCTCGGTTCACCGATAGCCAACCGTACGCGGGCGGAGACCGAAGCGTTGATCGGATTTTTCACTAACACCCTGGTGCTGAGAACCCAGGTCGAAGGAAAGTTAAGCTTCCAAGAGTTGATGGGGCGAGTGAGGGAAATCTGCCTTGGCGCCTATGCCTATCAAGACATGCCGTTTGAGCATTTGGTCGAGCAGTTGCAGCCCGAACGCGATTTAAGCCGCCAGCCTTTGTTTCAAGTGATGCTGACTCTGCAGAATGCGCCGGCGGAGAGGTTAGGGGGAGAAGGTCTACGATTGAGTAATCTTGAGGTTCCCGATGAGACGTCTAAATTTGATCTCTTTCTCTCTACTGCGGAAATCAAAAACTGCCTTGGGTACATACTCAACTATAACACCGACCTGTTTGAGGCGACGACCATTGAACGCATGGGCGCGCACTTCAAATCGCTGCTGCAGGGCATTGTCGCCAACCCTGTGAGGAAGCTCTCTGAACTAGAATTATTATCTCCGGACGAAAGGCGGCAGATCCTCTATGAATGGAATCGGACGGCAGGCGTCGGCGCTTCGAGTCGTTGTGTTCATCAGCTGGTTCAAGAGCAAGCGGAGCGGACCCCGGAGGCGACGGCGATCTGTTTCCGAGGCTCTCATCTGAGTTACCGGGAGCTTGATAGACGGGCCAACCGGATTGCCTATCGTTTGCGGCTCTCCGGGGTCGGGCCGGAGCATGTGGTCGGCATTTGCGCCGATCGCTCAGTGGAAATGCTTCTCGGCGTGCTGGGAATCCTCAAGGCTGGCGGAGCATACCTGCCCCTGGATTCCAGCTATCCCCAGGAGCGCCTGTCATTCGTCCTGAAGGATAGTGGAGTCAACGCGCTGGTGACTCAAAAGCCACTGGCCCCGAAGCTCTCTCCATATGAGGGGGCGGTGATATGGATCGAGGAAGACTGGGGCGCGACGGAGGAAGAGGGGCGATTTGATGAAGGTGTGGAGATGGATTGGGAATCTCCGGCGTACGTGATTTACACCTCGGGATCCACCGGGCGCCCGAAAGGGGTGGCGATGGTCCACCGGGCGTTGACGAATCTCATTCGGTGGCAACTCGAACACCCGCAGCTTTCCACTCCCCCGCGGACTGTGCAATTCACATCGCTGGGCTTTGACGTATCATTTCAGGAGATCTTCGCCACCTGGTGTGTAGGAGGGAGCCTGGTGTTGATAGATGAGGATGCGCGCCGAGACCAGGAGAAGCTATGGAACGCGTTGCGTGAGGAAGCGGTTGAAAGACTGTATCTGCCGTTCGTGGCGTTACAGCAGTTGGCCGAGGCCGGGGAAATGGATGGGAGGGGAGAACTGAGTCTGCGTCGGATTATCACGGCTGGAGAAGCCTTGAAGCTGACTCCGGCGGTCGTGAAGCTGATGGGGCGCCTGAGAGGATGTAGGCTGGAGAACCAGTACGGCCCGACCGAGAGTCACGTGGTGAGCGCCTACATCCTGCCCGAGAGCAGTGAGGAATGGGTGAAGAAACTGCCGCCGATCGGAATCCCGATAGCGAACACGGAGATGTACATACTGGACGGCCATATGGAGCCCGCGCCGGTCGGAGTGGTAGGGGATCTATACATAGGTGGGGCGGCCCTGGCCCGTGGTTATCTCAACCGCGCAGTGCAGACGGCCGAGAGATTTATTCCTGACCCATTCAGCGAACGAGAGGGAGGGCGCCTCTACCAGACAGGAGACCGTGCGAGGTATCTGGCGGATGGAAATATCGAGTTTATGGGGCGAAAAGACGATCAGGTGAAGGTGAGGGGCTACCGGATCGAGTTGGGAGAGATCGAGGCGGTATTGTCAGAGGCGCCTGGAGTGAGGAAGTGCGCGGCGAAAGTGGTGAGGGATGAAACAGGGAATGGATATCTGGTGGGATATGTGGTGTGTGGGGAAGGAGTTGTAGCTCGGGAAAGTGAATTTAGGAGTTATTTGAGGCAGCGATTGCCAGAGTACATGGCGCCGTCCGTGTTTGTCACCCTGGAGAGTCTGCCGATGACGCCGAGCGGGAAAGTGGATCGTCTGAGGCTGCCTGATCCTGAGAGAAAGAAGTTGGACGAAAGTGGTCGCGCCGTCCCGCGGACGGCGATCGAGGAAATAGTGCTGGGATTCTACGAAGAGGTGTTGAATGTTGAAGGAATAGGAACCCATGAAAACTTCTTCGAGATCGGCGGGCATTCATTATTAGCGACCCGAGTAATCTCTCGAATAAGAAGTACGTTCGGAGTGGAGATCGGGGTGAGGAGCATCTTTGAGGAAAAAACTGTTGAGAGGTTGGCAGGCAGAATAGAAGAAGTGATGAGGTCGGGAGAGAAAGACGAGTCACCCTCTTTGGTCAAAGTTTCAAGAGGAGGCCAAAAAGGTGTGAAGCTGCCGCTTTCCTTCGCACAGCAGAGATTGTGGTTTCTGGATCAGCTCGCGCCGAACAATCCGTTCTACAACCTCCCTAATGT
>Ga0114129_10008599_pt1 | contig 14558 bp, 13 predicted proteins | sample RhiMetdeltSRZDD1_FD_80071 | JGI IMG/M metagenome (GOLD analysis project Ga0114129, IMG submission 80071) | Populus rhizosphere microbial communities from Tennessee, USA - Rhizosphere MetaG P. deltoides SRZDD1 (version 2) (version 2) | ecosystem: Host-associated > Plants > Roots > Rhizosphere >... | reverse complement strand
TTCAAAGTGAAGCATTGGCGGGCGGGCCTCGCTTCGATTATGTGCGTAGTTCCGCTATGGTTTCCTGTCTTTTGCGGATCGAAAGCGTCACACCTTTCCTCAACTTTCTTCTGCATGATGCTGTTCAAACCTGACTCATTCAGTGCAATATTGACCACGTCGGATTCGCGTCCGGGACCCGTCCCTTGTACGCTCTGTTGTGGTTAATGGACCATCAGCAGCTTTTAAGGCTCTAGCCGGCCGGCGGCCTCTTAGCTCGCGGCCTCCAGACGGAGCAGATTTCGGCTGGCCATGTGATCTAATAGAGGTCAAATAGGAATTTCCCTTCCTCGCGGAAGCGCATCGGTTCATTGCGGCTCTTTGAGCGGCGTTCGGCATTTATGCAGAATTCTCCTCTGCCGCGACCGTCGGTTGGGTAATTTCCGTCAATTCATAGTCCCGTTGATCGTCCTGGCCAGCTTGTGCATCATGCCTTTGATACTTTGCCCGCCCAAGCGTTGCTCGCACGCGGATCCGCGGCCCGAATCTCCACGATTGGCGAAGTTGTAATGGTCCGATAGCTCGGGTGCTGAAATTCAAGGCACATTCCTCTCCCCATGAATCGAGCTTTCAGGATTGAACCGCCCCAGGTCGACCCCGCGATTCTTACCCCCACGGGATCGGGACAGTATTGAGGATGGCCAGAAATTAGTTCCAAACCCTCGCAGCCGGTGACAACAGTGTACTCATGGTTCTGCGTCTGGACTTCTAAGACCGTGCCCTCAGATAGGTCGTCCAGGTAAACCCCGCCTTCGATCTCCGATTGTACGATGTTCCGATTTATCTCATCACTCAAGTTGGGATGTGGACTAAATAAGTCTGAAGCTCGAACCGCGATCGTAGTATTCATGTCAGCTCCCATTTCCAGACTCGACCTGCCATCGGCATCTATGGCCACATCAATAAACACAGCCCTCTAGTGGCGCTCCGCGATCACACCAAAAAGATGCTATTTCTTTGCATGCACCGCTGCTGTGCAGAAGTGGACAGCGGCTCGTTTCGAAACCCAGGACCTATTCAAGGAAATCTCGTACAAGAGTGTATGGCGAACTGCCGGACTCGGCAAGCATGATATTGACACACCCGGTGAAACCCGCAGCCACGAACTTCGTCACAGCGATCGCGAGATTGCCAGCAATGCCGGCATAAATCACCTTCTTCGAGCCAGAGTACATAAAGGAGGCGGATGAATCCCATAAATGGAGTCAAGGATTGCGTGGAGGGGAAGACAAGAAGTCGTTAAGATGCACGGCAAGTACCGCCATGATTTGGCTGGCAAGCAGGGACACCGCACGGTCGGCTATTCTTGAAAGAGCAGTCGAAGATCGAGAATGGATTTGCGAAGACCCAGCTGGTCCGTTGAGATCGGCAGACGAAACCTGCGTCTGTTTTCCAAGCCGGCGTCCAATCATCCAGCCCACCCCTCCAGCTACCGCCAGGGCGGGAGCTGGATAGCGTCGGACGTAGCTTTGCCAATCAAGCCCTTCCGCCACTTCTTGGCGAATTTCTTCGAACGTCTGAGCCATTGACCGGCGTGTTTCTTCCATCTCATTCTGCAGCTCTAGAATCGACTCGTTTGGGTTTCTATCCATTGCCTGTCCTTATGCAATTCAACACGGCTCTTCTGAAAGCCGCCACCGGATAATCGCCGAGCTAGAAGCACCGCGACAGTCGCACCTCCAACAAAACAGACTCCTCCTACAATCAGACACGAGAGCGACAGACTGTGAAGCCACTGGTTCAATGCCAACACCAGCGCCGCGATCAGCACTTGGAAACCTACCAACGCAATTAGGGCTGCCGCACCAATCCCAAGGAAACGGCTCAGAAAGCCCTGCCCTTCGTGCCACAGCTCTTTGCGGAAGAGCGTTAGCTTTAGGTCCAAAAATGAGGCCACTTCATCTGAAAGAGCCTTAAGCAACCCCGGTAGCTTTGAAAAAGGAAGGACTCTGTCTGCTGACGTCGATTTCATTTTCGTTTTGTCGCCCATCCTACCAGGATGCCACTTCCCATTGCGAGCAAGAGCGCATTTAGGGGTTCCTTCCGCGCATAATCAATGGCTCGCTTTTTCAGACCCTGCACGCCTTCCTCGCTGATCTTCTCGAGAGCGAACTTCACATTCTCAGCGCAGTTCTCGATGCGATCCACTACCAGGTCAAACTTTGCCCCGGCGGATTCGGCTATTCGACCCATCTTGGCCCCAACTTTCCGCCCTAGGCACGCGGGCTGATAACTCTTCGTTGCTTCAAAACCTTCAAAACTTGTCGGATTATCCATAGAGCCTCCATTCCCAAAGGATTACTAGTGCCAATTCGACGATATCTCACAGAATTAAGGGAAGGATGTCTCATTTTGACCACGGCAGTTCACACTGCTGTGACACTCCGAGGGGATTGCTCTTGCTCGTTGGGAAGAACAAGACGCTCGTCCAATTCTGAACGGATTTCGTCGATTTCATTCCTGAATACTGTATGTCTGGGAGGATAACACCATGACCAAAACAATCGTCACAGTTCTCGGAGTAGTCTTTATTATGATCGGGTTGATAGGTCTTGAAAGTCCTCACGTCATTGGGACCCACTTGACCAAGGTGCACAACCTCATTCATTTGTTTTCAGGGGCAATGGCTCTCTACTTTGGATTGAGAGCGAGTCTTGTCAGGACTCGTCAGTTCGCTTTTGTGTTCGGAATTTTATATGGCTTGCTGGGAGTCGTTGGTTTCATTGCTGGAGTTCCGATCGTTGCGTCATTTCACGGAATGGAGCAAGCCAGCACCGATCCGCACTTGTGGCAGATTGTTCCGGGTGTTCTCGTTTTCGGTACAACCGATCACATTGTACATATTCTTTCAGGGTTGCTATTTCTTTCGGCCGCAGTACCGACCAAACATCGGTCGAGCCATACAGACTTTCGAGAGCGGCTTTCGCAATCCTAGAGTCTTAGGAGAGAATGAGCCGCGCCTGACGGACAGATTTGTGGGGCGAAACTAGAGATGATTGGCCGAAAATGCGACGCTGATGAGTTATTGAGGATAGCAGAATATAGTGACGAAACCCCTCACCCCCAAGCCCCTCTCCCACTGGGGAGAGGGGGCCGAAGGCGAGGTGAGGGGCCAGCCCTAATGGAGGAGAGCGCAGAGGTGTCGCTATAATTTGCAAACATCAATAGTGCGATGCACGATTGATAGCGCGGGGACCGGTAGACAGGAGCATTGACGACAACAGTGGGGGCTGAGCTCGAGAGAGGGCTGAAAGTGTATAGGTTGGCTGGTTCGAGGTGATGAGACTTTGCACCGAACCTGCTAACAAAACGGCACAATTGCTGCTGATCCTTGCGCCGCCCTTTTTGACCTGGGAAATTTCTCCCTGCAACACGGAAATTTTCCCGGGCCATTGCAGTTCCGTCTTTAGGTAACTTATTCACAGGCCAAGACAACATTGCTGGTCTTTCGCATGCCTCCTCTAACCAAGGGATATAAATTTTTTGAATGGGGTTTGACTTCCCGGGAAATGAGAGACGTCTATGGAAAAAATATTGGTGCGGGAGGGGTTTCGCATTCTCCAAACCAGAGTCGAATTGCCGCTCGAGTATGCTGACCTCCAGGCCGAGCTTCAAACGGAATTATTAATTTGTTATCTATTTATCAATGACGGACGGTCAGTCGAGGGCATAGCACGTCTGGGTCTGGATCGCCGGCTCATTGTCGGGGCTTTACTTAGACAAGGCGTCATCCAGGATCGCCGGCACGGTCGCATGGACACAGTTCCTGAAGCAAGCTTGTCCGAAGGCAAAGCTACGAGTCAGAAGATCGCCTAGCGATAGAAGACTTAGATCGTGAGCGGAAAACCGGATCCAAAGCCGCCGCGTGCGCGTGAGCCGCCGACCTGTTGATTGTCAAACAGACTCCATTTCTACCTCCGGGAACTCAGATTTCTTGATGGTCTTTAGATCCGTAGTTTGGACAGCGCGAGAGCATCGAGGCCAAACGAAGCGGAAGTAAAGTGGCGCTTCGTCAGGGTAATAACGACTCTTCAACCTCATCCTTTCCTCCCGTTGGATCAATACAAAAGATCTGTTCTGTTTTGAACAGCCGTACCCGCGAAAATTTAGCACCCTTAGCTCCGGGAGATTCGGTAAGTGACGGAACGCCTAGAAGCGCTCTGGAACTTGTGAGCGGAAGGAAGCCGAGTCTCCCGCCACGTCATCGACAACCTCACGCCTCCGTTGCGATCTCAGCCACCTCTGTCCGTGCTCTTGGCTCACAATGCCACTGAGAGACTGTGCCCAAAAAAGATAACACGGCCTGCCGCTTTTCTCACTGCTCGTGAGTCTAATCCGGCACCCAGGAGGACAATCTGCTGAAAGCCCTCCAGAATTTGCCGTTCCGCATTTCACCGAAATACTTGGTTCTAACCTTGACCAAGTCTTTCACCGGTGGGAAGCTGGCAGCAACAGACGCAGCCGCTTGCTTGGTATCCCGATTGAGGAATAAGCTGACAATCGAATCTCGGTAGAGAGGATTCTCTTCGTGATTCTCTTCCGCTCGGAACTCTGCTACGACGAATGCGGTTCCGCTGACATTCTTGACCTCGGCGGTCCTTTCATTTTCGCGCTCCTTGATTTGTTGTGGTCCGTATAATTGTTGAAGCAGCCTTCCAAATGAGAGTCTGAAATTTTCTTGTGTGTTAGTGGTTAAGTCGCTAGTCGCTTCACCATAGGCTTGAAGTCGGCCACTCACGGGTCGCAATCGTAAACAGGCTTTCTGGCGGAGTCATAAGAATGTGGTAAAATTAGCGTGAAATTTTGGTGAGAAATTGTCCTGTTCCTGGTCTAAAGCTCCTGCCAAAGGCTTCGCTCTGGGCTGCCAGGCCCTCCTAAACCGCTGAGACGGAAGCCTTCTGAAACTCCTGAGGTAATAAAAATAGCGGTCGAGTCTCACTGCTGTTGATCGAGAGCACAGTATGAGCCGGGGTAGACAAATTGTTTTCGGTCCGTTTAACCTTGACTTAGTAAACCTCACACTCTTCCGTGGTTCCAGTGAAGTTTCTCTTACTCCCAAAGCTTTTGATGTATTGAGCTACCTCCTGCAGCATGCTGGACAACTGGTCACGAAAGACGACTTGCTCAAATCCATCTGGCCTGAAAGTTTTGTGGGCGACTCCGTTTTGAAAGTATGTGTGCTCGAGATCCGTAAGGCTCTGGGGGACCAGGCAGCCGCTCCAAGCTTTATTGAGACTGTGCACCGGCGAGGTTATCGGTTCATCGGTAGCGTCGACTCTTCGCCAACATCGACCGGAATCCCGGAACGGCAGAGGCTTCCCTCGCGGTCCCTTCCCAGTCGCCAGGTCGTCGAGCCGTCAGGACCCGTAGTAGGCCGTGAGTCGGCCTTGCAAGAACTGGGTCGTTATTTGAGCAAAGCACTTGACGGTGAACGTCAGACGGTGTTTGTCACGGGAGAAGCGGGAATGGGCAAGACAACGATTCTGGATGTCTTTTTGAATTCTCTGGCTTCTGAACCGTCACTGCGAATTGCGCGCGGCCAATGCCTGGAACACTATGGGATCGGAGAGGCGTACATGCCGGTGCTGGACGCGTTTAGTCGCTTGTGTCGCGTGCCCGAAAACGCCGCACTTCTGAACATTCTGAGCCGGCATGCTCCCACTTGGCTGGCTCAGATGCCCTCACTCGCCGACCCAGCCGATTCCGCTCAGCTGCAGCGCCAGACTCTGGGGGCAACACCCGAGCGTATGCTGCGAGAAATGACGGAAGCTCTAGAGGTAATGGCGGCAGAGTCACCTATAGTTCTGGCGCTGGAAGATCTTCACTGGAGCGACTATTCAACGATGGACCTCATTGCATACCTGGCAAGGCGCCGGGAGCCTGCTCCCCTTCTGATAGTAGCGACATATCGTCCGGTCGAGGTCATCCTAAGCCGTCATCCTTTAAGGACGGTCAAACAAGAGCTGCAGATGCACCAACGATGCGTCGAGCTGGGACTAGAATTCCTTTCAGAAGCAGCAGTCCTCAAGTACTTGGAATTTCGGTTCTGCGGGGGCGCAATTTCGCAAGAGTTGGCACGCTTTGTTCATGCGCATACCGATGGCAACCCGCTCTTCGTGGTCAATGTAGTGGATTTTCTAAACTCTCAGGGCCGGATCGTTCAGCGCGAAGGACAGTGGGAGCTCCAAGCTGAGTCCGAGCGGTTGGAATTGCAAGTGCCGCCGAATCTGCGTGAGATGATCGATCGACAACTGGGCAGACTGGTTACTGAGGAGCAAGCCTTGCTGGAAGCCGCCAGCGTCGCCGGCGTCGGCTTCTCCGCCTGTACCGTAGCAGCCGCTCTCAATATCTCAGTGGTCGAAGGGGAAGAAAGGCTAACGGATTTGGCGAAACGAGGCCAATTTCTTCGAAGCCTGGGCGTTCATGAATTTTCGGATGGTACCGTCACCTCTATTTTCTCGTTCGTTCATTCTCTCTATCAAAACGTGATTTATCGGCACCTGACAGAAAGCCGTCGACAGCGGTTTCATCAACTGATCGGTGAGCGCCTCGAGTCTGCTTACGGCCCTGACCGCCAGCAGATCGCGGCGGAGCTCGCGATACATTTTGAGCACGCTCGTGATTATTTTCGTGCCATTCATTATCTTCGCCAAGCTGCAGAACGGGCAACGCGCCGTTATGCGAATCGTGAGGCAAATGAATACCTAACGCGCGCTCTGAAATGGGTAGACTATCTCCCCCAGGACGCACGCAATCGGGTTCGAATCGAACTGCTTGAGCAACGCGGGCTAGTCAGACGCTCCATGGCCGACATGAAGCAGGCCGCCCAGGACTTCGAGGCGAGAGTCGAATGCGCCCGGGAAGAGGGATGGTTGGAGCTTGAAGTCAAAGCGCTCTTCCAGTTGTGTAGTGTGCTCTCCTGGTTCGATCTAAGGCGGTGCCTGGAAACCAGTCAACATGCTGCCGCACGAAGCTCTCATGTCTCGGATGAGTTGCTACGGGCGCATGCCTTGGGCAGTTCCGCCTATTGGCACCTGCTGCTCGAAGGTTGGAATGGAGAGGATGCCCGATCGGGCGAGAGAGCAGTTGAGACGGCCAGACGCTTGAATGATCGCTGGCTTCTGAGTTTACATCTCCCCCGTTTGGCCTACTTTCAGTGTTTGCATTCAGAATATTCCCTCGCCTGTCATAGCACTGAGGAAGGGATGCAAATAGCACTCGAGATTGGCGATGCTTCAGACTATATGATCGGTCAATTCTTCCAGGCTTGGGCGCTGCTTCGCCTAGGCCAATGGGAACGTTTACTGCCGCTCCTTCGTTCTGCCCTCGAGATGGCCGAAAAGAACGGCCACCAACCTTGGGCCACGGCATTTAGGCTGGAACTAGCCTGGGCTTACCAGCAGATGTTTTGTTTCGAACCAGCATTGAAGCTGTGTCAGGAGGCGTTCCGAAAGGCCCAAGAACTCCAGTTTGGATATGGGCAGCTAATGAGTTCGGTCTTGTTAGGATGCTCCTACCTGGGCTTGCACGATATCGACTCTGCAGCGCGATGCTTCCAGGCCCTCGATGATCGGCTAAGGCAAGAGCGGCTCTTAATGGACTGGATCTGGCGAATCCCCCTTCGTCTGGGACAGGGTCGCTGTTCCTTAGCACGCGGCGAATTCGCTCAGGCACGAATAGAAGCTCATGAGGCATTTGAAATGGCGGCCCAGCCCGGGGAGCGAGCCTGGATGGCCGCGGCTCGAAATCTCTCTGTCGAGATTTCTCTGGCGGAGCCTAACTATCCCCTGGCAGAGCAGGATCTGAGTAGGGCTTTGGACGCAATCGAAGGAATTGACTTGCCTCGCTCGAAATGGCAGATCTACGCGAGCGCAGCCGCGCTTTGCGAGCACCAAGGCCGGAGGCAAGAGGCGCGGAACTACTGGACTCAAAGCGCTTCCATCCTGGCGCAACTGGCGGGACGACTCGGCGGCTACCCTGACCAGCGCCAAACCTTTGTGACATCATCACACCTGCCCGTGAACCTCCGGCATACCTTGGCCGCTGATGCCAGTGGGGCGATCACAGGTTTGCCCGCTCGAAAGGCGGCTCGGGCATCCTCCAGGTCACCTAAATCAGGATCCCCATACTGAAAGAAAGTGTTGAGCCGGATTACATGCATGGAGTTCTCTCTACCTTTGTGGACTGTTCGTTGGACGAGTGAAGTGATTCGACGTAGCTAACTTGAATCACAAACTCGCTTGGATACATCCCGCCTGAGTCGCAAACTCGCAATGATCCTCTCACCCGACTGAACTTTCCAGTCATCTGAAATCAACTCCTGAGGAGCCCGAATCCCTCGCTCATACTCAGGCTCAACCTTCATCGTATCCAAGCGTTCGACGTGCAGCCTTCCTTCGGCGAAGACTTAGTGCGGCAACGATCCAGATCCGCTGCCGGGTTTGAATCTGATCGTTCAACAGATACTGACGATGAACATTTCAGTTTCTTACCGCAATATTACATTTATTTTACCGGATTCTTATGACTTGCCCTTGGAACGCCCCTATCATGCCTCCGTCACGAAGGAATGCGACTAAGGGAGGCTGAGTGGGCCAGCGCAACTCAATTCCGTACTGAGTCCTTTGCTTGGGCACCTAGCCAACAGTTCGCGTCCGGGTCGCCAGCGACTCGCCAAAGACTCATCGAATAGTGCAAAAGCCTAATCCAACAAGGAGGAAAAATGAAGAAGCTCATCATGCCGGTACTCATAGCTCTGGCTCTACTGGCCACTGCCTTTGCGGCAAACCAAAGGAACTCGCTCGGAGCATTCAACACCATCACCATACCCGTAATGGCAAACGCTCCAGGATTGCAAGGTGCTTTCTTTAAGACTCGGGTGGTGATATTCAACCCAACCCAAGACAGCTATACGGTTGATGCCACGCTGTACAGCACTTCGGGACAGGTCGCCAAAGTCGCCATCAACATGGCTGCCGGCCAGGTTCGGAACTATGAAAACTTCCTTCAACAGATTTTTAACTTCAGCGGCGCGGGAGCTGTGAAATTTGAAAGCCTGGCTGGTGCCCCGGGGGGCACCACGGGTCGGGAATTCATCGTCACGTCTGAAGTCTACACAGACGGCCCGGGCGGAAGTTACAAGACGGTGGCCTCCGCAGGCCCGATTCTCGAAGACACGTTGCCTGAATTTGACAGCTTCAGTTTGGGCATTAATGTCAACGCCAACTCGAGAGCAAATGTGGGAGCCTTCAATAGTTCCGCGGGAGCTAATGAGATCAATGCTGACGTCTATGATTCCTCAGGCTCACTGCTGACTACTGTCACGCTGGCATTAGAAGCCAAAACCTGGAACCAGGTTGCAGTACCGGTCAACGTCACGGGCGGGTATATCAAGTGGAGACTCCAATCACCAGCGTTTTGCTATGCCGTCGTCGTCGACAACAAATCTAACGATGGAACCTTCATTCCGGCTTCAGATTTTGTTCCTTAACAAACATGAGACCCATAGTGCGAATCTAAAAGATTTCTTACGTAGAGGAGAGACTCATGAAATTCAGATCCCGAAGCTTGCGACTGGCAGTTCTCGTTGTAGTTTGTGCAGTCTTGTGCATCCAGTTGCCGTTGTTTAAGGGCTCCAATGCACAAACGGTCACAGCCGCTGCGACTCATTCTAGTCCGATTGTCCTGGACCGCGCCGATGAGTTCGTGTGGGCTGTCAATCCAGACAATGATACCGTCAGCGTAGTGGACGTCCGCAACGACGCGAACACAAAAGTTGCCGAAATCGCAGTCGGGCAAGAACCTCAATCCATTGCCATAGCCAATGATAATACCAAGGCATACGTAGCCAACGCAGTCAGCGGCACTGTTTCAGTCATCTCTACTGCCACACATCAAGTCATTAAGACCGTGCCGGTTGGTACAGAGCCTTGGGCAGTCTGTCTCACGCCTAACGGCACCAAGCTCTACGTAGCAAACTCATCTTCAAACAGCCTCTCTGTCATTGACACTGCCACCGACACGGTCGCCAGGACGATTCACAGAGTAGCCCTTCAGCCGCGAGGATTAGCTGTTACGAATGATGGAGACTCAGATGACCACAACGAAAAGCTCTACGTTACCAGCTTCCTGGCCCAATACCGTCCTGGCGAGGTGCGTCCAGGAGAAGACACAGGAAAAGTAGGCCTCGTCTCAGTAGTCTCGACGCAGAACGATCAACTCTTGGCCACCATTCAATTACAGCCAATCGCAGACACCGGTTTCAAATCGAATGGTAGTGCCCTATTGAAAAAACCTCCCATCAATCCTGCACCACCTGAGAATCTGTTTGTCACCGGAGCCTTCCCGAATATTCTGGCAAGCCTGACCATTAAGAACAACCGGGTCTATGTGCCGGCAACTGGCTCGTCTCCCAACGGTCCGGATACATTCAACGTGAATGTCCAGTGCCTGGTTCCTATTATCGAAACCTCATCCGATACGGATTCAGGAAAAACCCTCAACCTGAACCATGGCATCCAGAATGAGTCCGATGCCGACGATGCGCAGGGACGCCCGCTGAAGCGCTTTGTCACCAATCCCTATTTTATCGCTTTTCGTCATCAGTCTGATTCAGGATATATCGTCTCAGCGGCTTCGGATATGGCTGTGAAGATGGACCTGAAGGCAGATGGCACACCGACGATCAATGCTCCGACTGCCGCCGGCCAGACCAGCAATGTCAAGCGTGTCTTGGCGGGCAAAAATCCGCGCGCCATGGTCATCAATGCGGAGGACACGCGTGGCTATATCTGGAACTATGTTTCCAGAGATGTCACTGTGGTGGATCTTACTAACGATACGGCAATGGGTACCTTTGTTCTGGCCAATCAGCCGACCGATGCTCTTCAGCTTAGAGTTCAGCGCGGCAAGGAATTTTTCAACAGCTCCATTGGCCCTGTGGTTCCTCACAATGGCGTCAATGAAGGACTACTGTCCAATCACGGATGGGTCTCTTGCGCCAGCTGCCACCCAAACGGTCTCACCGACGGAGTGGTGTGGTTATTTGGCGCAGGTCCCCGTTTTTCGACACCTTTGAATTCCACCTTCAGCAAAGGACCGGAGGTCATCCAGCGCGCCTTGAACTGGTCAGCCTTTTTTGACGAGGTGGCAGATTTCGAGCTTAACACAAGGAACACCGCCGGCGGCCAAGGGTTGATTCTGCTTCCGGGGACGACGACGCCTGACCCTAACGTAAAGCGGTTTGATCCTCCCTCAGCTGGTAGAAGCGGAGATCGTGACGCAATCACAGATTATTTTCAACATGGCATCCGCGGACCGATCTCACCGATCCCCGACAACGACATTCGGGCACTGGAGGGCCGACGCATCTTCCAACAAGCAGGATGCCTTACCTGCCATGGTGGACCGTTATGGACATCAAGTAAGATTGATTACACGCCGCCACCAGCTCCTGGAGAAGTAGTGAACAACCAATTGGTCAGACAACTCAAACAGGTCGGAACTTTCAACGCTGCAGATCCCTTTGAAGTTACAAACCTTGGAGCTCCAGCCCTGGGGGTGCTGGGGTTCAATCCGCCGTCACTGCTGGGGATTTTCACGTTTGGCCCCTACTTGCACAATGGTACCGCGCTTGACTTGGAGCAGGTGCTGGACAACCCGGTACATGTCGGGAGTTCGCCGCTTCTTTCGGTTCCGACCAAGCGCAAGCAACTGATTCGGTTCTTGCAATCCATCGATGATTCTACTCCACCGTTCCCAGCACCCTGAACCGGACAAATAACTTGTTACCATGATTCTTAAACATCGGGAGAAAATCTTGCTAATTAACGTCACAGCTGGAGAGGAGGGCTTGTATCCAATTCAAAGCCGCCTTCGGGGTATGGATGGCGAAGTCGATCGGGGTTCATGATTCGAATAGGATTGATCAACCTCGGATGCGCGCCAAGTGCCGCCAGTCCCTAAGCTTCGAGCAGCTAGGCTGGCGGCCATATTTCTCAGTGGAGCAAAAGCCTTGAACCCCAGATCAAAACAAGAATCCTCACTACCATCCGACCGGGCCTTTGTCATACAGTTTCGGTCTAGCATTGAGGCAGAAGAGGGCGAGTTCGCGGGCAGAGCGGAACACCTGGCCTCAGGTCAGATGATTCGTTTTCAAACCCAGGAGGAGCTGCTGTCTTTCATTAAGAAGATGTTGGTTAGTGTTGCCCACGCACCCGCCCAGGTGCCGAACGTTTAGATTATCCTGCAACTGCCTCAACTTCGTTTGGGGAGGTGGGCCTGAGGGAAAACAAGGTGTCGCGCACTCCAGACGCCAAACGGAGCTTCGTCGTCGAACCAAAACTCTTTCCCCAGTTCCCTGGTCACTGCAACGCTCAGTCAAGAATGACCATCTGTGTGGCCTCACATCGCCTCTAGCGATGAGCGCTTGTATCAACTCGGGAGGTTCCAGTTCAATGAAATCACGGGTCAGAACCGCTGGCATTTTTCTCGTCGGAGTTCTCGCCTGTTTGATTCCCACGCTGCTGGGGGCCCAGTCATCAAATGGTGTTGCCAAAGTCTGGGATGAAAAGGCGTTGAGGGAATGGGCCACTCCGGTGGCAAGCCTGAATGTAAGACCCAGGCACTTCAGTGAGAAGGAATACTACTCTGCTCCGGTTGACAATTTACGAACCTGTCCCATTTACTATCCGGGTCGGGAGCCCCAGGGGTATTGGGAATTTTTGCAGAAGGTCGGACCGCAACCGCTGATCGAGCCGGACAAGATAAAGACCGAAGCGGATTGGATCGAAGCCGGGCAACGTGTGTTCGACGAGCTGGATGTGCCTAACATGCGCAACTATGACGCTCAGTTGATCGAGTCGATGCGCTCTGCCGAGATCCACGAGAAGATGAAGACGCCGATGGCGCCGGACGGGACGCTGGCTGGTGTGCGTTGGATTCCCACCAGCAAAGGGATATCGGTCGGTCTCACGAACTGTGGCGGGTGCCACACTCGGTATCTGGAAAATGGCTTGCGAGTAAATGGTGCGCCAGCGAACGTTGGTGGGCCAAGCCAGATCGGTAAAATTGGCTTTTTCGCTGCGTCCGTCCTGCCTCTGGAAGGCGACACGCCTGGAATGGCTTACTACAGGAATTACGGAGTTCCCTGGATCAAGGATGACATACACGAACAGCTGAAGAGTATGGAACTCCCAGCACTGGGCCGGCTTTTCGGTGCCGCCATTCGTCATGGCGCCTTTCCTCGTTGGGGTGGCAGTGTTTACTATCCTACCAAAATTCCCGACCTTATCGGCTTCAAGGACCGCCGCTGGATTGATCACACTGCAACGCACCAACATCGAGACGTCGGCGACCTAATGCGTTATGCCGCTCTGGTAAGCTATGCTGAAGCTTACGAATTTGGGCCTCACAAAATTCTGGCTGAGCGGCAGGGGCGAATCGAATGGCGGGCATCCGATGAGGCCCTGCATGCCTTGGCTCTATACATCTACTCGCTCAAACCGCCGCCGAATCCTCACCCGGCTGACGAAAAGGCCCGTGCCGGCCAGAAGCTTTTCGAACGGGAAGGCTGTGTGGGTTGCCATACTCCGCCGCTTTACACCAATAACAAGCTGACATTGGCCGAAGGCTTCACGCCACCTCCAGACCAGCCAACTTACCTCGACGCGATGTCGCTTTCGGTGGGTACTGATCCAGGTCTCGCGTTGAAGACCCGCAAAGGCACTGGCTATTACAAGGTGCCCTCCCTGATGGGTGTGTGGTATCGCGGACACTATTTACATGACGGTTCCATTGCAAGTCTGGAAGAGATGTTTGACCCGAACCGCGTGAAGGATACGCACGTCCCAGGAGGCTGGAAACTGCCGGACACGAAAGCCCAAGCAATCAAAGGCCATCCATTCGGTCTTGGTCTAAAACCCGAGGAGCGAATACAACTCGTCGCGTTCCTAAGGACGCTCTAATGGCAAGGAGCTGACTCCTGGTCCGAGTGGACGTCCGGACTTGATTCATCTTGCTTTTTCTCGAATTCCTCACTCAAGCGTGTGTTATGCTGCTCTAAAGACGGAGAGATGTTATGCACTCCTTAGAGTTTATCGACCGCCATATTGAACATGGCTCGGCACTTTCAGGAACCTATGACCCGATTCTGGTGACAGTATCGGTTCTGGTTGCATGGCTTGCGGCTTATGCTGCTCTCGGAGTGGCGGAGCGAATTAGCTCTGCAGAACAACCGCTCTCGAGATGGCGATGGTTGCTCGCCGGAGCCGGCGCGATGGGCGTTGGCGTCTGGGCGATGCATTTTCTCGGGATGCTGGCTTTCCGGTTACCCGTTAAAGTGACCTATGACCCACTGATCACCGCGCTTTCGATAGCGCCTGCGATTCTCGCCAGTGCAGTGGTGCTTACAATCATCAGCCAGGAGCAAATTAAGACGCATCAACTCCTGCTGGGCGGCGTGCTCATGGGCAGCGGTATCGGAACCATGCACTACCTCGGCATGGCCGCCATGCAAGTGG
>Ga0114129_10008598_pt1 | contig 14559 bp, 8 predicted proteins | sample RhiMetdeltSRZDD1_FD_80071 | JGI IMG/M metagenome (GOLD analysis project Ga0114129, IMG submission 80071) | Populus rhizosphere microbial communities from Tennessee, USA - Rhizosphere MetaG P. deltoides SRZDD1 (version 2) (version 2) | ecosystem: Host-associated > Plants > Roots > Rhizosphere >... | reverse complement strand
GCGCCACCAATGTCATGATCACGAACGGGCCCCGCAGCGCCCCGGCAGCGCCCCACCCGCAGGGTGACCGCGGTCGCAGTATGGGCCAGGATGTCCATGAGGGGGAAGGAGGCAGGCATGGGCGTCCCGCGGCCGGACCAGTCCGCGCCAGGCGACGGCCCTGCCAGCGCCGGGCCGCCGCTGATCTTGCTTGCCGAGCTGGGGAGCGGGGTGGAGCGCGCGCTGGTAAAGCGGCGGCTGCGCGAGGTGGACGTGCGGCCGTCCGCCGTCCTTCCGCTGGACGGCCCGGGACTGGCCCGGTCCCTGGCCGCGACGCCGCCGGACACGGTCATCACCGCTGCCCGCGTCGCGTGGCTGCCGCGCGAGCGCGACGGGCAGCGGCGGGTCCATTGGGCCGACATCCTGTCGCAGGTCAACCCGCGCAGGCCGCCGGTGTTCTGGCAGCGGACCATCATGCGGCGCGAGCCCGACCGGGCCCGGCTGGTGATCGCGGAGCCCGCCACCGTGGCGGCGCTGCGCGAGCGCTGGGGCGGCTCCGGCTCGTTCGCGCATTTCGTGTCCCGGCAGGCCAGACTCGCGCTGGACCGTGCCGAACGCGCGATGCTCGGCTACCGCTACAAGGTGCCGAAGGACGTTGTCGAGGCGATCGAGGACAGCCCCGATTTTCACGCCGACGTCGCCGCGCTGGCGGCCCAGCTGGGCCTGACCGAGCCGGAAGCGGCGGAACGCACCCGGGCGGCCCTCGACAGCCTGGTCGCCTCCATGAGCCCGGTCGCGGTCGACCTGCTCTCCGGCGCGCTGCGCCCGCTGCACGTCTACGCGTGGGACGTCCAGGCCGACACGGCGGGGCTCGGCCGGCTGCGGAAGCTGAACCGCCGCCATGCGCTGGTCTTCCTGCCCAGCCATCGCTCCTACGCGGACCCGCTGCTGCTGGCCGACGTGCTCGCCGAGCATGACTTCCCTCGCAACCACGTGGTCGGCGGCGACAACCTCCGGATCTGGCCGCTCAGCCTGCTGGCCCGGCGCGCCGGCTTTGTCTTCATCCGGCGCAGCATCGGCGATGACGAGATCTACAAGCTGGCGCTGCGCGAGTACCTCGGCTACCTGCTGGCCAAGCGCTTCAACCTCGAGTGGTACATGGAGGGCGGCCGGTCGCGGACTGGCAAGCTGCGCCCGCCGCGCTACGGCCTGCTGGCGTACGTTGCCGAGGCGATCGCGCGCGGCCGGGCCGACGATGCCTATCTGGTGCCGGTCGCGATCACCTACGACCAGCTCCGGGAGGTATCGGCGATGGCGGCCGAGCAGGGCGGAGCGGCGAAGAAGCCGGAAGGGCTGAGCTGGCTGGCGTCGTACGCCCGGGGACAGCTCACCAAGATCGGCACGGTCTACATCTGCTTCGGCGAGCCGCTGTCGGTGGTCGGCGCTCTCGGGCCCGGCGGCCGGGCCGACGATCCTGACGCGCGCAGGCTCGCGGTGCAGAAGATGGCGTTCGAGGTGGCGGTCCGGATCAACCGGGTCACCCCGGTGACGGCGACCGCGCTGGTCACGCTCGCGCTGCTGGGCGTCCGCGACCGCGCGCTGACCCTGGGCCAGGTGCGCGGCGTCCTGGAACCGTTGCGCGCCTACCTTGCCGAACGTGGGCTGCCGCATTCGGGCGGCGTGCTCCAGACCTCCGGCGGCGTGCGCCGGGTGCTTGACGCGCTGGCCCAGCAGAACGTGGTCACCATCTACACCGGCGGGGAGGAGCCGGTGTACGCGATCGAACGGGGCCAGCACCTGGTCGCGGCGTTCTACCGCAACAGCGCCATTCACCACTTCATCGACCGGGCGGTGGCGGAGCTCGTTTTGCTGAGAAAACCCGAGAATCGCTGGGACGAGGCGATACGGCTGCGTGACCAGCTGAAGTTCGAGTTCTTCTTCCCGGACAAGGCGACCTACCGGGACGAGCTCCGCGCCGAGCTCGGGCGGATGCACCCGAGCTGGGAGACGGTAGCCAATGGGCGCGCGGTGCTGGAGCGCTCGCGGGTCCTGGTGGCCAGCCGGGTGCTGCGGTCGTTCCTGGACGTGCAGCTCGTAGTCGCCGAACGGCTCGCCGCGCGGGCTCCCGGCCGGCCGATCGCGGACTCCGAGTTCCTCGACGAATGCCGCGGCGTCGGCCAGCAGATGCTGCTGCAGGGGCGGCTGCACGGGCCGGAGTCGCTGTCGCGGGAGCTGTTCTCCAGCGCGCTGAAGCTCGCCGCGAACCTGGACCTGATCGGCCCCGGCGGCGAAGAGCTGACCGCGAGCAGGCAGGCCTTCGCCGCGCGGCTGCGCGATGAGGTGGAGCGGCTGATCGTGATCGACGAGATCGATGCGGCGAGCCGACGGGAGGCGGTCGGTGTCGAACCCTAGCCAGTCTGTGGCCGAGCTGTGGTCGGAGGAGCAGCTGCTCGCCGACGTCGAGGCCGGGCCGGAGGGCCCGCGGGTCGGGGCGTTCGTCGACTTCGACGGGACCCTGATCGACGGGTACTCGCTGGCCGCGTTCGCCCGGTATTACCTGCGGTCGGGGCAGATCGCGCCGGCCGACCTGGGGCAGCTGCTGCTGACCGGCCTGCGCGGCGTGACCACCGAGGAGGACTTCGAGCGGCTCACCACGCTGAGCATGCGGGTCTGGGCCGGGCGCAGCGAGGACGAGCTCACCGAGCTGGGGGAGCGGCTGTTCGTGCAGGGCATCTCCGGCTCGCTGTACCCGGAGGGGTGGCGGCTGGTCGAGGCGCACCGCCGGGCTGGGCACACGGTCGTGCTCGCCTCCTCGGCCACCCGGTTCCAGGTCGAGCCGGCGGCCAGGGCGATGGGCGTCGAGCACATCCTGGTGTCGCCGGTGGAGATCGTGAACGGCATCGCCACCGGCCGTCCCGGCGGGCCGCTGCTGTGGCGGGCGGGCAAGGCCGAGTCGGTCGGCGCGTTCGCCGCCGAACACGACATCGACCTGACGGAAAGCTACGCCTACTCCAACGGCGACGAGGACGTGCCGTTCCTGCAGACGGCGGGGCGGCCGCGGGCCGTCAACCCCGGCCGGGGACTGGAGATGGCGGCGCGGCTCCATGGATGGCCGGTGGCCCGGTTCCGCTCCCGCGGTCGGCCCGGGATGGTCGATCTCGCCCGCACGGCGGCGGGGCTGGCCGGGATGTTCGGCGGCTTCACCGTGGGCGCGGCGCTCGGGGCGGTCACGGGTTCCCGGCGGGAGGCCGTCGACCTCGGCACCACCCTGGCTGGTGAGCTGGGCAGTGTGCTGGCCGGGGTCCGGCTGGACGTCCGCGGCGCCGAGCACCTCGCGACCCGGCCCGCCGTCTTCCTGTTCAACCACCAGAGCCAGCTGGACGTGCTCATCCTGGCCAGGCTGCTGCACGGCGGGTTCACCGGCGTGGCGAAAAGGGAGCTGTCCCGCAGCCCGGGGTTCGGGCTGATGTTCCGGCTCGCCGACGTGGCGTTCGTGGACCGGCACGACCACGCCCAGGCGGTCAAGGCGCTCCAGCCGGCCGTGCAGAAGCTGCGTGATGGCATCTCGCTGGTGATCGCGCCGGAGGGCACCCGGTCGGCGACCCCGGCGCTAGGGCCGTTCAAGAAGGGCGCCTTCCACGTCGCGATGCAGGCGGGGGTGCCGATCGTGCCGATCGTCATCCGCAACTCCGGCGAGCTGATGTGGCGCAGCGCGCGGACGATCCACTCGGGCACGGTCCAAGTCGTGGTCCTTCCCCCTATCCCCACGACCGGCTGGCTGGCCGAGGACCTCGATAAGCACGTGGATGAGGTGTGGGGGCAGTACCTGGCGACGCTGGCGAACTGGCCGGGTGGCGGCTCCGGGGCGGTGAAGGCCACGGCGCTGGCTGACCCCGCGCCGCCCGTGGCGGCGCCGCTGGAATGGGGCTCCGCCACCCAGATGAACCCGCTGGAAACGGCCATGTGGCGCGCGGAGTCCGCTGACCCGCGGCTGCGGGTCAACGTCAGTCTGCTCGAGCTGCTCGACCCCGCCCCCGACTGGGATCGGCTGCTTGCCGCGCACGAGTGGGCCACCCGGATGGTGCCGCGGATGCGGCAGCGCGTGGTCGAGCCGGCGTTCGCGCTCGGCACGCCGGTGTGGGCGCCGGATGCCGGCTTCGATCTGTCGTGGCACGTCCACCGCGTCCGGCTGGCCGCCCCCGGCTCGGTGCGCCAGCTGCTGGACGTTGTGCAGGAATTCGCCGCCGCGCCGTTTGATCGCGGCCGGCCCTTGTGGGCGGCGCTGTTCGTGGAGGGCCTGGCCGGCGGGCGGGCCGGGTACGCGGTCAAGAGCCATCACAGCGTCACCGACGGGCTCGGCGCGGTGCAGCTGATGGTGCGGCTGCACAGCCGCAGTCCCGAGCACGACCCGCACCGGCCCGAGCCGCCGGTCCCGTCGGCGGACGGCGGGGCGTCGCGGCTGGGGGTGTTCGCCGGACAGGTCGCGGGCGCGGCCCGGTCCGTGCCTTCGGCAGCGCTGCGGCAGGGCGCCGGGGTCGCCGGCGCGCTGACCCGGCCATGGGAGACGGTCTCACGGACGGCGGATACGGCCACGCGGGCTGCGGGGCGCGCGGTGGGCGCCACCCGCTGGGTGGGCCAGAGCGCGGCCCCGCCGGCCGGCTCGGCTCTGCTGGCCACGCGCGGCGGCGGCTGGCACTTCGAGATTGCCGACGTGCCGCTGGCCGACCTCAAGGCCGGGGCGAAGGCGGCCGGTGGCTCTTTGAATGATGGTCTGCTGGCCGCGGTGATCGGCGGGTTCCGCCGCTACCACGAGCGGTTCGGCGGTTCGCTCGACCGGCTCAGCGTGGGGTTCCCGATCAGCTTGCGCAACCAGGACGACCCGCAGGGCGGTAACAGATTTACGGGCGCCAGGTTCGCCGCGCCGATGGCCGAGCGGGACCCGGCGGCCAGGATCGCGGCCGTCAGGCAGTTCGTGCTGGCCGCGCGGGCGGCCAGCGGTGCCACGGCCGACACTGTGACGACGGCGCTCGCCCCGCTGGTCGGCTGGCTGCCCGCGCCGCTGGTCAGCGTCGTCTCGGGCCGGCTCACCAGCACGAACGACGTCCAGGTGTCCAGCATCCCCGGGGTGCCCTACCCGGTGTACGTCGCGGGCTCGCGGATTACGCACATGTACCCGTTCGGCCCGCTGCCCGGGTGTGCCGCGATGATCACCTTGATCTCGCACGACGGGACCTGCTGCATCGGCATCAACAGCGACACGTTGGCGATCACCGACCCCGGCGGGCTGGTTGAGGACCTCCAGGCCGGGCTGGACGAGGTGGTGGCGCTCAAGGTCTGAGGGAGCGCTGCGTCGCTGGCCCGTGTCTTTGACGCGGGCGCTGCGTGGCTGGCCGGTGCCCTCCGGCGCTGGCGCTACGCGGCTACCCCGGGTACCAGATCACGCGGGGGTCGTCCGGCGCGCGCCGGTAGCTCCATGCCGCGTCGGCCATGCGCTCCAGGTCGTACCGCGGCCGCCAGCCGAGCAGGAACTTGGCCTTGGCGTTGTCGAGCCAGGTCGAGTGGTAGGGGGTCCGGACGCCGACTGTGGGCACGCCGCGTGACTTTGCCAGGTGGGCGCCGAGCTCGCCGTAGTCGACCGGCTCGTCCATGCAGATGTTGAACGTCTGCCGGCGCGCCGCGGGGTTGTCGATCGCCAGCAGGATCGCGTCGGCGAGGTCGTCGACGTGGACGAAGTTTCGCTTGACCGGGCGGCCCTCCTCGTCGAGCATCACCGGGATGGTGCCGCTCGCGACATAGGCGTCGGCCTGCTCCGCGCCCACCAGGTCACGCCACCGCGGGCCGCCGAACACGTCTTCCCCGAACGACAGCTGGTACCTGAAGTCGTCTTTCTCCATCACCCACGGCGCCCGCAGGCAGCAGACGTTCAGGTCGTACTGGATCCCGTACTGCTCGACCATCACCTCCTCCAGCACCTTGGACAGCGCGTAGCAGCCGGGATACGCGCTGTGCGGCTGGATCTCGGTCACCGGGACCGGATGCGGGTAGAAGAAGTGGCCCAGCCCCGCGTCCCCGCCGATGAGGATGAACTGCCGGAACGCCCGGCTCGCCCGGCAGGCCTCCAGCAGCCAGAACAGGCCCTTGACCGCGACGTCCATGATCGTCTCGGGTGTTTCCTTGCTGGTGGCCAGGTGCAGCACGTGCGTCACGCCGTCCGCCGCCCGGTCGGCGGTCTCGCGCCGGTCGATCGACCCGGTCACGACCTCGACGCGCGGGCCGGCGTCGAGGGCCCGGTTGTGGCATAGCGCCCGGACCGTGAATCCGGTGAAACGGTCGTCGCTGGATGAGAGCAGCCTGCCGATGAACGCCTGGCCGACCTTGCCGGTCGCGCCGGTGACCAGGATCCGCTGCATGTCTGTCACGACCCCAAGTATGAACGGCGGTCCCGGCTCCGGTTGCCGGGCTAGGGCACACTGGCGTGGTGGACGCCGAGGTTGTAGTGATCGGAGCGGGTGCGCTCGGCCTGAGCACCGCTCTGCATTGTGCGCTGGCGGGCCGGTCGGTCGCCGTCGTGGAACGGTCGACCGCGGGCTCGCAGGCATCGGGGCGCGCCGCGGGGCTGTTCAAGTCGGTGCAGGCCGACGAGCTGCGGACCATGCTGGCACGGCGCAGCATCGAGAAGGCGATCAGCTTCGCCGACTGGGCGGGCGTGCCGCTGGAGGTGGCCAGGCCGGGAAGCTTCCTGATCGCGCGGACCGCCGGTCATCGTGAGCTCCTGCGCTGGGAGCTGGCCCAGTCGGTGCGTTGGGGCGCCGACGTGCGCGAGGCGAGCCGGGCCCAGCTGGCCGGCGCCCTCGGCTACTACCGGGCGGCCCGCGAGGAGTTCGCGCTGTGGTGCCCCGAGGACGTCTATATCGAGGAGCCGGCCAGCCTGGTGCGGGCGTACCTGGAGGCCGGGCGGCTGCACGGGGCGGTGCTGCTGGAGAACGAGCCGGTCATCGGGATATCGGTGACGGGAGGCCGGGTGGCCGGGGTCGAGACGGCCGCGCGGTCGATCGCCGCGCCGGTGGTGGTGGACGCGGCGGGCGGCTGGGTGCGGCAGGTTGCCGGGCTGGCCGGCGCGTGGGTACCGGTCGCCCCGGTCCGGCACCAGCTGCTCATCACCGCGCCCGCGCCCGAGGTGGACCCGGCCGACCCGATCACCAGAGTGGTCGACGCCGCCGTGTACCTGCGCCCGGCCCGCGGCGGGCTGATGGTGGGCGGGTTCGAGGCCGATCCGCTGCCCGCTGACCCGCGGGAGCATGCGGCCTCGTTTACGACCGACGATCTGCCGCTCGACCTCGGCGTGCTGCGGGCCCTGGCGGACCAAGTGGCGGCGGAGGCCCCGGTTGCCGCGAGCGCCCCGGTCGCCGACCACCGCGGCGGGTTGCTTACGATGAGCCCCGATGGCCGGTTCGTCGCCGGGCCCGTGCCCGAGCTGACCGGGCTCTGGGTGGTCAGCGGGTGCAACGGGTCGGGGTTCTCCTCATCGCCCGCGCTCGGCGAGGCGCTGGCCCAATGGATCACCGGCGGCGCAGCGCCATCGGGCATGACGGCGCTGGCGCCGGGCCGGTTCAGCCCGCTGCCCGACGATGTGCTGGTCACACGGGGGCTGTGGGAGTACGCCCACTTCTACGATCCGGTCGGCAACGGCCCCGGGCGCTAGGCACGGGCCGCGGCGAGTTCGGTCACGGCGGCGCGGGAGATGGCGAGGGCGTCCGAGGCGACCGTGATCAGGCTGCAGCCCTCGTCGCGGTACCGCCGGGCGGTTGCACCGTCGGTGGCGTGAATGCCGACCGGCTTCCCGGCCGCGGCGCACGCGGCGCGGATCCGTTCCAGGGCCGGCTTCAGGACCGGGTCGTCCGGGTCCAGCGGGCTGCCAAGCGAGTAGGACAGATCCCGGGGCCCGACATAGATGCCGTCCACGCCGTCTTCGGCCAGCGTCGCTTCCAGGTCCGCGACCGCCTCCGCCGATTCGGCCATGATGATGCAGAACGGTTCGCCAACGCCGGTCATCGCCCCGCCACCGGACCGGTACCCGGCCGGGGGGTAGCGGCAGGCGCGGGCGGCCTCGCGGGCGTGGGCCGCGGAGTTGACGTTGGGCACGATCACGCCCTCGCAGCCGAGGTCGAGCGCGCGCCCGATGTCGGCCGGGTGCGCGTGGCGGACCCGGCCGATGGGGGTCGCGCCGGCCAGCCGGATCGCGGTGGTCAGCCCGGGCAGGTCATGCTCGGTCGCGCCGCCGTGCTGCAGGTCTACCACCACGTAGTCGACTCCCGCGGTAGCCAGGAGCCGGACGCTGAGCGGCGAGGGAATCGTGCACCAGGCCCCATAGAGCGTTTCCCGGGCCGTCAACTGTGCGCGGAACGTCGAAGCCGGAGACATGGGCCAAGCCAACCACACGCGGCAGCACTGCCAGCCGCGTTCAGCGTGGCGCAAGTCTCCGCGGAGATGTCAGACCGCCGGGGGCGGGCAGCCGAGCGCGTCGAGTTCGGCGCGTCCTTCCGCCTCCCTGCCTGGCATCAGCAGGAGCGTGACCGCCCGCTCGAACCGGGCATCGAGGTGCTCCCAGCCCGCCACCGACTCCTCCAGGGAGTCGATGTTCCCCGGGCGGCGGCCGGCGGCGCGGGCCAGGCAGGCAGCGGCCCACCGGTTCTCGCCAGCGGCCGGTGCGGCGCGGGCCAGGCGGTCCGCCGCATCCGGCACGCCCTGGATCACCGCGGCCTCGGCCGCGATAGCGAGGGCGAAAGAGTCGTATTGCAGGTGGCGGGCGCCGAACCAGGGACGCGACCCGATCCCGAGGCCGCCGGTGGCACCGGCCGCCTGTTCGACGTTGCCCCGGTGGAGGGCGATGCGGGCATCGGCGAAGGCCGCGAAGCCGGCCAGGCCCCGGTTCGCCGCCGGGTCACCGCGTGAGGTGATCTCGCTGACCCGGGCGCGCCAGACACGGCAGCCCTCCTCGTCGCCCCGCAGACCGTGGGCGAGGACCGCGGCGTAGCCGGCCGGGGCGAGCCAGGAGGAGGCTGGCCTGCCTTCGCGCTGCCACGAGTCCCACATGACGGCCGCTTCGCTGAGGGCCTCGTCGAACTTGCCCTGCAGCACGAGCGGGACTATGGCCATGCCGAGCGTCGTGTGCCGCCCGACCACGATCGAATCACCTTGCCCGCGCCGGGCCGAGGCAAGGGCCGCGGGCAGCTCCCCGGCGACCGCGGCGCTGTCGGCGGCCGTGTGAATGGTGTCCACGATCTCGGCGCCGGTGCACGGATCGTGCCGGGGCAGCCGGTCGACCAGCACGGCGCGTTCCTGGATGAGCCGGTAGCTCAAGCGGAGCTGGCCGGCCTCTGCGGCGGCCGCGGCGGCCGCGGCCAGCGCGCCGCTGATCAGCACCGGGTCGCCGGAGCGCCGCGCGGCGGCCAGGGCCTCGGCGGCCAGCGCGGGGTCGGGCGACTCCTTCTCCGCACGTGCGTTCCACGCCCGGGCCGCCGCCATCAGCGCAGCCACCGCGGGCTCGCCCCGGGGCGCGGCCCGTTCCGCCGCCGCGAGCAGATCGCGGAGACGGTCATGGGGCACCTCGTCGGAAAACGATGCCGCGAACCGGTCGGCCACGGTCACGGCGTAAGCGAGGGCGGCGGCCCGGGCACCGTCGTCGCCGGCCGCTGATGCCCGGTCGGCCGCCTCCAGCAGCAGGCCGAACGCGGTATCGCCGCGGCCCGTGGCCAGCGCGACATCCGCGGCCGCCCGCAGGTCCGCCGCGGCCTCTCCGGCATCGGGAGCCCGGGCAGCGGCGGCTCGGTAGTGCCCGAGCGCCTCGACCAGGAAGCGCCTGGCATAGACGAGGTGGCCCAGGCTGCGGGCCAGGCGGTGACCCAGCCCGTCCGGGCCCGCGCCGGCGGCGGCGCCGAGCGCGGCCCGCAGGTCGTCGGCCACCTGGTCGAAGCCGGCCCGCCAGTCCTGGTCGGCCTCGGCGCTGCCCTCGAGGCCGGCGGCGGTTTCCGCAGCCCAGCGCAGTTGGCGTTCCCTGGTCGCGGCCTCCTCGCCGCTGGCCGCCAGCTGCTCCAGCGCGTAGGCGCGCACGGTCTCCAGCATGCGCCACCGGCCGCCTTGCCCGTTCGCGCTCGCTAGCAGGCTCTTGTCGGCCAGCCGGCCAACCAGGTCGGCCAGGGCCGCGGTGTCGCCGTCGGACGCGATGGCGCTGGCCGCGTCCAGGTCGAACCCGCCGACGAACACGCCCAGCCGGCGGAACACCGCCCGTTCATCGTCGTCGAGCATGTCATGGCTCCAGCCGATGACCGCCCGCAGCGAATGGTGGCGCGCGTCCGCACCGCGGCCGCCGGCCAGCAGGCGCAGCCGGTCGTCCAGGCCTGACCGGAGGCCCGCCATCCCCAGCGACGCGCTGCGAGCCGCGGCGAGCTCGATGGCCAGCGGCATCCCGTCGAGGCGGGCGCACAGTTCCGCGACGGCCGACCGGTCCGCCGCGAAGTCCGGCGCCACGGCCCGGGCTCTGTCGAGGAACAGCGCCGCGGCTTCCGAGCCCGCGGCATCGTCGAGGTCATCGGCCAGGGAAAGCGGCCGGATGGGCACCGTGCGTTCGCCGCCGACTGCGAGCCGCTCGCGGCTCGTGGCCAGGATGGTCACGCCGGGGCAGGCGGCGAGCAGCCGCTCGGCGAACGCGGCGACGACGTCCAGCAGGTGCTCGCAGTTGTCCAGCACCAGCAGCCACCGGCCCTCGGCCAGGTGGTCGAGCACCGCCTTGTCCAGCGGCTGTCCCGGCTCCTCGGTCACCCCAAGGAGCGCGGCGACCGCCTGGGTGACGAATCCCTCGGCGACCGGGACCAGATCGACGAACACGCACCCGGACCGGAAGGAAGGCGCGGCTTCCCGGGCGACTTCGACCGCCAGGCGGGTCTTGCCCACCCCGCCCGGGCCGACCAGGCTCACCAGGCGCGAGGTCTGGAGCGCCGCGTTGATGGCGTCCCGCTCGCGGTCCCGGCCCACGAAGCTGGTCCACGGTGCGGGCAGCCCCAGCGGGCCGGCGGGCCGGGTGACGGGGGCGAGCACGGTCTGGGCAAGTTCGGCCAGTTCACGGCGGTCCGCTACGCCGAACTTCCGCAGCAGCGAGGAGACGTGACTTTCGACCGTACGGACCGAGATGTGCAGCTTGCCGGCGATCTGTGCGTTGCTGCGGTGTGCCGCGAGCGCCTCGAGCACTTCCGCCTCGCGTTGCGACATCCCAGCCGGGTAGTCCCCCATCTCCCCATCCTCGCCGATCCGCGCTGGATCCGTGGTGAATGGGTGGTGGTTCCGTGGTCGCCACGGATGTCCTCTCACCAGCCGCGACGCAGGCTGGACCCAGAACGACTCACCGAGGAGGACGCCATGATTTACAACCACCCAGCCTTCGCCGCAGCCCTGGCCGAGCAGCGCAGCCGCGAACTGATCGCCGAGGCCAGGTCCGCCCGGCTGGCCCGCGCTGCGCGCGCCGCCCGTTCCGCCCGCGATGGCGACGATGGCGGCACCGAGCGGTCCGCGCGCTGGTTCGTGCCGCGCCGCAGGGGCCTGGCACGCCTGCGCCCCGCCCGCGCCCGTTGAGGCATCCGACCGCACGCGCCGGGATGGCCGGCGCGTGCCCTGCCGGGCACGTGGCCGTTCAGCCAGGCTGGTGACGTGACTCACGTCGCGCAGCCCGAACCTGAGCGCAGGTCGGCCCGTTGTCAGGGTGTTGAAGTTGCGGCCCCGTGAGCACGACAAGTCCTGGGCCCGGAGTTATGGCATTTGGCCTGGAGGGCCATAACCCTCGCGGGGGACCTGGGGGTCAGAAGATGGAATTGCTGGAGCGGGACTCGTTCCTGCGGACGCTGGCCGAGTACGCCGGTGAGGCGAGGCAGGGCGACGGCCGTCTGGTCCTGGTGTCCGGGGAGTCCGGCATCGGGAAGACCGTCCTGCTTGAGGCGTTCCAGCGGCGCCTGACGGGCGCCCGCTGGCTGTGGGGGGCCTGCGATGGCCTGCTGACCCCCCGGCCTCTTGGCCCGGTGTTCGACATCGGCTCGCAGCTTGGTGGCGAGCTCGCCGATCTGTGCCACCGGGGGGCTGAGCGGGACCGGCTGTTCGCGGCCTTCCTGGCCGAGCTCGACACGCCGGCGGCGTTCACCGTGGCGGTGATGGAGGATGTCCACTGGGCCGACGAGGCAACGATCGACCTGCTGAGCTTTCTTGGACGGCGGCTGGGACGCATAAAGGCGCTGCTGCTGGTCACTTACCGTGACGACGAACTCGGCGGCGATCACCCGCTGCGCATGGTGCTGGGTGACCTCGCCACGCAGCGCGCCACCCGGCGGATGAAACTGCCGCCATTGTCGGAGGACGCCGTGCGGGCGCTTGTGGGACAGCGGGACGTGGATGCCGCCGAGCTCTTCCGGGTCACGGGTGGCAACCCGTTCTACGCGAGCGAGATCATTGACGCCGGGTGGCCGTCGGTGCCGGCGACGGTCCGCGACGCGGTGGGAGCCCGGCTGGCCCGGTCGGGTAACGGCACCCGCGAGATGGTGGAGGCCGCCGCGGTCGTCGGCGCGCGGGTGGACCGGTCCCTGCTGTCGTCGGTCCTGGATGGTCCGGGCTCAAGGGTCGATGAGTGCCTGGAGACCGGGATCCTCGTGCCCGATGGGACCAGCGTGCGGTTCCGGCACGAGCTTGTCCGGATGGCGGTGGAGGCAGCGATCGCGCCGCACCGAAAGCTGGAGCTGCACGCGCGCCTGCTGGCGGAGCTGGAAAGACGCGGCGATGGTGATCCCGCCCTGCTCGCGCACCACGCCGAAGGTGCCGGGGACCGGCAGGCCGTGCTGCGGCACGCGCCGGAGGCGGCCCGGCGCTCCTCCGCGCTGGGCGCACACCGCGAGGCCGCGGCGCAGTTCGAGCGCGCTCTGCGGTGCGCTGGGGAAGCCGCCCGGCCGGTTCTGGCGGCGCTGTACGAGGGCGCCGCGGGCGAATACTCGCTGCTTGATCGGTGGGAAGAGGCGGAGCGGGCGCTGCGCAGCGCCCTCCGGATCCGGCGCGAGCTGGGCGATCACCTGAACGTCGGGGAGGATCTCCGCCTGCTGTCCACTACGCTCTGGCGACTGTGCCGCGGAGAGGAGTCGGACCGGGCTGCCGAGGAAGCCGTCCAGGTCCTCGAGGCCTTGCCGCCCAGCCAGGAGCTGGCCTGGGCGTACGCGAACCTTGGCGCCCGCTACATGCAAATGGGGCGAAGTGGTGCCGCGGTCGGCATTGGCGAGAAGGCGCGGGCTCTCGGCGAGGACCTGCACCAGCGTGATGTCATCAGCCACGCCCTGAACACGATCGGCTGCGCGCTTATGGCGACGAGCCGGGACGGGGTGGGCTCGGTCGAGCGTGCACTGCGGATCGCGCTCGAGGCCGACCTGCAGGAAGCGGCCGGGCGCGCGTATACCAATCTCCAGATGATCGCGTCAGCCCTGCACCGCTTCGGGGAGGCGGAGCGCTACTACAACGAGGGCATGGCCTACTGCGACGGGCGCGAGATCGGTGTTTTCAGCATGTGCATGAGGGGCAACCGGGCCTACGCGCTCATGCTCTTGGGCCGGTGGGACGAAGCGGCGGACATCTGCGTCCAGATGCTGGGCCGTCAGGGCATCTCGCCGGTGAACCGGCTGAACCCGCTGCGGGTCTTGGGAGCCATCCGCGGCCGCCGCGGCGACGAGGGGGCATGGGAGCTACTGGATGAGGCGCTTGCCCTGGCCGAGGGAACGGGTGAGCCGCTGTGGATCGTACCGGTGCGGGCGGTCCGGGCGGAGCTGAGATGGCTGTCGGGCCGGCCTGACCTCGCGGCCGAGGAGGCCCGGGCGGGCTACGACCACGCGGTCGGGCACGTCGATGCGTGGACGCTCGGGTCGGTCGCGATCTGGCTGCCCAGCCTCCCGCAGCCGGCTCAGCTTTCGGGACCATTCGGCCGGGTGATGGCCGCAGACTGGCACGGCGCGGCGGCGGCATGGAGCCGGCTCGGCCGGCCCTACGACGCGGCCCTGTGCTGGCTGCGCTCGGCGGACGAGGCCGGGCTCAGGCAGGCCCTCGCAGCCCTTGATGGCCTGGGGGCGCGGGCAACCGCCGCCGCGGCCCGGCGCAGGATGAGGGAACTCGGGATGAAAGCGATCCCGCGGGGGCCCCGGCCGGCCACGCGGGCGGCTCCAGCGGGGCTGACGGCGCGCCAGCAGGAGGTTCTGGCGCTGCTCACCGAGGGCCTGCCCGACCTGGAGATCTCCCGCCGCCTGTTCATCTCGGAGCGGACGGTGCACCACCACGTCTCCGCGGTCTTGTCCAAGTTCGGCGTCTCCTCCCGGACGGCCGCGGCCCGCGAGGCCGCCCGGCTGGGCATCGATGCCCCCGCCTAGGCTCCTTTCGCCGGCCTGGGCAGCTCCGGCCGACCTGGGCAGCTCCGGCTGACCCGGGCAGCTCCGGCCGACCTGGGCAGCTCTGCCCGACCCGGGCGCGGCTGACCCGGTCTCTGATCCAGCGCCTACTGCCCTGGCCTCTAAG
>Ga0114129_10008597_pt1 | contig 14561 bp, 16 predicted proteins | sample RhiMetdeltSRZDD1_FD_80071 | JGI IMG/M metagenome (GOLD analysis project Ga0114129, IMG submission 80071) | Populus rhizosphere microbial communities from Tennessee, USA - Rhizosphere MetaG P. deltoides SRZDD1 (version 2) (version 2) | ecosystem: Host-associated > Plants > Roots > Rhizosphere >... | reverse complement strand
GGGTGCCGCCGGGAGCGCTCGCGGAGGTCCTGCCGGACGAACCGGCGTTGCTAGACTCGCGCCCCTCGGCATGAGCGGGATCCTGTTGGTGTGCACCGGCAACATCTGCCGCTCGCCGATGGCTGAAGGCTTCCTGCGAGCCGCGCTCGACGTGCGCCTGGGGCCCGATGCACCGACGGTCGGGTCCGCGGGGACGGCGGGATGGGAGGGCTCGCCGGCGATGGACGAGTCGATCGTCTCGGCGCGCGAGCGCGGCGTCGACATCACCGACCACGTGGCGCGTCAACTCGAGGACGAGATGCTCGAGGAGGCGGACCTCATCGTCTGCATGGCCGCCGAGCATCGCGAAGCGATCGTCTGGTCGAGGCCCGAGTTCCTCTCGCGGGTCTTCACGCTGAAGGAGCTCGTTCGGTTGCTCGAGCGCACCGTCCCGTCCGGCTCGATCCGCGATCGGGTCGCGGCGGCGTCGGCGGCGCGCAACGGCAAGGTGCATCGGGGTGAGGACATCCACGACCCACTCGGCGAGCCGCTCGACGGCTACCGGAGGGTGGCGGACGAGCTGTACGGGCTGACCGACCGGCTGGCCGACGCCCTGACCAGGGGAACGGAGTGAGGATCGCGATCGGCGCCGACCACGCCGGGTTCCCGCTGAAGGAGGACCTCAAGGGCTTCCTCCACGACGAGGGGCACGACGTCATCGACATGGGGACCGATTCGACGGAGCCCGTGGACTACCCGAGGTTCATCGTGGCGGCCGCACGGGCGGTGGTCGCCGGGGAGGCCGAGCGGGCCATCGTCCTCGGAGGGTCGGGTCAGGGCGAGCAGATCGCGGCGAACAAGGTGGTCGGGATCCGGGCCGCGCTCTGCAACGACCTGTACGTGGCGCGGCTGTCCCGGGAGCACAACGACGCCAACGTGCTCGCGATCGGGGCGCGCGTGGTCGCGCCGACGTACGCTCGGGAGATCGTCCGGGTGTGGCTCGAGACCGCGTTCGAGGGCGGCCGCCACATCACGAGGCTGGAGCAGATCGCCGAGATCGAGCGAGGGGAGCTGGAGCGATGAGGGAGTACGCAGCCGACTGGGAGGCCCTGAAGGAGACCGACCCCGAGGTCGCCCAGGCGATCGCGAACGAGCTCGAGCGCGAGCGGACCACCCTGCGCCTGATCGCGTCGGAGAACTACGCGAGCCCGGCGGTCCTCGCGGCGCTCGGCTCGACGATGACCGACAAGTACGCCGAGGGCTACCCGGGGCGGCGCTACTACGGTGGCTGCGAGTTCGTCGACGTGACGGAGCAGCTGGCGATCGATCGCGCGAAGGAGCTCTTCGGCGCCGAGCACGCGAACGTCCAACCGCACGCCGGCGCGCAGGCGAACCTCGCGGTTTTCGGCGCGTTCCTCGAACCGAGGGATCCTTCGTCGAAGGTGCTCGGGATGGAGCTCGCGCACGGCGGCCACCTGACCCACGGCTCACCGGTGAACGTCTCGGGGATGTGGTTCGACTTCGTCGGGTACCAGGTCGATCGCGAGACCGAGCAGCTCGACATGGATCGGGTCCGCGACCTCGCCAAGGAGCACCGCCCGAGGATCCTGCTCGCCGGGTACACGGCCTACCCGCGGGCGATCGACTTCGCGGCGTTCCGGGACATCGCCGACCAGGTCGGCGCGCTGCTGTGGGTCGACGCCTCGCACTTCATCGGCCTGGTCGCCGGCGGCGCCTATCCCTCGCCGGTCCCCTACGCCGACGTGGTCACGTTCACGACGCACAAGGCGCTCCGCGGTCCGCGCGGCGCGATCATCGTCTGCAAGGAGGAGCACGCGAAGGCGATCGACAAGGCCGTGTTCCCGATGATGCAGGGTGGCCCGCTCGAGCACGTGATCGCGGCGAAGGCCGTCGCGCTGAAGGAGGCGATGAGCCCGGACTTCAAGGACTACGCACACCGCGTCGTCCGCGATGCGCGCGTGCTGGCCTCCGGCCTGGCCGACGAGGGGCTCCGGTTGATCTCCGGCGGCACCGATTCCCACCTGATCCTCGCCGACGTGCGGCCGCTCGGGATCGACGGGAAAGCCGCCGAAGCGGTCTGCGAGGAGGTCGGGATCGCGCTGAACAAGAACCAGATCCCGTTCGATCCGAACCCGCCGTCCTCGCCGTCCGGGATCCGGGTCGGCACGCCGGGCCCGGCGACGCTCGGGATGGACGAGCCCGAGATGGCGGAGATCGCCTCGATCATCGGAGAGGTCCTGAAGTCCCCGCAGGACGCGGGGGCGAAGGAGAAGGCCGGTCGCCGGATCCGGGACCTGATGCAGCGCTTCCCGCTCTATCCCTAACCGCGGGGTTTGCCGGGACGGCGACCGTCCCCGCAGACTGTGCACAGCGTGGTCGCCTACCTGATCGTCTTCCTCGTCGCGGCCGGAACGACCTTCGCGCTCACGCCACCCGTGCGACGGATCGCGGTCCGATTCGGGGCGATCGACTACCCCTCCGACCGGAAGGTCCACCCCGTCCCGACGCCCACGATGGGCGGGCTGGCGATGTGGGCCGGATTCGTCGTGGCGATGCTCGCGACGCGCTTCATCCCGCACTTCGACTCGATGAACCTCACCGGTCCCGAGCCGCTGGCAGCCCTGGTGGCCTGCACGTTGATCGTGGGGCTCGGCGTGATCGACGACCGCCGGGGGACGTCGGCGCTGGCCAAGCTCACCGCGCAGATCTTCATCGCCGGCGTGCTCGTCCTGCTGGGGGTGCAGCTCGCCTACTTCGTCCTGCCGGGCTCCACCGCCGTGCTCGGCACCGACGAGGCCGTCCCGCTGACGATCCTGTGGGTGATCGCCGCGACGAACGCGGTGAACCTGGTGGACGGGCTCGACGGACTCGCCGCGGGGATCGTCGCGATCGCCGCAGGGACCTTCTTCATCTACATCGTTCGAGGCGGGGATCTCTCCGACACCGGGACGGTCGCGGCGCTGCTCTCGGTGATCACGGTCGGGATCTCCGTCGGGTTCCTCCCCTGGAACTTCCATCCCGCCCGGATCTTCATGGGGGACACCGGCGCGATGCTCCTCGGGATGCTCGTGGCGATCGCCACGATCGCCGGCGTCGGCCGCGACCCCGTTCCGCCCAGCTCGGGAGACGTGGCGGTGATCGCGCTACCGATCCTCGTGCCGCTCCTGGTCCTGGGGATCCCCTTCCTCGACGTCCTGCTGGCGGTGGCGCGCAGGATGTGGCGAGGCGTCTCGCTCGGGCAAGCCGACAAGGAGCACGTCCACCACCGGCTGATGGACATCGGGCACGGCCACCGACAGGCCGTACTGCTCCTGTACCTCTGGTCCGCGTTGATCTCGGGATCGGCCCTCGCGATCGGTGTGATCGACGGGCGGGTGGTCGCCGGCGCGATCGTGGGATGCGCCCTCCTCCTCTTCCTGGTGACGGCGCTCCCTCGACTGCTCGAGCGCCGGCGGAACGGAGAGGCGAACGGCGCACGGACCGCCGCCGGCCCTCACCTCGTGGCCGTGGAAGACCCCGGCGATCCCGAGCCGGGCGATCGGGTCGACGGATCCGGGGGATGAGACACTGGCTCCGGGTGCATGTGAAAACTTTCACAAGCGGTCGACTCGCTGGCTCCCATCAGGCCTCTGACCTGCGGAAATGCGGTCGCTTCCGGTTTGACGGGCTGCGAGGCAGCCGTTTAGAGTGTGCGCTCCCATGAGGGGGCCACGCAGGAGCGACGCGTGGGCAGGCATGGGGATCGGTTGGGCGATCACCTCGACGCTGATCGCGGGGATGCTCGTCCTCGGAGGGCTGGGGTACGTGCTCGACCGCGTGTTCGACTCCGGCGCGGGGTTCACGGCGGTCGGGATCGTCCTGGGAGCGGCGTTCGGGATCTACATCGTGTATCTGCGATTCGGCAAGGGAGACGCGTGACCGATCCGGTCGAGCCGGAGCGCGAGCTGGTGCGCCGGCTCCTGCCCCTCGCGCTGCCGGCCCTGGCGGTGGCGGCGGGGGCCGGCGCCGCCTTCGGCGGCGCCGGCGCCGCGGTCTCGGCCGGGCTCGGGATCGCCGCCGTCGCGGCGAACCTGGTCGCCCACGCCCGCTCCGCGGCGTGGGCGTCCAGGATCTCCGCCGCCGCCGTGATGGTCGTGGAGCTCGGTGGCTACGTGCTGCGGATCGCGACGTTCACCGTCGCGCTCCTCCTCCTCGATCGGCTCGAGTGGTTCTCGCCGATCGCGTTCGTCGCGGCGTTCGTCCCGGCCACGGTGGCGTTGCTCGCGCTCGAGATGAAGTACCTGGTCGACCGCCGGACGCAGGCCGACCTCTGGTACTTCCGTGAGGCGCCGCGATGATCGCCGCGGTCCTCCTCGCCGAGGAGTTCGTTCCGCCGTCGACGAAGGACTTCGTGTTCGGTTGCTTCTTCGACGTGGGCGGTCTCTGTATCAACTTCATCGTCACCCTCGTCGCGGCATCGGTCCTCGTGTATCTCCTGCTGTTCTACTTCGCCTTCCGCAGTCCTCGGGTCGTGCCGGGCCGCCTCCAGTCGCTCATGGAGCTCGGGATCGAGTTCGTCCGGGAGCAGATCGCGCAGCCGATGCTCGGTCCGGCCGCCGAGCGATTCATGCCGCTGTTCGCGACGCTGTTCTTCTTCATCCTGTTCATGAACTTCTGGGAGGTCGCGCCGCTCGTGAACTTCTCGGCGAGCTCCCGGGTCGCGTTCCCCGCCGTCCTCGCCGTGATCGCGTGGCTGACCTACAACGGCGTCGGCATCGCCAAACACGGGTTCTTCGGATACCTGAAGTTCACCTGCATCATCCCGAGCGCGCCGGCGGTGCTCCGCTACACCCTCTTGATGGTGATCGAGTTCGTCTCGAACATCGTGATCCGACCGATCACCCTGACGATCCGTCTCGCGGCGAACTTCGTCGCCGGTCACTTCCTGCTCGCGCTGGCGTTCGTCGGAACGGAGTTCTTCCTTCTCAGCATCCCGAAGTGGTGGGCACTGCTGGGGATCGTGGTCTCGGCCCCGCTCTCCGTGGTCCTTGTCGGGTTCGAGATCTTCGTGGCAGTGCTGCAGGCGTTCATCTTCGCCATCCTCACCGCCTCCTACATCGGCGGTGCCCTGGCGGAGGAGCACTAGGGACCACCGAGGGAGAGACGAAAGGGAGGCATCACATGCTGGGGTTGCTCGCACAGGCCGCCGACTTCTCGGGGCTCGACACGATCGGGAAGGGGCTGATCATCGGGCTCGCCGCCATCGGGCCCGGGATCGGGCTCGGCATCCTGATCGGCCATGCCGTCGAGGCGATGGCGCGCCAGCCGGAGTACGCCAACCAGGTCCGAACGACGATGTTCATCGGTATCGGTCTGATCGAGGCGCTCGCGCTCTTCGGCATCGCGTTCTCGTTCATCATCTGAGGTGGCAGGCATGGGGATGCACGCCGCGCTCGTCTCGATCCTCGCTCAGGCCGAAGGGGCGCAAGAGGTCTCCGAGGCGAAGGATCTCTATCCGAACCTCGGCGAGCTGATCGTCGGTCTGATCGCGTTCATGGTCGTCTTCTTCTTCACGTGGAAGTGGGTGCTGCCGCGGTTCCGCCAGGTGCTCGACGATCGACGGGAGAAGATCCAGGGCGAGATGGAGCGCGCCGAGAAGGAGCGGCAGGAAGCCGAGAAGCTCCTCGAGCAGTACCGCCAGCAGCTGGCCGGCGCCCGCGACGAGGCGAACCGCATCATCGAGGAGTCCCGGTCGACGGCCGACGCGCTGCGCCGTGACCTGCAGCAGAAGGCCGAGGAGCAGGCCGACGGCATCCTCTCTCGGGCGCAGGACGAGATCCGCGCCGAGCGCGACCGGGCTTTCGAAGAGCTCCGAGCGCAGGTCGGCGCGATCGCCGTGGAGCTCGCCAGCCGCGTGGTGGGGGAATCCCTCGATCGCGAGGCGCACCAGCGCCTGATCGACGACTACCTCGATCAGGTCGTTCGCTCAGGCGGGAACGGGGCGAACGGCAGCCCACGGGGGTCCGATGGCTCGTGACGAGGTCGTCCACGGCTACGCGAAGGCGCTCCTGGCCGTCGCGGAGGCTGAGGGCGCCCTCGACCGCGTCCAGGACGAGCTCTTCGTCTTCGCGAAGGCGGTCGAACGCCATGCGGAGCTCCGTGAGGCGCTCACCGATGCCAGCCTCCCCGTCGAGAACCGGGAGGCCGTGATCGAGGATCTGCTCGGTGGGCGAGTGCATCCGGTCACGTTGAAGCTGGCCAGATTCCTCGTGGACGCCGGCCAGGCTCGACACCTGGACGCGATCGCCGAGGAGCTTGCCGGCATGGCGGCGCAACGCTCGGAGCTCGCGCTGGGAGAGGTCCGGAGCGCGGTTCCGCTGACCGAGGATCAGCGAGCGCGCCTGCGGGAAGTGCTGGCCGACGCGACGGGCCGCCAGATCGAGCTCAAGGTGGTGGTGGATCCGTCCGTGATCGGCGGACTGGTCGCCCGGGTCGGTGACGAGGTCTTCGACGGCTCGGTCGCGAGTCGCCTCACCGACGCGAAACAACGATTGACAGGGAGCGAGTGAGCCACATGGCCGTCACGTTCGAAGACTTCGACCCGAACGAGATCGCGGAAGCCCTCCGCAAGCACGTCGAGAGCTGGACCCCCACCGTCCTGCGGGGCGAGGTCGGGCGGGTGATGGAGGCCGGCGACGGCATCGCCCGCGTCTCGGGCCTGCCCCGGGCGATGGCGAACGAGCTCCTGGAGTTCCCCGGAGGCGTGCTCGGTCTCGCCTTCAACCTCGACGTCGACGAGATCGGCTGCATCATCCTGGGCGACGCGGCTCACATCGAAGAGGGCGACCAGGTCACGCAGACCGGTCAGATCCTTTCCGTCCCGGTGGGCGACGGCTTCCTGGGCCGGGTCGTGAACGCCCTCGGCGAACCGATCGACGACCTCGGTCCGATCCACGCGGACGACCGTCGGAACCTGGAGGTCCAGGCGCCGAACGTCGTGAACCGACAGCCCGTGAAGGAGCCGCTGTACACCGGCATCACCGCGATCGACGCGATGACGGCGATCGGCCGGGGCCAGCGCGAGCTGATCATCGGCGATCGTCAGACCGGGAAGACCGCCGTGGCGATCGACGCGATCATCGCGCAGCGCGAGCATTGGGGCAGCGGCGACCCCAAGCGCCGGGTGAAGTGCATCTACGTGGCCGTCGGGCAGAAGGCGTCCACCGTGGCCGAGGTCGTCGAGACGCTCCGCGAACAGAACGCGCTGGAGTACACGGTGGTCGTGAACGCGCCGGCCTCCGACCCGGCGCCCTTCCAGTACATCGCTCCCTACGCGGGCGCCGCGCTCGGGGCGCACTGGATGTACAACGGCGAGCACGCCTTGATCGTGTACGACGACCTCTCGAAGCAGGCGACCGCCTACCGGACGTTGTCGCTGCTGCTCAGGCGCCCGCCGGGCCGCGAGGCGTTCCCCGGCGACGTCTTCTACCTGCACTCTCGGTTGCTCGAGCGTGCCGCGAAGCTCTCCGACGAGCTCGGTGGGGGCTCGCTCACGGCGCTGCCGATCATCGAAACGAAGGGCAACGACATCTCGGCCTACATCCCGACGAACGTGATCTCGATCACCGATGGACAGATCTACCTGGAGCCGGATCTGTTCTTCGCGGGGGTCCGTCCGGCGATCAACATCGGCATCTCGGTGTCGCGGGTCGGCGGGAACGCGCAGACGAAAGCGATGAAGAAGGTTGCCGGGCGGCTGCGGTTGGACCTGGCCCAATATCGGGCGCTCGAGGCGTTCGCGCAGTTCGGGTCCGAGCTCGACAAGGCGTCCCAGCAGCAGCTCGCCCGCGGTGCGCGGGTCGTCGAGGTCCTGAAGCAGCCGCAGTACCAGCCGCTGCCGGTCGAACGGGAGGTCGTGCTGATCTGGACGGCGACCGGCGGCTACCTCGACCGGTATCCCGTCGAGGACGCGAAGCGGTTCGTCGAGGGGTTCGTCGACCACCTGGACGCGCGGACCGACGTCCTCACGTCGATCCGCGACACCGGCGAGCTCAGCGACGAGACGGAAGCGACGCTGCAGGAGTCGATCGCAGCGTTCGCCGAGACATTCCAGCCGGCCGACGCAGCGGCCGGCAGCGAGGCCGGCCGAGGTGCCGGCACGCCGCCCGACGAGGTCAAGCCCGACGTGGGCTGGGATCGGATGTCGTCGGTGGACGAGGAGGAGGACGAGGCCGGAGCCGGCGGCCCGGAGCGGTCCGATCGCGACGAAGCCGATCAGCCGTCGCTCGCCGAGGAGGACGACGTGGAAGGGCAGGTCCCGCTTCCCGGCGATGACGACGGGTCCGGTGAGGCCGCGCGAGGTCCGGAGGGGTAGTGGGCGCCAAGCTCCGCATCGTCCGGCGACGGATCCGTTCGGTCCAGTCGACCAAGAAGATCACGCGTGCGATGGAGCTGATCGCCTCGTCACGGATCGTTCGGGCCCAGCAGCGCGTCGAGGCGTCCCGTCCCTACGCGGTCCAGCTGACGAAGGCGATGGAAGACCTCGCCCGCCAGACGGGCGCGGTGCAGCACCCCCTGCTGGAGCACCGCGAGCGCCCGACGAAGGGTGGGATCCTCGTGATGACCTCGGACCGTGGGCTGGCCGGCGCGTACAACGCGAACGTGTTGAAGGTGGCCGAGGGGCTGATCCGGGACGTCCGCGGACGCGGCCTCGAGCCGGTCCTGTACGTGATCGGGAAGAAGGGGATCGGGTACTTCCGGTTCCGCGCCGTCCCGATGCGCCAGACGTGGCAGGGGTTCAGCGAGGTGCCGCCGTACGAGGAGGCCGAGCGGATCGGGCGGCGGCTGATCGCCGACTTCGCGAGCGAGGAGATCGACGAGCTCCACGCCGCCTACACGGACTTCCGTTCGGCCTTCACCCTACGGGCGACATCGCAACGGTTCCTCCCGATCGCGCCCGAGGAGGTGACCGGGACCGGCCTCGGCGTCGTCCACGCGGAGTACCTGTTCGAGCCGGAGCCCGGCGAGATCCTCGGTCACCTGCTGCCCCAGTACGTGATCGCGAAGGTCTACGCGGGGTTGCTCGAGTCGGCGGCCTCCGAGAACGCGGCTCGGCGGCGCGCGATGAAGGCGGCCACGGAGAACGCGGAAGAGCTGATCAAGGTGCTGACCCGGCAGGCGAACCGGGCCCGGCAGGACGAGATCACGACCGAGATCATGGAGATCGTCGGCGGGTCCGAAGCGCTGACCGCGTCGTCGGAAGGATGAGCGATGGCTGAACAGAACGGACACCCTGAGGGTCGGATCGTGCGGGTGATCGGGCCCGTCGTGGACGTCGAGTTCCCGCCGGCCGAGCTCCCGGAGATCAACACGGCGTTGCACGTCGACCTGACGATCGACGAGGAGACCACCACGATCACCTGCGAGGTAGCCCAGCACATCGGGGATTCCACGGTGCGGGCGGTCGCGCTCCGGCCGACCGACGGGCTCGTGCGCGGGACGCGCGTGGTGAACACCGGCTCTCCGATCCTGGTCCCGGTCGGTGAGGGGGTCCTCGGTCACGTCTACAACGTGATCGGCGAGCCGCTCGACGCCGACGCGTCGGAGATCCATCCGGCCGACCACTGGTCGATCCACCGCGATCCTCCCCCGTTCGCCGAGCTGGAGCCGAAGCAGCAGATGCTCGAGACCGGGATCAAGGTGATCGACCTTCTCGAGCCGTACGTCCAGGGCGGGAAGATCGGGATGTTCGGCGGCGCCGGCGTCGGCAAGACCGTGATCATCCAGGAGATGATCCGCCGCCAGGCCGAACAGCACGGCGGCGTCTCGGTCTTCGCCGGGGTCGGGGAACGGACCCGCGAGGGCAACGACCTGTTCCTCGAGATGACGGAGTCCGGTGTGATCGAGAAGACGGCGCTCGTCTTCGGGCAGATGGACGAGCCACCCGGCGTGCGGCTCCGCGTCGCCCTGTCCGCGCTCACGATGGCGGAGTACTTCCGCGACGTCGAACGGAAGGACGTGCTCCTGTTCATCGACAACATCTTCCGGTTCACCCAGGCCGGTTCCGAGGTCTCGACGCTCCTCGGTCGGATGCCCTCGGCGGTCGGGTACCAGCCCACCCTCTCGGACGAGATGGGTGAGCTCCAGGACCGGATCACCTCGGCGGGCGGTCGGTCGATCACGTCGCTCCAGGCGATCTACGTGCCGGCTGACGACATCACCGACCCGGCTCCGCACACCGCGTTCGCGCATCTGGACGCGACGACCGTGCTCTCCCGCGATATCGCCTCGCTCGGGATCTACCCGGCCGTCGACCCGCTGGACTCGACCTCGCGGATCCTCGACCCCCGATACGTGGGGGAGGATCACTACGCGGTGGCTCGCCGGGTGCAGGAGATCCTCCAGCGGTACAAGGACCTCCAGGACATCATCGCGATCCTCGGGATCGACGAGCTGTCCGAAGAGGACAAGGTGATCGTCTCCCGGGCGCGGAAGATCCAGCGGTTCCTGTCCCAGCCGTTCTTCGTCGCCGAGCAGTTCACCGGGCTCCCCGGGAAGTACACGCCGATCGACGAGACGATCACCTCGTTCAAGGCGCTGTGCGAAGGCGAGTACGACCACCTCCCGGAGCAGGCGTTCTTCCTGGTCGGCGGGATCGAGGAGGCGGTCGAGCAGGCCAAGAAGCTCGAGGCCTCGTAGGTGGCGCTCGACGTCCACGTCGTCGCGCCGGACCGCGAGGTCTGGACGGGCGAGGCGAGCGAGGTGATCGCCCGCGGCGTCGAGGGAGACGTGGGGATCCTCACCGGGCACGCGCCGCTGCTGATCCGGCTCGCGATCGGGCCGCTGCACGTGCTCCGCGAGGACGGCGACTGGCTCCGCGCCGTGGTGGACGGCGGGTTCCTCCACGTATCGACCGAGGAGGGAACCACGCGCGTGGACGTGCTCGCGAACGACGCGCAGCTCCAGGACGAGATCGACGCGCAGGCGGCGACGCAGCGGCTCGACGAGCTCCGCGGGCGCGATGTCGAGGACGACGCCGTGCAGCAGGAGATCGCTCGGCTCGAGGCGCGCGTCGCCCTGATCGCGGGCTGACGTTCCGCGCCGCCGGCAGGCGCGCCGGTACGATGCCGTGATGGACCGCCTCTTCGTGACGGGGGGCGCTCGACTCGCCGGATCCGTCCCGATCGCCGGCGCCAAGAACTCCGCGTTGAAGCTGATGGCGGCCTCGCTCCTGGTGCCGGGCCGCTCCGTCCTGCACAACGTCCCTCGGATCCAGGACTGCGTGACGATGGGCGAGGTGCTCGAACACCTCGGCGCGCACGTCACCTGGGCGGGGAACAGCGTCACGGTCGACGCCACGAACCTTTCGTCGGTCGAGGCGCCGTACGAGCTCGTGCGGCGGATGCGGGCGTCGATCGTGGTCCTCGGGCCGTTGCTGGCGCGGACGGGCGAGGCTCGCGTGGCGATGCCGGGCGGGGACAACATCGGATCGCGGCCGATCGATCTTCACCTCGAAGGGTTGCGGCGGATGGGCGCCGAGATCGAGAGCGAACACGGCTTCCTGGTGGCCCGCGCTCGCGACCTCGTCGGGACGTCGATCACGCTCGACTACCCGAGTGTCGGCGCGACCGACAACCTGCTGATGGCCGCGGCAGGCGCCGAAGGGGTCACCGTGATCGACAACGCCGCCCGGGAGCCGGAGATCGCGGACCTCGTCGCGTTCCTCGTCTCGATGGGCGCCGATATCAGGGGCGCCGGCTCCGCCACGATCGAGATCCGCGGATCGAGCGTGCTCCGATCAACTGAGCACGCGGCGATCCCGGATCGCATCGAGGCCGGGACGTGGGCCGCAGCCGCCGTCGCGACCCGGGGTGACGTGCTGCTGCGGAACGCTCGGAGCGATCACCTGGAGCTGTTCCTCGAGAAACTCGGCGAGGGCGGCGCGGAGATCTCGGTGTCCGACGACGGGCTCCGGGTCCGCCAGCCGGAGCGTGCCCGCGCCGTGGACTTCGTGACGCTGCCGTACCCCGGGCTGGCGACGGACTTCCAGCCGATCCTGCTGGCGATGCTCTCGACCGCGAACGGGACCAGCATCGCCACGGAGAACGTGTTCGAGGCGAGGTTCACGTACGTCGACGAGCTACGGCGGATGGGCGCCGACATCCGGACCGAGGGCCACCACGCCGTGATCCGTGGTCGCGAGCGACTGTCCGCGGCGCCGGTGCGCGCGATGGACATCCGCGCCGGCGCCGCGATGGCGATCGCAGCGCTCGGCGCGGACGGCGTCACGGAGATCGCCGAGATCCATCACGTCGATCGGGGCTACGAGGACTTCGAGGCGAAGCTCGAGAGCCTCGGCGCCCAGGTGCGGCGCGACCCCGAGCTCCCGTGAGGCGAGCCCTCCTCGCGGGGGCGGCAGCCCTCCTGGTGCTGGCGCCCACGGTGGCGAGCGCCCAGCAGTCTCCGAACCGGGATGCGATCGTCGTGCTCATCGACGGCACATCGCTGCCGCAGCTGTTGGCGGATCCTGTCCTCCAGGCGCTCGCCTCGCGAGGCGGAGCAGGGCTCATGAACGGCCGGACGGATGTGCTACATGGGTTCTCCGACACCTTCTCGGCTCCTCGAGCGGTCGGGCGTTTCCCGTTCACGTATGTCGATCTGCGAGATGCAACTCCGTCGCAGGCAGGGGAAGCGATCTCCGATCGAGTGGCCGAGGCGAGCGGTCGAACGCTCGCGCTCGTGATTTCGAGGTCGCCGTCCGCGGCGTCAGCCGCGGACGGCGACGAGCTCGGCGCCGTGATCGCCGCGTGGGGCGACCCTCAGACGTTGCTCACGCCGGGCGGCGAACCGCACGCATTGACCTCCGACTCCACGCGGCGCGCCGGCGTCGTCGCCACCGTGGATCCCGCCGCGACCGTTGCGGCCTGGCTCGACCTCCCCTCCGACGCCGGCGCGCCGATCGAGCGTACCGACGAGCCGGCGCCGCTCGACCTGTATGCGCGATACCTCCAACAGCGCCGTCTGGCCGTCCCGATCGCCGCGGCGTCGTGGACCTTCGTGGCGCTCGCCGGGGTGATCGGGCTCCTCGCGCTGGCCTTCCGCCAGGGGCTGTCGGATCGCGCCCTCGCCGTGGCCGGCGCCCAGGCCGCCTCACTCCCGTGGCTCGCGCTGGCGCTGCTCCTCGTCGGCCATCTCCCGTCGCTCACGTACGCGACGGTGATCCCCTTCCTCGTCGCGTTCGTGGCGGCCGGCGTGGCCTTCGGCCGCCGGGTCGCCACCCGCCGCGGGATCCTCGTGGCGATCTCCTGGACCGGATGGGTGATCCTCGCGTTCCTCGGGATCGAGGCCGTCCTCGGGTGGCCCGCCGCGGTCACGCCGCTGGGCGGCGGTGGGCAGCTCGACGGCGGTCGTTTCTTCGGGATGGGCAACATCGAGATCGGGCTGGTGCTGGGTTGCGCGTTGTTCGCGGCGCAGCGGATGCGGGTCGAGCGGGGAACGGCCCTGATCGTCGCCTGCGCCCTGGTCTCGGGCTCACCGTGGACCGGGTCCAACTACGGCGCCGCGATCACGCTCTTCGTCGCCGCGGGGCTCTGGTACGGGATGCGGAGGCGACGTCCGTGGTGGTCGATCTTCCTGATCACATCCGTCGTGACGGTCGTGGGCATGGCCATCGTGTCGGTGATGCATCGATATCTCACCGCCCGTCCGACCCACGTCACCGCGTTCCTCGAACACACCGGCGGGCTCGGCGCCGTCGTCACGAGGTTCGTCGACCGCCTCGCGATCGGCGCCGACCTCGTCCGCGACAACCCGTTCGCCCTGATCCCGGTGCTGGGGACGCTCGTGCTCCTGGTGGTCGTCCTCCGGCCACCGGCGCCGGTGGCCCGCAGCTTCGAAGCACACGACGCCTGGCGCGACGCGGTCCTCGTGATCGTCCTCGGCTCGATCGTGGCCTACGTCGCGAACGACACGGGCGCGGCGGCGCTCGGGTTCGGCTTCGGCACGGCCCTGTCGGGCCTGATCGACGTGTCGCTCGCGACGGCCCGGGAGAAGATGACAGCGTGAGCGACACGCTGCCGCCTCGTCCGGACCTCGCGTCCGTGGACGAGGATCGAGGCGAACGCCCCGGAGCGACCTGGCGATGGTGGGAGGTCGCCGCCTTCACCATCCTCGGGTTCGTCCTCGGTTCCATCGCGGCGGCGGTGATCTTCGTGGCCTTCCACGAGGGTCGGGGGATGCCGTCCGGCGGCCTCCGTTTCGTCGGACTGATCGTTGCAGCGGCCGTGAACGTTGGCGTGTTGCTCCTCTGGCTCCGGACCGCGCACCCGGGATGGTGGCAGGTCGTCGGGTGGCCGCGGAGGGGGGAGCGGCTCCGGGAGGCGGCGATCGGCGTCGGGTTCGGCGTGCTCTCGCAGATCGGAGCCGAACTCTTCTCGGTGATCCTGATCGTGCTGATCCACGCGGTCTCGGGGACCGAGGTGCACGTGCCGCAGCAGGTCGAGTCCGGGCTCCAGGGATGGGCGGCGGTCGCTCTGGCCGGGTACGCGGTGATCGCCGCTCCGATCACCGAGGAGCTGGTGTTC